>ERZ779877.477-NODE-477-length-43649-cov-7.696770_pt1 | contig 43649 bp, 36 predicted proteins | sample MGYA00511556_ERZ779877 | MGnify/ENA primary metagenome ERZ779877 (study PRJEB29588, sample SAMEA2159338) | human gut metagenome | biome: human gut; feature: human-associated habitat; material: faeces | place: Denmark | collected 2008/2010 ... | reverse complement strand
AAAGGAGTGATATGGGAAAAGTTTTGGTAACGGGCGGCGCAGGGTATATCGGCAGCCATACCGTGCGGGCCTTGCTCGAACGGGGCTGCCGCGTCGTCGTCCTCGATAATTTATCGCGGGGCCATCGCGGCGCCGTGCCCGACGGCGTGCGCCTCGTCGTCGAAGATATTCATCACGTCGACGCCGTGAGCGCTCTTTTGACAGAAGAAGGCATCGACGCGGTCATGCATTTCGCCGCCCACAGCCAGGTCGGCGAATCGATGGAAAAACCGACGATTTACTATGACAACAACGTCGTCGGCTCGTACTGCCTCCTGGAAGCCGTACGCCGGGCCGGAGTGAAATATTTTGTATTTTCCTCGACGGCAGCTGTGTACGGCGAGCCGGAGCAGACGCCGATTACGGAAGATATGCCCTATTGCCCGACGAATGTATACGGCCAGACGAAGCTCATGATCGAGCAGATGCTGGCGCAGTTCAGCCGGGCCTACGGCCTGCGGTATGCGGCGCTGCGGTATTTCAACGCCGCCGGCGCGTCCCGCGACGGCAGCATCGGCGAGGACCATACGCCGGAAACGCACCTCATTCCGCTTATTTTGCAGACGGCCCAGGGGATACGGGATCATATCACTATTTTCGGTACGGACTATCCTACAGAAGACGGCACCTGTATCCGCGACTACATTCACGTCGTCGATTTGGCCGACGCCCATTGCCGCGTCCTCCAGTACTTGGCGGAAGGCGGGCAGCCCCAGGCCTTCAACCTGGGCTCGCAGCACGGGTTCAGCGTGCGCGATATGATAAGTGCGGCGAAGGCCGTGACGGGACGGGACTTTGCCGTTGAAGAAGGCCCGCGCCGTGCCGGCGATCCGGCGGCCCTCGTCGCGTCGTCGGAAAAAATCCGCCGGCTGACGGGTTGGCAGCCCCAGTACAGCCAAATTGAAACGATTATTGCCGACGCCTGGAAATGGCACAGCGGCCATCCGAACGGATACGATGATAAAGCGTAATCTGTCGGCCCTTCGGCATCTGGTAAGGAACGCAGCAGCTCATCACAGAAACACATGGCTCCCGTATGGAGTCATCCTGCTTTGTTTGGCAGGTATCTGGTGGGGCTGGGATGGCGTTCCGTCAGGGCGGCAGGAAATCATACGGGAGACGAAGAACGATACCAGTTCTTCGCCTCCCGTTTTTTCTGCCTCCGACAGGGATGAAGAAGAGGAGCGTCCTGAAGGCAGGCTGGTCGAAGGTACTGCGCCGTCTCTGCGGCGCAGGCCCCTGCCCGATATATTTGCCGGCAGCGCGCCGAAGAGCGCTGCCGATTCTGCAGAGAAGGCGCGGCCCGTCGCGGCGGCTCCGGCTGCGGAGCTTCCCGTCCTTTGCGGCACGATGGAGCATAACGGAGCCTATCTGGCTTTGTTCCGCCATCGCGGGGAAACGCTGGTCTGCGCCGCAGGGGACAGTTTCGATGGATATACCGTCGTCAGCGTATATCAAGACGGCGCGCAGCTGGAAAAAGACGGAATCTGCGCGGCCGTAAGCATGTAAAGGAGATGACTATGAAAGTTTGCCGATATATCCTCATTATGATGGCTATCGCATGGTACGGGCCGGTTTGGGCCGGCAGTTCCTTGTCCGTTCACGTCCGCGAGGCTCCTATCCGCTCCGTGCTGGAAGGGCTGGCCCGCAGCGGCAATATAAACCTCATCGTCGACGATACGGTGCAGGGGACGATGACCATGCATATAAACGGCGTTACCGTTGAGGACGCGCTGGACGCCATCGCTGCAAGTCAAAACCTGTATTACGAAAAAGAGGGGCCTGTGCGGACCATGACGGCCGGGAAGAAACGGGATGGAGCGAAATCCCTGCGGACGTGGAGGCTCCGCTACGCCGTCCCGACAGACGTGCAGGAGGCCGTCCGGGCTATGGTGCCCGACGGAGACGTCCGCTGCTACGACGATACGAATACGCTCGTCGTCGGAGCGACGCCGCGGGAGCATCGCGCCGTGCAGGACCTCGTCGCGGCGCTGGATACAAAGCCGCGGCAGGTCGACGTCGAGGTAGAGATAGCCTCTATTGATCGGAGCGCCTTGCGCCATGCCGGCGTCGAATGGAATTGGTCCAGCGTGAGCGGCGGCGCCGGACATGAGGGATTTTCCTTCGCCGCTCAGATACAGGCGCTGGAAGAAAAGGGCCAGGCCTCTGTACTGGCCAGGCCTCGCATGGCTGCCCTGAACGGCAGGGAGGCGAGCGTCCTCATCGGCGATAAAATTCCCGTCGTGACGGAATACATGAGCGGCGGTGAAAAGACGGCGACGACGGAGTACAAGGACGTCGGCGTGAAGCTCCGCTATGTGCCGCGCATTCACGACGACGGGACGGTGACGGCGGCTATCGAGGCTGAAGTCAGCACGCCTGTATTTGTCAATGAAATGAAGGCCTACCGCATCGCCACGCGTCAGGCCAAGACGGTCGTTCGCATGCTGCCCGGAAGGACGCTGGTATTGGGCGGACTCATCCGCAAGGAAGACGTGGAGAGCCTGCGCAAGGTGCCGATATTGGGAGATATTCCGCTGCTGGGGAAATTATTCCGCAGCCATTATACGTCGTCCAAGGAGACGGAAGTGGTCATCCTGCTGCGTTCCTTCGTCCGGGAGGAGATTCCTTGACAGCCGGCGGCGGGGAGGAATATGATAAAGGCAGAAAAACGGCCTGTCTTGCTATGGACAGCAGCAGGCGGACGGAGAAAAGAGTGAAAGAGCATATGCGTGATGGAAAGCGGAGAGACCAAGTTCTTTTGTTGGCGGCGGGATTCTTTTATTTTTCCAGCCCCATGGCAGTTACGCCGATCATTACCGGATTTTCCGGCTCGTTGGGGGCGAGCGCGGCCCTGATGGGCCTTATCGGCGGCCTGATGAATCTTTGCTCCCTGTGCTGCCGGCCCTTTGTAGGAGCTTTTTCCGACAGGGTGAGGAAATACATATTATCCTGTATCGGCGCAGTGTGCCTGATCGCGTCCTGCCTTGGATACGTCTTCGCCTGGAGCCCGCAGGTCGTCATGGCGGCCCGCGTTATCAACGGCTTTGGCTTTGCCCTGTGCTCTATCAGCCTGTCGACATGGTTTTCCCTGCTGCTGCCGAAAGAGCATATGGGCGCCGGCATGGGCGTGTACGGCACGATGAACGCCCTGGCCATGGCCCTGGCGCCGGCCATTGGGATTTACTGCTATCATCATCTCGGTTACCGGGCGGCGTTCTGCGTCGCCACGGCCTTTGCCGCAGCGATCATCGTCCTTATCCAGTTCGTATCGTATAAAAACGAGCCGCTGCCGCCGGCTGGCAAGGGCTTCCTGCCCGATCAGTTCGTCGATACAGGTGTCCTGCCCGTATCGTTCCTCATCATGGTATTTACCATTCCGTACTGCGCTACCCAGTCCTTCCTGGTACAGTACGTGCAGGCAAAGGGGCTGCCCTTTTCGGCCGGTATGTTTTTTCCAGCTTATGCCGTAGCCCTATTGCTGCTGCGGACGGCGATGCGCGACCTGTTCGACCGCTTATCCTTTCAGTTTTTCTTCATTATGGCCTGTCTTTGCACGGCGGGAAGTATCCTCCTGCTGGCTGTCATGGACAGCTTTTGGGAAATGATCGCGGCGGCGGTGCTCATGGCCGGAAGCTACGGCGTGATGTGTTCCGTTTGCCAAGCCTTGGCTATCGTCGTGGCCGCCGGAGGGAAGCGGGGATTGGCAAACAGCACCTATTATATCGGCATTGATTTGGGCATGGCCTTGGGACCCCTGTTCGGCGGCCTGTTGTTCGGCGCGCTGCCGATTTCCTTCTTTTATCCCGTCCTCCTGGCGTCGCTGCCGGCGGCAGCGGCCATTTATTGGTATGGCCGGCGGCGCGTATTTTCCGCCCGGTCTTCCGCTCATGCAAAGTAAAACCTTTAACGTTTGAGAGATAAGAAAAATTACAGAAAAGCATATTGACAATTCTCTTATTTTTCGTATAATGAAATCACGACACAATATAAGTTCCCGATAAAGGTATAGACGGAAAAAAGTAGGGCTGCAAATACCCTCGCAGAGAGCCGGTGGGCGGTGTAAACCGGCAGGTGATGCAGCGTGAAGTTCTTTCCTGAACTGTGAGGCTGAACAGAAATCAGTAGGCCGATCCGGTATGGCGACCGTTACATTGCTATGAGTTGATCTGATTCGAGATTATTAGGGTGGTACCGCGGAGATGTTCGTCCCTTGGGTATCACCCTTTTTGTATTCTGGAATGCAGGTAAGCAGGGTGGTACCGCGAGTTCATCGTCCCTCATGGAGGGGCGATTTTTTTATATCAAACGGGAATCTAGCTATTATATTTCTTCATATCATCCGTTAGGAGGCAACCCAAATGAACAGTTCAGTTATTGTCGTAGGTTTGTACATTTGTACGATTTTCTTAATCAGCTGGTACACGAAGCACCGCGCTGCCGGGAAGGCGGAAAACTATATCCTGGCCGGCCGTCAGCTCACGACGCCGCTCATCATGGTTTCTATCGTCGGCCTGGCCGTCGGCGGCGCGTCGACTATCGGCGTTGCCGAACAGGCCTATAAAGCCGGTCTTTCCGCCGGCTGGTACACGACGGCCTGGGGCATCGGCGCGATCGTCATGGGCATGACCGTCGCTAAAAAATACCGCAGCCTCAACATCACGACGATTCCCGAAATGCTGGAACGGTATTACGATAAGAAGAGCATGATTATCGGCATCATTTGCCAGATCATCGTACAGCTCGTCGTCATGAGCATGCAGTACGTTGCCGGCGGCATGATTCTCGCCGCCCTTATGCCGGAAATCTTCACGCCGACGACAGGGATGCTCATGAGCGCTGTCGTCTTCATCGGTGTAACCCTGATCGGCGGCATGTGGTCGGCCAGCATTACGAACCTCATGAACGTGTCCCTGAAATACGCCGGCATCCTCATGGCCGTCGTACTGGCAGTGCGCATGGCCGGCGGCATGGATCAAATCCAGATGAACCTGCCCATGCCTCACGGCCTCGATTTCATCGACGGCGTAGGCCCCATGACCATCGTTACGTGGATTATCGTCCTCATTACGGTCAACCTGTCCCTTCAGAGCATCATCCAGATTTCCCTCGGTGCAAAAGACGTGCACACGGCCCGCAAAGGCTTCATCATCGGCGGCCTGCTCATGCTGCCGATCGGTTTCGTCAGCGCTCTCCTCGGCGTCATCGCTTCGGAATTATATCCCAACATTTCGGCTACGGCTGCATTGCCCCAGGTCATCATGTCCCTCGACCCGTGGCTGGCCGGCATTACCTTGGCGGCTCTTTGGGCAGCCGACGTCAGCTGCGCCTGCAACCTCCTTCTCAGCTCGGCGACGCTGTATTCCCATGACATTCACAAACGCTTCGTCGACCCGAATATGTCCGACAGCAAGTATCTCAACGTCACCCGTATTTCCGTATTCCTCCTCGGCCTGCTTACGCTGAGCTTTGCCTTGACCATCAGCGGCATCATCTCCACGCTCATGGCCGGCCTCAGCCTCATGACGGCGTTCAGCGTCATCGTTCTCATGACGATGTATGCGCCGAAATACTGCTCCCGCGCAGCCGCCTTCTATACGATTCTGGCTTCGGTCGTCGTTCTCGTAGCCTGGATGTTCGTACCGGCCGTCCGCGTTCTGCCGCATGTCATTTATGCCGAATGGATTGTCTGCGGCGTCCTCTTCGTCGGCATCAGCGCCGTGACGCGCAGCAACGCCATCCACATGGAAGGCGTCGAACCGGCTGCCGTACAGGAAGGCAAGACGAAGGCCGTACCGGCTCAGCATTGACGGTAGGCTTCGCGAGTTTCCCCGCGGCAGATCCTATGGTATAATTAAATAACCTGCATATGAAAAATCCCTGTAAAGTAAATTTCTTTACAGGGATTTTGTGCAGCTGATTGTATGCTGGTTCCGGCAGGATAAAGCTGCCGGGCGCAGCGAAGATAAAGAGGTGACGGCGATGGAGAAAGGAACGGCGATTTCGCTGTACGAAGGGGAACGGATTTTGTGGCAGGGCAAGCCGGGCTGCTCGTGGCGCAAACTGGTTAAACCATCGGATATACTGAAGGTTCCCATAGGGCTATTGCTTTTTCTGTTTGCCCTGGGTTGGGAAGGCGCAGCCTTGTCTGTTCCGGGCCTGTGGGGTCTCGTCGCGCCCTTATTCGGCCTGCCTTTTATAGCGGCAGGAGCATATTGCAGCGTCGGCCGCTTTGTCCATCGCCGCTGGCAGCGGCGGCAGATTGCCTACGTGCTGACGAGCGAGCGGATTCTTACGGTGTACCGCAGCCGCTTGGTCTGCCGGTTTTATCATACCCTGCGGTATTTGGAGAAGAGGGAGAATGGCGATGGGTCGGGGACGATTCTTTTCGACAAGAGGCCTGTGGACTGGCATGATTTTCATTTTGCTTTTTTTAATGAACTCATACGGGAACGGGAATATGAATACGCCGCTATCGACGATGTCGACGCCGTTTGGGCCCTCATTGAAGCGCAGCGGCGCCGATGGAGGAAGCCTAGCGCCAAATAATAAAACGCGCCGGCAGACAGTCTTTTTCTGTCTGCCGGCGCGTCTTCTATTTCAGGCTTTGGTAAATCTGTTCGATATTGTCGCGCATGCGGTCTATATAGGTTGCCTTTCCTTCGGCGCTTTCGATAGTGTGGATCGTTTTGACCGACGCGCCTACTTCCTTGGCCAGGGTTTCCGAAATCTTGGGGCTGACCATGGTTTCGGAGAAAATCATCTTCACCTTATGCTGCTTGCAGAAATCGGCCAGGCTGGCCAGCTGCTGAGGGCTCGGCTCGCCGCTGGCAAAGACCGACTCGACGCTGCGCTGCGTCAGGCCGAAATCGCGGCACAAGTAGGCGAAGGCGGCGTGGCCTGTGACGAACTGCCGGTTCGGGACGGATTGGAATTTTTCCTGATATTCCGCCAGCACCTGCTGGAGCTGTTCGTTGTAAGCGACGGCGTTTTCACGGTAAAATTCGGCGTTGGCCGGGTCGGCTTCAGCCAGGGCGGCGGCGATGTTCTGCACTTCCGTCTGAGCAGCCTGCAGGCTGAGCCAGCAGTGGGGGTCGTCGCGGCCGTGTTCGTGTATATCGTGTTTGTCTGTATTGGCGATTACCTCGACGCCTTTCGAAGCGTCGACGGCGACGAGGTTTTTATTGTCTACGACTTCCAGCGTTTTATCCGCCCAAGGCTCCATGCCCAGGCCGTTGTACACGAATAAACGGGCATGGCTCAATTCCTTTAGATTTTTCGTCGTCGGCTGAAAATCGTGGGGCTCCGTGCCGTCGGGAATCAAGGTGACGACGTCGACCTTATCCTTGCCGACGGCCTGGGTAAATTCTTTCATCGCGTTGAAAGAGGCGACGACCTTCAGTTTGCCGTCGGACTGGACGGAGCCGTCGGATTGGGCGCCGCAGCCCGCAAGGAGCACGGCCGCTGCTATCATTGTGATACAGGCTGTAAGCCATGATTTCATAACATATCCTCCTCTGAAATAGGAATATATACGTATAGTATAAACTGTATCATAGCACTAACCGTTGTCCCTTGTCAATAAATGCAAATGCCTTGCATTTTCCTTTTCACGACTATATAATAGAGCAGGTATTTTATATGATAAGAAGGAGCTGCTATGATTTCATTAGAAAAGGTGTCCTTTGCCTATGAGCATGGGCCCTATTTACTGCAGGATGTTACGATGACCGTGCAGGACGGCGATTATATTTCCGTCGTCGGGGAAAACGGCAGCGGCAAGAGCACCCTCATAAAGCTGATATTGGGGCTGCTGTCGCCGAGCCGCGGCACGATTTCCAATACCTTCCGCCGCTGCGCCTACGTGCCCCAGCGGTTTGAAACGCTGAACAGCCAGTTTCCCATTACAGTCTACGAGGTGCTGAACTGCCAGCGCAGAATATTGGGATATAAGGATAAGGATATTATCCGACGCTCGCTGGAGCAAATGAACGTATATGAGTTAAAGGACCAGCTCATAGGCAACTTGTCAGGCGGCCAATGCCAGAAGGTGCTCATTGCCCGGGCCCTCATGGGCGAGCCTGATCTGCTCATTTTTGACGAGCCGTCGACGGGCATCGACGTCAAGAGCCAGATGGAGCTGTATCCCTTTATCCGCCATTTGAATCAGGACCGGGGCGTAACGGTCCTGACGGTAGAGCATAACCTGAAGTTCGCCGCTAAGAATTCGACGAAGATGTTTCACGTCGTCAACGGCGGCGGCCATTTCTGCTCGCCGGAAGACTATATCCGCGAATACGTATCGGACAACATGGGGAGGGACGGCAATGTTTGAGTACGCTTTTATGCAGAACGCCTTTATCGTGGCCGTGCTGATTTCCATCGTATGCCCTCTCATCGGCATATTCCTCGTGCTGCGCCGCTATTCCATGATCGGCGACGCCTTATCCCATGCGTCCCTGGCCGGTGTAGCCATCGGCCTTTTGCTGGACGCCAATCCCATCCTCAGCGCCTTCGGCCTTACGTCGGTCTTCGGCATTCTCATCGAAGTGCTGCGCCAGCGGTTCCGTCAGTACGCCGAGCTGATACTGGTGATTATCCTGTCCTTATCCGTCGGCATCGCCATTACAATTATCAGCTCCGGCATGGTGCATACCAACGTGGAGTCCTTTTTATTCGGCAGCATCCTGACGGTGACGCGGGAAGACGTGTGGGCGGTCCTGCTGCTCAGCATCGTGTCGATTTTGACGATTATCAAGCTGTACCCCCAGCTGGTCATGCTGACCTTTGACGAAGACGGGGCGAAGATCGCCGGCGTGAAAAGCCGACTGATCAACTACGTCTTTGCCGTCCTCGTCGCGGCGACGATTTCCGTGTCCATCCGCATCGTCGGCATCCTGGTCATCAGTTCGCTCATTGCATTGCCGGTAGCTACGGCGCTGCAGCTGCGGAAGGGATTTCGCCGGACTATGGTATGGTCCGTCCTGTTCAGCTTTTTAGATATTATTCTGGGCCTGGGCATCGCCTACGGAATCGACGCCGCGCCAGGCGGCGTGACGGCGATTGTTTCCGTTCTCATGCTGCTGGCCGTCATTGCATATAAAGAAACGGCGCAGGCCCGGCGGCCGTAAGGAGGTACAGCTATGGACGACATAATACATAACGAGGCCCGTGAAGAATGCCTCCACCGCTGCGGATTAAAGAGCACCAGGACCCGCAAGCTGGTCCTGGATGCGCTGTACCGGCACGGCGGCGTATTGACGGCGGAAGATATTTATCAGGAGCTCATCGGCCAAGGACAGGGCATCAACTTTTCCACGGTGTACCGCATACTGGAAATGTTTACGGCCAAGGAGCTGACGGAAAAGCATTATCTGCCTGATTCCCGGAAATACGGCTTTTCCCTGCGGGCAATGGGCCATCGGCACCGCTTGATTTGCCTGAAATGCCGCCGCATCGTGGAAATCGACCACTGTCCCCTGGCGGGATTTGAAGCGGAATTAGCTGAGAAGACCCAGTTCGATATTGTCGGGCACAATTTGGAATGGTACGGGTATTGCCCGGAATGCCGCGGCCTTGCGCCTAGCGGAGAAAAAACGATAAAGACGGCGAAGGAGGAGTAGATGTGGCCTTATGCAAAGAACGGCTGGAGAACTATATAGAAACGCATTGGCAGGACAAGGCCGCCGTGTCCGTGTACTGCCGTCCTCTGGATGGCGGCGACGACTTTTTCTATCGCGACCGGGTCATGCCGTCGGCCAGCTTGATCAAGGTACCCATCATGGCCTGCGTCTTCCGTCAGGAAAAAGAGGGACAGTTGTCCTTTGATGCGGCCTATTCCGTTTACGGCAATGTCGAAGGCGGTTCGTTTTACGACCTGCCGGAGGGGACGGAAGTATCTCTTCGTACGCTGGTGTTTCACATGATCGTCGAAAGCGACAACACGTGTACAAATATGCTCATCGATGTGCTGGGCTTCGACGCCATTAACGAGGAAATCCGGCGGCAGGGCATGGAGCATACGCTGCTGCGGCGCAAGATGATGGATTTCGAGGCGGCCCGCCAGGGGAAAGAAAACGTGACGTCTCCCGGCGATATGGGGCGCTTGTTTCTGCGCCTGGCCTCCGGGACCTGCGTCGACGGGCGGCGCGACCAAACGATGCGAGCTATCCTGGCCCAGCAGGAGGATAACTGCATTTTGCCGGCGCAGATTCCCAATACCGTAACAGTAGAGCATAAGACAGGCGAGCTGGACGGCATATATCATGACTGCGGCCTCGTCTGGAAGCAGGGCCGGCCCTATGTGTGCTGCCTCATGGCCGACGGGATAGTCCATGAAGCCCAGGCCATTTACGATATGTCGTATTTGGCGCGCTTCCTATATGATGAAATATAAAAACTGCAGCAGTGCCGGCGCATAGGGCATTGCTGCAGTTTTTTTAACGGTATGAAATTAGCGGACGTAAGTTACGAAGTCGGCCTTGCGCGGTTTTGCTGCCGGCACAGGGCCGTCAGCGTAGCCGAGGATGCAGTGGCCGACTCCTACGAGGTGTTCCGGCAGGTTCCACTGGCGGAGCAGCGCTTTGCCTTCGGCTGATTCAAATTCTTCTTTGGCCCGGTTGATCCAGCACGAGCCGATGCCTAAGGAAGCGGCGGCGTTCATGAGGTTGCCCATGACCAGGCAGCCGTCGGACCAGGCGTTGGCCGATTTTTCCATGTCGGCCAACACGACGACGATGGTCGGCGCACCGTACATGGGGTCGCTGTCCGTTCCCATGATCTTTGCGTTCATGGCGGTTAATTTAGCAATCGTTTCCTTGTCCTGCACGACGACCATCGTGACGGGCTGGATGCCCATGCCGCTGGCGGCGTACATGCCTGCTTCCAGGATTTGCTGCAAGTCGCTTTCGGGAATTTGTTCCGCTTTGTATTTGCGGATGCTGCGGCGGGAAATTAAGGTTTGTATTGTTTCGTTCATGCGTATCGCTCCTTTTATATAGAAATATAACTATACTTGTCTGTATGTATTATACCACATCTGTTTTTGGCGGGACGGGACGGAGCCATCTTTTTTCTTGCCATTTGCAGGATAAAATGCTATTATCTTATTTATAAGAAAACTCAAAAGGTTTTTTCAGTTTTCTAACAATTTTTTAACAATTCTCGTTTCTCGTTTTACAGCGGCCCATTATTGATGGTATAGTAAAATAGACGGAGAAATCGAAGCCGGAGAGGAGTGGTTGTCGGTGCAGGAGGCATTGGAGAGAGTAGGGCGCTTTACCCTTCATATCTTTGAACAGGTCGGCGTTCTAGCTATTTTATTCATCCAAACCCTGAGACAGCTTCCCAAAATTCAGCGCGGCCTGACGGTCGCGCAGATGGCTCATCTGGGGGTCAATTCCCTGCCCATCGTCAGCCTGACCCTTCTCTTTGCCGGCATGGTCATGACCCTGCAGATCGTGGATATCCTGCTGCGGTACGGCGCCCAGTCTACCTTGGGCGGCGTCATGTCTATCGCCATGGGCCGCGAGCTGGGGCCGATTCTGACCGGCGTCGTCGTCGCCGGCCGCGTAGGTGCGGCCATGACGGCCGAGCTGGGCACGATGAAGGTTACGGAGCAAATCGACGCCCTGCGCTGCATGGCTGTCAATCCGATTGCCTACCTCGTCGTACCCCGTTTCGTCGCCTGCGTCATCATGGTGCCGATCCTGTCGTTTTACGGGTATGTCATCGGTACGGCCGGAGGCTATGCCGTAGCGACCTTTGGCGCCGGCCTGACTCATTTTACGTATATGAATTCCGTCGAGCTGTTTACCGAGGTAGGAGACATCGTATACGGCCTGATCAAGGCCATGTTTTTCGGCGGCATTATCGCCCTGATTGCCTGTTATGAAGGCATGCATGCCAAGAGCGGCGCAGAGGGCGTAGGCCAGGCGACGACCAAGTCTGTCGTCACGTCCATTATTTTTATCTTTATATGCAATTACCTATTGTCTGTCATTTTGTATTAGGAGAGCCTATGATTAGTTTGCGCGATGTAACCGTAGCCTATGGAAGCCAGGTTGTCCTGGACGGCGTCGACCTCGACATCTGCGACGGGGAGACGCTGGCCATTTTAGGGGCCAGCGGTTCGGGGAAAAGTACGATCCTGCGGCTGATCATCGGCCTGCAGAAGCCGACAAGGGGCCGCATTTTTGTGGACGGCGCGGACATTACGCCGTACGACGAAGAGCAGCTCAATGAAATGCGCCGGAATATGGGTATGGTGTTTCAATACTCGGCGTTGTTCGACTCTATGACCGTAGGGGAGAACGTGGCTTTCGGCCCGCGGCAGCGTACGCGCTGCAGCGAGGAGGAAATACAGGCAATCGTCAGGGAAAAGCTCAGCCTCGTCGGATTGGAGGGCATTGAGGACATGATGCCCAACGATTTGTCCGGCGGCATGAAAAAGCGCGTCAGCCTGGCCCGGGCAATCGCCCTGGACCCGAAGACTATTTTATACGACGAACCGACGGCAGGGCTGGACCCGCTGCGGAGCATGGACATTAACCGACTTATCGTCGGCATGCAGCGGCATCTAAAAGCCACGTCGATTCTCGTTACCCACGATATGCGGTCGGCCTTTTATGCCGCAGACAGGATAGCCTTCCTGCAGGGCGGCAGGTTCAGGCTGATTGCGCCGAAGGAAGAATTTAAACATACAGAAGATCGGGAAGTACTGCAGTTTATTTACGGCGGCGAGCTGCCCGAGGAAAGGGAGACGATGCTATGAGATGGAGTGCGGAAGCTAAGGTCGGCCTCGTAACCATTGTCGGCGTCCTGGTATTTACATATGTCATCATCACCTTGGCCCACGCCGAGATATTCGGCAATCCCGGCTTCGAGGTTCACACCGTATTTCATGACGCCAACGGCCTGCAGCAGGGGAATTCCGTGCGCTACGTAGGCGTCCATGTCGGCAAGGTAGAAAAGGTCACGCCCCTTCGGAACGGCGTGGATATCGTGCTGCGGATTGACGAAGGGACGGAAATTCCCAAGGATTCGCGGGTGGCGATTACGACGGACGGTCTGCTGGGCGAAAAAATCGTAGCGATTACGCCGGGCAATGATAAAAACAATATCCTGGCCGACGGCGATACCCTGAACAGCAATCAGGGCAAAACCATGGACGACATGATGAACAGCGCCGGCACGCTGATCAACGGCGCCAATGATATGATAAAAAATATCAACGCTATCCTCGGCGACGCCAAGACCCAGGCGGCGATGCGCGGTTCTATTCAAAATGTAGAAGCCATTACGGGACAGACCAGCGCCATGATGGAGGCCAACGCCGCGAATATTCAGCAGATTACGGCCAATATGGCGGCGATGACAGCGCAGATGAACGCGTCGCTGCAGCAGCTGGACGGCGACGGGGCCACGTCGGCCAACGTCCGGGAAATGGCCGCCAATATGAAAAATATTACGGAACGCTTCGATACAATTGCCCGCTCTATGGAAACGATGACGACCAATCCGCAGAGCCAGGCAGACATTCAGACGACGCTGCACAATACGGCTGAGATCACGACGAAGGTCAACAATATCCTCGGCGGCAGCGGCGACGTGAAGTTTGAAGGAGAAGCGGGCTTCCTGTATAATGATACGCAAAGTGAAAGCGGGGCCCATGCAAATTTTAGGGTGTACCGGAACAATTCCTTCGCTTTGGTCGGAGCTGAAAGTATTGGCAACGGTACGAATCTCAACTTGCAGTTTGGACGCCGCAGTTCCTGGTTTGACAGCCGCTTCGGCCTGATCAACGGCGATTTGGGCGTCGGCGTCGATTTATTCGCCGACGGGCCGTTCCGCCTGAGCCTGGAGGGGTACGACCCCAACGACTGGCGGTACCGCGTGAAGGCCCAGTACCGCATCTTGCCGGATATTTATTTATTCGGCCAGTTTACCCGTCCCATGGACAGGAGCGACGGCGGCAATTATTACGGCATCAACTATGCTTTTTAGCATATTTCCAGTTTTATGATAAAGGATAGAAAATAATTGACGGGGGTACCCAAGATGAATAAGAATTTGTACAGAAAGATAATCATCGCCATGATGGTAACGACTTTGGGAGGCGCGTCGGCCTTTGCGGAAGACACTGCCCAGGCATCGGCTGAAGCGGCGCCGAAAGCGCCGGTAAGCGTCGCGAAAGTGCGTCCTGTCGACGTGACGCCGGCTCTGCGGGAAGAATTAGCCCGCCAGATCGCAGCGGAATCGGAAAAGAAAGCGCAGAAGCGCGCCGCTAAAAAAGAGCAGGACCCGGTTATCGTCATCGGCCGGGTAGCTCCGGATCAGGCCGTCGAGCTGACGCTGCCCAAGACTGTGCAGATGGCCTTGGATTATAACCGCGATATCAAGGTCGCCCATTATGACCTGAAGAGCGCCGAATACTACATCGATGAAGCGCGGGCCGGCAAAATGCCTCAGTTCAGCTACACCTTCGACGCGTCGCGCCGTGAAAACAGCGGCAGCTCCGGCATGAATAACCGGGACAGCATTACCAACTCCTTCAGTCACGGCCTGAGCGTCAATATTCCCCTCTATACGGGCGGCCGCGTAGAAGGACAGATTGCCGTGGCTAAGCTGGGCAAGACCAGCGCCCAGGAAGAAATCCTGCGGGTAGAACAGGCGACAAAGCTTTCAGCCGTTCAGGGCTATTTCGGCCTGCTGGCATATGAAGAGCTGCGCGACGTATACCATGAAGCGGTCACGAATATGCAGGGCCACGTCGACAACGTCACGGCCCAGTACAATGTCGGCACCGTCGCCAAGCTCGACGTCCTCACGTCGAACGTCTCCCTGGCCGACGCCAAGACGAACGCCGTCACGGCAGACAACAACGTGGCCGTTGCCGAAGCGAACCTGAACAACATCCTCGGCTTGCCGCTGCAGACGAAGCTGGAGCTCGTAGACCATCATCTCCCCTTCGAATCGTACGATATTTCCCTTCAGGAAGCCTTGGACTACGCTATGAAATACCGGCCGGAAGTCCTGCAGGCTGCGCTGAGCGTCCGTCAGGCTGAAGAAAATATCGGCATCGCCAACGCCGGCAATATGCCAAGCGTATCTATCGGAGCCGGCAACGACTGGAGCGACGAAGATTTCCCCGGCTCGGGCAACAGTGCATGGCGCGTAACGGGTGGCATTACGTTCAGCTTCTTTGACGGCGGCGCGACGAACGCCCGCGTTAAACAAGCCAAGCAGGCCCTGCTGGCTGCCCGTGAAACGGAACAGCAGACCCGCGAAGCCGTTCAGCTGGCCGTTAAGCAGGCTTACCTGAACATCCGCAGCGCCGCGCAGCGCGTAGAAGCCAGCCAGTCTGCCGTCGCTGAAGCCGAAGAAAGCTTCAAGATTGCCCGCGTCCGCTATCAGGCCGGCGTCGGCATCAACCTGGACGTTCTCGACGCGCAGTTAAACCTGAATCAGGCGCAGACGAACTACATTCAGGCGCTGTACGACTATAACGTCGGCATTGCCCAGTTGGAACAGGCGATGGGCGTAGACGTTCGGTCCGGCGTCGTCATCCCGTCCATGACGGAATAAATTATATACAGGCGTATTGCAAGGTCATAAGCGCTGTCCATCGGGACGGCGGCTTATGACCTTCTTTGCAATACAGACGGCGTGTCACAAGTTTTAAACAATTTTTGAAGGACGCCATATATTTCTTGATTTTATGTACCGGCCTAGGTAGAATAAAAAGAGATTCATACACTTTTGTTTTTTATATGTACATGCGGGAGACTCGGCGTGAAGAAAAAATGGATAGCCGGCTGCGCTGCGTCGGCCTTTTTTCTGTCGGCCACGGCGGCTTTTTGGATGGAAAAACCGGCTTTAACGCAGCAGCTGAGCGAAATCGTAACGACAACAGCAAATAGCAAGCTAAACGGAACCTTATCCTTCGCGTCGATGGATATTTCCCTGACGGGGAAGGTAACCATATCCCGGCCGGTTATCCGCGACGCGAAGGGGCGGATCGTGCTGGAAAGCGAAGATATCGACGTGTATGTCAATCCCATCAAAATACTGCCTTCTCTATGGGACGGGAACGTATTGGCGTCGCTGGATACGGTAGCCGTCGACAAGCCCGTAGTGCATCTCTGGGAAAATGAAGACGGCTCGTGGAATGCCGCGGCCCTCATCAAACCGAGCGATACGGAAAAGAGCGCAGATTTTTACGGCGTCGTGCGCCTGAACGACGGCGTCGTGCGCGTGCTGCTGCCCGATGGAAGCGGCAGGACGCTGGCTCTGGAGGACGTAGACGGCTCCGTGTCCTTTGCCGAATACCCCAAGGCCATCGCTTTGACGGCCGATGCATCGCTGGACGGACATGACCTGACCCTTTCGGGAACGTATACGTCGGCGCGGCAATACGATATGACGATACAGGCCGAACGCATCGACGCGTCGTATGCGGCTCCCTTTATTCCCGAGGACGTAGACGTGACGATACTCGGCGGTGCTGCAGAGCATGTGAAGGCGCGGGTAGCCGACGGCAAGGACGGCCTCTTCGTATCGGGGCAGGCCGATATTGCAGACGGCGCAGCCGCCGCGTACGGCCTCAGCGTAGACGGGCTTACGGGCCATATTTCCCTGGGGACGGACGATGTGCTGCTGAAAGATGTAGCGGGAACGATTAACGGCCAGGAATTTCATGCCGACGGTATTGTGAAGACCAACGGCGCGTCTCCTGTATTCAATATAGACGTCGACGTGCCGGGCGCGGCGCTGGAGGCTTTTTCTGAATTTATCCCAGCACCCGTTTCCGGTACGGTCGGATTTAAGGGAACCCTGTGGGGGACGGCCGACGACGTAAGCGGCAAGGGCAAGCTCACCGCTTCGAACGTCGCCTACGACGGCTGGCTTCTCGACGACGGCGCGGCGGATATTTCTTACGCAGACCACGTGGCGCAGATAGAAAATCTGACGGCCCATGCCGCCGGAGGCGAGATTACGGGCCGCGGCGCTTATCATGCCGATACGGGCGATTTTACCGCCGAGGCGAAGGCTGCGTCTGTCGACTTGTCGCAGATTCCTGCGGTTCCCGTTTCCGTATTGGGATCTGTTTCGGCAGAAGTCCAGGCGGCTGGCAATCTCCAGAGCGGTACGGTACAGGCTTTGGGCCGAGCGGAAGCCTACGGCCTTTCATACAACGGCATAGAATCGGATCGCAGTTCTGCCGATTTTTCCTACACCGACGGAGTTATTACCCTGTCGAATTTGGACATGGCTGTCGGCGGCGGCACGATTCGGGGCGGCGGTACCTATGATATGCATACGGGCGCGCCGAACATTGCCTTTACGGCAGAAAACGTGTCCCTCGACGTGCTGAGCTCTGCCGCCTCCGTGCCTATGAGCGGCTCTGTGTCGGCTGCAGGCCATGTATACGGCCCCGACCTGCAGTGGGAACTGTCTGTCAGCGGGCGGAACGGCTCGATTCAGCACTTGGCCTTTGATTCTATCGACGGAACCCTTCGCGGCGTCGGCCGTCAAATTGAAATCCCCGCTGCATACTGGCGATATAAAGACGGCGTTCATACACTGTCGGGAACGGTAGATTTAGATACGCGAGCCGTCAGCGGGACGATGACTACGGAGCACATGCGCCTGGAAAAACTCCTGCCGGCTATTGGGCAGGGAGATTTGCCCATGACGGGCTGGGCGGATAATACCGTGTCGATTCGCGGAACCATAGACGACCCGGTTGCAGAGGGGACCTTCCACTTGACCAGCGGTTCCTACGCCGGGTACTTATATAAAAATATCAGCGCCGACTATCGCCTGGATCAGGGCGTCCTTTATATTTCGAACGGCGATATTTCGTCGTACAACGCGTCCGTATCCGTACAGGGCTCTGTCGGCCAGTCCTTGGACCTGGATATTGAGGGAAAGGAACTGGATATTTCCCGAATGATGCCGCGCAGCCGCCTGCCGCGGAGCGGCGTGTTCAACGTCAGCGCCCATATTGGCGGCACGCCGGACAACCCGACGGCCGGAGGCTCTCTGCGGGCTGATACGCTTACGATCAACGGCATGGAGCTGACGAACGTACGCGGTGATTTTGCGTATTATGACAAGCTGGTGCGCCTGACGGACCTGCACTTTGACCAAAGCGGCGGTTCGTACGATGCGAACCTGCTGTACCGCACGGAAGACGGCTGGATGCGCGGACAGACCGGCGTTCGCAACGGCGACATCGCCAGCATCCTGAAGCTGGCCGCCGTGCCTGTACAGCAGGTAGAAGGGCATATAAACGGCCAAATTGATTTGGAAGGCACGTCGTCTGATCCGAAAGCGTCTATTACAGGGCAGATTACGGACGCATCGCTGGCCGGACAAGCTGTCGAGCCGGCGGATATAGATATTCGCCTGGAAAAGGGAACGGTACAGGTTAATAAGCTGGCCCTGAAGACTGGCGACAGCCTGTTGGCTGCGAAGGGGACCTATGCCTTCCACGGCCCCGTCGATATGCAGGTGGCGTCCCGCAATTTCCCGTCCCGCATCTTGCTGGATATTTTGGGACAGACTGACGTAGACGTCGATACGCCCATTGATTTTGCCGCGGCCCTGGGCGGCACGGGCGACGATTTGGAAGCTGACGTGTCGGCGCAGCTGAACGGCGGCGCTATTAACGGCGTATCCTTCACCAACGGCTTTGCCTTATTGAACATCCGCGATGGAAATATACATATCGATCAGGCCTATTTAGCCCGCGATCCCTATAAAGTCGCGGCCTACGGCGACATACCCGTCAGCGCGCTTCACGGCGGGCGGGGCGCCGAGCCGATGGACGTGACGCTCAAGCTCGACAACACGGGGCTGGATATTTTAGCAGTCCTAACGCCTGCCGTCGAATCGGCGCAGGGCGGCGTCGAAGGGTCTCTGCAGCTGGGAGGCACGCTGGCAGAGCCTCAGATACACGGCAGCGTGAGCGTGCAGGACGGTTCCATCCAGTTCAGCGATGTCGCCTATCCGCTGGAACACATTACGGGCAATATCGTATTTGGCGGCCAGAACGTCTCTGTAACCGCCTCGGCGACGATGGACAAAAAAGGAGCCAAAGATCCGGGCAGTGTTTTCGTCCAAGGGCAGGCCGCCTGGGACGGCTGGCAGTTGACAAAGTATGAAGGCAATCTGTTTTTGAATCAACTGGCCTTGGACTGCGATTATTTTAAGGGGCCGCTGAACGGAACCTTTACCTTAGGCGAAGGTCAGCGAGGTCCTAAGCTGAGCGGTTCTATCGATATAGCGAACACGACGCTGGATATACCCCTGAGCTTTTCCGATAGTTCCAGCGCTCCAGAGCTGGAATTGGACGTTTCTGTAAACTTAGGGGAAAAAGTGAGGTTGTATAATCCGGCATTATATGATTTAATGGTACATGGCTCTGCTCGTTTCAGAGGGTCGACGACGTGGCCTGTGCCGTCGGGCCGGTTCGAAGCGTCGCGCGGGACGGTCTATTATTTAAATACGACGTTCCGCCTGTCCAAAGCCCGGGCTGACTTCAATCAGTTCGGCTCGTTCCTGCCGTCTGTCGACATCGAAGGGAACACGCGCGTCGGTCAGTACGGCGTCTTGCTGACGCTCCGCGGCCCCGTAGAAAATATGGATCTGGTGCTGCGGTCGGACCCGCCGCTTACGAAGCAGCAGATTATTTCCTTGATTACGCTGCGCAACAGCAGCAGTAAGCAGCAGAGCTCCCTGAACAGCGAGGACATGAGTAACCTCGTCGGGTCAGGCATCCGCATGACCCTGAACAGCCTGGGCATTACGCAGGAGCTGGAAAAAGCGCTGTATCTGGACATGCTGACCGTTACCAACGGGTCTTTGGATTTCAGCGACAAGCACAGCGATGTAAGCAACAACTATTACAATATTGAAATGGGCAAATATCTGTTTGATAACTTCATGCTTACGGCGGCTTTCGGGCTGAATCACGACGACAACCGCTTTGGCGCCCAGTATGATCTGGGAAGCCGGTTCAGCGTCAACGCCTGGACGTCTGACGACGACAGTTTTGTCGGCGGCATGTACCGCTATTCATTCTATTAGGAACAGGAGGGGACAGCGTGCTGGAACGATATTTGGAAGAATTAAAGCGCATTTCCCTCTTGACGCCGGAGGAAGAGCGGGCCTTATGGAAGGCGTACAAGGACGACGGCGATATGGCCAGCCGCAGAAAGCTCATCGAGCAATATCAGCCTCTCGTATTCAAAGAGGCGATGCGCTGGCACATCCGGGCGGATTTGCTGCCCGACGCCGTACAGGAAGGGACGGTCGGCCTCATAGAAGCCGTCGAGCACTTTGACTACCGGCGCAATGTGGCTTTTCCTTTGTTTGCCGTACACCGCATTCGGGGAGAAATCGTTGACTACCTGAATAAGGAAGGCAGCATGGCGTCCTTGTCCATCGACGAGCCTGATGAAAACGGATTGACGCTGCGGGAAATGCTTCCTGACGAAGACGTAGATATTGCAGAGCAGACGGGGCGACGATTGCTGTTTGAACACGTAGCCAAGACGCTGCAGCGTCTGCCGCAGAAGGAGCAGACTGTCCTTGAGGGCGTGTATTTGCAGGATAAGCAGCAGAAATATCTGGCCCGCGACATGGACGTGAGCCTGCCCTATGTCTACCGCTTGCAGAAACGAGGGATTCGCCGCGTCCGAGGCATGCTCAGTCAGTTTATTCACGACTGCAAAAAAAAGTAACCGAGGTGTTTTTCGCAGAAAACTAAAGGTTTATGGAGTATTTTTCATGTAATATAGGAATTTCGCTGATTTTTTTCTGTTACAAACGAGGCAGTATGTCAGGATACTATAGGTATGTTCAGAAAGGAGTCAGCAGTATATGGGAAAATCAGGCAATAATATAGCTGAACATGTCCGGTCGGCCAAGATGTGGCTGGAAAAAGCGGAGCAGTCCTTTGACCGCCAGTCTGAAATCCAGGGAGAACTGAATCTCATGCTGGCAGAAGCCGAGATGAAAAATCTGCGGAAACGCCATGGCCTGAAGGTGCGCGCTAAACTTCGCGTCGCAGCGGCCATGGGGATTGCCGTCATGGCCGCCGGATTGTGGTATGCCGCGACCAGGGAAAGCCCTTCGACGGCGTTGCCGGCGCGGGATGCCATACCGGCAGTCCAGCAGTCTCCTGAAAAATTGCCGGCTGTACCGGCCAAGACGGCGGCGCAGCCTGAACCATATACAGGGCGGCAGGCTCAGGCAGAGCCTGCCGCTGCGGCGAGGCCGACAGCCTCGCAGGAACAACGCGATGACGCAGCGGCGCCTGCTTCGGCATCAGAAGCTGCCGCGCCGATTCAACGCAGCGCGCCGGCGCCGAAAGAGGTGCTGACAGACGCGCAGATACAGCAGGCCGTACGAGATGCGCGCCATAGCCTGCGCGGTACGGACGTAAAGAATAAATAAATGGAGGTTTTGTATGAATACGCGGAAGAAGAAGCTTCTTGTCTTGATGATGACCAGCGCAATGATGACCTGCCCGGTATGGGCAAGCGACGAAACGGCGCAGCCGGCTCCGGCTGCCGGTGCGACGGGATATGAACCAGTAGGTAAGGACGTCGTTGCCGCCGATGTCGTTTCGGCCGCAGGAATGTCGGGCACTGAAAAGATGGCCGTCAATGCGACGATAACGGCGCGGGCCGATAAGGCAACGCAGGATACGATGGCGGCGGCCCAATCGGGGTTGACCGGATATGAAACGGAAGAAGAGTTGGCGGCGATTGCTGGAGGCAAGACGCCGGAAGAAATTCATAAGGCTGCAGAAGTTTCTTCGCAGGAAACCGCTGCTGCTGAAGCCGCTCCGGGCACAGGATATGAAGCTGCGCCGCAGGCAGCGGAACCGGCGGCTCCCGCTGGAACGGCTCAGGCCGCAGTGCCTGATGCTTCAGCTCAGCCTGCGGCAGCTCCGGTTGCACCTGCTGCGCCTGCTCCCAAACTGCCGGGCACGCCGGTACAGTTTCCGGCCAGAATCGGCGATTTTGTCGTAGATACGAGCGTTCCCAATTATCCTATGGCTGTCATTCCACCGGAAGGCGGGGTCAACCTGCCCTACGGCAGCCTCGTATCGGACAGCGACGTCGCGCCGTACCTCAACAAGACGGCTACGTCCGTTACGGTCAGCCCGGTGCCGGATGAAAAAATCGAAGAAAACATCCTTCCGCGATTGGCTATGCGCGTCGGCGACGCCGTCAATATGGCCTATATCCGCCATGACTTGAACGTCATCGGCTCGACGGGCATCTTTTCTACGGTTAAACCGTCCTTTACCAACGTACCCGAAGGGGTTCAGCTGAACTACACCGTTCAGATGAACCCTGTCGTCAACGGCATAGAGATTACAGGGAATAAGTCCCTTTCGGACGGCGATATTAAAAAGCTCATTACGATTACGCCGGGCTCGGTGCTCAATACGTCGATTGTCAGCCGCGACATTGCCGCCATCAATACGACGTACAATAACGCCGGCTACATGCTGAACCGCGTATCGGAAGTCAGCCTCGACGAAGAGGGGATTCTCCACATCGGCATTTCTGAAGTCCATGTAGAAGACATTTCCCTGCGGGGCAATACGAAGACGCGGGATAAGGTTATTCTCCGGGAACTGCGTTTCAAGAAGGGCGACGTATTTAACCGCGAAGTAGCCAGCCGAAGCATTCAGCGCGTCTATAATACGGGCTACTTTGAAGACGTCAACGTCCGCCTGCTGCCGGGCCAGAAAAACGCTCAGGACGTTATCGTTGAAATTGACGTCGTAGAACAGAAGACTGGTACCGTTACCATTGGAGCCGGTTATTCCGATTCGGACGGCCTGGTAGGTATCCTGGGCCTGAGCGAAACGAACCTGCGCGGTACGGGCGATAAGGTCAGCATCCAGTGGGAATTCGGTGGCGAAACCAATTCCAATAAGAATTATATTTTCTCCTATACTCATCCGTGGCTCAATGATCACGGCGATTCTATTGGGTTCAGCTTGTTTGACCGCGAAAATGATTATGAAGATTACAATGAAGATGGCGATTCTGTTGCCGATTACGACCGCCAGACCCGAGGCTTCAATATTACCTACGGCCGCGTACGCAGCGAATACGTCAGCGACTTCGTTACCTTGGAAACAAAGGAAACGAAATATAAAGATTACAATAGCGGCTTGAACTATCCGGAATTGGAAGCCCAGGGAGCTCCTGGATATGAACATTACATGGAAGATAACTTTGGCCGTACGAACAGCCTGCGCTGGTCCCATGTATTCGATAACCGCGACAACGTCTTCGATCCGACGCGGGGCAAACGCTTGTCCTTTACGGGCATTTGGGCCGGCAACGGCCTGGGCGGCGACTTCGATTACTTTAAGTTCATTGTCGAAAATCGTCTATATTACAAGGTCGGCCATGCCCACGTCATCGCCGTCCGCCTCATGGGCGGTATTGCCGATGGCGACATGCCGTACAATGACTTGTTCACGCTGGGCGGCGCCGATAATCTCCGCGGGTATGAAGACGATGAATTCCGCGGCAATAAGATGTATTTGGGTACGATCGAATACCGCTATCCTATCGCTAAAAAAGTACAGGGCGTATTCTTCGTCGATGCCGGCAACGCCTGGGGCGGCACGGATAAGGTGCCCTGGTACCATGACAACGACGAACTGCACTATGCCGGCGGTTTGGGCTTCCGCGTCACGACGCCTATCGGGCCGATTCGCCTCGATTACGGCGTAGGCGATGAAGGCGGCAAGTTCCACTTCAGCTTCGGCGGCAAGTTCTAATGCTGTCGGACCAATGAAATCGACTATACTTCGAGCGGGCTTGGGAGCAGCCGTATGCGCCTGCTGCAGCGTTGGCAGCGCATGGGCGGCTCCCATCGCTCATGTCAGCGTCAGCGTCTCCTCCGTGCAGGAGAAGATGCCGCCTTTGGTGCAGAAGCGCATAGCGGCCAGCATTCAAACCGTAGGAAACCACGTGCTGCTGACCCATGACAGCGGCGAGGTGCTGGCAAACGGCGAGGAATATAACCGGATTATTAATGATATTGTCAATCGGGTCCTCATCGGCTACACTGTGGAATCGATTCAGATTCAGCCGGGCGAGGACACGACGTTGGCCGTGCAGATCCGTCCGTGGGGAGAGACGATTCAATCCGTCGCCATGCATGTGGATTACGGCGCTCTTCCCGATATGGGCCGACGCCTGGCCGACGGCGATTTGCGCAATGCTTCATCTATCGTAGAAAATCTTCTCATCGGCCTGCCTGTCGACGCCCTGGACTGGGCGGACGGTACGATAAAAGCGGTGATGGAAAGCGAACTGGAAAGCCAGCTGCCGGAATTTTATCCCCATATCGCCATTACGCCAGGGCGCAGGGCAGAGGTAGAAATTTACTTGCTGCCGAAGCTGCCTGTAGTGCGCAATGTGGACGTAGCGATCGAGGCGGAACATCTGCCGAGAGTGATTTTCCTCAGCGCCCGCAAGAACATAGAAGAACGCTACGCTGGGCTGGAAGGCCTGCCCGTGGCGTTTGTTCACCGCCATGAACGAGATATACAGGCTGACCTGCGCCGGAGCGTAGACAGCCAATGGGTTATCCGCAAGTACAAGCTGAAAGTTGACCCTGTCGTGGAAGTCGGCGAAAATATGAAGATCCAGCTGTGTTCCCGAACTGATTTTTACGATATTCAGGCCGGGGCCTACGTCGACGTCGGCCGCGATGACAACAGCGGCGACGACACGGTTTTAAAAGCCCATTTAGGCCGCAAAATCGGCGGCCATCACGAGGTGTATACGCAGGTGGAATTCATGCCCAGCTCCGTCGATTGGAATATCATTCCCGGCTACTTTTACCGCTGGGGGAAATATACCCGTCTAGGTTATCAGTACGAGACGGACGACGACAGCAGCCACGTATGGGTGCGCCAGTACCTGGGCAAAAAATGGATGCTTCGCTTCGACAGGGATTTGACAAATCATGAGGACGAAATCGGCCTGACCTACCGCGTCCACGAATACATCGGGTTAGAATATATCATATCCGACCATGACAATTGGCTCAGGGTCATCGGATATTTGTAAACATAAAGGAGTACATGCCATTATGATGTCAGAAATGGGTAAAAAACGAAATATTAAAATTTTTTCCGGCGTAATCGCCGTCGTCTTCGTTCTCAGTATTGCCGGCTTAGCCGTCATGCAGATGGGGAATCCCGTCAACGCCGCGCCGTCGAGCAATATCGGCGTCGTCGATATGAGCAAGGTCATCACGCCGGATAATCAGGACGCCGTCGAAGCACAGAAACAGCTTCAGCAGGCCGGCGAAGACATGCAGAAACAGTTTGACGAACAGTCTGCGAACATGACGGACGAACAAAAACAGGCGCTGTTCCAGAAAATGCAGGAAGAAATGAACCAGAAGCAGGAAGAAATCTTCAAGGGCATGAAGGATAAAGTCGATACGGCTATCGGTTCCGTCGCCAGCACGAAGGGCCTCAGCCTCGTCGTAGATAAGCGCGTCGTCCTGTACGGCGGTACGGACATTACCGATCAAGTAGCGAAGCAGCTGAACGATTCTCAGTCCAAATAAGGAGATCTCATGAAGCGGATATATGCGGCAGTTATCGGCGCCGTCGTCATAGCCGCCTGCATAGTCGTAGGCTGGCGTGCGATGGAACAACGAAATCAGGTATCGGAGATAGGGCCGTCGTATGCCTATGTCGACCTGGAGCACGTGGTTATGAGTCATCCCAGATACAGCGAATATCATCGGCTGGAGCTGGAATACAACGCCATGGTTGCCCAATATCAGTTTGAGCAGTGGAACTACTCCCATAAGGCCGCGGCAGAAGGCATTGCGTCGCAGCAGTTCGCTGCTGTGGATGCTGCCGGGACGGCGGCGCTGAATCAGGAGCTGCAGGCCAAGGTGCTGCTGAAGGAACAGGAGTTAAATAACGGCCTGAAGCAGCAGTACGATAAGATACTGCAGGAAAAGCGAAAATCGCAGCCTATGATTTCGAATGCCGATTCGCTGAAAATCGTCAATTTGCAGCTGAAGCTACAGAATCTGGTCTTGAGCCAGGAAGAACGGCAGGCTGCCGAAGCGGAGCTGGCCCAGCTGATGAAATCGGCGGAACCCAGCGTAGTAATCAGCGGCGAGACGGCGGCGGAAATCGATAAGGAGATGGCTCCCTATCGGGAAAAGGCGCAGAAGGAGCTGGAAGAATACGCCAAGACCGTAAAAGGCGATTTGGAAAAGCGACGCGACGACAGCCGCAGCGCCTTCCAGTCGCAGCTGAGCTCTCTCCAGGACCGGCCGGAGCCGGAAGAGTGGAACCGGCAGTGGAAAGAGAAATTGAAGGCTAAAGAAAAGGAAATGAAAGATGTCAAAGAGGCCATCCTGGCAGATATCAGGACAAGAGCCGCCGACGTCGCGCACGAGCAGGGCATAGAGATGATTTTCTGCGAATACGCCGGCGTAGGGACGGCGCGGGATGTCACCGACGATATTATTGCCAGACTAGGCTGATAGTAGGAGGATTTGTACGATGAAAACAATGTGGAAGCGGCTGACGGCTGCCGCGCTGTTAACCCTGTGCGTCGGCATGCTTGCCGGATGCGGCGGCGAAGACCGGGTCGGCGTCGTCGACTTGGAACGGGTGCGGAAAGAAGCGCCGCTCGTACAGAAATATAAAGAAAAAACGGAAGAAAAGCAAAAGTCCGTAACGGAGGAATTGCAGAAGGCGCAGAGCACGATGTCGGCTGAAGAATTCCAAAAGAAGCAGCAGCAGTCGCAGCAGGAATTGAACATTTTTGCCGCCAGCATGCAGCGGCAGTTTATGTCGGATATTCAGTCCAATTTGGGCGAAATCGCTAAAGAAAAAGAAGTAGGCATCGTCATGGTAAAAGAAGCCGTGCCTAACGGCGGCATCGATGTGACCGATGAGTTAATTGCAAAGCTGCAGTAAAAAGGAGTGTACATTGTGGAAAAAACAGTGCAAGAATTAGCAGAATTTTTGGGCGGAACTGTGATTGGCGACGGCAGCGCCGTGATTTCGGATATTAAAGGGTTGGCGGAAGCGGGGAAGCAGGATATTACCTTCGCCGTCGACCCCTATACGGAATATCTTCCTCAGGTCCACGCCGGCGCCGTTATGGTTGAAAAAGAAGTGCCTGCCGGCGACAATACCCTGGTGATCGTAGAAAATCCTCGCTTGGCTTTTTCCAAGCTCCTTGTGCTGTTTCATCCTCGCCAGTCTGTACAATCGGGCGTCCATCCTACGGCGATTGTCGATGAAAGCGCGTCTGTAGGGGCAAATGCCGCCATTATGGCGTACGCCGTTATCGGAAAGAACGTCAAGATCGGCGAAGACTGCATCATCTATCCCTACGTGTTCATTGGCGACAACGTTTCCATTGGTAACGGTACGACGATTTTCCCCGGCGCCGTTATCCATGAAAACTGCGTTCTGGGAGAACGCGACGTTATCCGGGCCCACGCCGTCATCGGCGGCGAAGGATTCGGCTTTGCTACGAAAGACGGCAAGCATACGCGCATTCCCCAAATCGGCAACGTCGAAATCGGAGACGACGTCGAAATCGGTGCCTGCACGTGTATTGACAACGCGACGCTCGGTTCGACAAAGGTAGCGGCGGGAACTAAAATCGACAACCTCGTTCATCTGGGCCATAATGTAGAAATCGGCGAAGATTGCTTCATTATCGCGCAGACGGGGATCGCCGGCAGCACGAAGGTCGGCCACCACGTCATTTTTGCCGGGCAAACGGGCTGTACGGGGCACGTTACGATTGGCGACAACGCCGTATTTGCCGGCAAATCAGGGATTACCGGCAACATGGAAGGCAATAAGGTCTACGCCGGATTCCCTGTCCGCCCCCACATCGAATGGAGCCGTACGCAGGCCTACATCAAACGCCTGCCTGAAATGGCCAAGACGATCAAGGCGCTGGAAAAGAAAATTGCCGAATTAGAAAAGAAGGCGGGAGTGTAAGAGAACGCCTATGTATACATTCATGAAATGCCTTAGTTTTCTGATTTGCCATATTCCCTTTTTCATGCGCCGCGGCCTGGGTTCGTTTTTCGGCGCCTTTTTCTGGACCTTTGTGCCGAAGAAACGCAAGGTCTTGGCGCGGGATCAAATCCTTGAATGCGGCCTTACGACAGACGCCGGCGAAGCGATGGCGATCGCCAAAGCCAGCACGACGCGCTTCGGCCGTATGATCATCGAGGTGCTGTCCTATCCTGTGTACGACAAAGAGATTCTCGATAAAAAAATCGTATTTCATGGCAAAGAATATCTCGACGAGCTCAAGGAGAGCGGCGAGGGCGCGATTTTTATGGCTTCTCACGCAGGGAACTGGGAGCTTCTCGGCGCGTATTTGGCGATGAGCGGCTATTCTCTCATATCGGTGGCGCAGCAGCAGGACAATAAGGGTTCGGATACGTTCATCAACGAATACCGGACGATGATGAAGCAGCACGTTACGTATAAGACGGGTATCCGCGACATGGTCCGGTTTTTGGCCAAGGGGCATTATATCGGTTTGCTCATGGACCAGGACCCGGGGTATGCTGGCATCATGGTCAAGTTGTTCGGCCGGGATACCCTGACGGCCGACGGGCCGGCGAAGCTGGCCGGCATACAAAACTATCCGATATTGTCTATTTTCATTCACGAAGACAGGCCCTATCATTACGTCGTAGAAGCGCTGCCGCCGATTCGGCCTTATACGTCCGACGCGCCGCTGTCGAAGGAAGAAAAGAAGCGGATCGTATATGACGTTACGCAACAGCTGAACGATCGACTGGAAGCGCATATCCGCAAGTATCCCGACGAATGGTTCTGGCTTCACAACCGCTGGAAATGGACGAAACGGTATAAAGAGAAACAAAAGCTGAAGGAACAACAGAACTAGCTGAACTATTGGCGCTGCCGGAATGTAGGCGGCGCCAATTTTTACAGCTTTTTAACAATTTGGTCAGGGTAATATATATGCGTGCTGAATTATGGTATAATAAATAAAAATTAGGCGAGCCGCAGGAGCTCAAAAAAGCCGCATAAAGGACCGTACAGCGGAATGCGCGGGAACAAAGGAGAATTGACGAATCATGTATGTATGTTTGATGCGTCATGGCAAAGCCGAGCCGTACCATGACGGAATGGACGATAAAAATCGGGAACTGATTGAAAAGGGAAAGAAACAGGCTGCGGCAATGCTCGATGCCGCCCGGCTGTGGTGGCCCGAAGGGACTACCGTTTTGTGGGCCAGCCCGTATATCCGCACGTGTCAAACGGCGGCGTTTTTTGATACGCGCATTCCCTACGCCGCCTTTCATACTCATCCGGCCATTGCCGCCGGCGATCTGGACGCCGTCTATAAGGATATCCTGTGCGGGAGCGGCAACGACGTCGTGTGCATTGTCGGCCACTCGCCCTACTTAGAGCGATGGACTAAGGCATGGACCGGTCTGGATATACAGTTCAAGACGGGCAGCATGGCCTTGTTTGATTACGATCCCTTTGACAGCAACGGAGGCACGGCGTCGCTGCTCCTGTATATGAGCCCGAAGGCAGCGAAGCTGATGAAGAAATGATAGATAATGATTGGGAGGTATAGCCTATGAAACACGTAGTATCGATTGCCGGAACGGATCCATCCGGCGGGGCCGGCGCTGCGGCGGACTGCAAGACCTTTTGCGCCCACGGCTGTTATGCTATGAACGTCATCACGGCCGTCGTATCGCAGAACACGCAGGGCGTACGGGGATATATGGACGTAACGCCGGAGATGATCGCGTCGCAGATCGACGCCGTATTTGAAGATATAGAGGTAGACGCCGTGAAAATCGGCATGGTCAGCGTTCCCGAGACGATACGCATTATCGCCGGCAAGCTGCGCCAGTACAAGCCTCCCTTCGTCGTCGTCGACCCGGTCATGGTGGCGACGAGCGGCCATCGGCTGCTGGCCGAAGAGGCAGAACAGACACTGAAGGAGGAGCTCATTCCCCTGGCAGATGTGCTGACGCCGAATATTCCCGAAGCCGAAGTGCTGACGGGACGTCATATTGCTGATTTTTCGTCTATGGAGCAGGCGGCCAAAGACATTGCAGCCTTAGGCGCGAAGGCCGTGCTGGTCAAAGGCGGCCACCGCGTAGAAGATGCGACGGACATCTTATACGACGGCGAAGGCTTCCATTATTTCAAAGGCCGCCGCGTCGAAAGCACGAGCACCCACGGCACGGGGTGCTCCTTGTCCAGCGCTATCGCTTCCAATCTGGCGAACGGCATGCATCTTGCCGACGCTGTCGCCGCAGCCAAGCAGTACGTCTTCGACGGTATCAGCCACGCCGAACCGATTGGAAAAGGCCACGGGCCTATCCATCATTTCTACAGCCTGTACCGCAAGGCCGGCATGTAGCTTCTGTGTTCAGGTTATTCCCCGGCAGCCCCTCGGCTTTTCCGGGATATAGTTATCATTGCGCAAGGAGGAATGAAATATGAATTTAAGAATGCGTGTAAAAAAGGCTCTTTGTACGGTCGCGGCCCTGGCTATGGCCAGCGGCGCGGCATTCGCGGCGTCTCCGTCGCAGGTATACGAAGAAGCGGCCCGCAATATGATGGCTGAACCGACAGGCGAATACGTCCTGCAGGTCAATATGGAAATGCCTTTTTTGGGCAATGTGTCCCTGACCAACACCATCGATATGCAGGCTGAACCCTTCCAGATGAAGAGCGAAGCTGTAGCGAAGGTCCTGAACAACACGAAGACCGTCCACAGTTATGTGGAACAGGACGGCGACGTACTGCACATCTACTATGAAGATTCGAAGGCCGACAACGCGTGGAAAAAGGCAACCCGCAAATTGAAGAGCGCCGATCCCATTTCCAAGCGCTTCCATGGCGACCACAACGTACTGGCCGGCGTGAAATCCGTAACGGCAGCCGGCAAGAATTCGTACGATGTCGTATATGACGCGAGCCGCCTGTACCGCGAAGGCGACAAGGAAAAATGGGCTGCCGACGGCTATAAGAAAGAACAGGCCGAAGGCTTTGCAAAGGTCCTTCAGGCCCTGCAGAAAACGGGCGACGTAACGGTCAATGTAACCGTCGATCCGAAGACCAAGCGGATTTCCAAGGTGACGATGCCTTTGACGCCGCAGATGCGCGCCGTTGCGCAGGAAGTGTTGGCTGAAAGCGACGCGTCCGACGCGAATAAAGCCGTTATGGAACAGTTTATCAAGTACAGCGAAATATCCATGACTATCGACTGTGCTCCCCTTCCGAAAGACGCTGATTTGACGGCTCCGAAAGAAGTTAAGGAAGCGGCCGTTCCGGGAACGATTCCGGGCTCCGACGACGCGGAGGAAGCCGATAAAGACGGCGCTGCGGCAAAAGCGGCCTAAGAGCGGTAAGGAAACATCTACATATGTTTTGGCATCAGGACCGTATGCGGTATCGTCGCTGCGGTCCTGCTGTTTTTTATGAAAACTGCGCAGATGCACGGCAGCAAAGGGGCAGATATATGAACCGGCGGCTGCGGCACTCTAAATTTTTCCTTAAATTGTAGAATTTTACAGTCATATTATTGACATAGGAAGAGAAATAACGGAAAATATGATAGAAGGGTAAGTCCATTATTGTTCGTTATATCTGAACGCAAGCATCTTTGATAAGACAGTTGGCATCGATTGCCTGCACGGGAGAATAGGTCGGCACAGGCCGACGGGCAATCCAATATACACAGTTAGAACGGATAAAATTTCATAGTACAGGAGGTAAAAAAATTGGCTAAGAAAGAAAAGCTGATGGTCATTCCATTGGGCGGCTTGGGCGAAATCGGCAAGAATATGACCGTAATCCAATACGGAAACGACATCATCGTAATTGACGCCGGACTGTCTTTCCCTGACGACGATATGTTTGGCATTGACCTCGTCATCCCTGACATGAGCTATTTGATTGAAAACAGGGATAAGGTGAGGGCCGTCGTCATTACGCATGGTCACGAAGACCATATCGGCAGTTTGGCATATTTGCTCAACGAAGTAAATGTGCCCGTTTACGCGACGAAATTAGTATGCGGCCTCATCGAAGGCAAATTGAAGGAAAATCATATTACGAATTACAAATTGAACGAGGTGCAGCACGGCGACGAAGTGCAGATCGGCTGCATGAAAGTGGGCTTTATCCGAACCAATCACTCTATTCCCGATGCCAGCGCGCTGTATTTTAAGACGCCTGTAGGCACGATCGTCCATACGGGCGACTTTAAGATCGACCTGACCCCGGTGGACGGCCAGCCTATGGACATCCACAAGTTTGCAGACCTGGGCCGCCGCGGCGTACTGCTGCTCATGTCGGACAGCACGAACGCAGAACGGCCGGGCTACACCGAGTCGGAAACGACTGTAGGCCACGCCTTCCGCAAGGCCTTCCGGGCTGCGACGGGACGCATTATTTTGGCGACCTTCGCTTCGAATATTTCCCGTATTCAGCAGGCGATCAATACGGCCGTGCAGTTTAAGCGCAAAGTGACCGTATTGGGCCGCAGCATGGTAAATAACGTGCAGATTGCCATCGAATTGGGCTATCTGAGCGTGCCTGACGGCGTGCTCATCGAGCCCGACGAATTGGGACGCTATCCCGACGACCAGGTCCTGATCCTGACGACGGGCAGCCAGGGCGAGCCCATGGCCGGCTTATCCCGCATGGCCTCCAACAATCACCGCAGCGTCAGCATCATGCCGGGCGATACGGTCATCATTTCGGCGACGCCGATTCCGGGCAACGAAATGGGCGTCAGCCGGACCATCGACAACCTCATGAAGCTGGGCGCCAACGTCGTTGCCGGCCGGGATAAGAAGATTCACGTGTCGGGCCACGCCAGCCAGGAAGAATTGAAGCTCATGCTGGATTTGATCCGGCCGAAGTATTTTATTCCCGTGCACGGCGAATACCGCATGCTGAAGCAGCACGGCGATTTGGCGGTGCAGATGGGCGTCGAAAAGGATCACGTCCTCATCGGCGACAACGGTCAGATTTTCGAATTTTCCAACCGTTCCGGCAATAAAGCCGGCCGGGTCAACGCCGGCCGCGTATTCGTCGACGGCCTCGGCGTCGGCGACGTCGGCAACATCGTCATCCGCGACCGCCAGCAATTAGCTATGGAAGGCGTCGTCATCGTCGTCATGACCTTGGCGAAGGGGACGAGCCACGCCCTGGCCGGACCGGATATCGTGTCGAGAGGCTTTGTCTACGTCCGCGATTCGGAAGAGCTGATCAGCGAAGCTCACGACCGCGTCGCCGCCGTCCTCGAACGGTGCGAAGCCGGCAACATCCGCGAATGGGCGGTCATTAAGTCGCAGGTTCGCGATACGCTGAGCCGGTACTTGTATGAAAAGACGAAACGCCGGCCTATGATTTTGCCGATTATTATGGAAGTATAATGCAATACTGCGGAGACAGCGGAGGCCAGCGCGCCTCCGCTGTTTACCATGCAGGTAGAGATGCCTTTCTTGAAAGGAGATGATTCAGTGGAACAAAAGCGCATTACGCCTCTCACGACTGCCGGCTGTTTTGCCGCTGTCATGCTTATCCTGGCCCTTCTCAGCACCTTTATGCCCTTCTTTTCCTTTGTGGGGTACTTTATCATGCCCATTCCCATGACGATTATCTATATGAAATACGGCATGCGCCAGGCGCTGCTCCTCGGCGTCGTCGTAGGCATTCTCATGGGCATTTTCATCGATCCCCTGACGGCGGTCGCCCAGCTTATTACCTTTGCCTCTGTTGGCCTGGCTATCGGCGCCGGATTCCGCTACGAGTGGGCGCCGGCCAAGATGCTGGCCTGCGTAGCGGCGGCCCTCATTGCCGCCACGGGCGTTCTTCTCGCACTTATGTATATCGTTCTCGACATCAATTTGCTGGCGGCGATTTACAGCGCCTTCGATACGGTCGTCGCCGATACGATCGCCCAGTATAAAACCAGCGGTATGTCCGATATCCAGCTGGCCGAGGCGCGGACGCAGCTGGAAGAAGTGCGGCGTCTTCTGCCGTCTATGCTTCCCATGTTTTTATGCCTGGCCATGGCGGTTATCGCCTATATCAACGTTAAGATTTCCCAGCTGGTGCTCGTCCGCTTAGGCTTTTCCATCAAGCCCTTTTTGCCGATTCGTTATTGGGAAATTTCGCGCAGTGTGATATACTTATATGTATTGGCATTGGTCATGAAATATTGGGGGACGACGCGGGATATCGAGTGGCTCAGCATCATCGGCGTCAACTTGAATCAAGTCGCCTTTTTCTTTATATGCATTCAGGGCCTGGCCTTCCTGTTTTATTTCCTCGACCGCCGGTTTCATATCAGCACGGGGTTGCAGGTGCTCATTATCATTTTGTTTTTTGTCATGCCCGTGTTTTCCTATGCGGCCTTTGCCGCCGGATTGATGGACATGCTTTTGAATTATCGCAAGAAACGCAATACGATGTGATGCCCAGGGGGAAGTCATATGCTGAAGGAAATGCTGTCAAGACGAAACGAGGAGCCCTTTTTCCTCATTACGGTCTTGCTGCTGATTATTATCGCCGTATATAATTGGGTCATAGCGCTGCTGGCGCTGATACTGATCATCGGGGCCTACGTGCTGACGCGGAAAAATACGAACGAGCGCAATCGGGAAATCAGTCAGTTTTTCGACGCCGTTTCCCAAAGCGTCGACCAGGCGTCGACCTACGCCGTGCAGAACCTGCCCATCGGCATAGCCATCGTCGATATGCAGTCCAGCCTGTGCTGGGCTAACAGCGTGTTCCGCGACTGGATCGGCGATATCGACAACGACCAGAAGCTGGATCATATTATGCCCAATTTAAATATCGATAAATTTTGGGGGAAATTCGGATACTTTTTCGAACATATCGATAAGCGGTATTACCGCGTCGTCTACAAGTATTTGCAGACGGAAGCGGCGGAAGACGACAACTATCTCATCTTGTATTTTGAAGATATTACGGACACGGAAACGCAGAAGATGAACTGCATTGCCTCCGTGCCGGTATTGTGCGATATTGAAATCGACAACATGGAAGAAGTCGCCAAGGGCATGACGTCGGTCCAGCAGACGACGCTGTGGACAAACGTCAACAACTGCCTGATCGACGAATTGACGTCGCTGGGAGCCTTCGTCCGTTCGTACGGCAACGAAAAGTACTTCGCCTGCCTGAGCCGCGAGGCCCTCGACGAACTGAAGAAGGACAATTTTTCCTTTCTCGAAAAAATCCGCATGATCCATACGGTCAACCGCATTCCCGTTACGCTCAGCATGGGCGTGGCGGCTTGCCCGAAGGATGTCGTGACCCAGGGCATGGTCAACTTCAACGAGCTGGCCGACAAGGCCCAGGCCGGGCTGGATCTGGCCTTGGGACGGGGCGGCGACCAGGTCGTCGTATATGAAGAAGACGGCTCGCCTCATTTTTACGGCGGCAAGACCCGGTCTGTCGAAAAGAATACCCGCGTCCGGGCCCGCGTCGTCGCCCAGGCGATACGCGAACTCATCGACACGAGCGATCTCGTCCTGGTCATGGGGCATGAACGGGAAGATTACGACAGCATCGGAGCTGCCGTCGGCGTGGCTCACATGGCCCGCATCATCGGCAAGCCCGTCCACATCGTCATCAGCAAGCAGACCGACGCCATCCGACGCCTGGAAACGCAGATACTCAACGTGCCGGCCTTTAAGGACTTGCTCATTTCGGCGGAAACGGCGGAAGAGCTGTGCAACAGCCAGACCCTGCTGTTCATCGTCGATACCCACCGGACGGACATGACCGTCGCGCCGGCCTTGATTGAACAGACGGAACGGCGCGTCGTCATCGACCATCACCGCCGCAGCTCCGACTTTATCAAGAAGCCCCTTCTGACGTATACGGAGCCGTCCAGCTCTTCGACGAGCGAACTCGTCACGGAGCTGCTCCAGTATTATCAGGAAGATGTAGAGCTGGAAAAAATCGAAGCGACGGCTTTGTATGCCGGCATTATCGTCGATACGAAAAACTTCGCCGTCCAGACCGGCGTCCGTACCTTTGACGCCGCGGCCTACCTGCGCCGCAGCGGCGCCGACCCGGAAATCGTGCGGGAGTTGTTCAGCTCTGACTTTACGACAGTCCGGGAAAAGGCGGCCATCTTATCGGAGGCGCGCATCGTAGACGGCGTGGCCATGGCTTCCTGCCCGAAGGGGACGAAGAACACGACCATCGTAGCGGCGCAAATCGCCGATATGCTTATTAATATAGACAACGTAAACGCCAGCTTTACGTTCTGCGAGCTTCCTGACGGCAATATCGGCGTCAGCGCCCGTTCCAAGGGAGATATTAACGTACAGCTCGTCATGGAAGCCTTAGGCGGCGGCGGCCATCGCACCGTCGCCGGCGCGCAGCTCAAAGAGCGTACTGTAGAAGAAGCGCAGCAGGACGTCATGACGGCCCTGCGGGACGTAATCAATAAAAATAAGGAGACTGAAAAAGAATGAAAGTAATATTATTGCAAGACGTAAAAAAATTGGGTAAAAAAGGGGAAATCATAGAAGTATCGGAAGGCTACGGCCGCAATTTCCTGCTGCCCCGCAAATTAGCCGCGCCGGGCACGTCGGAAAACATCAACGACGCGAAGCAGAAGCAGGCTGCGGCTAAGCATAAGGCCCAGGTAGCGTCCGACGAAGCCGTCGTCCTGGCCAGCCAGCTGAAGAAGGTAGAGCTGACGATTCCCGTAAAGGTCGGCGAAGGCGGAAAGGTATTCGGTGCGATTACGGGCAAAAATATCAGCGAAGCGGCGAAGGCTCAGTACGACGTCGACATCGACAAAAAGAAAGTCGAAATCAAGGACCCGATTAAATCGCTGGGAACGTACGACGTCGTCATCCGCGTGCATCCGACCATTACGAGCGTCATCAAGGTTCATGTCGTAGAAGGATAAGCTGCGGCAAAACTGTAAGGGGATACTATGAAAGAATTGCTTGATAAACTGTTACAGCGCCATAAGTATCTGGAACCGACGGCGGAGGAAGAGCTCCGCCGTCAGGTTAACGTGCTTTACGGCGCTTTTACTGGTCTTATAGGGGCGGAAAAGATGGTGCTCAGAGCCAGTAAATACGCCGCCCTGTCCTATGTCCATTCGGAAGACCCGCGGCAGCGGCTGGTCGGCCTGCAGCGCCTCGTATATGAAAACGCGTCGTACGACCGCATTCCGAAGGACGACGAGGTCATCGACGTATTGAACGAGCTGGAAATCGTGCTGGCTGAAATGCTGGCCCGCCAGGCTGTGGAAGAGCGGCTGGAAAAGAAGATTTCCCAGCGGATGGAAGAAAAGCAGCAGGAATACGTGCAGGAAATCAAGATGCAGATTATCAAGGAAGAACTGCGCGATGTGGAGACGCCGCAGACGAAGCGCAAGCTGGCCGAGCTGCAGAAGCTCGACACGATACAGCTGTCCGAGTCGATTATGGAGCAAGTCCGTCCGAAAAAGCTCAGCGCCGTCGTCGGCCAGGAGCGGGCCGTGGAAGCGATGCAGAGCAAGCTGGCTTCCGTGTACCCGCAGCATCTTTTGCTGTACGGACCGCCCGGCGTAGGCAAGACGACGGCGGCCCGCATCGTCCTGCAGGAGGCGAAAGGCCTTCCTTTTACGCCCTTCGGACCGGACGCGCCCTTTGTCGAAACGGACGGGACGACGCTGCGCTGGGATTCGCGCGATATGACCAATCCCCTCATCGGCTCGGTCCACGATCCCATTTATCAGGGCGCGCGCCGCGATTTGGCCGACACGGGGATTCCCGAACCCAAGCCGGGACTGGTGACGGAGGCCCACGGCGGCATCCTGTTCATCGACGAAATCGGCGAAATGGACCCTATGCTGCTGAACAAGCTGCTGAAGGTATTGGAAGATAAACGGGTGAAGTTCGAGTCGGCCTATTACGACGAAGAAGACCCGAACGTGCCTAAGTATATTAAGAAACTGTTTGCCGAAGGCGCGCCGGCCGATTTTATCCTCATCGGGGCGACGACGCGGAGCCCCTGGGAAATCAATCCGGCGATTCGCTCGCGCTGCGCCGAAATCTTTTTCGAGCCCCTCGTGCCGTCGGATATACAGACTATCGTAGAAAACGCGGCAAAGGAGCTGGGCGCAGTCTTGGAAGACGGCGCGGCGGCCCTTATCAGCACCTTTACGATCGAAGGGCGCAAAGCCGTCAATATTCTGGCCGACGCTTACGGCTTGGCCGTATATCGGGCCGGCCGCAAGGACGGCGTAGTCATTACGAAGGAGCACATTCACCGCGTGTCCCAGATCAGCCGCCTCACGCCGTACGCCATGGAAAAGGCGAGCGACGTGCCGGCTGTGGGGAAAATATTCGGCCTCGGAGTTTCGGGATATTTAGGCTCGGCGATTGAAATCGAAGCCGTCGCCTTTCCCGCCCGCGAAGCCGGCAAGGGCTATTACCGCTTCAACGATACGGCCGGCTCAATGGCCAAGGACTCCATGTTCAACGCCGCCGCCGTAGTGCGCAGCGTGACGGGCAAGGAACTGTCCGATTACGACGTCAATATCAATTTTGTCGGCGGCGGGAACATCGACGGCCCGTCGGCAGGCTGCGCGATTACGACGGCCCTCATCTCGGCTATTACGCAGACGCCGATCCGACAGGATGTGGCCGTTACGGGCGAAATTTCCGTGCGGGGACAGGTAAAGCCCGTCGGCGGCGTATTTGAAAAGGCCTACGGCGCCTGCCAGGCCGGCATGAAGGCCATCGTCATTCCTAAGGACAATGGGCAGGATATTCCGGAACACCATCTGGATTTGGATATACGCTGCGCTGAAACGATTCAGGACGTATTGGATGTTATGTTTGTAAAGTAGGAGTGTGCATATACTATGGAGCAGCGGATTCCGCCGCAGAACGTAGAAGCGGAGCAGGCCGTGCTCGGCGCGATGATGCTGGAGCATAACGCCGTCGTAGCCGCTATGGAAAAGCTGCGGCCCGGCGATTTTTACAGGGAAGTGCATCGGACGATTTTCGAAGCTATGGAGCACCTGCACCATGACAACAAGGAAGTCGACGTCATCACCCTGCCGGAAGAGCTGCGGCGCATGAAGAAGCTCGACGACGTCGGCGGCCTGGAGTACATCCTCAGCCTGCCGAATTTGGTCGCGACGGCCGCGAATATCGAATATCACGCCAATATCGTGGCGGAAAAGGCCTTGGCCCGCAATATCATTACGACGTGCACCGAATTGACCTCGGAGGCTTACGACGGCGAGAAAGAGCCGGAGGATTTGCTGGACGACGCCGAACGGCGTATCTTACAGATTTCCGAGAGCAAGCGGCGGGGAGACTTCGCGCCTGTCGGCGTCGTCGTCGAAGAAACGCTGGACAAGATCACCAAGCTGTACGAAAATAAGGCGGGTATTACGGGCCTGCCTACGGGATTTCGCGATTTAGACCGCCTAACGTCGGGGCTGCAGCCGTCGGACTTAATCCTCGTCGCGGCTCGTCCGAGCATGGGGAAGACGGCCTTTACTTTGAATATCGCGCAGAACGTAGGCGTAAAGCAGCATAAGACCGTGGCCTTCTTTTCCCTGGAAATGTCTCAGGAACAGCTCGTACAGCGTCTGCTGTGCCAGATCGCCCACATCGATTCGCAGAAGCTGCGCACAGGCCAGCTCAACAGCGACGACGAGTGGACGAAGCTGACCGACGCCTGCGATAAATTGTATCAGGCGCCCATTTATATCGACGACACGCCGGGCATTTCCGTGACGGAGATGCGCTCCAAGGCTCGCCGTCTCAAGGCGGAACACGGCCTGGACCTGATCATCGTCGACTACCTGCAGCTCATGCAGGGGCGCAACTCCGAAAGCCGCCAGCAGGAAATTTCTGAAATTTCCCGTTCGCTGAAGGCCCTGGCCCGGGAGCTCAAAGTGCCCCTCATCGCCCTGTCGCAGCTCAGCCGAAGCGTAGAAAGCCGGCAGGATAAGCGGCCGATGCTGAGCGACCTGCGCGAATCGGGTGCGCTGGAACAGGACGCCGATATCGTGTCGTTCTTATATCGCGAAGATTATTATGATAAGGAAACGGAAAATCAGCATATCACGGAAATCATACTGGCCAAGCACCGCAACGGCCCCGTCGGTTCTGTAAAGCTGTATTTCAAGGGCGAGTATACCTTATTCTTGAATTTGGATACGACCCATGAAGACCGTTTGTAATACGTAAGGGATAGAGAGCCGCCGCTCTTGCGTCCCTTATTTTTGTATAGAGGAGGCCCTATGGAAAAGCAGAAAAAGATCCGCATTGCCGGCGTCGTTGCGGCAGTGCTGTTTATTGCCGTTGCCGCGGCCGGGTCCCTGTCCCGCTCGGACAGCGTGCGGAAGCTGTATCAGGATCCGCGCGTAGCCGTTATCCGCGTCAATGGCCCCATTGTCGGCGGCGACGACGCCGATATGGCTTGGGGAAGCCCGTCTTCGACGACGTCGGGCGCGCTGATGCGCCAGTTCCGCAAGGCCAGGCAGGACGACAGCGTACAGGCTGTACTGCTGCGCGTCAACAGCCCCGGCGGCAGCGCGGCGGCGACGCAGGAAGCGGCGGCAGAGCTGCAGAAGCTGAAGGATTCGGGTAAGCCCGTCGTCGTATCCATGGGCGATACGGCTGCGTCGGGGGCGTACTGGCTGGCGGCCTATGGAGATAAAATATACGCCAATCCTTCGACGATTACGGGAAGCATTGGCGTGTATATGTCGTATTATGATGTGCAGGGCCTGAGCGAAAAGCTGGGCGTACGAGAAGAAAAAATCAAATCGGGGCCCCATAAGGATATTTTCTCGCCCTTCCGCCCGATGACCGAAGAGGAACGGCGGCTGACCCAGAATATGGTCGACGATATGTACGAGCAGTTTGTCGCCGTCGTGGCCGAGCAGCGCCATATGGACGGCGAGAAGGTCCGCTCCCTGGCCGACGGCCGGGTGTTTACAGGCGTGCAGGCGAAGGAGGCGGGCCTCGTCGACGAGCTGGGGAATTACTACGATGCCTTGGGCTATGCCGGGACGCTGATTCACGCCGATCCGGACAAGGTGGCGACGGTGACGTACGACGACGCCTTCTCCTGGGATCAGCTGCTGTCCGGCCGGATAGCGGCGCCTTCTCTGGCTGAAGGGCTGTATGAAGCCGGGCAGAGGATTCCCTTCCCCCTCATGATATGGAAAGGAGGACGGCAGCAATGAGATATTACATTGAAGAAGCCTTAGCACTGGCCTACGGTATCGTCGTATCGCCTAAAGAAACGCTGGCTGTCATCGTGCCGGAGCAGCGCCTTCGCGAAGGAATCGTCATCTGGTCCCTTTCCGTGATGCTTTCTGTCGTGTCCGTATGGGTGCAGTGGCAGGATACGGCAGTATGGACGGCCATAGCTATGTACGGCGGAGCGGCCTTCTGTTTTGCCGCGCGCATCTTGCTGTATCATGGAGCCGCCCGCCTTCTCGGGCGAAACGGGTCTATGAAAAGCCTGGCGGCGGCCCTCTGCTTCACGGAACTCCCCCTCAACCTGGCGACCTTAGCCGGCAGCTTCGTATTCGTCGCGCCGGAGCTGCTGGTGCAGGCCGTGTCGCTGGCGGCAGGGGTCTGGGCTTTGGTATTGGACGTATGGGCCGTCAAAGAAACGTACGCCATGGGAACGGGACGAAGTATTGCCGTCCTGCTGCTGCCCCTGGCCGCCGTGGCCGTCTTGGCTGCCTTCGTCTTGTTATACGTCGTCTTTGCCGTCGTTTCGATTTTCAGCTGACGCGGCGGCCGGGTTAGCCGCGTATTCCAGATTGCGGAGCAGCACCTTTTTGCCGCGCCAGGCGAAGGCACGGTCGCCGAAGGCCTGTTGGAACTGTTTGTTGGACAGCGACTCGATATCCGAAGGGCAGAGCTGTGACAGGCGGTTCCGATAAAATTCCGGAAGGGGCGTTGCCTTGACGCCGGCGTTGTGGGGACACGATTCCTGACATACGTCGCAGCCGAAGATGAGCGGCGTTTTTTCCATACATTGTATTTCAGGCAGCGTAAAGCTGCCTTTTTTTTGCGTAATATACGATTTGCAGCGGCTGTAATCGTAAGCGCCGCCGGAAAAACATTGTCCCGGACAGGCTGACTGACAAGCGCCGCAGTGGGAGCATTCCTGTTGCAGGGGCTGGTCTGGCGCGAAGGGCAGGGACGTGAGGACGCTGCCGATAAAGACGTAGGAGCCGTACGTATCGTTGATGAGGCAGCGATTGTCTCCGAAAAAGCCCAGGCCGGCCTGATAGGCCAGCCAGCGGTCCGACAGCGGGGACGTATCGACGACACAGCGCTGCTCGCTGCCGGGATATTGCCGCTGCAGATACGCGGCGATTTGCTCTAAATACGCGCGGACGACGGCGTGATAGTCTGCGCTCCGGCAATAGAGGGATAGATTGGCCTGTTCTGTCTGGGCCGTGTAATACGGAACTAAGACGACGATGACGGAACGGCACGACGGGAGAATGCGGCGCGGCTCGTATCGTTCGTCTCCTACGCCGGCGGCCAGCGGGCACGGCGGTTCTTCGGCATAGGGCGGCCGGGGCAAATCGGCTGGGGCGACGCCGGCGCAGTCCAGGCCGAGGGCAGCGGCAAACCGTTTCATATCTGTGCTGTCTATCATATAGAAGTATCCTCCAAAAAATTTGAATTTATCTCTTGCTTTTTTCTATAGAGTATAGTATACTATCTAAGTCAGCAGTTTTAAAGACTTCTTTAAAAGAAATGCTTTTGAAGAGAGTAAAAAAACTTCTGAAAAATGTCTTGACAGAATCGAGATTATCAAGTATAATCAATTACGTTCTGTGAGACAGGACACGCCGACATAGCTCAATTGGCAGAGCAACTGACTTGTAATCAGTAGGTTGTAGGTTCAAGTCCTATTGTCGGCTCCAGGTATGGTGGGGTTCCCGAGTGGCTAAAGGGAGCAGACTGTAAATCTGCCGGCGACTGCCTTCGAAGGTTCGAATCCTTCCCCCACCACCATATCATCGCGGGGTGGAGCAGTTGGTAGCTCGTCGGGCTCATAACCCGAAGGTCGTAGGTTCAAGTCCTGCCCCCGCTACCAAATTTTTGCTGCAAGGCAGTAAAGAAAAACTGTATATGTGCTTTGAACGGTGTAAGCTGTTGTAGCTCAGTCGGTAGAGCGTATCCTTGGTAAGGATAAGGTCACCGGTTCAATCCCGGTCAATAGCTCCAAACATGGCGGCTTAGCTCAGTTGGCTAGAGCATGCGGTTCATACCCGCAGTGTCCAGAGTTCGAATCTCCGAGCCGCCACCACATTTATAACCTCGTTTTACGAGGTTATTTCTATATGCAATACTATTTTTTTCTGAAAACAGAGCAAAAATAGGTATTGTGTGATAGAATACAATATAGATGGTAAATTTTTTCCTAAAGGAGGAAATCAGTAAAATGGCAAAAGAACATTACGAAAGAACCAAACCCCATGTTAACATCGGCACGA
>ERZ779877.472-NODE-472-length-43830-cov-18.211582_pt1 | contig 43830 bp, 16 predicted proteins | sample MGYA00511556_ERZ779877 | MGnify/ENA primary metagenome ERZ779877 (study PRJEB29588, sample SAMEA2159338) | human gut metagenome | biome: human gut; feature: human-associated habitat; material: faeces | place: Denmark | collected 2008/2010 ... | reverse complement strand
GGATAGGAAACAACGCATTTGAAAAATCAAGTGCAAAAGAAATAGTTATACCGGATAGTGTTACTGAGATAGGCAGCCAGGCTTTTTCAGGTTGTGGAAAGCTTACAGGCGTTTCGATCCCAAACAGCGTAACTATGATCCGGGATAGAGCTTTCTTTGACTGCAATAGTCTTGCAAGTATAACAATACCCGATAGTGTAACAGATATCGAGCTGCAAGCATTCTGTAACTGCACATCGCTCAAGTCGGTTACTATTCCCGCAAGCGTGACTTATATCGGTGATGAAGCTTTCGGATATTATTCTGATATAGATGGCTCGGAAATAAAGAAGGTCGATGGATTCAAGATAAACTATGTCAAGAATACATACGGACATTATTATGCTACTAAAAACGGCTTTTCTGATGAAGATTGTCTCCTCACCAATGAGCTTGACGACGGTACACTGGAAATAAGCAACTATGCCGGAAACAGTGCGACATATGAAATTCCCGGTGAAATTGACGGTAAGAAGGTTGTCAGGATCGGTGACAACGCATTCATCGATTGTACTGAGCTGACAAGTGTTACTATACCTGATAGTGTGACAGATATCCGCTGGCGTGCATTTTACAACTGTGTATCGCTCAAGTCGGTTACCATTCCGAAAAGTGTGACATATATTGACAATTATGCTTTTGGATATTACTATGATAGTGATAGCTTTGGAACAAAGAAGATCGATGGATTCAAGATAAATTATGTCAAGAATACACACGGACATATGTATGCCATCAAAAACGGTTTTACCGATGAAGCTTGTCTCCTCACCAATGAGCTTGACGACGGTACACTGGAAATAACCAAATATGTCGGAAACAGTGCGACATGTGTAATTCCTTCGGAAATCGACGGTAAGAAGGTTACTCAAATCGGCTACAACGCATTCAGCAGCCGCACTGAGCTGACAAGTATAACGATACCGGACGGTGTGACAATTATCGGTAATAGTGCATTCTCTGATTGTACATCGCTTGAAACGGTTACTATACCAAACAGTGTGACACATATATACCCCAGAGCATTCTATAACTGCACATCGCTCAAAGAGGTTACTATTCCGGCAAGTGTGACAGTTATCCGTGATGAAGCTTTTGGATATTACTATGATACAGATAGCTCGGAAACAAAGAAGGCAGACGGATTTAAGATAAACTATGTCAATAATACACAGGGACACTGGTACGCAATTAAAAACGGATTTACCGATGGAGCTTGTTTTGTTGTTAATGAACTTGGCGACGGTACGGTAGAAATAACCGGATACGCAGGAAACAGTGCGACATGTGTAATTCCCGATGAAATTGACGGCAAGAAGGTTACCAGAATCGGCAACAGTGCATTCAAAGACCGCACCGAGCTGACAAGCGTGACGATACCTGATGGTGTTACATATATAGTTGATTGCGCATTCTTCGGTTGCACATCGCTTGAAACAGTCACTATTCCAAACAGTGTGATAAATATATGCAGTAGTGCATTCCGTAACTGCACATCGCTCAAAGAGGTTACTATTCCCGCAAGTGTGACAAATATTGAAGATCATGCTTTTGGATATTACTATGATAGTGATAGCTCGGAAATAAAGAAGGTCGATGGATTCAAGATAAACTATGTCAAGAATACATACGGACATTATTATGCTACTGAAAACGGCTTTACCGATGAAGCTTGTCTCCTCACCAATGAGCTTAACGACGGTACACTGGAAATAAGCAAATATGTCGGAAAAAGTGCGACAAGTGCAACATATGCAATTCCCGGTGAAATTAACGGTAAGAAGGTTACCAAAATCGGCGACAGTGCATTCATGTTCTGCACATCGCTTACAAGCGTGACAATACCTGACGGTGTGACAAGCATAGACGTGGCGGCATTTTTGGGCTGCACATCGCTTACAAGCGTAACAATTCCGGATAGTGTAACGAGCATTAAAAGTAAAGCTTTCTTTAACTGTACATCACTCAAATCTGTAACTATTCCCGCAAGCGTGACAAATATTAATATTGGAGATTACGCTTTGGGATATTATGAAATTTATAATACCGATTCTTGCGAATGGGAAATGTATAAGGTCGATGGATTCAAGATAAATTATGTCAAGAATACATACGGACATATGTATGCCCTCAAAAACGGTTTTACCGATGAAGCTTGTCTCCTCACCAATGAGCTTGACGACGGTACACTGGAAATAACCAAATATGCCGGAAACAGTGCGACATGTGTAATTCCCGGTGAAATAAACGGCAAGAAGGTTACTGAAATCGGTGACAGCGCATTCAAAGGGTGCACTGAGCTTACAAGTATAACAATACCGGACGGTGTGACCGGTATAGGCAATAAAGCATTCTCTGATTGTACATCGCTTGAAACAGTTACAATTCCCGCGAGTGTGACATATGTAAGAGATAGCGCGTTCTATGGCTGTACATCGCTCAAATCGGTTACTATCCCTGAAAGTGTAACTTATATAGGCGGCTATGCTTTTGCTGAGTGCTATTCACTGAAATATGCCGATATACCTGCAAATGTAAGCGGTATAGGCTTATCACCGTTCTGCAATTGCCGGTCACTCGAAAATATAAATACAGATGAAGCGAACAAATGGTATACTACTGTAGATGGCGTTCTTTACGATAAGGATAAGACAGAATTGATAAATTATCCGGCAGGAAAAAAAGACAGCAGTTATGTTATTCCTGAAGGAATAAGAACCATAAGAGAAAAGGCATTTTACGGATGCTTAAATCTTTGTGAGCTTACAATTCCTGATAGTGTTACTGAAATTGAATCCGGCGCTTTTGAATGTAGTTCTTTAATTTCAGATGAGTACGGAACAATAAAATATGTAGACGGCTGGGTCGTTGGCAGCGGTCATACTGCGAATGTAGTATTAAAAGACGGAACACGTGGAATTGCTTTCGAAGCTTTCTCATGTGATGAAATAATTGAAAAAGTAACAATGCCGGATACGGTTAAATATATCAACGCCGATGCTTTTGAGAATTGTACGAATCTTTCTGAGGTCTTATTGTCAAGCAGTTTAGAGAATATCGAAAGCGGTGTTTTCTTTAATTGCATGAAGCTTGCAGATATAGTAATACCGGACAGTGTGATCAGTATAACATCGGATGCGTTTTATAACACAGCTTTACTTGATAAGCAGAACACACCGGTAAAATATGCGGGCAAATGGGTAATTGCAGCTGAAGATCGTGATAAAATAGTTATTAAAGATGGTACAAAGGGTATAGCTAATAACGCTTTCAGCGGCTGCACAAGCTTAACAGATATTACGATACCCGACAGTGTGACAAAGATCGGTGATTATGCTTTCAGTAATTGCAATAGTCTTACGGAAATTAAAATACCGAACAAGGTGAAGAGCATCGGAGGGCGTGTTTTTTGGTTTTGTGAAAGCCTTAAGAATGTAACTATACCTGACAGTGTGACAATGATCGGTGATATGGCTTTCGTTGGCTGCAAAAGCTTAACAGATATTACGATACCCGGCAGTGTGACAATGATCGGTGATATGGCTTTCTCCGGCTGCAAAAGCTTAACAGATATTACAATACCCGACAGTGTGACAATGATCGGTGATGCTGCTTTCGCAAATTGCACAAGCTTAACAGATATTACGATACCCGGCAGTGTGACAATGATCGGTGATCATGTTTTCGCAGGTTGCACAAGCTTAACAGATATTACGATACCCGGCAGTGTGACAATGATCGGTAATGCTGCTTTCGGCAGTTGCACAAGCTTAACAGATATTACAATACCTGACAGTGTGACGAGTATAGGGGACTCTGCTTTTTATAATTGTCCGAAACTTATAAATGTAACGATACCGGACAGTGTAACGAATATAGGTGATTATGCATTTGGATTTGATGAGAACGATGAAAAAATAGACGGTTTCAAAATTTACTGCTACGGCGGCACAGCCGGAGAGCGGTATGCCAAGGACAATGGCTTTGAATATAAGATACTTGAATGCAAAGTACATAAATTCGGCGAATGGACAATTACTAAAGAAGCAAGCTGTACAAAAGACGGTGAAAAGGTAAGAATATGCCCTGTATGCAACAAAACGGAAACCGAAACGATCCCTGCAGCAGGTCATACAGAAGTAATTGACAAGGCGGTAGCCGCAACCTGCACAAAGACTGGACTTACAGAGGGTAAGCATTGCTCAGTCTGCAACGCGGTTATCAAGGCACAGGAAGTTGTACCTGCTAAGGGACATAAGTATGTTGACACAGTTGTAAAGTCCACATACACAGCAAAGGGCTATACACTTCACAAGTGCTCGGTTTGTGGCGAAAGCTACAAGGATACTTACACAGCTAAGCTCACGCTCGCAAAGGTAACAGGTGTTAAGCTCGGCGGCAGAGCCGCTGACGCACTCCGTGTAAACTGGAGTAAGAATGCAAATGCTGACGGATATATCGTTGAGATGTATCAGGGTAACAAGTGGGTTCGTGTCGGCAAGATCACAAACAACAGCACAACCACATTCAGAAAAGCAGGACTTAGCGCTTCTACGGTTTATAAGTTCAGAGTAAAAGCATACAAGATGGAAGGCAAGACTGCGGTTTACAGTGAGTACAGCGCGACTGTTGCGGCAAGGACTAATCCGTCTGTTATGACAGGCGCAAAGCTTGGCGGCAGAGCGGCTGACGCTCTCCGTATCAACTGGAGTAAGAATGCAAGTGCCGATGGATATATCGTTGAGATGTATCAGGGTAATAAGTGGGTAAGAGTTGCGAAGATTACAAGCAACAACACCACGACATTCAAAAAATCGGGACTTAAGGCTTCGACGGTTTATAAGTTCAGAGTCAGGGCTTATAAGATGAGCGGCAGTACAGCACTTTACGGCAACTACAGCGCGACTGTTGCGGCAAGGACAAATCCGTCTGTTATGACGGGTGCAAAGCTTACCGGCAGAGCGGCTGACGCGCTCCGTATCAACTGGAGTAAGAATGCAAGCGCTGACGGATATATCGTTGAGATGTATCAGGGTAATAAGTGGGTAAGAGTTGCAAAGATTACAAACAACGGTACTACTACTTTCAGAAAAGCAGGACTTAAGGCTTCAAGCGTTTACAAGTTCAGAGTAAGAGCGTACAAGATGAGCGGTAAGACCGCGCTTTACGGTAATTATAGCGCGACTGTTACCGCAAGGACAAATCCGTCTGTAATGACAGGCGTTAAGATAGCAGGTAAGGCTAAGGACGCACTCAGAGTAAACTGGACTAAGAACACTTCCGCACAGGGCTATATCGTTGAGATGTACAAGGGCGGAAAGTGGGTAAGAGTTGCTAAGATTACTAATAGCAATACGACTACTTTCAGGAAAGCAAGACTTGCTAAGAATACTACTTATAAGTTCAGAGTTTGCGCTTACTATATGAGTGGTAAGACTGCACTTTACGGTAATTATGGTAGTGTCAGCGGAAAGACTGCGGCGAAATAACGCTCTGATTAAAAGCAAAAATCAATAATTACGACCGGGTAACGATGGGAAAATCGTTGCCCGGTTTTGTGTTTGAGGGGTATATCGGGTGTGCTTATTTTTCAGGCGAAATTACTGCGATTTGCGTCCGTTGCAACTAAATCAAGCTTTGTATCATTACCGTTTGCGCCACTATATCAACCGTTCGTGCCCAAAAAGTTGAAAATGTCAAGCGAATGAGTTATGATATAATTATAAAATTATAAGGGGGAGAAGTATGCTCATTTGCGTTTACGATACCGCAAACGAGGCGGAGATACTGAAAGCGAAAATAACACAGATCGCAACGGCGGCATATCGACGAATTGCCTACAGGGTATGTCAGAGGTATGAGAGCTTTGCGAAGGAGTGTAAGACGGCTGACCTTATAATCGTGCTTGCCGACGGAGCGGACGGTATGGAGGGCGTTATCGCGGCGAAGAATGCCGATAGGGACACGCCTGTAATATGGCTGTCGGACGATGAGGGATTCGGGGCGCAGTCATACAGGCTTGGCTGTACCTATTTCCACAAGAAGCCGATACCGCTTGAAAAGCTGAAGGAGGCACTGCATAAGTGCAGGTGCATGGCGTAAGCACGGGTAAATCTACAGGAGGAAAAACATGAAGAAAAAATTTGTACGGCTCATAAGTGCGGTGCTGTCTGCGGCAATGATGCTGACGGCTGTACCGTTATCGGCATTTGCCGAGGGCGAGGGACATACGCATGACGGCGAGAGCAATGTCATCACGACACCGCTTGATTTCAGAGAAAAGACGGCGGACGAAAACGGTGACGGCTGGAGCTGGGATTATGACACAAAGACGCTGACGCTTAACGGAGTGAACATTCAGGCGACAACCAACAGTATGAGCGTCGTAACAGTCCCCGACGGTACGGAGATAGTGCTGAACGGTAACAATACTATCGTACAGACGAACACCGGCGACAGCGATACATACGTTCTCAGTGCCGTAAATACGAATGATGTTAACTGTGACGGTACAATGACGATCAGCGGCGACGGTGTGCTGAATGCAGAGAACCGCTCTACAGACAGTATGGCACGCTCTCTCGGCGGATCAATAATCCTGAACGGCGGTACAGTAAACGCAACAGGTACTGTAAAGACAAATTCGCTTGAAATACATAATGACGGTGTGCTGAACGCAAATGCGACAACTGCATCTTTTGAGGGTGTGGCTGTCAATGTCAGCCGTGGCATTACTGTTGACGGCAACGGCAGTCTTACTGCAGTAGGTTGTGCTAATGAATCTACGTTAAACAGTGCAATATTGCTTACCAGTAATTTCGACAAAATTTCCGTCAGCGAAAACGGCAGTATTACTGTGCCTGAAGGCAATGCAGCAAGAGTCGGAATATACTACAGCGGAAACAACGGCGACGGAATGGATGCCGAAATAAGCGGCGGTAAGGTCACTGCTTACGGTGCTAAGTATGGCATTTACAAAGTAAACCTTATAATGAGCGGTACAGGCTCGGTATATACTACGGGCGGTTCATACGCTATCGGTCAAACTGTACCGACAATAGACGAGGACGAATTTGTAGTAAAGGGCTCGACCGAGTCCAAGGCTTCAGAAAGTGCTGTAACAGCCGATGCCAAGTATAACAGCGGCTATTATGAGATTGGCGGAGCAGACGCTAAGACTGTAGTTATAAAGCCTGATACAGAGCCTTCTATCAAGCTTGGAAAGCAGATAGGCGCAGTATATGCGGACGAGAATAACTATCCTGAATCAACTGCCGGCTTCTATATAACTGCAAAGAACTTTGATGACGGAGAATTTGTGCCTGAGGTAGAGTGGGATTATCAGCCTAGAGGACTTTCTGCGGAAATCAACAAGTCAAAGACAATATGTAATGTATTCTGCGAAGACGCAACCACATCATCGGGTGAATATACTTTCAGAATCAAGTGCGGCGAGGTTTATTCAAACACGGTAACTGTAACTGTAGGCAAGCCCCATATGTCGATTGTTGCCGACAGTAAGGTCGCAAAGAACGTATATTATACAAATTACAATGCAGATGACAACCACGAAAAGCAGAAGTTAGCCGTTAAGTATGAGGTTGACGCAAACCATCAGGATATTGAAAATATAGAGTATAAGTGGAGCAGTGCAAGCAATAAATATAATATAGACGACCTCGGCACTGTAAATTCAGAAGACGGAGCAAACGAATTTGTGTTCGCTGACAATGTACCTGAGGGTAGCTATGTCATTTACTGCGATGTTGTTTATAACAACGACAACGGCGAGGCGTATACATTAACAGAGAGATTTGCTTTCACATTTGAAGAGTGCAAGCATACGGGCGGCTTTACAGATGAAGTCTGCAATATCTGTCACAATGCCTGCGATCATAAGAATATCAACACGGACACAGGTATATGTGTGTGTGGGCATCAGTTCGTTGCTACAATCAGCACAGACGGCAATGCGCCGACAGGCTATGGCACGCTCGCAGAGTGCCTTAACAGCATTACTGCCGATACCGGAAACTATGTTAAGATTTATCAGGATATTGAGAAAGATTCCAGTCAGAAGTATATTGTAAAATACCATGTAACACTTGACCTTAACGGTCACAGGCTGGATGACAAACTTGAAATCAATGAGAAAAACAGCGAGGATAATAACGGCGAGCTTACATTAACAGGTACAGGTTATATCGATAATGTATACGCTTACAGCAACACCACGTTCACAATTGACGACAACGCAAATATAGAAGCAGATACATTTTTTAACAATGCAGGTACAAGGTTCACTGTAAGTGACGGTGCAAATGTAACTGTGAGATATCTGGCTGTAAAGGAATCTATAAGCAGTGAAGGAAATGCAACATCTGTAAAGCTTGCTACGGGAATGAAGATTACTGAGATGTTGGCGTATGATCGGGACATAAGCAGTCCGTTATCAGAAAACATAATGCTTAAAAATCTGCTTTCGGATAATCAGATGCTGAAATACGAGAGCAGTAGCAAGATTATTGATCTTTATTACGGAGCATCCCGTATAATTATAAACAGCGAATTATACGGCTACGGCACGATTACTATTGTAGAGCATACTGACGCTGACCACAAATACAGCAGTGAAACAGGCGCGTGCAAGGAGTGCGGAAAGCCCTGCGAGCATGGCGGTGATATAAACACGGACACCGGCATCTGTTCAATCTGTGGTGCGGTTGTGTCTGTCGCACTCTATACAGATGCAAACGGAATCTCAAAGTATGTAGATACCGATGAGCTTCACTCTTTACTTAATGAATACGGTAAAAGCGGTACAGTAAAGCTGTTTAAGGATTATTATAAACTTGAGCAGCATGATATAGACGGAGTGATTACATTTGACTTAAACGGACACAATTTCACTGTCAGGGGTGTTACCCCCTGGAGTGGAGGAAAGGTTACGTTTAAAAACAGCGGCAGCGAACAGGTTACATGCTCCGGTTCGGTAAGTCCGACAGTCGATGCTCCCGGCGGTACACTTATCGTAGACGGTGATATATATTTCGACAGTGCGATCAATATAAATGATTACGGTACAGTTATACTGAATGCCGGTAAGTATGTCGATCTTACAATCAAAGGCGATAGAACATTATGCGATATGCTCGGAGAGGGTAAGGCTTTTTACAACAGCGACGGAACGGTTTTCAACGCAAAGGTTCAGGCAGGCAGTGATCTGACAGTCAAAGCTCACAGCCATACCTATGTTGACGGCAAGTGCGACTGCGGATATGTATGCCCTCACAGCAATATTGATATTAACACGGGCAAGTGTACAGAGTGTGAATATCAGTATGCGGCTGTTATCGTAAAGGACGGGGCTGTAGCTTTTGTTTATAAGGAAACTGAGATGGAAGCGGCTTTTCAAGCGGCTGACAGTGGCGTAAACACCGGCTGTACATTAAGAGTATACAAAAATTATACAGGCAGCTATACAACACTCAGCGGTAAGTTCACGCTGTGGATCGCTGAGAAAGCCAATGTAGGTGCGTTAACTGTTTCGGGAGATATAACCGTTACGGGATCGGAAAAAAGTAATCGTATTTATGGCGATTTCAATGTAGCGGCCGGCGGTAAGCTGACATTTGACGAAAACTGCGGCGCTATGGGAACTGTGTCGGTAGGTGCAGGTACATTTGACTGCTATTATTCAATCGACATAACACTCAATATAAACGATGCAAGCAGTGACGTAATTCTTCACGGCGGAACTTTCAGAAAAATATGCTATAACGGCGGCGGGGACAGAGCAAACGCAGAAATACTGACTTTGTTGGCTGAGAACCGTATATTTATGAAGACTTACGGTGAACTGGTAGACGGCTCAAAAACACTGTTGAAATACGGTTTTGCAACAACTGTTGGTGTAATACGACATGAAGATCACGGTTATGACAGCACAACGGGCAAGTGCAAGATTTGCGGTAAGCGGTGCGGTCATACGGATGTTGACAGCAAAACAGGTGTATGCAAAACCTGTCAGCATGAGTTCGTTGCTACGCTGACTGTAGGCGACAAGGTAACCGGCTTTGATTCACTGAGCGATTGCCTTAGCAACACTTCAGAAGACAGCGAAAACTATGTAAAGATTTATAAGAATATCGATGATAGAACAACTATAAATGTAAATCATACTGTTACTGTTGACCTTAACGGTCATAAGCTGTATTATATCGAACTCAAGGTCAACAACGACAATGGTGCCGGTAATCTTACATTGACCGGCTCAGAGGACAGCTATATTAGTCAAGTGGATGTTTGCGGAGGTAGAACATTTAAAATTGATAGCGACGCAAATATAAACTTCGAAACAATTTTTGTTGAGGCAGGTGCGCGGTTCGAAGTAAGCTACGGTGCAAATGTAACTGTAAATACTTTGGTCGTGAAGGAATCTTTAAAGCTTTACGGAAGTACAACAACATCTGTAAGGCTTACTACGGGAATGAGAATAGGTACGTTGATGTATGAACTCGACCACAACTCCGGCTCCGGCAACCTGCTGTTTTATTCTCTGCTTGGAGAAGGTAAGGCACTGCAATATGACAACAGCGGTGAGTATGTTGATATTTATGAAAAGTTTACATCAAAGATTATACGCGATTCGTTTACTGTTGTATATCATTACGAACACAGCTACGACAAAGCAACGGGCAAGTGCGTCTGCGGATATGTATGCCCCCACAGTGATGTTGACAGCAAAACAGGTGTATGCTCTATCTGCGAGTATCAGCTTACTGCGGGCATTTCGGGCGTGGGAACAGCGAAGTATTTCGATAATATAGACGACGCTTTTACTGCGGCATTATCGGCGGAAAACAACGGTTGTACGCTGACATTGTATAAGCACTGCGAGATCACACAGAACGTAGAAATCGGCAATACAAAGGTTACTGTCGATGTGAACGGATATTCACTCGTCGGAGATAAACATATCGTTGTAAATAGCGATGGTGTGCTGTACCTTAAGGACAGCAGGAAAAGCACCAACAGCGGATACGTAAACGCACCTTTATTTGTAAAAGGCGGTACGTTTATAAACGGTACTGCGGTCGGCAGCAGTTCAGCCGCAGATGTAGAAGCTATAACCATTATCAGTGCTAAGCGTGTCGAAATATACGGCGGCGTATTTGGAAATGTTTACATTTCAAACGCAAGCGGTGTAGCTTTATACGGCGGAAAGTACAACACCATCTGTGGCGAGGATAGCAACAGCACACCTGTAAACACTCTGCTTGCGAAAAACCGTGCGTTTGTAAGAACGCTCCCTGCTGAGCTGATAGACGGCAGTGCGAAGACGATCGGCGACGGACTTACAAATGTCAGCGTTGTAGAGCATGAGCATAGATACAACGTGGAAACGGGCAAGTGTCCGTGCGGCGTTTGTGCGCTTGCTATATTTACCGAGACAACACAAAGCTCTGAAACTTATACATTTATTGAAAGCGAAACACAGTTTAAAAATATTGCGGAAAATGAGGCTGACGGTGTATTAAAGCTGACCGGCGATGTAGATTGTATTGTTAAGGGCATAATAATAAACGGCAATAAAACGATCGACATGAACGGTCATACGCTGAATGTTTCGGTCGGTACCGAGGAAATAAGCGCAGTAGCGGTTTACGGAAATGTAACCTTTGAAAACAGCGGAAGCAGCCGTGCAGTTATAAACGCCACCGGCGTTTATTCCTATGGAATGGTAACTGTAAACGGAGATATTGAATTCGATACTTTTGCAACATTTGAAGACGGCGACGCTTTGATCAATGCCGGAGTATTCAAGAGCATTTATGTTCAGGGAAGAAGTGTAATTGAAATACTGGGTAGCGGTAAGGCGCTTGCAAGTGAAAGCGGAGAAATACTGAATGCAAGCGTACAACAAATATACAAAGCAGGCGATAATATATTTGTTAAGGCTCACCCGAAGCATACATACGATGATCACGGCAACTGCGCTTGCGGATATAAGTGTCTGCATGACGGCGAGGGTCAGGTAGATGAAGACAGCGCCAACAAGGTGTGCAGTGAGTGCGGTGCGAAAATTTACGCAAAGGTAACTACTGCCGACGGAAAGGTAAAGTATTTCGACGACATAACCGAGGGCTTACGGTATGCGGATAAGGCTGAAAACAAGGGCTGTGTTTTCACTCTTGTGACAACCGGTGGACTTGAGAACGATATTACATTGTCAAGCGGTCAGTTTACTATTACCGCGATCGACGACAATTATATCAACGCTTATACACGGAAGATCAATATTAAGGGTGCAGAAATTACTGTTGAGAACTGCGCTTTTAATTGCTTTGTAGGTTTATATAGCGGTTCTCTTACATACCCTGAAGGCTCGACCTCCGTTTGCATTAACGGTATTAGTGTATTTGGCGGTACTTTAAATATCAGTGACGGCGTAAGTGAAAACTTCGGCGCTAATAAATTTACTATATCAGACACTGCAACGGACGCAAAGGTGACTATAGGCGGCGGTATTTACAGTGAGATCAAACTCGGACAGTATACGTTTAAGGATATACTGGCAAGCGGCACTCGCTTAATAAGCGTTGAATACTCGCAGGAGACTGATGAGATAATAGCTACTAATGAATTATTATACAGCATTGTTTCCGAACAAAACACCTTGGGCGTTGATGATGACAAAGACTATCGGTTTGTCAAGTGCGACCATAAGAATGAGGACGGCAGTTATGCCTTTAATGAGGGCGGTATATGCAAATACTGTAACTCTGAGTTTGCCGCAAGCGTAAGCTATACAGACGGCGGCGAAAAGACAGAGCTGTTCGGTGATATTTATGACGCTTTTGACAAGGCTAATGAGATAGGTACGGCTACTGTAACGCTGCAGAAGAACATCACGGACGATATTACAGATACGATAGCTGTTACAGGCAATGTTACGCTTGAACTTAACGGTAAAAGGCTCTCACAACCCGGTACTGATGTATGGTATTCCATAGAAGTAACGAGCGGTAAGCTGACCGTTAACGGCAGTGGCTTAATAAAACGTGTTGCCGTTTGCAACGGCAGCAATGCGGAAATCAACGGTGGTACTTTCTCTGACTTCATAATTAAAGACGGCGGTAACGCTGTAATTAAAGGCGGTCAATTCTACAGCTTACAGGTTTACGGCGAGGGCAGAAACGTAGGACAGCTTCTTGCGGATGGCTATGCCTATTGGAGTTTTATCGATTCCGGCATCTGGTCTACTATTGCAGAGCGTGAAAAGCAGGATATAGCTAATGTAGAAGTAAAGGAAGCGCCGATAAAGAGTGCAAGTATTGCGTGGGTAGGCGAAGAAGCGCCTGTTATATACCGTAACGGAGAGAAATATTTATACGTCGATATTACATACGAATTGGCGGTCGGTTCAAGGGGTGCAACCTATTCGGATTTCGTAAACGGCAATAATCGCATTAAAGATTATAATTTGTACAATAAATATATGGTACACTGTTATGAAATCGGTAAGCTTGCGGCGAAAGACGGCGAGGTTGAATATTACATTGTACTGAAGTGCAACGGATACGAATATAAGTCGAATGTGCTTAAGCTTACACTTGCGACCTGCTCGCACCCTGAGGATAGCTTTTCATACGAAAACGACGGTTTTGTAATCTGCGGTATATGTGATGCATTGATAGAAGCCGAGGTAGTAGATGCTGACGGCAAGTCGTTAGGCTATGCGGATATAGAGAGTGCCATAAAGCTGGCACAGGAGAACGAGGGCAGCACTGTAAAGCTGATGTCGGAAGGAGTATCTGAGTCCATTACCGTGACAGGCGGCAGGTTTACTGTTGACTTTAACGGTAAGAAGGTATTTTATCAGTTCGATGTCAACGGCGGTGACGTGACTTTCACTTCTTCGGTAAAACAAGCCGATGTAGAAACTCTGATAAGCGGAATCACAGTTAACGGAACTGACGCTAAGGTTACAATTGACGGTAAAATCAAGCTGGGAAGTGTAACAATATCAAGCGGTACGCTTAAAATAAACAGTGCCCAGGGTTATATTAAAGAACTGTCAATAAATGGCGGAAAGACTGTTGTAAACGGTGCAAGAATCGGTGCACTGAATACTTTCGGCGGTGAATCGGTCATCAATTATGTTACAGCCGATTCTTTAAGCGTGAATATCAACGGGTCCGGTAGCATCTCTATCGTAACCGGCGAGTTCGGCAGCACCACTTGCAAAACAGGCTTAGGTATGGCAATTGCGAGTGGAAGCGTAGTTTTCGGCAATAGTATGAATGGCATTACTGTTTACACATACGAAGCTATTCAGACCATGACCAAAACCGATAGAATTTTTGTTGATAAGTGCGTCCATAAGGGTGAAAAAGGCAGTTATGTGCTTGACGGTAATCCCTGTCCTTACTGCAATGAGGAAATCGTTGCAACTGTAAGCTATACGGCAAACGGCGGCGAAGAAACGGATCTGTTCAGCGATATTTATGACGCTTTTGACAAGGCTAACGAGGTAGGTACGGCTACTGTAACGCTGCAGAAGAACATCACGGACGATATTACAGATACGATAGCTGTTACAGGCAATGTTACGCTTGAACTTAACGGTAAAAGGCTCTCACAACCCGGTACTGATGTATGGTATTCCATAGAAGTAACGAGCGGTAAGCTGACCGTTAACGGCAGTGGCTTAATAAAACGTGTTGCCGTTTGCAACGGCAGCAATGCGGAAATCAACGGTGGTACTTTCTCTGACTTCATAATTAAAGACGGCGGTAACGCTGTAATTAAAGGCGGTCAATTCTACAGCTTACAGGTTTACGGCGAGGGCAGAAACGTAGGACAGCTTCTTGCGGATGGCTATGCCTATTGGAGTTTTATCGATTCCGGCATCTGGTCTACTATTGCAGAGCGTGAAAAGCAGGATATAGCTAATGTAGAAGTAAAGGAAGCGCCGATAAAGAGTGCAACGGCGACAGCAAATAAGACTGTGCTGTACCGCAACGGCGGAGGTGCACGGCAGATCTCATTTAAATTCAATGTTAAGACAAGCGACGGATACACGGTAAGTGATGCCAATAAGGTCACAGTCGGTTTATATGTCGGCGATACCTTAATAAGAGAGAGCGACTTCGGCGGAAATTCATCTACGTTTGCAAATGCAAGTGAAATTTCCGATACTGACGGCACTGTAAAGGCACATCTTGTTATCAAGCTGAACGGATATGAGTATGTGACGAATGATGTCGAGTTTGAAATAGCGACCTGTACGCATCCGTATGACGCATTAACGACAGACGAGTATGATTACTATTGTTGTTCGTTATGTGATGCCGGCATAAATGCGATACTTGTTAAAACAAACGGCGACAAGGCATGCTATACCGACAATGTGCCCGAAGCATTTGAATCAGCACAGCTTGAGGAGAACAACGGCTGTACATTAGAATTATACAGAGGTGTGAACAGAGACTGTGAGATCACACAGGGCAGCTTTACCGTTTTATTCAAGAAAACGGGAAGTGCATCTGCTGTGATCAAAGTAAGCGGCGGAAATGTCAAGTTCACGGGAGATGACGGCTGTACATTGTCGAAGTATCCGGGAAGCTCTGTGGGATATCTCATAGCTGTAACGGGCGGCACGGTAACGTTTGATAAAATAACTATCGACGATGACAGTATCAGCGTAAGCGGCGGCAAGACTGTTATAAACGGCGGTACTTATAATAAGCTGAGCGTCAGCGGAGGTACGGTCACTATAAACAGCGGTACATTCAGCAGCATAGATGTAAGCGCAGAGGGCAAGGCACTGAAAGATCTGCTCGGCGAGAACAAGGCGTTTGCGACAAGCGACGGAAAGCTGTTTGACGCAAGCAAGGTTTCGGAAAGCGATAATTCACTTACGGTAATCGACCACAGCAAGCATGAGTATGACGAAACAGGAAGGTGCGGCTGCGGTTATCAGTGCCCGCATGATGACGTTGATACCAAAGCAGGCGTGTGCAGAGAGTGTAACACAAAGATATACGCTGCAATCACTGTAAAGAGTGAGACCGGAACAACGGTAAAATACTTTACAAAACTTACGGAAGCATTTGAGTTTGCGGCAAAGAACGAAAACAAGGGCTGTACGCTGAAAATGCTCAGAGATTTCTTCGATAGAAATACTGACATTAACGTAAACGGCGGAAAACTTACTGTCGATATGAACGGCTTTGGTGTCTATATCAATAGCTTTAACGGATCCGGAACCCAAATCACTATACGCAGTGACAGTAAGTGTACTTTTGGGGTTGAAAATGGATTTAGCATGGACGGCGGCACTGTTACTTTCTCGGGAGAGGTCAGCGTAGTTTGCCAGAATGTGAAATTAAATGCCACATACTTCTCCTCCTATGTTGAAACGCTGAAAATTGACACGCTGATTTTAGAAGACGGTGTTCTGCTTAAACAGCTGGCAAGTATCACGAATGCTAATATCGCTAATATAGACTGCTCAAGTGAAATTTATCTTTATCAAATTTTAGCGAGCGGCAGCCGTGTCGATTCTCAGCTGTACAGCGCTCTGAAAGCAAACGCTTCGTCAAACTTCGATAACGTAAGAATAATAAGATGCGACCACCCGGACGGTGTGGGCAGAGATAACCGTTGCATATACTGCAATTCATTGATCGCTGCAAGCGTAAGCTATACCGAGAACGGAGCGGAAAAGACAGAATATTTTGTTAAGGAAGATCTGGGAAAGGCGTTTGCCAAGGCAAACAGCGTTGCAAGTGCAACAATAACAATGCTGATGTCTTCCGTTTATGATACAGACTACCTCCCTGTTACAGGTGATGTTACACTTATTGCAAATGGCGATAACGCCATCTTGTATAATACAGTAAAGGTCGCCGATGGCGGTAAGCTGACACTTAGAGGCAACGCCAATATTTTCGCTGTAATTGCCGAGCCGGGCTCCAGGTTGACTGCCGAAGAAGCCACAAGAATCGCATATCTCACCGTAAACGGCGGAGATGTTAAGCTCAGCGGCGGACAATATGATAACATTACGGTAAAAGATGGCAAGATAACAGATATTCTGGCTGACGGCTATGCGTATAAGAAAACAGAGGGCGGTGCATGGCTGACGCTTAAAGAACGTGAGGTGTCGGAAGCAAGCGGTGTTACCGTTGCTAAGGCGCCGATAGTAAAAGCAACGCTTAGCACAGAAATAAACAAGCTGTATCGCAACAGCAACGCAAACCCCACGCTGAAGTTCAACCTTGCTCTTGCTCACGGCTCGAACCTGAACGACTCGTATGTAAGTAAGAGATACGGTATAAACTCCTATGTAAGCGGAGATATAATTTATAGCAGCTTAAGCGCACTTGTAACTGACGCTAAATTGTCGGCAGACGAAATAATTGATAAGGCAGGCGACAGCGATGCTGCCGAGATATACTTCGTAGTTACTACTGGTGACGGCTATGAAATAAAGTCGAACACTGTAAGCATAGACCTTGTTGACTGTGATCATTCTCAGGTGGTCGATCCTACAGCGGACAAGGAAACCGCAGGTAATATTACTACGCCGACATATTGCGAGATATGCGAGAGCAAGTTCAATGCAAAGATAACAAAGGGCGACGATGTCAGATATTATAACGATCTTGACGAGGCTGCGAAAGACGCTCAGAAGAGCGAAAACGAGGGCTGTACCTTATATCCGCTTTATAACAAGAACGGATACGGCGGTCAGTTAGTCATAACCGAAGGTAACTTCACGCTCAAGTACGCAGTTCGTACAGCGTTCTCACGTCCGATCATCATAAACGGCAAGGCAAAGCTGACGGTTACGGGACGTTGTGCGGTGACAGCGTTTGAGAATCAAGACGCATTCATAGTGAGGGGCGGTGATGTCACATTTGACGGGCTTGCTACAGGCAGCAATGTGACCATAAACGGCGGAAATGTTACAATGGCCTCCAACAATATAAATTGCCTTACTATAAACGGCGGTAATGTATCCATTTCGTCAGGTGGGTTTGCCGAAATCATAACTACGGTCAGTGATAAGGTGATAGCCGATTATATCGATCCCGACTTCTGGGTACAGGACAGAGAAACAAAAGAGTGGATAGATATATACAGTCTTAATAAGGCAACGGCGTCATCGACAAGCGGCCTTACGGTACGTGTGTGTCCGATGCAGATAATCAAGCCGATAGATACTGTATATTACACCAACGGCTATTATCCGGGCGACATACCGTCACTTCAAATAAGTGCAGTGCTGTGGTATTCAGGCGAGGTCGACGCAAAAGTTGCTTATCAGTGGATCGGCATTGATGAAAACGGCAACGAAACAGAGATAGAGGGCGCTACAGACAGAAAGCTGTCGCTCGAAAATCTCACAACGGGCAGGTACTACTGCCGTATTACCTACAGCAATGCTACAACGGCTGGAGTTTCGATGAAGTCGGACGTTGTAACGGCTACGATAACCGAATGTGAGCATTCCGGAGGAGAGGCTACCTGCACCAATAAGGCAAAGTGCGAAATATGCGGAGCGGAGTATGGCGAAACTAAGCCGCACAGCTATGCGCAAATAAAATCGCCTGAGTATCTTAAATCTGCGGCAACCTGCACTGCAAAGGCTGTATACTATACATCTTGCACAAACTGCGGACTGTCAAGCAAGGGTACTAAGAACGAAGCAACATTCGAGTACGGAAACGCGCTCGGACACAAGTACGGTGAGTGGGTATCTAACGGTGACGGAACTCATACAAGAGTCTGCGCTAATGACAGCACACACACCGAAACAAAGGCTTGTCACGGCGGCAAGGCTACTTGCACGGCTAAGGCAATATGTGAGGACTGCGGTAAGGCTTACGGCGAAATGGCAGCCCATACATTCACAGCTAAGACAGTTGCGGCTAAGTACCTTAAATCTGCGGCAACCTGCACTGCAAAGGCTGTATACTATACTTCCTGCGCAGACTGTGGACTGTCAAGCAAGGGTACAGCCGATGAAGCAACATTCGAGTACGGAAACGCACTCGGACACAAGTACGGTGAGTGGGTATCAAACGGTGACGGAACTCATTCAAGAGTCTGCGCTAACGATAACAAGCACATCGAAACAAAGGCTTGCCACGGCGGCAAGGCTACTTGTACGGCAAAGGCAATATGTGAGGACTGCGGTAAGGCTTACGGCGAAATGGCAGCCCATACATTCACAGCTAAGAGCACAGTATCAAGATATCTTAAACGTGCGGCTACCTGCACGGAGAAATCGGAGTACTATGTATCATGCGCAGGCTGCGGACTTTCAAGCAAGGGTACTGCAAGTGAAGCGGTATTCACAGGAAGCGCGCTCGGACATTCACTTACCGAATGGAGCGTTATAACTGAGGTGACCTGTACGACAAACGGCACTCAGGAAAGACACTGCACAAGATGTGATTATAAGCAGACAAAAACTATTGTCGCCAAGGGACACAGCTACGGTCTGTGGAATGTCACAAAGAAAGTCGGTTGTATTACAGACGGCGAGCAGTCAAGAGAATGCTCGGTATGCGGCAATAAGGAAACAAAGACTATTGCGGCGACCGGTGTACACAGCTACGGCAGCTGGAAGGTCGCTAAGGCGGCAACCTGTACAACTACAGGCACAAAGGTAAGAAGCTGCTCGGAATGCGGTGCGAAAGAAACAGTTATAATACAGCCAACAGGTCATAAGTATGTTGAAAGCACAGTTAAGCCTACTTATACCGAAAAGGGCTATACACTGCATAAGTGCTCCGAATGTGGAACTTCTTACAAGTCTTCGTATACCGATAAGCTTGTACTGGCATCTGTAAGCGGTGTTAAGCTTGCCGGCAGAGCGGCTGACGCACTGCGCGTAAGCTGGGATCGCAATACATCTGCCGATGGCTATATCGTTGAGATATACAAGGACGGTGCATGGGCAAGAGCAGGTAAGATCACGACCGACAGCACCACCGACTTCAAAGTTACGGGACTTAAAGCATCTACGTTCTATAAGTTCAGAGTAAGAGCATATAAGATGAGCGGCAATACGGCAGTCTACAGCGACTATGGCACAACATTGACAGCAAGAACAAATCCGTCTGTGATAACGGGTGCAAAGCTTGCCGGCAGAGCGGCTGACGCACTGCGTATAAGCTGGGATCGCAATACATCTGCCGATGGCTATATCGTTGAGATATACAAGGACGGTGCATGGTCAAGAGCGGTCAAGACGACAAACAACAGCATCACAACGTACAGGGCAGAAGGGCTTAAAGCATCAACAGTTTATAAGCTCAGAGTAAGAGCCTATAAGATGGACGGAACAGCAGCGTACTACGGCAATTACAGCGCCGAAGTCACAGCAAGAACAAATCCGTCTGTGATAAAGGGTGCAAAGCTTGCCGGCAGAGCGGATGACGCACTGCGTATAAGCTGGGAACGCAATACATCTGCCGACGGCTATATCGTTGAGGTATACAAGGACGGTGCGTGGGCAAGAGCAGGTAAGATCACGACCGACAGCACCACCGACTTCAGAGTTACGGGACTTAAAGCATCGACAGTTTATAAGCTCAGAGTAAGAGCTTATAAGATGAGCGGAACAGCAGCGTACTACGGCAATTACAGCGCCGAAGTCACAGCAAGGACAAATCCGTCTGTGATGACAGGTGTCAAGATAGGCGGTACTGCCAAGGACGCATTGCGTATCAACTGGAGCAAGAACACCTCAGCTCAGGGGTACATTGTTGAAATGGCTCAGAACGGTAAGTGGGTGCGTGTTGCAAAGATAACCGACAACAGCACAACTACATTCAGAAAAGCCGGTCTTGCAAAGAACACATCATACAGGTTCAGGGTTTGCGCTTATCATATGAGCGGAAGCACACCGCTTTACGGTACATATGTAAGCGTCAGCGGCAAAACAGCGGCTAACTGATAACTGAATAAAGCGACGCGGGTTGTGATACAACCCGGAAAAGAAAAAGTGGGTCGAAGCGCAAAGGATAGTGCGCTCGGCTCACTTTTTTTATATGTTGAGAAATTCTGTTTTTGGTGTACTTCTGTTATAACGTTTTAGTAATTAACAATGATAGCAGGCTACCGATAGTTCTCTTTGTAGGACAGCACTTCTCGGGTTCGCTATTCTGTGCGATAACGTTGCTGCTATGAACGAGGGAGAGAACCAAAGGGACTAGGAATAAGTCTGAGCCTTGCGTACGCAAGGCTCGTGCACTCCGCTAAAGCTCCGTTGGACTTGCAGCCCAGTGAAGCAAAGCGGAACGTCCGAGTGCTTGCGAAAGCAAGACTCAGCCCTATACCCTTAGGTTCTCGCCCAAATCAGTTATTCCTCTTGAGCGACGAGAGGAGCGGGAGCATTGCTTTTGCAATGCTCAGACGTGCATCCCTCTTTCCTTACCCACACCCGTACCCCGCAAGGGTGTTGGCGATAAGACACACAAACGACCGGGTTTTATAAGTTTGCATAAGCGGGTCGCTGACGCTCTCTTAGTCCCATTTTAGTACAGATATCTCAGGATAGTAGCGTTCTTTTTAGATAGTCGGTGACAGTGCAGTTGCACTGATATACTCACGAAATTATTAACACCTTGTCGGTATCGAAGCTGTTTTCGGCGGTGTTGCCGGTATATTTATTGTTTTGTTTTTTTGCAATATGTTGCATTGTAATTTTAATGAAATTTGATAAGCTGAGGAATTGTGTCACAGCTCCGTTTTGGTTATCAAAAGCGCTTATTGTGCCAGGTCATGCGGCTATATTCTTTTACAGAGAGCAGACATAAATATGAGCGATACCGCGGCGGAAACAATTTCCGCTATCGGGAAAACCCACCACATAAGCATATCGGGTGCGCCGTCTGCAACGAGTAAAGAAAATCCCCATGCGACAGGGAGAACAAGCACGAGCTGTCTTAAGAGCGATACTATGAGCGATTGCAAACCGCCGTCGATCGCTTGAAATATGCCCTGAAACGCAATATTCATTCCTGCAAATACAAAGCTTATTGTGATAATGTGCATTGCATCGGTGCAGAGTCTGAGGGAGTTGCCCGAAAGTGAGAACATTTCGCCAAGAGGTACGGCGAAAATTTCAATAAGTATTGTGCCGAGTGCCATTATTATAAGTGTGTAGAGCATACCGTACTTTATGCCGCCTTTGATACGGGCTTTATCTGCCATTCCGTGTGCATATGATACGACAGGTGTTATAGCGTCACGCATACCGAAAGCGGCAAACAGGAAGAACTGCTGTACTTTGTAGTAAAGTCCGTAGGCGGTGACAGCGTCCACGCTTACCGAGCCTAAGATCACGTTCATTCCGTAGGTCATTATCGACATAAGTGCCTGTGCGATTATAGCGGGAAGCCCTATAGAGTATATACCTTTGATAATTTTTATATCGGGCTTTTTGTAACGCAGTTTTTTTACTATTTCCGTGTTGAATTTGATATGAAAGATAAGAGCGGTGACAAGAGAAACTATCTGACCGATAACCGTTGCCAGAGCCGCACCTTTTACTTTCATTTCGGGAAAGCCGAGAAGTCCGTATATCATTATCGGGTCGAGAATTATGTTGGTGACAGCGCCTGCTATCTGGGCTATCGTTGAAAAAAGCGACCTGCCCGTTGCTTGCAGTAGCTTTTCATATATCGAAAAGAACGTGATGCCGAATGACATTGTACAGCATATCGTAAGGTAATCGACCGCCATTCCCGCTATTTCTCCTTCCTGCGTCTGCGTGCGGATATAAGGCTCAACGCCGAACAATCCGACAAGCAGGAAAACAACATATATTATAAGCGCAAGAAATTCCGCATTGCCTGCGGTAAGGCTTGCTTTTTTCTTATCGCCTTGTCCGAGAGATTTTGAAAGCAGAGCGTTTGCTCCGACGCCTGTGCCTATACCTACCGCCACCATAAGCATCTGCATAGGAAAGGCAAGCGTCAGTGCGTTGAACGCCGCTTCGCCGCCTGTCTGCATATTTGTTACAAACGCGCTGTCAACTATGTTGTAGACCGCCTGCAATACCATTGAGAGTATCACGGGAAGCCCCGTTTTGAGCAAAAGCTTTTTTACAGGCTCTGTCCCGAGTCTGCTTAGTTTTTCCTGTTCCATATCTATGTCCTTTCTTTCGGGTAAAATAAAAAAGCGCAAATCCGTTGTCCGGATTTACGCTTTCGCTACTCGACTGTATTTATTTTAGCATTTTGATTTCGTTTTTGTCAAGCCGACAGAAAAATTTCGGCGATTTTATAATTCTGCGGAGGTAAAAACGAGGTTGATTTGTCTGATATTTCACCGCGCTATATAAATATGACAGGCGGTAAAATGACGGTTATTTTCCCGCGCCCCAGTATTTCCTGTCAAGGCTTCTGAAATTTACCGCCGAGGATATATCCTGCCGTCTTATTATCTCGCTTCCCGCAAGGTCAGCGCAGGTGCGTGCGACCTTAAGTATCCTGTCATATGCCCTTGCCGACAGTCCCATTTTGTCAAAGCAGTCGGAGAGCATCTTCTTTGCGTTTTCGTCCATCGGGCACATTTCGTGAAGATATGAGGGCGGGATCTTGGAGTTTGAGCGGATATCCGTACCCGCAAAGCGCTTTTGCTGTATTTCCCGCGCTTTCATTATGCGTTCAAGCACGGCACTGCTCGGTTCGCCCTTTTTCGCGCTGCTTATTTCCTCGTATGATAGCTGCGGCATTTCCACCTGTATATCTATCCTGTCAAGAACAGGACGGCTTATTTTGCCGAGATAATTCTGTATCATATTCTGAGAGCAGGTGCATTTGCCTTTCGGATTGCCGAAATTACCGCAGGGGCAGGGGTTCATTGCGGCAACAAGCATAATATCGCACGGATATGACACCGACCCTTGCGCTCTTGATATGGTTATAATTCCGTCCTCAAGCGGTTGTCTGAGCGTTTCGAGCGTCCTGCGGTCAAACTCCGGCAGTTCGTCAAGAAATAATACGCCGTTGTGTGCAAGGGATATTTCGCCCGGGCGTGGGATGCTTCCGCCGCCGATAAGACCTACTGCCGAGGCAGTGTGTGATACGCTCCTGAAAGGGCGCACGGTGACTATCGGCTTTTCACGGTCGAGCATACCGGCTATAGAATGTATTCCTGTTGTTTCAATGCTTTCATCAAAGCTCATGGGCGGGAGTATTGACGGTATGCGCTTTGCTATCATACTCTTACCCGTGCCGGGAGGACCTATGAGAAGTACGTTGTGGAAGCCTGCGGCGGCTACCTCCAGAGCGTGACGTGCAAGCGCCTGACCCTTTACATCGGATAAGTCGTCTGTTTCAAACATCTCGGGGGAGGGAACGTAGGGCGGCTCGGGCTGTATGCGCTTTTTGCCTGTGAAATGGTTTATAAGGTCGGAAATGTGGCTTATGCCGTATACTGACAGACCCTCGACAACGGACGCCTCCTTAGCGTTTTCGGCGGGGAGGAACAGCCGCTTTATGCCGCATTTTTTAGCTTCTATAGCCATACTGATAACTCCGCCGGTGAACACAAGCGAGCCGCCGAGCGAAACCTCTCCTATAAAGGCACAGTCTGACAGGTCATCGGTGATGATGTTATTTACTGCCAGTATAGCGGCGATTATCGTGAAATCATACAGTGAGCCGCATTTGCGCACGTCTGCCGGCGCTAAATTCACCGTCAGCTTCTGACCGCTTATCGCTATGCCGATGCCCGCAAGAGCGCCCTTTATGCGCATTTTGCTTTCCTGCACGGCAAGATCGCCCAGTCCTACTATATCGAACGAGGGCTGACCTCTTGATGATATTATTTCTGCCGTGACTTTAAATGCATTCATGCCGAAAAGTCCCATGCCGTTGACCTGAGAATACATATTTTCACCTTTTTCATCTGATTTTAAGTGATAACTATGTAATAATTATACAACCTTTTAGGTATATTTTCAACAAAAACGAGTTTTTTTACTGCCGAAAAATCTAATAAAATTTTTGTGATTTTATTTGCATTTACGGCGGAAAAATGTTATACTGTCTAGTGAATGGAAATTTAGGTTAGCCATAGCTATATTCAGCTTAAAAGCTATGCTGCTATGACTGCCGTTTTATACAGAAAGGACAGACTACCATGGCAAACATTACAGAGCTTTACAATGAGTGGCTTGAAAAAGCGGTTAAGGATCCCGATTTAAAGACAGAGCTTGAAAGCGTAAAGGGCAAGGACGATGAGATAAACGATCGTTTCTACCGTGATCTGGAGTTCGGAACAGGCGGACTGAGAGGCGTTATCGGCGCAGGTACAAACAGAATGAACGTTTATACTGTAGGTAAGGCTACTCAGGGTCTTGCAAACTACCTTAAGAACACAGGCAAGAGCGACCTTAAGGTTGCAGTTGCATACGACAGCAGAATAAAGTCTGACGTATTCGCAAAGCACGCCGCTTCTATCTTTGCCGCAAACGGCATTACAGCGAACATCTACACAGAGCTTATGCCTACTCCTATGCTTTCATGGGCGGTAAGAGCGCTTGGCTGTGACGCGGGTATCATTGTAACGGCAAGCCACAACCCCGCTAAGTACAACGGCTACAAGGTTTACGGAAGTGACGGCTGTCAGGTTACGCTTGAAGCCGCTGAAAAAATTCTCGGCGAGATCGAGAAGCTCAACATTTTTGCAGATGTAAAGAGCGGTGACTTTGAGCAGTATGTAAACGAAGGCAAGATAAAGTACATCGGTCAGGACGTTATCGATGAATATATCGCAAACGTCAAGAAGCAGTCTATTCACCCCGAGCTTTGCGCAAAGAGCGGACTGAAGGTCGTTTATACTCCTCTTAACGGTGCAGGCAACAAGCCCGTTCGCCGTATCTTAAAGGAAATCGGCATAAGCAACGTTGTAGTCGTTAAGGAACAGGAAATGCCCGACGGCAACTTCACGACCTGTCCCTATCCCAACCCCGAGATAAAGGAAGCATTACACTTAGGTCTTGAGCTTTGCAAGACAGAAAAGCCCGATCTACTGCTTGCTACCGACCCCGACAGCGACCGTGTAGGTATCGCAGTTCCCGACGGTGACAAGTATGTTCTGTTCACAGGTAACGAAGTAGGCGCAATGCTGCTCGAATATATCTGCAAGGAGCGTATCGCGGCAGGTACAATGCCCGCAAACCCCGTTGCGGTAAAGACAATAGTTACAACAGACCTTGTAAAGGCTATCGCCGCTAAGTACGGTGTTGAGCTCAGAGAGGTCCTCACAGGCTTCAAGTTCATCGGTGAGCAGATCGGCTTCTTAGAGGCAAAGGGCGAGGAAAACAGATATATCTTCGGCTTTGAAGAGAGCTACGGCTACCTTGCAGGCTCATATGTAAGAGATAAGGACGCTGTTGTGGCATCTATGCTTATCTGCGAGATGGCGGCATTCTATCGTTCACAGGGTATTTCTCTTGTACAGGCAAGAGCAAAGATGTACAGCGACTACGGCTTCTACTGCAACAAGCTTGATACGTTCACATTCGAGGGCGAAACAGGTATGAAGAAGATGAACGCCATCATGGATACACTGAGAAACGAGAAGCTTGAAGCTGTCGCAGGTCTTAAGGTTATCGGCAAGGCTGACTACAAGCTCAGCGTAAAGACAGATTACGAAAGCGGCAAGACAGAAGAGCTTACACTTCCTAAGTCAAATGTTATCACATTCTACCTTGAGGATAATGCAAGCGTGGTAATAAGACCCTCCGGTACTGAGCCCAAGATCAAGCTCTACTACACAACGGTAGGCACAAGCGTTGAAGATGCGGCTGAAAAGCAGGTCAAGCTCTCGGCAGATTTCACAAAGATAGTAGGCTGAACAGGTAACTAATACACAAGTTTCAGGAAAATTTAAAAAAACTATTGCAAAATGTATTTGACTGTGTTATAATAATAACCTAAGCGCGAAAGCGCACAATTCTGAAATCATGGCGAAAGCTGTAATTTAGATCAATTATAACGGTCAGGAGGTGACAGCATGAAAGAAGGTATCCACCCTAACTACCAGCCCACCACTATCAAGTGTGCTTGCGGCGAGGTTATCGAAACAAGATCAACCAAGCAGGATATAAAGGTTGAAATCTGCTCGAAGTGCCACCCTTTCTTTACAGGAAAGCAGAAGTTGGTTGACACAGGCGGACGTGTTGACAAGTTCAAGAAGAAGTACAATCTTGACAAGTAATGTAAAAAAGAGGACTGTAGCGTTTGCACAGTCCTTTTTGCTTTTATAAGGAAAATGGGGTTGTGACACAACCCGAAAAAGAAAAGTGAGTCGAAGCGCAAAAAATAGCGCGCTCGGCTCTCTTTTTTGATATGTTGAGAAAGTTTGTTTTTAGTGTACTTCTGTTATAACGTTTTAGTAATTAACATTGATAGCAGGCTACCGATAGTTCTGTTTGTAGGATAGTGCTTCTCGGAGCACTATTTTTACGATATGGTTTTTGCTTGAAGGAAATGGTTGATGTTTTTTACTATGGTAGCAGGCTACCGATAGTTCTCTTTGCGGGACAGCACTTCTCGGGTTCGCTATTCCATTTGATAACGTTGCTACTATGAACGAGGGAAAGAACCAAAGGGACTAGGGAGAGGGACTTGCAGCCCCTATCCCTATCCCTTAGGTTCTCTCCCTCGTGCTCCCTCTTTCCTTACTCACACCCTTACCCCGCAAGGGTGTTGGCTATAAGACACACAAACGACTGGGTTTTAAAAGTTTGCATAAGCGGGTCGCTGACGCTCACTTAGCCCCATTTTAGTACAGATATCTCAGGATAGTAGCGTTCTTTTTTGATAGTCGGTGACAGTGCAGTTGCATCGATACACTCACGAAATTATTAACACCTTGTTAGTATAGAAACTGTTTTCAGCGTTGTTGGCGATAAGACACACAAACGACTGAGTTTTAAACGTTTGTATAAGCGGGTCGCTGACGCTCACTTAGTCCCATTTTAGTACAGATATCTCAGGATAGTAGCGTTCTTTTTGATAGTCGGTGACAGTGCAGTTGCACTGATACACTCACGAAATTATTAACAACTTATCGGTATGGATATGTTTTCAGCGTTGTTGGCTGTATATTTATCGCTCTGACTTTTTTACAATATGTTGCACTGCAATTTCGATAGAATTTGGATAAACTAAGAAGCTGTGATGAAATTTTTGCATTTCATCACAGTTTCATTTTTATACTATTTACTGCAATGCCGTTTCAGCCGACTGCCTTTTTCGCATTGCGCTCCAGCTTACAAAGCCGTATATGTCATTTGCAAAGAAAATAACAAAGCAGATAACGACCGAGATATAGCTTATATCGGTCAGTGCGGCGAGCGACCAGAGGACTATAAGTATTATATCGTTAGCGGCATAGGCTATGGCGAAGAACCGGCTGCGGCGGAATGTCAGATATACCGCAAGAAAGCTTGTCGTGACAGACAAGGTACTCGGAATGAGGTTTGCCGTGTTGAAAAAGTCGAGCACGAAGTAGAAAACTACGGTAACAACGGCGGTAAGCACGAACATAAAGAGAACCTCGCCCCTGTGGATATGATTTACCTTTACCTCAGCCTTGCCCTTTGCAAACGGGTTTCTTATCCAGCTGATAAAGGCGGCAAGCGCCATAGGTCCTGTCATTCCGAGATAGGTTATCATCTCGCCGTAATAGGCAAACGAGAAGGAGATTATCGCATAGAGTATGCTGAAAATCACGCCGAGAGCCTGTCCTATGGGGTTGCCCTTGGCATTGAGCAAAAGCGAGGTAGCGCCTATAAGCGACGCTATGACGGATAGTATCCCGTCTTTGCCGAACATAACAGCCGAGCCTGTTATCAGCACTATCGAGCCTATCCATAGTATTTTTTCAAAGGTTGTGAAGTAGTTGTTAAGCTTTTTTAACATTATATCCTCCGTAAATTCACCGAAAAAGCACCGTGAGTACATCTACAAAGACCTAACGATGTACCACGGTGCTTTAAAAGCATCTCTACCCGGTGGCAGAATTATTGTATTGTTATTTTAGCATAACGGTCGGGGGTTGTCAAGGAGCGTCCCGGTTTATTTATGCCTGTTTAACAAACGTCGCATTTCCGATTTTTTCAGGTACGCTTAAAGTTGCGGTAGCCGGGATTTCATACGTTCCGCTGAAATTGACTTTTTCAGCCTGCAATGCAACATACTTGAGCATTTTGTTCTGAAGTGCGGTCATCTGTTCATCAGTGAGTGAGAAGCTGCCGTATATTTCGGTTCTTGCGGCAATTTCTTCTGCGGTTATGCCCGCTTCTTCAAGTTTATCCATGGTGTTGTTGTATATATATGCAGGTGTGTATATCAGATCATTCTTCAAAATCGCAGTATTGTATGTGAATAAATTGAAGCATTTTTCCACATCGCCTGAGGCGATAGCTTCTATTTCTTCATCGGTGTATATCATATCTGCATATTCGGCATTCTCGCTCTCAGATGAAAGCTCAGTATAATATTTTTGCAGATCTTTCAATATTTCTGCAACTTTATCGTGATCCAATGAGTATTTTTTTACCACGTTAGGAAGATTTGGCATTTCGTTGATATTATAAGGTCTGTTTTTATTATCAACGGGATTGTCATTTTCTTTGCTCCAGGAGATATACTCCTGAAGTTCTTCTTCGCTACATGATTCTTTAACAAGATTTTCAAATTTTATCGAAAATAATCCCAGTTTGGATATTTCCTTAGCACCGTAAAACGCAGACAGTTCATCACCTCCGCCGTTTTGATTGATATCAAGTGCCGGCATTATTTCTTCCTGTATATCCAATTTAGTTTCGCTTTTGTCTGAACTTGGTGTTGTTTCAACCTCAGAGGATTGAATAATGTCGGACGAGTTTGATGTTGCTTGTGATGTCGATTGGCAACCGCACACAATTGCGGAAACAGCGAGTAATAAGCCTGTGATAATAAGAACGTTTAGCGATTTTTTCATAAAATTACCTCCTTAATATGAGTATGTGAAATTGATGTTTTTGAAAAAGTCAAGTGGTTGAGTGTAGTCCAAAGAGTTTAAGGATTTATTAACATCATAGTGTAGATGCGAACCGTAAGCCTCTCCGGTACAACTAACTTTTCCGATATAGTCGCCGGCTTTTACTTTATCATTTTCTTTAAGATTAACAGAAAATTCTCTCATGTGCAGATATCTGACAACATAACCATTGTCCTGTATTATTTCGACAAAGACTCCTCTTCTGTAAAATTTATCGTAAAAAGAATATCGCACCGTACCGTCATAGCTTGCATACACAGGATAACCGTCAACATCACCGTTTGCATCAATTATATCAATTCCATCGTGGCGTTTGCCGTTATCGTAATTAGGATATCGTTGCGAAATATGAGTTGCCATATAGGGTGACTTAAACATATAAGACCAGTTTGTCGTTGGTTTTTTATATCCGCATTTTGCACAGACATTTTCATTTACACTGTTATATATATGACCATGTGCAGGTATTGGTACATATGTGACAAACGAACATCTTGTACAGTATATTTTTCTTTTTCCTTGTGTAGTACAATCGGGTGGTGTAGCACAAGTATCTTTGGTATTGTGCCCCAAAGCATCGGTATAATTATACTTTACAGTATAATCACAGCCTGATACTGTGCAGTAAGCAAGGGTATAGCCTTTTGCGGTACACTTTGGCAATACGACCTTAGATTTAGTATTGTGTCCTCTCGGATATATCATCACAGTGGATTTGTATCCGCACTTTTTGCATACCCTGTATTTAGAGCCTGTGGTGGTACACCCGGATTTCTGAGTAATCACATACTCGCCGAATACATGAGAACAATCGGCATATACAGAATAATTACCGAAAGTTGCACAATTGAACATAATTGCTAAAATTAAAATAGCTTTTAAAACGTTTTTCATAATAAACCTCCTTTATCTATATTATATTAAACGAATTACAACAAGTCAATACAATTCAGGTAAATTCAGTTAATCTTACTGAATATATGTCAAATTTTTAGATGAAATGTCAAAAACAGCCTGACGGATATCGGTATCCGTCAGGCTGTTACATATGATTGATTTTTCAATGCCCCATTATCTTCCCATACAGCTCCGGTCGGCGGTCACGGAACACGCCCCAGCTCTGACGCAGGTCACGGTTCTGCTCGTGGTCTATTACCGCTGTTATAACCGCCTCGTCCGTTCTGTCAGCCTCTGAAACTATCGCTCCCGTAGCATCGGTTATGAACGATGAGCCGTAGAACGTCAGCGATGAGTTCTGATTTTGGTTTTCGGGGGTGGGGTGAACGTACTCCGTGCCTATCCTGTTTGCGGCGATAACAGGAACAAGGTTTGCCGCCGAATGACCCTGCATAGCTCTTCTCCAGTGGGGCATCGAGTCGCACTCCAGTATAGGCTCACTGCCGATAGCGGTGGGGTAAAGGAGCATATCCGCACCCATAAGTGCCATACAGCGTGCGGCTTCGGGAAACCACTGATCCCAGCATATACCTACACCGATACAGCCGAACCTTGTATTCCATACCTTAAAGCCTGTATCGCCCGGAGTGAAATAGAACTTCTCCTGATAGAAATGATCATCGGGAATGTGGCTCTTGCGGTATATTCCCATAAGTGAGCCGTCACAGTCTATCATAGCTATCGTATTGAAAAAAGCGTTGCCGTATTTCTCATAGAAGCTGACAGGTATAACCGTGCCGGTTTCCCTTGCGACCTGCATAAAACGCTTTACGGCGGGGTTATCCTCAGTCCTGTCGGCAAGATAATAGTAATCGTAATTCTTCTCCTGACAAAAGTACGGAAGCTCGAACAGCTCGGGGAGAAGTATCACATTCGCTCCGTCCGACGCCGCCTGTCTTACCATATGCTCTGCCTTTGCTATATTTTCTTCACGGTCGTCACTACAGCTCATCTGGACTGCCGCAACCTTGACATTACTTATCATAGGGAGTTTCCTTTCTGACAAATGACGGTATCTGGTGGGTTATGCAATGGATATTTCCGCCGCCGATAAGTATATCGCGCGCGTATATCTGTATTATCTCGCGGTCGGGGAATACCTTCTGTACCTCCTGCTTTGCCCTCAGGTCGTATTCGGTATTCTCGCCGCCGAACGCGGGCATCACCACGACCTTGTTACCGATGTACAGGTTTACATAGCTTGCGCTGAGCGGGCTTACGGTATCTCTTGTAGGCTCTCCGTCAAACGGGTCAAGACCTGCGACTTCTTCCTCGGTCATATATATCGGCTTTGGCATTGCAAGCTTTACAACGTCTATCTTTCTGCCAAGTGCGTCTGTGCTGTTTTCCAGTACGTCAAGGCAGGCACGGCACATCTCATATTGCTTGCTCGTTTCGTCTTCGCACCACGATAAAAGCACGGTGTGGGGCGCGGCGAACACGCAGATATTGTCAACGTGTTCGTTTGTTTCATCGCCCAGTATTCCGCCCGGAAGCCATATTACTTTTTTTGCGCCGAGTCCCTCGCAGAGATTTTCTTCTATTTCCGCTCTTGACAGCTGCGGATTTCTTCCCGAACTTAGCAGACACGCCTCTGTTGTGAGCACTGTGCCCTCGCCGTCCGAGCTTATACTGCCGCCCTCAAGCACAAAGTCGCTGAAGTCGTACACATCGATATCAAGCATATCGCAGACCTTGCGGGCTATCTTGTTATCCTTGTCCCAAGGGAAATAAAGTCCGTCAACAAGGCCGCCCCACGCGTTGAAGTACCAGTCCACGCCGCGCATATCGCCCTTATCGTTTACGACAAACTCGGGTGAAACATCTCTCGCCCACGCATCGTCAGAGGACATCTCGACAACACGGATATGAGGGGGGAGCATTCTGCGCGCATTTTCGTACTGCTCGAATGACGCAAGAACAGTTACCTTTTCGCTTTTTGCGATAGCGCAGGCAACCTCGCAGAACGCTTTTTTCGCCTTTACACCGCCGTACTGCCACGAATCCGGCCGCTCGGGGAATATTATTATACAGCCGCTGTGCGGTGAAAACTCCGCCGGCATACGATAGCCGTCAATAAGCGGCGTTGAGTCGGAAATGATCTTCAAGAAAAGCTCCTTTTATCCTAAGACTTACATATCTCTGCCGAGATCGAAAGCCTTTTCGTTTATTTCTATTACCTTTGTGGGTACGCACTTTTCAACTGCCTTTTTCCACGCATCAAGCTCGATGCCGGGAAGTACCTTTGAAAGTACGCCCATAAGTACAACGTTTACGGCTCTTGCACTGCCTGCCTTTTCTGCGGCGGAAAGAGCGTCAACTGCGATAACGTTTATTCCCATAGCCTTTATCTTGTCGATAATGCCGTCGGGATATTCAGCCGCACCCGTGATTACGGGCATGGGGCTTATCTTCTGTGTATTTGTTATTATTGTACCGTCTTTTTTGAGATATGATACATAGCGCGCGGCTTCAAGCTGTTCAAAGCTGATTATCATATCAGCCTGACCCTTTTCTATAACGGGGCTGTATACCTTTTCACCGTATCTTATATATGTTACGACAGAACCGCCACGCTGTGACATTCCGTGTACTTCGCTTACCTTTACCTCATAGCCTGCCGTGCCGAGAACGCTTCCCAGTATGCGGCTGGCAAGAAGTGTGCCCTGTCCGCCTACGCCGACTATCATAATTGACTTTGTTTCCATAGCTATATTCCTTTCGCCGCTCATTCCTTGATAGCGTCAAACTTACAGAGCTGTTCGCACAGTCCGCAGCCGACACAGAGAGTATTGTCGATAGTGATGCACTTGTCACCTGCAACCAGTGCGGGACAGCCTATTCTCATGCACGACTTGCAGTTTTTGCACTTGTCGGCATCTATGTGGAACGGAGGCTTGTGCTTTACGGTCTTGAGCAGTGCGCAGGGCTTGCGGGCAATTATAAGTGAGGGTTCAGCCTTTGCAAGCTCTTCCTTTATAACTCTTTCGGTTTCGGCGAGATCGCCGGGATCTACAACGGTAACGCTGTTAATGCCGATAGCATGAGCAAGCGCTTCAAGGTTTACTGCCGATGCGGGATCGCCGTAGATGTTCTTGCCGTTTGCGGGGTTGTTCTGGTGACCTGTCATACCTGTAATGCTGTTATCAAGCACGATAACGGTCGAATTACTGCGGTTGTATGCAATATCAACAAGGCTTGTGATACCGCTGTGCATAAATGTACTGTCACCGATAACGGCTACAGCCTTGCCCTCATATTCGCCCTTTCTGCCCTTGTTGAAGCCGTGCAGACCGCTTATACTTGCACCCATGCATACTGTGGTATCAATGGCGCTTAAGGGAGCCGCCGCACCAAGAGTATAACAGCCGATATCGCCGCTTACCATTACGCCGAGCTTCTTAAGTATGTAGAATACGCCTCTGTGAGGACATCCTGCACAGAGTACGGGGGGACGAACGGGGATCTCTGCGTCAAGCGTCTGCCATTCGTCCTTTTCACCGAGAACGACCTGTCTTACCTTGCTCTGGAAGTATTCGCCCTGGAGGGTGAACAGTTCCTTGCCCTTTACGTCAATGCCGTTCTTGCGGCAGTGTGTTTCGATAACATCGTCAAGCTCTTCTATAACGTAGAGCGTCTTTACCTTAGCGGCAAAGTCCTTGATGAGCTTTACGGACAGAGGGTTTACCATACCGAGCTTTAAGTAGCTTGCCTTGTCGCCGAGCGCTTCCTTTGAGTACTGGTAGCAGATACCGGATGTGATAACGCCTATCTCGTCACTGTTTAACTCAACAGTGTTTATGCCCGATGTTTCGGCATAGTCGATAAGGTCAAGTGTACGCTGTTCAACGACAACGTGCTTCTTAATAGCATTTGCGGGGACCATTACGTTCTTTGCGATATCCTTCTTGTATTCGGGGATAGCGTGGGGGATTCTGTCCGCTGTTGTTACAGCCGACTGAGAGTGGCTTACTCTTGTTGTAAGTCTTAAAATCACGGGAGTATCGAACTTCTCCGATATCTCATATGCAAGCTTCGCATAGTCCTTGCACTCCTGTGAGTCCGAGGGCTCGAGCATGGGGACTTTAGCGCCTATAGCATAGTGGCGTGAGTCCTGCTCGTTCTGTGAGCTGTGCATACCGGGGTCATCTGCAACTGCGAGCACCATACCGCCGTTTACGCCTGTATAGCTTGCTGTAAAGAGCGGGTCTGCCGCAACGTTAAGGCCAACGTGCTTCATAGCGCAGAAGCTCCTTGCGCCTGCCATACTTGCGCCTATTGCGACCTCGCAGGCTACCTTCTCGTTGGGTGCCCATTCACAATACATTTCGTCCTCGGGGTATTTTGACGAAAATTCGGTTATCTCGGTACTGGGTGTGCCGGGGTAGCTTGATACAACGCTTACTCCCGCCTCATAAAGACCCCTCGCAACCGCCTGATTACCTAACATTAATTCAGACATAAGATGTTTCCTTTCAAAAATGCAGGGACGGCAGATGCTGTCCCGTGTGTGATTAAAAACTGCCGCGTGTTGTATTCCGTTCTGACACACAGCTTACTGTATCATTATACTACATTTTTTCCGTGATGTAAAGAATTTGTTGAAAATGAGCGGAAATCAGAGAAAATATCGGTGAGTGTACTGGAAAAGGGACAAGGAATGTGGTATTATATGAATATAGCATTATTGATACGGAGGAAGCAATATGGCACATATAATTTCAGGTGCTGCGGGAAGCGGCAAGACAACGGCTTTATACTCTCTTCTAAAAACCGACAAAGGAAATAAAGTATTGCTGGTGCCCGACCAGTTTGTGTTTGAGAGCGAACGCAGAGTTGCCGATGAGCTTGATGAGAAGACCTCCGGGATTATGGTTACGGGATTTATGTCATTGGCAGAAAAAATATTGAAAAAGTACTGTCCGCGAAAGATCTATGCCGACAGCACGGCAAAGCTCGCCATAATGAACAGAGCGGTAAAGTTGCTTGCGGAGTCGTTCGACTTCTACGGCAGTGCCGCAAAAAAGCCCGGCTTTGTATCGGTGTGTCTGTCGGGCGTTGAAACGCTGAAAAGTGCCGGGATATCCTCGCAAAAGCTGTATGATATTATAGCGGAAGACAGCACTGTAAGCTCTGCGCCGGCGCATTTTACCGACAAGATGCACGATATAGCGCTTTTCTACAGCCTTTATGACAAGATGCTGACAGAGCTTTACGACGACAGGCAGGACAACCTTCTGCTCGCGGCAAGGACTATAGCGGAGAATGATTGCTTCCCCAAAAACACAAGAGTATACATAGACGGCTTTGACAGCTTCTCCGGGGCGCAGAAGGAATTTCTGCGCGCTATGGCGGACAAGGGAGTGGATTTTACCGTTGCCGTCTGCACAAACGACAGCGGGGCGGAGATATTCTCAGAGTGCGACAAGACAAAAGCGCTGTTTGAAAATCAATACGCCATGGACTGCGGAAAGCCGCAGAAGACAGAATATACAAAGCTCGGCGACAGTGCCGTAAGATACAAGAACGATACGCTCAGAGTACTGCGCGACCTCTTGCAGGGCGGCAAAGCCGAAAAGCCCGCAGATCCGCACGGAGTGACGCTTGCATATTCCCGCAATATGAGCGGGGAAGCCGACTTTGTATGTGCAAATATAAGGAAGCTTGTAAGGTGCGAGGGGTACAGATATTCGGATATCGCGGTCATATGCGCCGCTCCGGCAAAGTACAGGGACGCGGTACGTTCGGCTGCGCTCAGATATGAAGTCCCGATATTTGCGGATCTTCCTGAGCCGGTATCCGAAAAGCCGCTGTTACGTTATCTGGATTGCCTTTTATGTGCGGCGGAAGAGCCTACAGGAACAAAAGTATTAAGATATATCAGAAGCGGATTTGCGCGTATACCCTCGGATAAAAAAGAAGGCAAGACCGTGCCGCTGACGCTGAGGGATCAGCACATAGTCGAAGAATACGCAAACCGTTGGGATCTGAAAAACAGAAGATGGGACAGACCGTTCCCGCATATTACCGATGATGCCGAAAAAGCAGTCGAAAATATCCGGAATAAAATAGTTTCTCCGCTGACGGAGTTTGAAAAATCTGTGCGAAATGTCGGCGGCAAGGAGCTTGTAAAGCGCTTTACCGAGTTTCTGTTTGACAAGGCGGATATAAGCGCGGCAATACAAGGAAAATGTCAGGACAACAGCACAAGACAGCTCCGCTATGTAAAGGAACTTACCGAGGAATATAACAACCTGTGGCGCAATGTGTCGGATATGCTGACATCGCTGTACGAAACGCTCGACGATACACCTATGACGATCGGCGAGCTTGCGGCGCTTATCCGTACCTGCTCGGCTCAGATAAACCTTTCGCGCCCGCCCAAGGTGCTCGACAGCGTACTTTTCGGCGATCCTGCAAGAACCAGAAGCAGAGATGTACGCGCCGTGTTCGTTATGGGTGCGGCAGATGGCGTATTTCCCGGGATAAGAACAGATGACAACGGCATATTTACAGCTGATGACAATGAATTTCTTGCACAGAGCGGGCTTGATATAAACGAAGACGAGGATGCCGAATATTCGCTTGCGGTCCTTGACTGCTATAAAGCGCTGACGCTTGCGGGAGAAAAGCTGTTCGTGACATTTGCGGGAGAGCCTGAAAATGCGTCAGAATACGTCGGTGAGACAGCAAAGCTTATCAGAACGGATATTGTAAATATCGATGAGCTTCCTCCGCTGTATCTTATGGAAAGTGCAAAGTCGGCAGACAGACAGTATGTGCTTAACGGTACTGCGCTTACAGCCCCGCAGAAAAGAGCGGTGACCGAGGCGCTGACAGAGTGCGGCAGGGAAAATACCGCTATTTCAAGGATAAATGCGGCGGCTGAGAGAAGAGCGGACGGCGCGGATATACACAGGATAGGCAAAACAGCAAAGCTTGTTTTCCCGTCCTCGTCACTTTCGCCTACGGCTATCGAAAAGCTGAACGGCTGTAAGTTCTCGTACTTCTTACAGTACGGTATGGAGCTGAGAAGCCCGTTTGATATAACGATGAGCGCCGTAAACTACGGAAGTATAATGCATTATATAATGAAATACAGCTTTGAAAGGCTGTATGCAAACGCCAAGGATAACGGAAATCCTCATGCCGGTGAAGACACGATAAAACAGCTTGTAGCAGAGGCTATGACGGAGTACCGCGAAAAATATCTGCTCGGCGAAAGTGAAATGAGCGCAAAGTTCAACACCCTGTACAGGGCGCTTTCAACAGCGGCATTCTATCTGCTGAAGTATATGACAGCCGAGCTTGAAAACAGCCGCTTTGTACCGACATATTTTGAGCTTACGCTGTCAAAGGCTTCATCTGTTGATGATTTTGACGCATCGCCGTACAGCTTTGATATAACACTTGACGACGGAAGCACACAGGCGGTGACTATCGGCGGAACGGTTGACAGGGTGGACATGGCATACGGTGATGACGGAAGCCGTCAGATAAGGGTAATAGATTATAAGACAGGAAAAAAGGAAGCGAGTCTGAGCCGTATCTACTACGGACTGGATCTTCAGCTGCTTCTGTATCTGCTTACACTGAGCGATAACAATAAGGATAACGGCTGTCAGCCGTCTGCGGCTATGTATTATCCTGCGGGAAAAACTCCGCTTAAGGATATAAAAGACCCATCGGAAGAGCTTAAAAGAGGAATGTGGCTCGACAGCCACAGGGAAACAGGCTTTGCCGTTGAGGGCACACAACAGGAGCTTGAGCGTGATAATTACAACGGAAAGTACATTGACCAAAACGGTAAGCAGAAGTATGAATGCCTTTACAGTGCAACAACTATCGAAAAAACAAAGCTTGCGAACCTCGAAAGCAGAATAGCAAAGGTCATAAAGGAAAATGCGGGTAAAGTAAAGAGCGGCTGTGTCGATGCAAAGCCGCTGTCGGAAAACGGCGTGGCTATTTCCTGCAAGTACTGCGAATATAAGGATATATGCGGTGCGGGAATATCGTCTGCCACAGATGTCAATTCCGAAGATGCTGCCGCATTCAGCAAAGATATAGTGCTAAGTGAAGAAAGCAAGTAAGGAGGGGTTGAAGATGAATTATACAGATGCGCAGAACAAGGCTATAGAGCAGGGCAGACACCCCGCTATAGTATCCGCAGGCGCAGGAAGCGGAAAGACCGCCGTGCTGACACAGCGCGTTGTAAGAATGGTGTGCGACAGAACAGATCCCCTCGACCCGTCAAAGATAGCGGTGGTCACATTCACCGACAAGGCGGCGGGAGAGCTCAGGGCAAGGCTTGATAAGCTTATGCATGAGCGGGCGGCTGACGCTTCAAATGCCGATGACGTGTTATTTATACGCCGTCAGAGAAACAGACTGCGTAAAGCGCGGATATCGACTATCAGCTCATTTTGCTTTACACTTATAAGGGAGAATATCGACCTTGCTAAAAATCTTGCGGCGGGCTTTTCAATTATGGATGAAACCCGCGCGGGTGCACTCAAGAATGCTGTGCTTGATGATGTGCTGGAGGATTTTTATCTGAATGCCGACAGTGCGGATAAAGATATCATTCTTGAAAACTATATACAGAAAAACGATGCCGATCTCAGAAACATTATCCTTTTCGTGCACGCAAAATCGCTCAATCACACCGACCCCGAGGGTTGGCTGTCGCGCAGTGATGATGCCGGGATACAAAACAACATAAAGCTGAGGCTTATCGAAAAGGTCAGATACTATGCTAAGCGTTTTGATGAAGAAATTTCCGCAATGCGAAAAGCTATTGAATGCTATGAGGGCAGTAATGCGGATAAGCACGCGGCATATGCGGACACGTTGGAAAACGTCTATGGCAAGGCTATAAATGAGCTTATTCAGAATAACTGTTGCTTTACAGAAGAGATAACTGCGCTTTTACAGACAAGCTTCGGTACAACACCTCCGGACAGAAGTAAAGAGAAACCGGTCGGAGCACACAGAAAAGCGGCAAAGAGCATTTTCGAGGATAACATATACAAGACCTGTCTTAAAATATCATCGTTTGACGATGATATGAGTAAGAGCCTGCCCGCTGTTACTGTGCTCAAAGAGCTTGTGATAAAGTTCGGCAGAAGGTACGCAGAGGAAAAACGCAGTCGCAACTGTGCCGATTTTTCTGACGCGGAAAGAGAGCTGTACGGTATCCTTTCCGACAATCCCGAGGTCGGAAAAAGAATAGGCTTACAGCTTATAATAGTTGATGAATTTCAGGACAGCAACAGGTTACAGTATGAGATATTCAGGCATCTGTCGGATAAGCTTGACGGACTGTATTTTGTCGGCGATATAAAGCAGTCGATATACGGCTTTCGGGGCGCACAGCCTGAGGTTTTCTCCGAGATATGTGCATCGCCGGGGTTTGACGTACTGCCGCTGAACGAAAATTTCCGAAGCGGCAGGAGCGTTATCGACGGTATCAACACACTGTTCGACCGTATGATGACCGAAAAGACAGGCGGCGTTGACTATGAGAAGAACGGCAGACTTGTCTGCGGACTTGATAAGGACGGTACAGCTGTAACAGATCCCGATGATATGACCGAGGTCTGCGTTATCACACCGTATACGAGTGTCGCCGCCGAGAGCGAAGCCGAATATGTTGCGTCAAGGATACGCGGTATGATAGACAGCGGATATAAGGTCGGCAAAGAAAAAAGGCCTTGCACCGAGGACGACTTTGCCATAATAATGCGTTCACCCGCAAACAAGGCAGAAATATATGCACAGGCGGTAAAATCACAGGGGCTGGGCGTGACGTTCCCGCCAAAAGACGTGTTTACCGAGTGCCCGGAAATAAGGATTATGCTTTCACTGCTTAAGGTGATAAACGACCCGTACGATGATATAAGTCTTGCAAAGGTGCTTATGTCGCCGCTGTACTGCTTTACCGCAGAAGAGATGGCAAGACTCAGGACAGGAACGTTCGGCTTTGATATACCTGCTTTGGAGAAAGCCTGCCCGGAAGAGCTGGAGCGTTATTCATGTGACAGAGATAATCCCGGATGTATGAAGAAAAAGCCGCTGTACAGCTGTTTAAGACTTGCGGCATACGGCTACGATACATCGGCATATCCGGTGTTGGCTTCTCTTACCGAAAATATCGCACCGTCTGCAAAGTGCATCGGTTTTTTAAGCGATCTTGACGGGTTCAGGGATATAGCGGCGGCATCTTCGCCCCATGAGCTTATACGCATTATATATGACACTATATCCGCTCCGGAGCTTCTGTCGGTGGGCGATGATCCGGTATCAAAACAGGCAAACCTAGAACTGCTTATATCATATGCCCGTGAGTATTGTGACTTCAGAGGCGGCGGAACGACAAGTGACTTTATTGAAAATATAGAGAATATGGGCGGTTCGCTGAAAGCGGCAGCTTTTGCAAGCAGTCACGGAGTAAAGATCATGTCGGTGCACGCGTCAAAGGGCTTGCAGTTCCCTGTGGTTTTTGTGAGCGACTGTGCGCGTAAGTTCAATCCCAATGATTATAACGGGGATATCATTATCAGCGAAGAATACGGGATAAGCACAAAGAGCGTTGACATATCGACAATGAGCAAGATACCATCGCCCGCATATCACGCGGCATCGCTTGAAATAAAGGCGGGACTGTTCAGCGAGGAGATGCGCCTGCTGTATGTTGCGGCAACAAGAGCCGAAAACAAGCTTATCTTCACGGGTACGAAAAAGATAGCCGATAAGGAATATGATAAGCTTGACATAGCCGTTGCGGGACGTAAGGGAGCTAAGTGTAACGATGCAAACTATTTGCTGTGGCTTCTTGAAGTACTGTCCTGCGAATGCGACAGGGTAGACGACAGAAAACGGGGAATTATAAAATACGGAGATGTGAAATATGAGTTCTATCCGCTGTGCGAAAGCAGTGACGGCGATGACAAGACCGCCGTTCCCGAATGCGCCGTTTCTGAGGTGACCGCATCGAACGAAGCACAAAGAGCCGATGATAACGACGATGTTGATACCGGGTTCAAAGCCGCTGTAAAAGAGGTGCTGAGCCGGCACTATGAGTATGAGCCGCTCACGGTTATGCCGTCAAAGTTTACCGCTACAGAGCTTGCGGCAAATCTCAGAGAAAGGTATGGCGGTGAAAGCTACGGACTTTATATAGGCAAGCCGTCATTCCTTACCGAAAAGCAGACCGGCAGACTCAGCGGAAAGCGCCGCGGCGATGCATACCATAAGCTTATGGAGCATATACCGTTAGATAAGGTGATGTCGGCAGAGATGGTACAGGCTTATATCGAAAACACGGCGGCAGATCTTTTTACTGTAGCCGAGAAAAAGAGCATAGACCCGGCGGATATCGCAAAATTCTTTGAAAGCGATATAGCAAAGCGGATAATAACTGCCGCCGCAAAGGGTAATGTTTACCGTGAATATCCCATATTCCACAAGCTTGATGCCGGGCAGTACGACCCTGCGATCTTCGGAGTTGAAAGCAAAGAAGCGCTGATCGGCGCAGAGCCGTATGTACAGGGTATTGCGGATATGTTCTTCATTGAGGACGGAGAAATAGTGCTTATAGACTACAAGAGCGACAGAACGGACGTTGAGCAGACGTATATAGATGATTACAAGCTTCAGCTTGATATATACAGACAAGCGCTTGAACAGGAATTTTCAATGCCGGTAAAGCAAATGCTGATATATTCGTTTACACTCGGACATTTCATAGATACAAGGAAAGGCGGAAAAATAACCGATGCTGTTCAGTAAAACCCCCGCGACCATAAAACAACAGATAGATATACTGCGGCAGAGAGGCTGTATAATAGCAGATGAGGAGTACGCCGAAAAATGCCTTACCAATATCAATTACTATCGTCTTGCTTATTACTTTGCGCCGTTTCTGGAGCGTAAGGGTAAGTACAGAGATGGAACGACCTTTGAGCAGATAATGAAGGTGTACGACTTTGACCGCATATTGCGCCGTATGATAATGACATATCTTGAAGAGATAGAAATATCGATGCGCGCGATAATCTCCAACTATCACGCTATGAAGTACGGGGCACTGGGATATCTCAACGCATCGAGCTTTGATCCGCGTCATAATCATCAGGCGTTTTTGTCGAAGATAGAGCGGCTTATCGAGGCGAACGAGAACGAGGAATTTGTAAAACACCACAAGAGAAAATACGGCGGTATAATGCCGGTGTGGGCGGCTGTAGAGCTGTTCAGCTTCGGAACGCTGACATATTTTCTTATCGATATGAAAACGGCGGATAAGAAGGATATGGTGCCACGGCATTTTGACCTGAACTACAGAACGGTAGAGGACAGAATGCTGTGCCTGTCGGATCTCAGAAATGTGTGCGCTCATTATACAAGATTATATGAGAATCCGTTTCCGAATGCGCCGAAAAGCTCGGATGGGCTTGGCTTTGAGCCTGACAATACGCTTAAATCCTATATGGCGGCGGCAAGGTCGCTCTATCCCGACAAATACAAGTGGGAAAATGAGTTTATACCTGCTGTTGCCAATCTTATTGACGAGTATGGGATGATAGATTATATGAGCGGATACGGGTTTAAAAAGAAAGCGGAATAGATAAAAAAGGGGTTGTGTCACAACCCGAAAAAATAAAAGTGAGTCGAAGCGCTAAAAATAGTGCGCTCGGCTCACTTTTTTGATATGTGGAGAAAGGTTGCCTTTAGTACGTTTCTGTT
>ERZ779877.467-NODE-467-length-44087-cov-25.591933_pt1 | contig 44087 bp, 24 predicted proteins | sample MGYA00511556_ERZ779877 | MGnify/ENA primary metagenome ERZ779877 (study PRJEB29588, sample SAMEA2159338) | human gut metagenome | biome: human gut; feature: human-associated habitat; material: faeces | place: Denmark | collected 2008/2010 ... | reverse complement strand
TATATTCTAGGGGTAGGAAAAAGCGAAAAAGCAACCCTTTGGTTTAAGACCGTTATTTGACTAATTTGATGCATATTAATCGGTTAATTTTAAATTAAAAACCGGCTCACAATTGCACCAATTAAATATAAAACACCTATAAATTCATAGAAAATGAAATTCCATCTATTTCCATTTCTTTTCTCAACTTTGCTTTCCTTATAATCAAGTAAGCTAAAACCTTCTTTATAACGCGCTTCATGGCGATATGAATCGATAAACTTTGATGTTGAATAAGCTAAAAGATCAAATGTTCCATAATTTCCGATAATTTGCAAAATTCCTACTCCAATAAAAAGAGCAGAATTAATAAAAAAAGCATCGGAAGCTCCAGAAATAGTAAAATTCCGCATAATCAAAAAGAAAGCAAAATAAGTTGCAATAGAAAAAATAAATAGAAACAAAAAGTATTTCCATTTCTTAAACAAGAATGCTTTGAACTTACTAAACTTTATCATATCTGAATAATCATACCATAAATAAATTTTTTGAAACCATTTTTGCTCAAAAGTTGAAAAATGCCTTGGCACACTGCCAAGGCATTAATCAAAATAAATAAATTTAAAGGAATTATTTTATGAATTTCCCTTTATTTTTACCTTTTGAAGCATGAACTAGAACAGTTCCATCTTGAGATTTAGCAAGATTATTTGCATATTCTACTGCTTCTTTTTTAGTCGAGAATGTTTTAATTGCTTTAAGTCCATCTTTTAAGATGATTTCCCATTTTCCATCAACTTTTTTAACATGATAAACTTTTTTAATTTCGCCTCTTCTTTGTTTTAAAAGAGTTTCAGAAGCTTCTTTTTTCACTTCTTTTGAAGTTTCTTCCTCTTTCTTTTCTTCTTTTAAGACTTCCTCAACTTTTTCTAAAGGAATTTCTTCTTCATGTTTTTCTTCATTTACTTCTTCTTGACTTGTGTTGCTAAAAGTTTCTTCATGAATTTCATCGTTAGCAACTTCTTCTTTAATTTCACTATTTTGTTCAGTAAAAGAAGAATTTAAAGAGTCATTGTTATTGTTTAAAGAATCATCTTCTTTTGTAGGTTCATTATTTTCGTTTTCTTCCTTAGCAAGACGAGCATCAATTTCTTCCATTTCTTTATTGTATCTTTCAATTTCAGCTTTATTTGCAAGAACGAAGTGGCCAGGTCTAATTTCAACAAAACTTGGCTTATCAACACTATAATCATGAACTTCACGAGGATTATAGACAATTCTTACTCTTTCTTTTTCAGTTAATGGATTTGGTTTAGGAATTGCGCTTAAAAGTGATTTTGTATATGGATGTAATGGATGTTTAAAGAGTTCATCACTTGTTGTAAGTTCAACAATTTCTCCAAAATACATAACAGCAATTCGGTCGCAGAAATATTTAACAACTGATAAGTCGTGGGCAATAAACATGATAGTTAAACCCATCTCTTCTTTTAATTCATTTAAAAGATTGATGATTTGAGCACGAATTGAAACATCAAGTGCTGAAATTGGTTCATCACAAATAAGAAGTTTTGGATTCATGATTAAAGCACGAGCAATACCAATTCTTTGTCTTTGTCCACCTGAGAATTCATGTGGATATCTATTACAATAATCAGCAATAAGGCCAACTTTTTCTAAAACATTAACAACTTTTTTATGGTTTTCAGCCTTATTTGTATATCCTTGAATTCTTAAACCTTCTTGAATAATATCTTCAACTGTCATTCTTGGATCAAGCGAATCAATTGGATCTTGGAAAATCATTTGAATTTCACTCATTAATTTACTAGATACATGCTTATCATCATGTTTGATTTGCTTAATCTTTTCTTTTTGGACACGAACGACATTATCGCGATATTCTTTAGCCTTATTAAATTCTAAGTTATATTCATCTTGGTTAATTTGTCCGTCTTTAAGTAATTTTTTAAGTTCTCTAACCTTAGCGTTATATCTTAAATTGGTGTATTTAATTTCTTTAACATTCCATCTACTACCAGCTCCAATTCTGACGCCTTTATAATAAATTGAACCGCTAGTAATATGATAGAGTCTAATAATTGAACGACCAGTTGTTGTTTTACCACATCCTGATTCACCAACTATACCAAAGCATTCTCCTTCCTTAATTTGGAAAGAAACGTCATGAACAGCTTTTAACTTATAACGATTTGGTCCTTTTCCAAAGAAGAAATATTGTTTTAAATGATTAACACTTAAAATGATGTTATTTTGAACATATTCATCTTTATATTTGCATTTATTACGAATATTTTTAATTGCTTCTTCTTTGTTTTCTTCTTCGATTCCACTTAGTTCATCTTTAGTTGGATTTACATCGCTAAGTTCAAGAGAGTGATCTTCTTTTGAAATGATACTTTTACCTTCTTCAGCAATACGATAAGCCTCAATATTTGAAGAAAGTAAAGCTTGTTTAGCACTTTTACTTGTATCGTTTTCTTCAAGAACGCTTTCAAGAATTTTAAAACTTTCTTGTGGAACTTCTTTAAGTTGATCTTGATTAGCTTCTTTATTTTCTTCATATAGCTTGATTGAGTTAGCAATACGAGTTTTGACAATTTTAGGCATTTCAACTTGTGGAGCATCTGGATGCAATAACCAAGTTGCTGCATAGTGAGTGTCACTAACCTTATAAAATGGTGGCTCATGTCTAAAATCAATTTCAAGAGCATATTTACTTCTTAAAGCAAAAGCATCACCTTTTGGAGGGAAACGCATATCTGGAGGTGTTCCAGGAATTGCTTCAAGTTTTTCTTTAGAATCAATATCTGGAATTGAAGAAAGAAGAGCCCAGGTATATGGATGCTTTGGATTATAGAAAATCTCATAAGCTGTACCATATTCAACAATCTTACCAGCATACATTACTGCGACACGGTCTGCCATATTAGCAACAACACCTAAATCATGAGTAATGAAAATACAAGAAAGGCCTCTTTCTCTTTTTAAAGTGTTAATAAGTTCAAGAATTTGGGCTTGAATTGTAACATCAAGTGCCGTTGTAGGTTCATCACAAATTAAAATATCTGGATTAGCAGTTAAGGCAATTGCAATAACAATTCTTTGTCTCATACCACCAGAAAATTCAAATGGATATTGTTTAAAACGTTTTTCTGGAAGAGGAATACCAACTTCTTTCATTACTTCAAGAGCCATCTTTTTAGCTTCTTTTTTAGTAACTTTAGTTGAATTAATGTAATCTTCTTTAACTTTTCTTATTTCATCTTGAATTTTTTTAAGAGTAAAATAAGCTTTGTCTAATCTTTCATTTCCACTAGAAGTAATCTTTTCTTCCTGTTTGCCTAATTTAGAAATATTTATTTCTTCTTGCTTTTGCTTTTTAAAGAATGAGAAGAATGATTTTTTATTAGTGCTTTCTTCTCCGCTCATTTTCTTAAAGTTAGCTTTTTCTTCTTCACTAGCTTCATTAAAAGCCGCATCAAATTCTTCTTTTAAAGTAGCTTCCTCTTTTTCTAAAGCGGCAACTTTTTCATCGCGTGTATTTTTTAATTGAGTTGCATATTCTTTGTTAACTTGGCTAGCATCTTTTTTCTTGTTTGCTAACGCTTTTTTATATAAACCCTTTAAAGATTTATATTCTTTTAAAGTATATGCTTTTAAATCTTTTAAAAAGTTAACTCTAATTGATAAAGCTTCTTTTTCGTCTTTTCCTTCATAAGCTTCAAGATTTGCTTTAATTAATTCGCGTTTTTCTTCAAGAAGTTCAATCTTTTTTGAATTGATTTCTTCTTCAAGATAACGAGAATCAAAATCTCTAGTATGCTTTAAAGCATCAAGTTCATTTTGATTTTCATCAAGAAGTTTCTTGTTATCACGAACAAAAAGTGAGCAAAACTCAACTATTTCTTCTTTTTTGTCGTTATATTTTTTAACTTCTTCTTCGCTAGTATTATCTTTTAAAGAAGCTGCTAAAAATTTAATATAACCATTTACTTTTTCAATTTCATTATTAAGACGATTAACTTCATATTCTTTGTTAGCTTTTGAGTTTCTAAGATTAACAAGTTCTTTAGAAATTAAATCGTTATAATGTCTTTTTAAAATATTTTTGTTAATAAGAGTGGCTTCAGTAATTTGTTTTCCAACTCTACAAATTGGGTTTAATGAGCTTAAAGGATCTTGGAAGATCATTCCAATTTTGTGTCCTCTAATACGATGGAATTCTTCTTCACTAACACGAATTAAATCTTCGCCTTCATATAAAATTTGCCCACTTTCAACAACAGCATTATTGGCTAAAATTCCCATGATAGTTTTAGAGGTAACTGATTTGCCACTACCAGATTCACCAACAATACAAAGTGTTTCGCCTTTATAAAGGTCAAAAGATACGCCTCTAACAGCATAAACCATCCCTGAATCGCTCTTGAAGTTGACTCTTAAGTTTTTAACTTCAAGAACTTTAGGAGTATTTTTATAGTCGATTGTATTTAATTTATTTTCTTCCATTTTTAATCACTCCCCTTCAATGATGGGTTAAATGCGTCTCTTAAACCATTACCAAACAAGTTGAAACTAATCATAATCAAAGCCATGATTGCACTTGGGAAAAGAATAAGATATGGATCACTTGATAGGTATCTTTGATTTTCACTTAAAATAACACCTAATGATTGAATATCTTGGAAACCAAGTCCTAAATAGGAAATAGTAGCTTCAGAGAAAATAACGCTAGGAATCATTAAAACTGAGCTTGTAATGATAGTTCCCATAGCATTAGGTAAGATATGTTTAAAGATAAGTCTAAAATTACTTGCCCCAAGTGTTCTACTTGCAAGCGTATATTCTCTATCTCTAAATCTATAAAATTGGGTTCTTGTTAAACTAGCAGTACCAATCCACCCTGTCATACACATAGCAAGAATAAACGTTCCAAAATTGCTACCTAAGTTTAAAATACAAAGTGTCATAACAACAATCCGTGGAACACCACTTAAAAGATCACAGAATCTTTGAAGTAAAATATCAATATTTCCACCGAAATATCCACAAATTGCACCATAAACTAAGCCAAATAAGAAACAAATCGCAAATACAGCAATACCAATTAAAAGCGAATTCCTTAAACCTTCAAAGACACGTTTTAAAAGGTCATAACCATATCTATCAGTACCCGCTAAAAATATAGGCATAGAAGTATAGTTTAATAATTTATAACCACTTAAAGTACAAGTAAATGTATAAACTCTATTATTATTTTCATCACTTGTTCTAACTACACCAAGGATATCAATAATTGGAATTAAGCTAGAATCCTTGATAAAAGACTGATATTCATCGTTGACAGCCTTATAGTACTCATAATAAGCGCTATTTGGATTATTAATCAATTGACCACCAGATGCTAATGTGTAGGCGTACCATCTTTGCAAGACATCATCGCTTAAAACCGCCTCATCTAGCCAGCCATTTTGTACATAATTTTTCATATTTGTGCTATTAACGATATCTACTCTATCTCCATAAACATCTAAATATGAATCATATGTAATATCACAAACATAACCAATAGCGTGGTAAATATATCTATTTCCAGAGCAAGTCCAATATCCACTACTATTTGGACTTAATAGAATATTAGCATTAGCATCAGACCAAGAAACAGGGGCTAAAGGCTTTTCATTGCCTTCTTCAAATAAACTAATTGATCTAACAAAAATAGATGAAGTTTCGCCAATATTTGGATCAAGACCAATACTAATTTTTATATCACTAATTGGTTTTGAAAAATCAATTGCCTCATTATTTTTTATGTAGGACATTAAATCTTCAACTACCAATTTTTTAATAGACATAGTTTCAGATGTATTTACTTCATCTTGAATATTATATCTTTCAAACTCTTTTGTATCACTTGATGAAAGAATTTCAGTAGTAATTACTCCTTCTTCTGGCTCAGTAGGGGTCTCTTCGCCTGTGTTATCATCACTTTCACCTTCACTATCACTACCTTCACCTGTTTCGCTATTTTGATCAGCATAGGTAACTGGAGTATCTGTTCCTTCTTCTTCACTTGGTGGGTTCTCTTCACCTGTTGAAAGTAAAGTAGCATTATATGTTAAAGAAATTGAAAAATTTCCTTCAGGATACTCTTCAACATCATCATCAAGCATTTCAAGTTCTAAATTATAAACAGTATCTAAATCATAAGCATATGATGGGCTTGTATAATTAACAACAACAAAGCTTGGGTCTTCCGCGCTCATATCTACGACATTTGAGTTAACTAAATTTAAAAAGCCGCCTTTTGCTGTTGACAAAGCTTGATTAGAATCAACATAACCAGTTCTTACTGGGCTTCTATCAATAACACTTCTTCTAGGATATTGATTTTCGTAAGGATAACCATATTGAACTCCGCCTTCAGTAGTTACTAAAGTAGAGGTGTCAACTGGGACAGACTCAATTCTTTCTGTGCCATCCCAAAAGCCAGTTCCAGAAGGGAAAAGTTTTGGCAAAAGGAAAACTTCTTCTGGATGTGGTCTTGTTAAATCGTTTGGTAAAACGGCAGGAATTATAACACTTAAAACTAAAAGAGTTCCAAGGATAATTCCACCAGCAACAGAAGATTTATTTTTGCAAAATCTTTTAAAAGCATCTTTGAAGAAAGTAGTTGGTTTAGTCAAAAATTTAGTATCATGAATACTTTTTTCTTTTTGAGCAAACTTAAATGAATTAGGGTAAAGATTAATCTTATGTTCTACATCACTACTATCAGTGTAGATAAATTCTTTCTTTTCGTTATCCATTATTCTTTGCCCCCATTCTAATACGAGGATCGATAAATCCATATGATATATCTAAGAAAACACTAGCCAATAAACTAATAAGTGTAAAAATAGCCATATCAACCATTAAAACGTTATAGTCTCTAGAATTAATTGCCTTAACGAATAAATTGCCAATTCCAGGAATACCATATAAATTTTCTAATATCATGGAACCAGAAAGAATTCCAATAAATTCAGCAAGAATGGATGGAACAATTGGAACCATTGCATTTCTTAAAGCATGACGAGTAATACATTGACTCTTCGTTAAACCTTTAGTTCTAGCAAGCAAGAGATAATCACTACTCATAACTTCACATAATTCAGCTCTTGTAAAACGGCTATAACCACAAATTGAACCAAAACATAATGAAACAACAGGAATAATAAAGCCTAAGGCCTTTGTTCCGGCGTCACTAAATTGATCTGGCCATTGAGTTGGCAGCCATCCAGTATCTAAAGCAAGCCATTTCATCAATAATGAAATAATAATGAAACTAGGGACACTGATAAAAATCATGACCAAAGTAGAAATAATATGGTCAGTCATTTTATTTTTCTTTAAAGCGGCCCATATACCAATAGCAATACCAGTAGGAACGCTAATTAAAACAGAAATTATATTAATACTAATAGATGTAGGTAAACGTGCTGCAATAATATTAATTGCATTGCTGTTTACTAAAATGCTTGTAGATGTGCCCCAATCCCATCTACTAAAAATGTTCCAAAGCCATACACCATATTGCTCTAAAATTGGTCTTTGATAGAAATATTCTTGAGCTCCTCCCCCACCAATCAAATTAGTTCCGGCTGTAGTAAATAAATATTCCCCGTATTGAGGCTGTTCGGAATTAAAAACAAGAACATATCCTAAATCAACTTGGTCTGAATAAAAACGCCATTTGTCTGCGACCATTCCAACAGGTTCTTGGAAAGGCAAACATTTCATGAGCATGAAAGTTACACTTAGGATAATAAAGGCGGTAATGAGAGCTAACACAATTCTTTTTATAACGTATTTAGTCATTGTCTTACCTCGCAAAAAAATTGAAATTGCCGCAAAAGTCGACAATTTCAATTTAATTTATATATTAATTTTTAACGCTAAGTCCTGAAACTGACCAAGAATTAGTTGTAATAACATCACCTATTTGCATGTAATATGAGCCATATAAAGCGACAGTTACATTTGAAATAGCCGATGAAGTTAAATCAAGTGTTTCTCCAGAAATTTGCCCACCGGTCGAATTTTCTGTAAGAACTTGTGGAAGGAATACATTTAATGTTGCAAATCTATCAGTAAGTTCACCAGTTTCAGTATTAACACCATTTTGAATTCTAAACAATTCGCCATATGTTGCTTGAAGAGCGGCAGTTTCAGATCTTCCATTAATGTTATAAGTAATAGAAATGGTTACAAATTCAGAAGATGTATCATTCATATCAGATATTAACTTAAATTTAACCATGTCTTGAACTGCAGCAGCTTGTAAACCTAGCTCTAAAGTAACAGCTAAGTTCCAAGCGTTAACATTTTGTGTCCCGTAATCTCCACCATAATTTACAGCAATATTTTGAGTAGCAAATCCGCTTTTACTAGATGAAGCAGTTATAGGTTCATCAACAGTTTCATCGCCTTCGCTAACAATAACGCCTTTATAAGCAGCATCCCATAAAGCATCAAAACTCCATGTTTTACCTTCAAAAATTATATAGTTGTTATCATCAACATTAATTTTAGAAGTATCTGGTCCTCTACTTAAAGTAAAGCCAGTTACGTTATTACTCTTTAATACTTCCATGAAACCTAATGGATCAAGTTGCATACCTGAAACAGAACCAAAAGCAATATCAAAGGTTCCCTTTCTCATTTTTTCATAAACTTGTTGATAATCGTTGGTACCATTAACGGTGTTAAAATTAATTCTAAAACCATTTGCATAAGCATCTGTTTCTTGGAATGCACGATTTAAATATTCAACAATTTCGTTTCCATATTCTTGGTTATCAGTTGGGTTCATCCAATCAATTCTAATTTCAACTTGAGAATTCCATTGGTAGACACCTTCATCTTCAACCATTTCAGCAATAGCCTCATCAAAATTTCTAACAGCTAAATCAAAGTTATATCCATAAGTATCAGGTGAATAATTAGCTATAGCTGCAGCATGTTGCTCAGTACTATTGTAAGATTTACCATTTTCAGGATCCCATAGATAAGATGGCGAGAAATAAGATTGAGAAGGAATAACGCCACGATTGTTAGCAAATGTTTCTCTATCAATTGCATAACTTAAAGCATTAACAAACTTATCATTACTCATTAATGGCTCACATACCCAGTTTCCTGTTCCAAACATCTCATCCCACTCGTCTTGAGTACAGGTATTTAAATTTAATTTAAAAGTAGAATCGCCTTCAGTAGTTGTAGTTCTAGGATCATTAATAAATTCTTGTAATCTTTCTTGAGGAATTGAAACAGCATCTAGAATTGGTGAAGAACTTATAAATTGATCAAATGCAGCTGTTGTGGAAGATTCAGCTCCAGGAATATAAACAAGTTTAATACCTTCAATTTTATACCTTGATTTAACTGTTTCATCATATTGAGGAACATCTTTGAATTCTACCCAAGAAGGATTTCTCTTATAGACAATGTAATTAGTGTCAACAGCTTCAAGCATATATGGAGCAAGAGAAAGCAAGTTATCAACTGGGGTAATAGTTGTATGGTCTTTTGTAACGGTACCATAAGCGTTTTTCATTGCTTCTCCCCACATCTTGCCTTGATTTTCAGGAGTTTCTTTATCATATTCTTTATAGCCTAAATCTCCAGCAAGAGTTTCAATAAAATCTAATGGAATTGGGGAATTCAATGAACTTGATAAGTTAGTCATTGCTGTAAATTGATTTACAGGAGTATTGAAAGTAAAAGTAATTGAATTCTCTTCTGGATTCAATTCTAAGCCAACTAACTTATAGAAAGTCTTTTTTAAGTCCATAACATCGCCATTGTTTTTAGAGGCATTAAAGAAGGCACTAGCACCTTTAAGAGTTGAATTACTAGAATCTGAAATGTAGTCAGTACTTCTGGCAAGATTAATATTCCCATTTAAAAGAAGCATAAAAGGAGTTGCATAATCTTCTAATTCAACTTTTCTTTCTTTGAATTTTTTTCTTGAATCCATATTAGAAAGGGTGTTATAAACAAGACCATCTTCGCCTGTTTTAACATAAACCTTATATTTTGTTGCTAAGCCAGTACTTGGATTTAAGTTAACGGCATATGGTTTAAATTCTACTTTCCCTGTACGCTCATCAGTATAGGTTTTTGTTAAAATTGGATACCATTCATAGCTTGTAGATTGTTGATAATCACTACTTCCGGCGACTTTAACAGGTTTTTGTCCATAATAAGTAGAAGTTACATATCCATAAAGGTCAGCAGATTCACTACCAGTATCATCTAAATAGTTGAAATTTTGTTTATTATTACTTCCTGCATAACTATGGTAATAATTTTGCCAGTCTTGATTGCTTTCTCCCTTCAAAGGTTCACCACTAATTTCACCTTCAGAAAGAATACCCATGCCATAACCTGTAATATAGTTAGCAAAAGGACGTTTAACACGTGGGTTATACATAACATAACCACCATTCTCAAAAAGGGTAATGCCAGTTAAATGTTGGTCAACTGCGTACTTTTCAAGTTTACCTAAAATTTCAAGTTTTTCCTCATAAGTACGAGCAACATAGTTATAAGCGCCATTTGCAGGATCAGCTACACCAGTACAAGTTATTTCAACGGTCTTTGGTTGAGTTGTTGGTCCATTTAAACAAGTAACCGTTACAACGCCAACTCCTTCCTTGAGACCAGTAACAACACCATTATCGTTAACTGAAATAAAATCTTTACCACTTGTGACTTGATAATCAAAAATTCCAGTTACTCCTTCTGTTAAACTAGTTGCAACAATTTGAACAGTTTCACTAGTAGCAATTTCAGCATTTCCAGCAAGAGAAACTGAAAACTCTTCAACAAAAGTTGGATCTGGCTCTGGTGTTGGGTCAGGAATAGGATCTGGTGTTGGCTCAGGCTCACCACATGATGACATACCGACGACGCCACCAAGAAGGAGCAAAGCACTTACAGCATATATCGCTTTTCTTTTTTTCATGAGTATCCTCCTTTATATAATCCTCTCAAGCATTAATCTTTTAAATAGTATTAGAAACTAAATTTTTGTCAACATTAATATATTATATATTAATATTTTCATCTACGTTTAACCAATTTTATAAATAATATAAATTGTGATTGTAGGAATAAGATAAATCAAACCAACAGCAATATAAGATAAAAAGACTAATTTCATATCCTTTCTTTTTTCTTCTTTGCTTTTTGTGTAATCATACGTACCACAGAAAGTATTTTCGCTTGGTTTAGCCGCTGGATTAAAATAGTATTTAATTTTGATGCCGTTATAGGCAAAAATATCAAAAAAGCCTTTATTAGTTACAAATGATAAAATCCCAACTACAAGTAAACTCATTGATGCTATAAAGCAACCATCTAAAGCTGTCATTATATTTGGACCTTTTCCAAAGTAATAAGATAGAAAAATTGCTGTAGCAGCAATTGACCCAATTATAAATCTAGGCAGATAAATAAATACTAATCTTCTTAAAATATATAAAATTTCGTCTTTGTTTTGCATGGTTTTTTAGTTCAAGGACTGGTTTTTTAAACCAGTCCTTGTTTATTAAATATTATTGAATTGCAACAAAAGTTACTTCGACAATGTTTTCTCCACTAGTTAAGATAAATTGATAATTACCATAACTATCATAAGCAATATCTTGTCCATTTACCTTAACAGTTCCAATTCGATATCCTTCATTAGGTATTGCATAAAGTACTACAACATCACCTGCTCTACCAGCATTTTTATCAACGTATACTTCTCCACCTTCAACTGAAGTAGGAAGAGTAACAGTTGCATTAGCAGTGATATCGAATGAATCATTGTTACCGCCTCTATCAACTATCGCAAATTTCTTAGAAGTTGTGACAAAGCTAATTGTAGTATCATCAAGCAAGTCAACATTATCCACAACAGTACGGTTATTTGAAGAATCGTAAGTGTAAACTCTTACGCTAGCATTAATTTTTCTATCGCAAGTAATGGTTACTCTGAAACTACCAATATCAACTTCTCCTCTAGAATTAGTAACACTAACTTCATAGATATCATTGATATTATAGGATGCAGAATTTACTTCTTCAGTAACTGTATAGGTGTAATTTGTTGAACCAGTTAAAGCTGGATCTTCAATAAAGAGGCCTCTTTCAATTTCACTTTCATTAATCATAATTAAAGTAGAATTGTTATTGGCATCATTTACTTGAACACGAAGTTTTCCATTTCTATAAGTATTTTCATTTAATGGAATGTCAACAATATATCCATCGCTTGTTTGTTCAAATGTGAAGTTAAGCAATAAGCCAGAGTTAACGCTAATTCTACTTGCTTCTGGAATATAAATTTCATTAAATTTAAGTCTTAATGTTTTATTTCCACTTGCATCAGTAATGATAGATTTAGCTACAAGTTGTGGTGCCTTTGAATCAATAACAAGATTGTATTCTTTAGTTTGAGTTGCTCCACTAACTAAATTATAAGTAAATTTAAGTTTATAATTTCCATCAGGTATTCTTGTAGAAATTTGATTACTTTGTGTGAAATATAAAGGAATTTCTGCAAAGCCTCTATGAGCTAATGAATAATCAGACATATAAGAGGCATTAATTTGTGATTTATATAATCCAGTTGTATTAGTCAAAATATCGGTAACATTTTTACTAACGACAGCATTTCCAGTTTCATCATAAATTTCGACTATTTCACTTTCAATAGAACGTAAAACAAATTCTTGGACATATAATACATCGGTTGTATCGCTACCTACATATAAAGTAGCTTTACCATTTTCATCTTTTTTGTAAGTTAACTCTTTTCCGAAACTTTGAGGACTACTGTCATTTACTTGAACATTACTTCTTCTATTGTACTCGTTATAGTTTGCTAAACTATCACCGACAATTGTTGAAGACATATTAGTAAATGATTTGGAATAAGAATTAGCAGCAACATAGTTAACGATGTCACTACCATAAATTGTTCCATCAGTTACACCATTTTCAATGTCATATTCTTTATTTTTTTCAAAATCAAATGGCTCAGTAGCATCAGCTTGATCATAGTCGCCATAGAATCCAAGATAAGGCATTGTTAATTCAATGGCTTCTCCTTCACTTGCTCCTACTTCTGTAAAAGTAAGATAACCTTCAACAAACATTCCATTTGGGAATTGAGAAAGATATTTTTTAGCACTATCTGAAATTGTATGATCTAAAACATAATCAGCAGTAGAATTTCCTTCAACTGTATAAGTTCGATCAAATTCTACTGTATCGATAAGTTTATCATAGGCAGTTTGCATTTTAACGCCTTCATATTTAGCATCTTCTGCAACATAGTTTGCCATTTCGTTATCATGGTTATGGTAGCCGCTAACTGCACTAGTCATAACTTCAAGTTTAACCTTATATTGTTTAGTTTCGCTTCCTTCATTATGTAATCTAAAACCAAGTTTTAGATCACCATTTTTAACTAAATCATTATTTCTTAGTTCAATTTTGGCGTAATTATTACCTTTATGTTCGGCTTCTTCACCATATTCTCCAGTTTTTTCATCAGGAATTAAGCCTTCTAAATAAACTTTTGAATTTATTGCATCACTTGCATTAACTACACCTGCACCTTGTTTACGAGGAGAATATTTTGCTGTATTTGTTTCAGCATCAACTGGTAAATAAATTTTAACAGGCGTTTGATATTCATCATCAGTTACAGCATCTTGAATATCAATTTCATCATAAATGTCGTTAGTAGATACATATTGATCCGCTGTAGACATTGTTCTCATCGCAATTGTTTTTAAGTAAGCAAGTCTTTCTTCTTTAGATAATAATTTTTTATTTGTCGCAAAACTTTTGGCTTGTTTTTCACCAAGAAGTAAAGAGACAATTCCAGTATAGTTAGGAGTTGCCATTGATGTTCCGTTTAAATATCCAACAGAATTAGGATTAAGATCGTTTTCTGGAACTTGTCCTTGGCTATTTGCTTCACCTAATGTTGCCCCTCTAATTGAGGTACCAGGAGCACTAATTGTAGGATTTAGGGTTAAATCATAAGTTGGACCTTCGCTTGAAAAATCACTAAGTTCATCTTTATTTGGATTGTCTTCAAGGGAATCTTCAATAATTGTAGTACTTGAGCCAGCTTTAGCAACTTTAGCAACAACATTATTATTTTCATCCTTAATTTCTTCAGTTAAGAATTGATTAAGTAATGTGTCTCTATCTCTATAAAGAACAAATACAACAGGAATATCTGGAATATCATAACTATTATTAGCATCACCGCTTGACCAGCTCATACCGAAATTAAATTCGTACGCTGTAGGGTCATTATTAATAACAATCAAGCCAGCACAACCATGATCTGCGGCAGCGTTTGCTTTATCGACGAATGAGTTGCTACCTCTATCGACAACAGCGATTTTACCTTTATATAATTCACGATCTACATTTTCACCACGAGAATAATCAGAGTCCGTACCATAATAGTTGTTTCCAGTCTCTGGGACAGGCAAAATTAATTCAGCTTTTTCAACCCAGTCAGCAAGTAATTTCTCATCTGTCTCTTTAATGCCATCAGATCCGTTTGTATAATCAACTTGGTCTTGATAAGCAATGACGGAACTAATTGTACCATTGTCAATTCTGATACCAGTTTCATAATATTGCTTTGCTGTGGTATTACTTGCAATTACGTTTGCAACAGTTGAATTAGAATAACTTCCCAAAACACCTGTATCAACATTATCTAATGACCAGTTTTTATAAACTCCCATTGAGCTAAATAAGTTTTTACCAGCATTACCTGCAGCAATATTACAGTTAACGCCAGCTTCTTGAAGATCATTAATGACTTGCATTGAAGTTGATTTATCCGAGAAGTCGTCTAAATCAGATCCTAAAGACATGTTTAAGCTATCAATGCCTAAAACAACACAATCTTCTAAAGCTTCAAGAATATCATCATCAGAAGCATAAACTCCACCAGCTGTAGTTGTATCACTTGGAATTGATTCATAGAAAACTTTCATCAATGCAAGTTGGGCATTTGGAGCGATTCCATCATATGTTCCATTTGCTCCAGTAATTGAAGCAACATGGGTTCCGTGTTCACTCCAAGTTGAAAGAACATCAAAATCATTAGCTGAATTTTGACTACTTGCACCATAGTCATAATAGAAAGGTACTTTTAAATTCCAATATAAACTACCATCAGCTCTATCAGTTGCTTGATAATCAGCATTAACGTTTTCTAAAGTTTTAGCAGGTTGAGCGATTAATTTACTCGAAACTGATTTTAAGTCTTCATAGCTAAATCTAGCTTCTGCAATATCTCTATATTCAGGAGCGATATTAGCAAAATAGTTATGTTTAAGATAAAAACCAGAATCGAGAATTGCAACAAATGTACCAGCTCCGCCACTATTTTCTTCAGGAACATTCATGTTTTGCGCAGAAACATTAGTATTATCAGTTGAAGTTGAATCGGTTGCATCTTGCCCTTCGACTTCTTTTAAAACATATCCCTCATCTTTTTCAGCTTGACTTAATTGATTATTGTTGAAATCTGAAAAGCGATAAGTTTGATTAATAGAAACTCTTTTAACACCACTAATTGAAGCAATTGTGCTTTCGAAAGCTTCATTTGCTTTTATCTTTAAAACATTAATATTTTCAAAAGTTTGGGTTACAGAATAATTCTCTTTTCCAATTAAAGAGTTAAGATTTGCAAGGAATTTAGCGCGATCTTGCTTTAATTGCTCTTCACTTTTACTAATGGAATTACCACCAAGTGAAACTAAGAATTCTGTATTTTGAAGTAATAATTCACTAGGTATATAGCTAACTTCACCATTTGCTAAGCAAGCAGTAAATCCAGCTGCACCTAATAAAAGAATTCCTAATCCAAGTTTATTTTTCTTCATAACGTCTTACCTCACTTTTTAAGCATTTTGACCCAAAGTTGCTTCTTGGTTTTTGATTCCACTTTCTATCCAATCAACGCTAGTAGAACCAATGTTAGCAAAGGCTACAACAGAACCAGATAAAGTGACACCATTAATGTTCCAAATTTCAACAGTATCAATGTTTTCTTGTGTATAATCGTCAATTAAATAAGTTGTAATAAACCAAAGTCTATTTTGAGCAATATCGATGCCTTGATTAATAAGATCTTCATCAGTCAACCCAAGATAAGAATTGTATGTTCTTAATGCACCTAAATCAAACGATTGATAAGTTCTTGTAGTTGAAGTAGATAGACCACTATATAAGGAGAATGTGTTAAGAAGTCCATCGCTTGTATCATCACCCAAGACATCTTTTAAAGATAAACTCAAGTAATTACCAGTTGGAACAATTTCGTTGAAAGCTTCGGTAAATGTTTTACCTTCATAAATAGGAATTAATGAATCTTTTGCGCTACTTTCAGCGTTTTTAAGAACTGGAGTATATACACCTTTAGTGCTATTAAACTCTTGTAAATAATCTCCATCGTCTAAAGTAATTTTTGCAAAGCCTACGTTACTAGCAACGTTATAGTAATAAGTTGGTGTAAAATAACTTCTTACTTCTTCTTTATTGACACCATTATCACCATAATTAACTGTTGTATAGTTATCACCTTTTAATGCATTAGCAACTGTTCTAACTTCTTCATCAACTGTTAAGTCTGGTTTTAAAGAAGGTAAATAAGATTCAACAATTGGACTAGTTGTTGTTCCAATATCGCTAACAATGAGTTCGGTAGTACCATAGCTTCCGAACTCAGCAAGCATTGATAAATCACCATCATCATTAAATCTAATAGTAAAACGATTCATGATGGTAATTAAGTTACTAGACCAACCACAATAATCTAAAAAGCTTGCAACAAGAGGATATTTTGCAGCAGTTAAATCTCCCATGTCATTATCATTAGGAACTGTTTCAATATTAATTGTCATGAATTTTCCATCGTAAGTTCTTGTTGGAATGTCTGAGAGATTAAATAAAGTAAATAATCTTGTTAAAGCATCAGCTCTTTCCCACCAAGATTCAATATTCGAACCTGTTGAAACAATTTTACCACCAACAATTGTACCATCTGAGCTTTGATTATAACTAATAATAGCTCTATCATCGCTTCCTTTAGTTCCATATGTTGTATAACCAGTATGAGATTTAATTAAAGTTTCTGAGAATTCAATTTCAGTTCCATTATTAATATTTTGGTACTCAATATCATCATAATATTTTTCTGTATATCTTCTTAAATAATGGAATCCTGTATTATCGGCGGTTGTACCAACATTATTCAATACTTCAGCAGTATAGTTTTTAGTAGTTTGTAGCGTTTGCATGATATCGTAAACAGAATAATCTTCTGTATAAACCATAACTACGAAGCTTGTGCCTTCACAATCCGAATCTCTTGCAGTAACTTCTACCCTAAATTGGCCTTCTTCAGTAAAAACATAGCCATCTTTCATTGAGAGAGAGTATTCAGTACTGCTTAAGTTATTTCTTTCTGTTAAATCTCCATCAATGTAAACAAGTTCTTGTACTCTTAATCCAGTAGAACTAAAAGTAACTTGTTCACCTTCTTTTAAAACATATGTGGATGCAGGATAACTGCTTATATATAACTTCTTAGTTCTGACAGTATCAGCAGCAGTTATAGTAAAGCTACAGGAAACATAGCCACTCTTTGAAACTGTAACTGTTGTTGCTCCAGCTTTAGTTAATGCTGTGCCCTCGACAAGAGAAAAAGTTAAATCTGTATTAGCAAAATCAGTTCCACTTGTAGAAACTTGAACTCCATCAACATAGCTAAAACCCATCACTTTTAGCCCGGCATAACTAACTTGTTCACCGATTTTGTATTTAACCTTACTAGGTTGAGAATAAACAACTAATCTATTTTCTAATTTATCAGATACATTAATTTGTGTTGCAGTCTTTTTGGTAGGATCTTTTACACTTGTTGCCTCAATATTGCATGTTCCAACTCCAACTAAAGTTACAAGACCTGAAGAGTCAACCGTTGCGACTGAAGCATCAAGAGTTGACCAAGTAACTGCATTATCACTATCACCTTGAACTACAGCTGAAAGTTGAATAGTATCACCAACTCTTCCCCATCCATTACTGTCTCCTACGATGATTCTTGGCTTATATAAATTCGCATCAACAGTTTCGCCTCCTCCACAAGAACAAGAAGTTAAACCAGTAGATGAAATCATCGCAAAAGTTAATAAAGAAACTGCAAGTAAAACTGTTTTCTTTCTTTTCATTGTAAGTCTCCTTTTTAAACTAATTAAACGACATAAAGAACCGTTAAAAACGGTTCTTATGAATTATACAAAATTTTCTATTAAAGTGTTGCTTCACTGGCAGAAATAAAACTATTTCTTACATCATCAGCTACATGTTCATTAGAAGCGTTAGCCAATTGATAGCTGAATAAGTATCCTTGATTTTCACCTGTTTTCGCATCAGCAACATACATGTTTATAGAACCACCAGCTAAACTTATTGCTTTCTCTCCTTCTGGTGTAGTAGTAGGTATAACATAGAAATTAACTTCGATTTTGTAAGGTTTTAATGAAACAGCAGTACTTCCACTTGAAATTCCTTCTTCAAAGAAATTATCTTCAAAAATTCCAATAACATCTCCAAAAACAGGATCTAGACCACGCATAATCTCTAGCATTGGAATTTCGCTTCCATATAATCCAAAGACAAAGTTGTAACCATTGACATAACCGCTGCCGCTTGTAAATTGCACTTCTTCCATTCTGTCATAATTAAAATATTTATAATCTTCAGGAGTTAAGCCAGGGATATGATTCCAAAAACCTATATTACTAATCGTTTCTCCTTCGTGAACAGGCGCTTCAGACAGAACAGTTCTTTGCCCAGAAGAAGTATACGCTACTAATCCTGGTCCATATGTTGCATCAGTTATTTCTTCATCAGCATTAGGTAAACTTGATTTTTTTGCTTCATCAAGATTAATTAATCCACTAACTGCCGTTTGTCCATCTTGTGTAAGTGTGCCTTCTATAAAATCAGATCCAACTTCATATGCATAGGTTAGTCCTAAGCCATCAACGGTATAAGCAAAGACCTCTTGATCACACCAATAATCCATAATTGAAGATAACCAAGAATCTGAATAGCCTTCAGATTTATCAAGATAAGCACTTGGGTCTTTTGTATCAATAACTTCTTTATAGACATCAATAAGTCCAGTTTTTAATTCTTCAGGAATAATTCCATAATATGTTGTAAGTTCATTGATCGTTTTTCCGGAAATTACAGGTGTAAAAGAAACAGTTCCAAGACTTACTTGTCCCATATTAAGGTCTTTATAACTAAGTACAAAAGATTCAACACTATCGTTATAGCCAAACATATTTCTAAAGAATGTTAATGCATCACCACTAGCAACAACTCTTGTACCGCTTGTTGAAGATTGAGCAGTAATTCCAGAAGAATAACTACTATCCCATTCAAAAATTGTATGATTGACGTTATGAGCATATCCATAAACATCAATTAAATTCGTAGCAGGTTTTAAATCAATGTAAGAAGGCCCTACATAGGCAATTCCAGTAATATTGTTGCCAGTCTCATCGTATGCCTCTAAATATCTGCCAACCTCATTATCTTTTTCATAATAAATATACCCGGTTTCACCATCATAATAGAATGTTGGGGTCATAATACTTGACCAACCATAAGATGTGGTGCCAGTTGAACCTGATACAGGTACGACTTCCATAAACCCGTTTTGTGAAATAGTATCAAGTGCAGAAATAATGTCGTAGGAAGGGTTTTCTCCAACTGTAATTGAATAAGTAGCAGAGCCATATTCAGTATTATTAGCAGTTACCGTAACAGTTAAAGCTCCTAAATCATTTAAAACAGTTCCTGGAGCAATAGATGTTGTATAGTCATTAGATGCTAACTCAATAACATCACCACTTGCACTACCATTTAATAATGTTTCAACATTTACAATAAGATTGTCAGCGTTAAATGTATCGCCTTGAACGAAGCTTGTTTGTGCATCACTTGTATCTACAGTAAGTTTATATGTGCGAGTAGCTTCATTAACTACAAGACTGATTGTAGATCTAACAGTTGCATCGCTTTCAAGAGTAGCAAAAACTTGATATCCATCAGCTGTGCTTACTTTATTAGCTGTTGCAGTAACTTCGTTACCAACAGTTGAATCAAATGTAAATGCAGAAGCCGCATTTGTTCCCCATCTAACAACATCAGTTGAACTACCATTCATAACAGTAGCAGATAAGTCAAATCTTTGACCTTCGCTAATTGTGTATGATTCACCTACAGCAATTTGATTGCCATCAACCGATATAATAATGCTCTTTTCACCAGGTCCACAAGCTGTTACACTGCCTAATCCTAAGCCAAAGAGTGATAAGACAGCTAAAGCTTTAAAGCTTTTTTTCATAAATATCCTCCTTATTCAATGAAAAAAACTAGTTCCCACTAGTCAATGCAAAGATATATTAAATACCATAATTATATTAATTTAATATAACAAGCCTTTTCTTAATATTATCTTAATACAAGACCGAACTTATATAGCCTAAAAATATTGTTTTTTAAGCTTAAAAATAATTAACCAATTAAGGAATCTAATCCTTTTTGTTATTAAGTAGACCATCAACTTTTAAGGACTAATAAATTGATGTAAGTATTATTGAACATAACTTAAGGATAAAGAAAACTCTTAATAGGTTAATTGATTATAGCAAGGTTAAAAAGATAAATAAAGAAAAATATTTGACATTTGCAAAGTTTTTTTCTAAATTCAGTAATATTCTTCTGATTTAAGTGATTTGAGTTAAAATAATGCGTTTTTGCAACGTTTTTAATATAAAATAGCTAAATTTTACGCAGAAAATAAAAAAGCTCACCTGACATATCTATAGTGAGTTCTTATTTTAGATTCTCTAATTTGTTTTAATTAACAAATGATTAATTAATATCTCCATTATGAATAGTTAATATTTAAAGAAAAAGTCTTCACTATTTTTAATATTTAAGAAAGAAAGTACACTTAAGAAAACAAAAAAGATCTCCATAATACCTATAAAAGTTTTAGTGAATTATTCTTAAAACTTTAATTTAATTAAGCACTGATAAGTGGTGAAATATCTAAAATTATAATTGTGATTTTTGCTAAATAAAAACCACATTCTAAAAGCATAAAAAATCTTTCAGCTTTTTAATATGAATCATCAATTTCATCACTATCAATTTTTCTTGAACCAATTCCTCCAATTTCTTCCTTCTTTTCTTTTTCTAACTTTTCTCTTTCTTTTTCTTTCTTAAAAATGAAATAGCCAATTCCAAATAGTGTTTCTCTATTTATTTTTTCGTACATAATAGTAATAAGAGGCAAATAAATAAAAAAATAAACATAAGATATTCACCATCATAAATAGTTGAAAACTAAAAAATATATAAGTTAAGTCAATTAATATAAAAAAGATAATAGCACCAAAAAATGAGAATATAGAAGTTAGAAGGTATTTTTTAAAATAGTTTGGAATTTTAAAAAGATTAAGTTCTTTATTTCTTTTAATTAACTTACGAATTGAATTAACTCCAAGTAAAAAGAAAAAAATAGAAAAAGACAAGAAAATAATAAAAAGAACAAAAGTTAAATTTGTAATATCTATAAAAGAAAATAGACCTGCTGATAAAAAAGGAAAGAAATATGTGCCAGCTAAAAAACCATTAAGGAATTTATTCAATTCTTTAATATCAGATGCTTCAAGAACATCTTTTTTGATATATTTTTCATAAAATTCTTTTTCGTTAAATTTCTCTAATTTCATAATATTTCTCTGAAAAACCTTGCAAATCTCAAATTTTTTAATCGCTTAATAATATTATAAGTACATATTAAATTTTGTTATTCAACTTCACTTATAACATTAACATAAAAATAATATAAGCATTAAAAAACTGCAAGTCTTCAAAACTTGCAGTCTCATTAATGCTTAATAAACTTAATTACAAAGGCATTATTATTTCTTAAAAGCTGATATAGTTAAATTCTAATTCCTTGGATAAACTCTTTGTGCATAAGATAATACTTCATAGTAAAGATAATTAAAATTACTCATAGCTTGATTTAACTCATCCATCGTAGTTAAATTAGGAATCGATTCAAGAATAGCTAAATATTTATCGTTATATTCATTAAATAAAGGGTCTCCTTTTAACTCTGGATAATCAGTTAGTAATTTTTCATATTTTTCAGTAATTTGCTGAGTCATTGCTTTCTTATTTAGCTCAACCATAAATTTAGTGCATTCTTCTTCATATGCTTCATAACTTTTTTGATCTACTATGCTTTTAGCTGCTGAGTAAAGATCATTAATATTCTCTTCATAAATGCTTAAATCAAAACCATAATACTCTTGTGTTACTTGTTCTAATTGAGTAATAGCTTCATCAAGATAAGCTATGGAAGTTTCTCTTGCTAAATCTGCATCAGTGACCTCATAAACCATAGTTAAATCATATTCTTTAACTAAATGATTAAATCCATTTTCTTCAGTAACATCAAGGCAATACATTTCATCTTGCAAGTAAAAATCATATGTTTGCCCATTCTCATCAACAATAGATTCTAAAGAAAATCCATTTTCCTCAAAAGCGATAGCAAAACCAGTAATATCAATAGAATAATTTAAACCTATTTCAATAGTTTCAGAACCACCACCATACCACATTAAAGCATCGTAAGGAATATTATAATTAAAAGTTATGTTCATATAATAGTAACTTTCAATTTCAAATAATTGATTGAGAAGTTCAACTATATATAAATTGTAAAGGTTATATAAATCAGTTTCTTCTATTCCTTCAGCTAGATTCTTCATCCTTTGAAGTGAATTTTCAAAATCAGGAAAATCTCCATCATTAAAACCATATGTTTCCTTGTAGTTGTTATAAGCTTCTACAAAATAGTTATATGCATTTGTCGCTACGTTTTTAATAAAAGTAGCTCTGTACTCAATATATTCTCCTTCATATAATTGATAGAATCGTTCATTTATGTAGAAATCTAGTTCGTTCTCAAATTGCCTAAAGTATTCATCCACTTGAGTATTAGAAGTAGCCGTTCTTACGCTTTCAATCAAACTTTCCATCTTCTCTGGAGCAAAATATAAAGTTGAAGATTCTTCACTTATTACTATTCCTTCAAACATAAGATTAAGGAGTTGGAAAGTTGTAGTCATTGAATATAAAGTATTATCCCTATACCGCTCATCAATTGTATTTAATTGTATCCAATTATCTACGTTATTCCTCAAATCTTCATACAAAATTCTAAGTTCTTCAAATCTGATAAAAGTAACATCATTTCCCGCTGCACTTACTATCTCGTTATATAAATCAACTATATAAGTTTCTTCTTCGATTATAGGATATTCAAGAATAATAGATTCCCAATAATCTTTAACGCCAGCAAGGAAATCATCGATAATATCTTGCTCGACATTTGTGAAACTAAACCAATCATATAATAAAGTCTCTGCTATACGAATTTCTTCTGAATCTGAAGCAAAATTAACTTCACCTATTAAAGTAATAAATGTTTCTTAATCCTCTTTAGTTAAATACTCATAACCAATTAAATCATTAATTCTATTCTGCCATGATGCAATAGTATATTTTTTAACACTTTCAACATTTTCACTCTCATCAGCATCAATCCATTTTGCAACTAAAGATAGATCGCTATTAACTAATGTTGAATTTGTAAATCTTTGATCGTTAATTAATTTACCAGTATACCATCCTTCAAAGATATAGCCTTGCCTAAAAGGTTCAGGTAATGAAATTGTAGTGTTAGCAATAACCTTATCATAAACAGATAAATCAACGCTATTAGGTAAAACACCATTATTTAAGTCAAATTCAATACTATAAAAAACTTCTTCCTCTTGAGCGGAGTTAACAACAGTAAAAGTCGATTTTGTTTCATCAGAATATGTAATTGTATAAGTATCAATGTTGTTTTCTGAAGAGGTTTTTTCAATTGAAACAATTGATCTTCCATCTTTTCCCTCAGCTTTTACTCCACTATCTTGACCATTGATGAACCAATTGCCATTTTTACCAATTTCAATTGTAGGAACTACTCCATCACTTCCTTTGATATTGCTATTTTTTGTCCATTTTCCATCACTTTTAACGTAAAGATCAAAAGTAGATACATCAAGATAGGTGTCCCCATCAATTCCTAATTCGTCACTAGGAACGCCTTCTCCCGTGCGAAAACTTGTTCCATCTTTTCCATCTTTTCCATCATTTCCGTCAACACCATTTACGCCATCTTTACCATCGGCTCCATTTGCTCCAGCACAACTTGTCACGCTAAAAAGTGCAAAAGCAGAAAGAAGCAACACAAAAATTTTTTTCTTCATATTATTCCCCTTAAAATAATATTTATAACCCCATCAATTAGTAAAGACTTATCTAATTATCAATCAGTTATCAAATATCTACTTTTAAAATAAAGTAAATTAGTCATATTTAAAAGAGAATATTAATAAATTTAATGCTTTCCTAACAAAAAGCGGAAAACGTTATTATGTATAAATTAAAAAATTGCTGCATGAAGAATTGTATTAAGAATGTCTATATAGCGCAAAACGTTAAAAGAAGAAAAGATAAAAAAAGCACTAAATCAAACAAATGTTAAACTTATAAAATCAAGAGAAGAGAGAACGACTCATGATAAAAAAGAAGAAAGCAACCTACTAGTTAAAAAGCCATTTGTGAATTTCTTTAATTCTTTATTTTTAGACGCTTCAAGGACATCTTTTTTGATATATTTTCTATAAAATTCTTTTTCATTAAATTACTCTAATTTCATATTATTTTTTTAAAAACCTCGCAAATCTCAACTTTTTATCACTTAACAACATTATAAATGCATGTTAAATTTTGTTATTCAACTTCACTTGTAACATTAACATAAAAATAATATAAGCATTAAAAAAACTGCAAGCCGTCAAGAACTTGCAGTTTTTCAATGCATTAAGAGTCTTACTTAAAGTGGTTTGGTTAAATCAACTCCAAATGATGCTCTATTAAACGATCCATACTCATTAGGAACTGCAACTTCAATATTTAACACATAGTTAGACCCTGTTCTAGCAGAGTAAAATGTTAAATTATCAATTAAGGAACTTACTAATGTAACATCACTTAATTCAACTTCATTACTTTCAGTATCAACAGTATAACTAAAGGTGAATTTTGCTACAAGTTGTTGTGTACCATTACTGACGATTTCAAATGAACCAGTATCCTTACTTTCAAAATATATTGTTAAAGTAGACATACCATAACTTGGGGCTACAGTTAAGAACCCACTTCCAGCATATTTATTTCCAACAATAGTAGAAGTATCGGCTTTAAGAGCAAAAGTTATTTGATTATAGTTGTAATTATGTTGATCCTTGGCAGCATCACTTCTTGTACGTAACATTAAGTTTACACTTCCATAATCATCACTAATTTCAATATCGCCACCATAAATTGATTCAAAGTATGAATTTGTGCTATTAAAGATTTGATTAACTTTACCTTGATCCGTTAAAACAGTGACACGACCATCAGTAATTTGATATCTAATATTGACTGTTGCTTCACCTGCTTCATCAGGATTATCGCCTTCTTCTCTATCGTCGCTAGAAGTTGGCATTGTCATAGTCATGATAGAATCACTTGTAAATGTTAAACTTATAACACTTTTTGATAACTTATATTCATAAGTTTTTCCAATGAGGTTTTTCTTATATTCTTCAGCAGAGATTGGTTCTTGAACAACAAGAGTAAATGGTTTGGTTCCAAATTCATTTTCATGACCAACGATATAGAAATAGAAATTATAAATGCCTGGAGTAAATGTTTCGATTGTATAAGCGCCTGTTGGGACAAGTTTATCAGTATCTCCATCATGTGCTTTTAACTTAATTCCATCACTTGGTCCACTTGTAACTTCCATGCCAAATTTATAGCTAGTATCTTCTGTATCGGTTTGGAGCCAGAAATAATCTGTTTCATCATAAACTCTTACACTTCTAAATTCATGTGTAGTATTTGTTTCTTGATTTTGTGGACAATCAAACTCGATACCACCAACTTCTGGAGCATTCCATTGAATTTGAACTGTTCCTTTTCCTCCACCCCTTGTTTCAAAGGTTACAGTTTCTTTTGTTGCCACATATGTTCCATCGTCTTTTTTAGGAGGATTAATTACAGCAATACCATCTCTATAAATCATAATTGATCTTGAACCAGTAACTTCATTTGAAACGGTAACACTAGCAACATCAAATAACGTTGAACCAGTAGCTGGTTCAAAATTATCAATTCTTAATGGTAAAGAGTGATTATAAGGTAATGTATAAAGAATTGTTCCATTTTCTTGCTTTTCCTTTTTATCATAATCATAACGAGTGCCATCAGCTCCTGGACCAATTGCGATTTCTTCATATTTATCAACGTATTCAATATCAAAACCTTTAATATAATAATCGTCGATATTAATTGTTCCAATATTATCTTCGCCTTTAGTTCCATAGACAAAATCAGAACCGCTTTCTTCAAAAACAGTTTCTAATGTATCTTTTGTTGCACCAAGTTGATAAACATAATTAAAACCAGTTAACTGATAATTTGTGTTGTAGTTAAGTTCAAAATCAATTGAAACAATATTTCCAGCATTATTTTCATATTCTGTTACAACTTTTGCACTAGTATCAGTAAATGTATATGTGGCATTTCCTCTAGCTGAGAAATCACCAAAAGCAGTACTTCCTCTATAACTTACTTCGCTTGCTATCGAAGTAAAGAGTGAACTAAAGCCATAAACAGGAAGATCGCTAATTATAAAGTTAGGAAGTTTAGCATATTCTTCATATTGGAGAGCTGGAAGACCAATAAAGCTATTGTTTGAATACATTTCAGAAATCTTATTGCTATTGTTTTCATCATAAGAGAAGAAATAGAAAGAACTTTTCTTTTTGTCTATTACTGAATAACGATTAGTAACTGTTTCACTTTCATTATCTTTTCTTGTAACTTTTGTATAAGTTGAATCATTAAAAAGATTAAATTCACTAACTTCAGTTACTGATGAAGTTTTATAAGTGTGTTTAGCTTTCGTTAATGAAGCAAGCTCTTGATCCTTAATTGAAGAAATAATTGAATCGAGCTTTGTAACATTTTCAGCATTTTTATCATAAGAATTAACGCTAACTGCATTTTTAATCCTGCCTTCAACACTAGTAGCATAGCTTGCTGAAACTGAAATAACTCCACCTGTAAAAACCTTGTTAAATGTAACTAAAGCGGTACCATCAGCTTGATTTTCAATTACACAATCTTCAATTGATGTATTTGATCCATTTGAATAAGAGAAACTATAAGCAATTGAATCAGGTACTATAGCGTTAGTATTTCCAAGTCGATAACTTACTTTAAAAGTTTTGCCTCCAGGTATGTTATAAACTCCATTTTCATCAACTGTGATATCATCACTTTCTTCAATAACAACAAAGATTTCTTTTGCCATTTCTCCAGTTACCTTAATTTTATAGGTAGCTGAATAGTTTGGATCTAAAACAGATGTTGCCTCTATTGTTGCATCGCCAACTTTTACTCCAGTTACAACACCACTTGCATCAACTGTTGCAATATCTTCATTTAAACTTTTCCAGGTGACTGAATCATCATCACTTCCTAAAACATCAACTGAGAGTTTAATTGTTTCTTTCATTTTTACACTTAATGGACCGGCAATTACAACGCCAGTTACTTTTGTGTTATCGTCGTCTTTATTATCATCACCAGAAACTATGTTATCATCGTTTGGATTATTATCACCACAAGAAGATAAAGTTGTGCCAATTAAGAGGGCACTTGATAATAAGGTTAAAGTCAAAAGCTTTCTTTTCATATCAAAAACCTCGCAAAACTCAACTATGTTCTTTCACATAGTTATCAAGATAGTCAAATTTAGTACCACCAACATCATAGAATGTTGCAAATTGGCCACCAAAATTTAAACCATCTAGAGAAGAGTAAGCTATAAACATACTTACTCTAACGTCATATGGATCTTCACCATCCGAAACCATAAAACCAGCTCCTTGAGGTAAAGATGAAGAGCCTAAACCAAAATAATCGAAAACAGCTTTTGAAAAACTTCTCGTTCCATCACTAACTGTTCCATTATTTTTCCAATAATTATATCCCATAATTGAAGCTGGAGTATAATTTGCCGCTTCATAATCATAAATTACAGGATCAAAGGTTGAGAAATAGAATAAATCATCTTCATACCCCATTAATGTGCCACAACCTGGAAGTTTCATTCCTCCAGTTGCATAATCTTTTCCCCTATTAATATTAATAGCAGTAATTTGAGTTCCGGCAGCATTATAAGCTAAATTAAATTCATAAATTGAATCACCTTCTTTAATATAGCCTGTATTAGAAGATGGTACACCATATGTTTGGATAAAATAATAATTTTCGGTGTAATAAACTTTTCCGAGCCCAGCATCACTTATTACATCCATTGAATAGTTATTTCCTTTAAATTTATTTAATACTGATTCAAGGGTTGTTTTATCTTGAGTTAAAGCACTATCACCAATATTTAAATAACGCTCGACAGCGGCTGACTTAACATTATTTACATCACTAAAAGTAGCTTTAAAAATACCTCTATCTAAAGAAGTTGTTGGGTTATAAACATCAAAATATAGAGTAAAAGCATGTGTATCCCAATCATTAACTTCAAGTCTTAAACTTCTTAAACTTCTTTCGGTTGTATCAAGTTCATATTGGCAGATATAAGCTAAAATACTTTGAGCTTGACTATCAGTAATGTAATAAGAATTCTCATGTTCTTCATCAACATAGCCAATAAAGTTAGAGAAAGACATTGAAGATAAAACATAGGTTAAATATTGGCCATATAAACTTGAGTAAAAACCATCGCCTTGATTTGATGGAGTTCCTAAAATTTCAAGTTTATCATCGTTCATATCATCGAGTTTAAAATTAACGACAGCTCCTGGAGTTTGTAAAAATCCACTTACCTTATTGCCTCTTGTTTCACTTAATGTTTCATAAATTATGGCATCTTCTAAGAAATATTGATTTTGACGGAAGGTTTCCTTTCCTCCACTATCATTTCTTAAACCGGTTGCATCAAGATAAACCTTATAATTATTACTTGTTAAATAAGGAGCAATAAGTTCATAAAATTTACGGTCTAAAGGTGTTTTAGAAGTTTTTCCATCTTCTAAATACTTTTTAATCTCTTTGTTTTCAGTTGAGCCAACATTATAAACTGATGCTGTTGAACGGTCATAAGCGTCTTGTTCTTCATAATAATTACTAACACAATCAATGGTAAGTGTATCTTTTACAAGAGTTAAAGTAACCTCTTTTGGTAAAGCACCAGGGTTATAAGTTTTTCTTAAAAATATCGAAACTAAAAGTTCGTCATTAAGAGTATTTTTGCCAAATTCATAAACATATTTTGTTCCTGGAGTATAATTGCTTGGAAGGAATGTGTAATCAAAATTTTCCATTCCATCACGATAATCATAAATATCGCTGACCATAATTCCAGCTCCATAATCAATAACCGGAACTCCACTTATTACCTCGCCATTTTCTAAATTATAGGTAAAAACACACTCATCATTTTGAGCATAGCCATTAAAACCTAAATCGCCTTGGCTTTGAAGAGAATAATCAGTGTAATAACTCATTTGGGTTCTTTCAACGCCTTGTGCTGCATAAGAATCAGAATAAGAAACGGTAAAGTTATTCATTCTTAAAGAGTCAAAAAACTCTTGTAAAGCTCCTTCTGCTTCAGGAAGAACAGGAAGAGTATCTTCATCCTTTGGTTCATCTTGAGAAGGTGTATCGTTATTTCCGCAAGCCACAAGTCCCGTTAAAAGAAAAGAGAAACTTAAAAAAGCTAAGATTTTTTTCTTCATATTATTCTCCATATACTCCTTTTAAAAGGTTATCTACTGTTTCAACACTAGTTGTGCCAAAGTCAGAGTAAGAATAGGAGATCTTTTGTTCACCCATTGCTCCTCCTCCAACTGACGCTAAAACGCCAAGTCCAATTTCACATGTTGCAATTTCATTATTTGAATCATGATTAATTGTTAAATATGCATTTGTAATATAATCCATCCAAGTAGTCGTGGCTTGGAAACCCCAGCCAAATAAACCATTTGCTAAAGCTGAAGCAATATCCATATTTGCTGTGAAATAGCTATAGTCATTAGCCTCAGCTGGATTAGATTTTTCAAATAAAGTAGGAGCTAAAGCTGTAAAAGCGGTACTACTTAAGTAGAATGTTGCTCCATAGTTATAAACATAAAAATCGCCAACAGTGTCATACCACTCAGAATATAAGTTCCACTTATATCCTTCTTCGGTTTCAACCCATTCCCAAACATTAGCTACATCACTATTAGGCTCTTTATAGATGTATAAATAGCCGCTTTCTCCAGTTTGAGGAAGTTCATCAACATAGACATATTTTGTTGATTCATTTTCAACAGGTCCAATGAAATTTACAAAACGAAGTGAACCGTCACTTGTCATTTCAAATTCATAACAAGCATCATATGTTTTTGTTGTTGCAGTTGGTGTAGAAGCTAAAGCGCCAGTTTTATCCTTATAATAGACAGGAATTGTCGTATTAGCCTTAATGAAAGCAAAACCAAAGTCGTTATACTTTTCATTATTATCGTAATCATAATAGAAATAATCGTTTGTACAATAAATTGTGGTGCCGCTACTACTTACAAGGCCGCTTGGCTCAACAAGTTTAATACCTTCAAGAGTATAGTTATTTCCATTAATTAATTCAGAAAGTTTAGTAATTTCGCTTTGTTCACTAACACCTTCTAAACCTTCGTTTAAAACCTTATCATTAACAAAATCAACTTTTGTTGTTGTTTGAGGTTTGAATTTTCCAACAATTGTTCCATAATTACCAAGATCTAAAGTTGTTTGAAATTCGCAACCTTCTAAATCAATAATTTGAACATAGAAAGCACTAATATAATTTGCAATACTTGATCCATAAGTTGACATGTATTGGAAAACAGACATTGTTTCACTATCTTTAATAATATAACGATTACCACCCATTGCTTGATAGCCATCTTCTTTTAAAGTATCAAGAGTGGAAGATAATAAACTAATATCTGCAACAGTTAAAGTTGAATAAAGTCCAGTTACAATTTCATTATTATAATAACCGGCATATTCATAAACTGAAGGATAGACTTCAGTTGCTTCTTCGTTAATATAATATTTAAAAAGTTTATGCCCAGTCTTTGTTTGAGCATAGCCAAAATCTAAATCATTACCACCTTCTTTATACCAGGCATTTGGTGTGAAATATTGGGTAAATTCTTCATTTGTATCGCCTACATTGACTTTAACATCATATGTATATTTATCGAATTTTGAAGCATTTTCAAGCAAAACCTCAATATTTTTATCGTTTTCGTTAGTGAAATTATCGCCTGCTTGATTGCCACCAAGTCCCCCATCATAACTAGGAGAATCTTTTGGTGTTTCATCAGTAGAAGGCGTATCTTCTCCTCCACAAGAAACTAAACCTAATAAAAGGAAACTAGAAAGTAAAAGTAAACATTTATTCTTCATAGCTTACTCCTACTTTGTATGAAAAAGCACTTCCATCATTAAATAAATTTTTATAGAAAAAGGCACTATGAGTTTCCATTGAGAAAGAATCACCATCTCTAAAATAACTATTTAATTTTTGGTATCCACCATTTGAGAAAGTATCTTTTCCATTTTCTTCAATAAGTCTAATTTCATCATAAAGATTATATTCAATATTTAAACCAAAGTTATTGTTATAAACATCAGCATCACGAGAATTGGTAATTGGAACGACAAGTCCCTCATTTAAATTTGACCCATTATAAAGATCAATGGTGTATTTATTATTTGTTTCATCGAAGTTAATTGAGAATAATCTTTTATCGATGTGATAGATTCTAACGCCCTTCCCTTGAGGAGCTAAAACATGTTCATATTGATTGATACTATCAATTTCATTTAAGCCTTCATTTGTGTAAAGCTCAATTAAAATATATTCACCAAATGGATTAAATTTATTTGTTACTTCAGCATCATCCCCTTGAAGAACAATACAAGCATTCTCGTTTTGCATAGAAATTAAATCAATTTCAGCACTTCCATAAACTAAATATGGTTTTGTCCAACCAAGAAGCATTTTAGTATAAGAGTTATGATCGATAATGTTATTATCCATCATATCAACCTTACCAAGAGGAGAATAAGCTGCATTTCCATCGGTTGAATAATAATCTTGTAAACCTAAAAAGTGACCAGTTTCATGAATAAAAGTATGAGAATCTAAAGCACTTGTTTGATATCCTTCATACATAAAATCATAGCTAGCCCAGCCATATACATTAGTAACTGGCTCATTTACATTTCCTAAGCTATCTTGATTAGCCCAAGAAGTATAAGCCCAGAAATTCATATCATCTAAATTTGGGCCACCATTTGTATAATCAGGTGCACTATAAACTAACCAAACAGCATCAATAAACCCATCACTATCGCTATCAAATGATTTCATTTTATCGCTTTGAGTAGCACGATAATTAGCAACCGCCTTTTCCATAATTTCAGTGGTTACATCGCTAGTAATTTGGGTTGCGGCAGTATAGCCAAGTTCTTGTTTAACATCAAACCATTCAGTTACGGTGCCTGAAAGATGAAGTTTACCATAACTTGATTCTTCATAAAAAGAAGCAACGCTACCAAACTTTAATCTTTCATCTTCTTCTGGATTACCAAAGAAAAGAGTTTCAATATCTTCTCTTACTTTATCTTTTTCATCAGTACTTGTGTTTTTATCAAGATCAATTGTTGTATATTCTGGAATTAAAACAGGTACAACAAGAATATTAACATCTCCTGTTGAAGGCATGACTTGAGTATTGTAATAAGCCTTGCTTTCAAAATCAGCCATATCCATTGTCATTTCCACTTCACTTGGTGCAAAAGTTTTGCTTTCAACACCTTCTTTTCCTGAAATAGAAATTTTTGCAGTTTGACTATAGATTAAATTAGCTCCTGGATTAGTGTCTCCGCATGAAGCAATTAGAAACAAGTCCAACACAAGTTAAAGCTAATAAAGGTAGGATTCGTTTAGCCATTGTATTCTACTCCTTGTAATGTTTTTACGCTTATTTTAAAAGGCAAAGCTGCGCCATCGTTAAAAGTATATTCACCATTAAAGAATTGATAACCAAATGTCAAAATATCAAAAGGATCACTATCAATATCCCAGAAAGTATCTCTTGTTGCATATTGAGAAGTAAGGCCACTTAAATCAAAAGTATTTGTTCCATTAGCTTCAATTAAGCGGCATCTTTCATAGTAATCATAACTTTTATCAATTCCAAACATTTGGGATTCACTTCTTTCATTACTTATTACCATAAGGATTGCTTCATCATCTGCAAGGCGTGTTCCATCCCATTCAAGATTGTTATAATCCCAATAAATGTTTTGTCCGCCATCATAATTAACAACGCGGCATTTAAAAATTCTTGAATCAACATGGAAAATTCTTACACCAGTATTTGCAACACAAGCTTCTCTTTGATGAACTAAAATTCCATCTTTTTCATTTCCATAGGTATCTTGTTCTGCTACGCCAAGTGGAGAATATAAATCAATTAATATATATTCGCTAAAAGGATTAAATTCATAAACAAAATTTTCTTTGTCTTTTGCAGACATATTTTCAATTCTAGCGGATATTTCTTCATAATTTGAAGGAATTACAATGACGCTATGATCATTATATGTATTGTATGGAAGTAAAATTTCACTACTACCATAAACAACATAAGGAGTAATCCAACCTAAAGCAAGTTTAGAATATGGATCGAAATCACCAATATTTTGATCCATCATTGTTGAAGAGCCAGTAGGACGTCTTCCATCGCTAGTATATAAATCATCAAGACCTAATAAGTGTCCAGTTTCATGAATAAATGTATGTGAATCTAAATCAATGCTTGAAAAGTCTGAAAAATCAGGGACATCATTTTCATCATATTTAGCGTAAGCCGAATAAAGTTGGTCAAAACTTGCCCAAGAAAAACCACTAGTTGTAGGATCTTCTTGGTTGTATGGAGTTCCCCAATCCCAGGTAGTATAATTCCAAAAAGCTTCGTTTAAATCGCCACTTGAACTATTTGGATTGATTAATGCTTGATTGAAATAGTTATAGTGATCATAAATTAACCAAACACCATCAATTGAACCATCTTGGTTTTTATCATAGTCTGCTTTGTTTAAGTTATAACTAGGATTTGAAAAAGCCCAATCGACTGCTTTTCTAAAAATTTCAGTAATAATTGTGCCATTATTACCCATTGTAATATCGCTTAATTCTTTAATATCGGTGTATTGAGCGACATCAAACCAATCAGTTACAAAACCTTGGAAATTTAATTTTCCAAAACTTGATTCATAGTAGTATTCACTTAAGGACATGAAACCATTTCTTTCGCTCTCTTTTCCAAAAAATGCTGTTTCGATATCACTTTTAATTTCTGGAGTGTTAAATTCACTACCAGGAAGATGAACAGGAATGACAAGTAAATTGACATCTCCAACTGAAGGGCAGACATTTTCATTATTCGATAATGTTCCACTAATTGTGTTGTAATCCATAGAAACTTCAACATTTTTTGGTGAAATATATCGATCAGTACTTGTTGCACTTTCATCTTTAAAAATCTTGATAGTTGCCGTTCCACTATCTTTATCAGTTAAGTATGAAACGTCTTGCGAATCATCCGTCTCACCTGGTTGACAAGAAACTAAAGTTAAAAACGGAACTGCTAACAATAATAATTTCTTTTTCACGCTTAGCCTCTCTTTCTTTTGCATAATAAACTATAAACATAAAATCAGAGGTGTCAATAGACACCTCTTATAAATATGTTAGTTTTGGGGATTATTCAGCACTTGCTTTAACGGTAATTACAACGTCACCAGTTGCTTCAAACCTAGGACTATAGTAATTGCCCCAAGCATCTATTGAACTTGAGTATTTTTCTTCTCCATCTACCGTAATTGTAATATCGCACGCGACAGGATTATTACTAATCGATACAAAACCTGTGAAAGGCTCAAAGAATATTGCGCCATCAGTCATATAATCGCCTATAGACTCATTATAATAATCAATATAAGCGCCTGCTAAAGCTTCATCTATATTAATTGTTACCTTACTTGCTTCCACTTTTTCAACAACAATTTTGAAATCATCCATAATTCTATAAGTAGAACCATAAGCAGTAAGTTCTTCACCATTTGTATCATATAAATGAACAATATAAGCATAACCTTCTGGTGCTGCCTTAACAGTTACACCAAACTCACTACCTTTATATACTGTTTTATCTAAAGTTTCGATTTCTTTTCCATTAACAGTGAAAGTAAAATCAGCTTCAGTTAATCCATCGCCAGTCTTATCTTCAAATCCGATTGTTAAAGGTTCAGATTTGAAAAGTTCAATTCTTATACTTTCAAGGTTAGGTGTAATCTTGTCGCTGCTCAGAGTAACATTAACGCTGCCTCCACTTGAGCTAAAGTTAGCGACGTCAAAAGCAGTCTCACTATCATCATTATTTACATAATAAGCAGAAGCGTCATATCCTTCAGCTAAGACTAAAGTAATATAAGTCATAGATCCTTCTAAGAATGATGCCGATAGGCCTTCTTTATATTCGGAAATATTGACGTTACTATTTGAATTTGTAAGCGTGAATGTAGATAAAACAGAAGCAATTTCACTGCCATCTTTAACCTCAACTTTAATAGAAGCAGGATATGTCTTTGCTTGTGAAGAATCAACACAAATTTTAACATTTTGTTCAGGCATAGTGAATTTACCTGTGTAACTATTTCCATAAGAGTTTTTAGTAAGAGTTACTTCAGTTTCAAGTTCTTTACCATCTCCTGTTAAATATACACGATCAATAGAAACTAAGCCACTTGAAGGGTTAAGTGAGAAAGTAATTTCTTCTCCTGCTGCAAATGCAGTTCCTGAATTATTCAAACTAATTGAATAATCGCTGCTTTCATCATAACTTACCGAATAAGCCTTAGAAGTTTCAATTGTTAAAACAATATCGCTACCATCATCAGGCATTCTAATAGTTGCTTTGTTAACAGCAACTTGTGTATAAGTTGTGTAATCATATTCTGTAGTTTTTATAACATTGTATGAATTTCCGTTCTCATCTTTTACAACAATTGGCAAATATCCTTCTTCAGCTTCAATGTATAAATAGAAAGTTGTTCCTGGAGTAAGACTTGTTACCTCTTCTCCCTTAAATGATGTTTTTGCAACAGCACTTTTAATGTGTTCATTTTCATTAATAGTAATTGAGCCATTTTGTTTAACATCAATTGTAATTTCTACATCGCCTTCAGGCATTATAAAATTAAAACTTGCTCCAGACCAAGACGTGGCTTTGCTGAATGAAAATCCAGGTACTGCCTCTCCATCAACTGTTGCAGTTATATCAACAATTGAACTATTTTCGTCTAATGGGTAAATATTTTGAACACTTACTAAATTACCTACTGCAACACTTTCAGGTAATGTACCACCTCTAACTTCAACATCATCAAAACCAACATAAGTAATGTTATAAACATCTTTTACTTCGCCTTTAGGTGTGAGAGTAATCGATTCAGTAATTGATGTATAAAGCATTACAAAGCCAGAATCACCATTATCTACATAACGCATTGATTCAAAATTTACTGTACTGCTACTTTCGGTTTCACCTGTAAAACCGGAAAGAACATAACCTACATCTTTGGTAAATGGGATGTAGATACCAGTTCCACCGTTATAAAGGTCTGTTGCTTCAAAACCATAAAATTTAATATGTTCATTATCTACTAAATTGATTTTGATACCTCGATCAGAAGTACTCTTGTTTTGATTATAGAAAACATATACTTCTAAAGTTTCAGTTTCGACAGTAAAGGAATAAGTAAGCGACATTTCTTGTGAATTTAAAACTACTTTATCATCATCGCCATAAATAACTTCATCATTAACATAGAAATAAAATCTTGGTAAATCGCTTTCATAATAATAGCCGCCATTTAATTTTACAGTAACTTCAGTGCCGAAAGGAATTTCGTCTCCTTTTTTAACTTCTTCACCATTAGCTGTAAGAGTTAAATACCAACACTCGAAGAAGTGGTATCACCTAAAATTGCAAAATTACTAACAGTTGATGACATTACATCGTAATTAATCGTAATTGCATAAGCGGTTTCTGTGACGGTAAATTCATATCCACCACTTGGATAAGCTACTCTTGAACCATTTACGGTTAAATCTTTAACTAAAAAATGTTCAACAGGAGTAACTGTAAGTTTAACTGTATCGCCAACATTAACTTTTCCATCACTTACTGTTTCAGTTCCTTTTGTTAAAGTGTATGAACCTTTTGTATCATCGTTAGTGACAGTAATTGTTGAAACTTCTGGTGGTATTTCTGCACTTGTTACTTTAAGTGTGGCAGCTTTAGAAGGCATATTAAATGCATATGCTCCATCTTTTAAAGTTAAAGCTTCACCATCAAGAGTAACAGCAGAAACTGTATAGCCTTCTACAGGAGTTACTGTAGCAACTAATGCACTACCTTCTTCAACTTTTGATAATTCAGTTAAAGCTACTCCATCTTTTGTTACACTAACAGTATTAATTCCAGCATCTTTTTCAACTGTTAAAGCAAAAGTTTTAACTTCAGGAGTTTTGACAACTTCTTTAGTTGTAACTTTAAAAGTTGAATCGACAGCTGGCATGTCAAAAACATAACTTCCCCCAGTAACATTAACGGCAGATCCATTTAAGGTAACAGCGCTAATTTCATAATCATCTTTTAAAGTAATTTTAGCAGTAAGTTCTTTTCCTTCTTCAAGACTAGTAAGGTTTGTAACTTCTGCTCCTTCACTTGTAAAAGTAACACTATCAACGCCACTATCTTTTTCAACTGTTAATTTATAACCAGTTGTTGAGTCTTCGGCGCTATCACCGCATGAAGTAATTAATAAACCACATGCGAGGGCGCCAAGTACTAATAAATTTTTCTTTTTCATAGTAAAATCCCTTCTTTTATGAAAAATTTATCAAAATAAATAAGATATCTTATTTAAAAACTGCGAAATTTAACAAAATCTTAATATGTCATAGAATGATGTAGCAAGCCGCTTTGCTACATCGTTCTAATATGCCATCTAATAATGTAGCAGCTTCTTTTGCTAGATCGACCTCTTTTAGCAGCCTTATTTAAGATTGAATTCAAAAATAAAAATAGGATTTAAATTACTTAAAAAATTCGTATCGCTAAATAAGGATTAATATAAATGTAAGCTTAAGAAAGGCGGATAAAACTATTTAATTTATTTGAAAACCTTGTAAAACTACAATATTTTTGTGATATCAAATTAATTTTTTCTATCTTATTTAGTTTATTTAGAATTTAAAATTATTCTCAATGTCTTATAAGGCTATCTAAAAATAAACCAACATTAGAACCAAGATTATTTTTTAGTTCTTTTAAATCTTCGCAAAACTTTTTCTCATTTTTAATTGCGATAGCTATTCTATCCTTATAAATATCAAAAACTAGATGTCTTTTATTGTGTCCAAAAAATTCGTTAACCTTTGTTTCGAGAAATCTTTTTGAAGAAATTTTACGATTTTCTATCATTTGTTTTCTGTCTAGATCAAAAATTCTATCATCATGCATCAACAGGAAAAGTTCAAAAGTTGGATTAGAAATGTAGAGCTCATATCCAGCTTTTACACACTGCTTAACTATTTCATCGTATTGTTCTTCTTTGAAATTTTGTGGATCTCTATCTGCAATAAAAGCTACTCTATCAATATCTTTTATGTAGCCAATCTATCCTTCTTTAACTGAATTTTCAAAATTTGAAATCTTGCGTTTTAAGTGACTTTGACCAAATTCGTTTTCTTCATTTTCAAGAAGAGTAAGATGTATTCGTTTATTTAAATTTAAATAGTCACTAGATTTTTTTAAGCCTTCAAAGTATTGAACCTCTGTCAAATCTCCTTCAGGAACAACAAAGCAAATCTTGTAAAATCTCTTGCGTTGCTTTTTCTTTCAAAACTATTTTTTTCGTTAAGTGGTCTCATTTAGATATCCATCAAGCAAGATAATTAGTAAATGTTGGAACACCTCCATAGCGTCCATCTAAATATGCTTTATCTACTTTTTTATCAAATCTTTCGCCAAATTCTTCTAATGAATAAATACTTGTAGGGCCATTATCGGTTCTCTCGCAAAACCAAATTTCATCACGTCTAACAAGATCTAAATCTAATAAATGAGTCTCATGAGTTGTAACGATAAGTTGACAAGTAACTTTATTTAAGAAAAATGACTTAATGAACTCATAAGATAGTTCTGGATGAAAACATCTATTTAATTCATCAATAAAATATACTTTATCAGCTTCTTCATTCATTAAAATTTCTACTAAATCAAATAGTCTTTTCGTGCCATCGCTTTCTTCACTAAAACTATACTCTCCATCATCTTTATGATGCTTAAATATTATCTTTTTAGCTGAGTACTCATCTTCGTCTTTTTTGAGTAAATAAATTTCATCAAATAGTCGCAAACATAAATAAGGATTAATTGCATCCTCTTTCTTTCTTCTTTTAGAAATCTCCTCATAATAATTTAAAAAATTGCTCAAAAATTGTGGAGGAGTTTTCTTTTGTAATTCTTCAATATCACAATCAACCAATGTGCAAAAGGAAATTCCAGTTCCAAAATTAGAAATTAAGGCATTTAATTTGCCAATTTTTTCTTCTGAAATTAAGAATTTTGTCACATCCAACATTGCATCTGGAAAAATAACAACAAGTTTATGCAAAAACCGATTATAAATTTTTCTAAAAATAATGACACTACTATCTTTATTTTCTTCATATAGAGTATCTTTATTTGTATTCATTAATGTTAAAAGCAAAATATTATCTTGATTTTTCATATCAGAATAATAAATTTTCAACCTGTTTAAAGTGTTATCATCAAAATATTGCTCGTTAAGAAGAATATTTTCGCCTATGCTTCTACTAAAAATTAATGTGTCTCTACCATTATTAGTTAACTCGTATAGCCATTCATTTCTAATGCTATTTTTAGAAAGTATCATGTCAAAACCATAAGTGTAAAATTTGTTATCAATTTCGATCTCAAAATCAAAGGAGGAGATTTTATCTTTATTTTCTTGCTTACCTCTATAATAAAGATTTGTAAAATTAGTTTTTACTCCTTCTAAAACTATCTTTTTGAAAAAAGCCACTGCTTTTATAAAGTTTGATTTACCAGAAGCGTTCGCGCCAAAAACCTCGCCAAACTTGAGTATTTTCAAATTTCCTTTATTAACATAATGGTTGCTTTTTCTTTTAGTACTGCCAGCAACCATTGAAATTTTTTGAGGTGAATCAAACGATAAAAAGTTAGATATCGTATAACTGATAAGCATATTTTCGCTCCTTACTAAAACAATTATATGTGATTTTTTCACTTTCAACAAGTTAAATGGCCATAATTATCAATATTTTGTTAAGTATTTTTCATTCTCAAAGTGAAATTTTCACATAAAACTGAGCCTTAAATAAATTCATAATTTTTGAGTTATTCTGAAAATCGGTTTTGAAACTTTTCAAGATATAAGAACAAAATGTTGTTAATTATCTAAAAACCCTTCTAAAACAAATAATTTTCAGCTTTTCTTTAATGAAACACAAAGAGCGCTCATGTAAGAGCGCTCTTTGTAAAATTATTACAGTCCTTAAACTTTCTTATATTTTTTCTATTCAACAACTAAAGGATTTTCTACGTCATTACTATAAATCCATTGATAAGTTGCCTTCGCTATCAATAATAGTCAAGCAATAATATTCATCACGACTATAAAATGAAATCTCAAAAGTTGTGCCTTCATATTCAAAAGTTACTTCCGAATCTTTATCAAAAGATATGTTTTCAACAGGTGCGCCATCAAATGTAATTTCTTCTAGACTTTTAACTACAATTTCATGAGGTGTTTCACCTTCATCATTATACTTATAAGTATGAACTAGTTTTAAGAAAGGATCTTCTTCAACCACTAAATCTTCTTCAGTAAATGGCATTTCAATAGTTCCACCAATTTGTTCAAAAGTCATTGTTGTTTTAGTGAACATATCATCTGTAAAAACTATCTCTTTAACTTTATATTCATCGTTAAGTTCAATTGAAACTTTTGTTAAAGAAAGAGAGAAATAATTGCCAACAAGATCAAAATTATAAGCAACTGTTCCAGCAAAGACGCCAGTCATCTCAAAATGTTTGTCATCAATTACAGTAAACATTTCACTAGCAGCAACTTGATAATTTGGTCTAAATTCATCTAAAGTTGTTAAAGGATTATTTTCAGAATCATTTAATGGATAATAAAATCTAGTATAAACATCGCTTTCTGGATCATAACTTAATTCATAAGCCACTCCTTCGACTAAGACTGCACCATATCCTTGTTCATACGCTTTATCGTTAATAAAGAAAGCTTCATCTGTAAAATAGCAATCACAATCATAGCTTAAAGAGGCATCTTCCCATTCTTGAGTAGAATCTTCTTTATCAACTTCAACATAAGTAGCTTTTAAACTAGATTCATTAAGTTCTTTTAAAGCACTAGTTAACTTTTCGTGTTCAGGTAAAGTTGGATTAACTTCTGGATATGTTAAATCAGGAACTTCCTTATCTTTAGCGCTTACTTTAAAACTACCCACATATCTTTCTGTTTCAAAATATGATGCAAAATCTGGAGTTTCAAAAGTTATTTCAGATATTTTACCTTCAGTTAATTTAACACCAAAACTTGTCAAATCTGGAAATTGATAATTTGAAATTCGCGTAACAATGTCGATTGCTTTTTCTAAAACGTGAGGTAAATCTAGTCTTAAATAAAATACTCCTTCTGCATTTTCATCTTTTACAAAATCGTAAACAGTTAAATCAGTAAATGGATTTTCATATTCACTCCATTCTTGTAAAGCACCTTCATCGTCAGTCATTGGAGAAAATACCAATTCATTTTGAAGGTTAATTCCAGCTATGACAGGTTTCCCACCGATTTTAAAGATATTACCAGTATTTTCTTGTCCTAAATCATCTTTGGCTGAATAATACCAGGCATCTTCGGTAAAAGTAACATCGATTGTCGTATCAACTCCTTTTGCTGTTTCATCTCCTGCAAAGGTTGTTAAAACACCATCTAAATCCAATCGACCTTGAATTTCTTTTAATGCATCTCTTGTTAATGTTGCATTTGTTGTATCAAAAGTAGGATTTTCACCAGTTGCTGGCATTGTAAATGTTTTAACTGTTCCATCACTATAAGTGATTTTAAAAGTATCATTTATGCCATCACTACTTATTTTTTCAACTGATTTTATCTCTAAAGTTTGAACATTAGTTGTAAAAATGCCACAACCTGAGAGAAGTAAAACAGAAGGCAATAAAGCCCATAAAAAGTTTCTTTTTTTCATAATTATTTTCGCCTTCGTTTTCAAAACGAAATGCCCCTTTCACCTAAAATTTATAATCCTATAATAACACTTTATCAAAGAAGCCTTCTACACATTTTCTTAACACTGTCTTAATATTACCATGCCTGTTTATTTTGAATAATTAGTTGGAATTAAATAGTTCATGGACAATATATGAATAAAAAGAGAGCCAATAGAACAAATAAAATTTAACCAACCTTATAATTTTGAAGAATTTGAGCCATCAAAAAATATGCAAATCTTGCTTTGCTAAAAACTGCCTTAGAATTTATGGAGAATCTAAAACCTACTATCATTTCTTGATTTAATGTAGAAAATTCTTTCTATAGTTCTAAAACATGTCATTTATTAATAATATTTATTTGCAATAGACTATCATTTTTATTTTGCAACACTATTCTAATTTTAATATTTTTCTTTAAACGATCCTTAATTCCATTACTTAATGAATATTCTTTAAACCTAAGTGAAGCTTTCTAACTTTGATATATCTATTCATACAGTAAAGTAAATAAGACAATTGAGAAAACAAAAGCTTAAGTCAGCAATATAAAGATTACTAGCTCTACTAAAGGAAAGACTTGTATTAATTATTTGTTAAAGATAGTCTTCCTTTTCTGTCTTTATTCAATGGCCTTTTTTGAAGAACCTACATATTTAATATGAGGATTATCTTTTAAAATCCTGATAATTGTGCTTATTGATTTACCTAGTATAGTAGACATTTCTTTTCTTGTTATTTTAGGATTGCCTTTAATCAATTGAATTATACTTTCTTGTACTTCGTCTTTTTGAGATTCATTTTGAGATTCATTTTGAGGTTCAAACCCATCCGTCAATATAGTATAAATTATTAGTTGTTCAGATTTATTGATATTATTTACATTGCCACCTTGGCTAAAACCTGTCTTATCAAACGGAATAACTGCTTCTTACATAAACTATTTTGATTTTTGTTTTGCTAAAAGTAATGAACACAATATAACTTCTAAAGCCATTATAAGTATTAAGTACCAAGCATTTTCAAAACAAAAACCATTATCTAACATTAATTGATAACCCCAAGACGCAGGGAAAATACGACCTATGATTAAAAGAAAATCAGATAATAAATCAATAGGAAACATTATCCCAGAAAGCATGATTGATGGCAAAAACACGAGTTGTGATACCATTGTCAGTTTAGCCGTTACATCAAATTTATAAATTCTTATAAATAACTATAAAAATTATATTGATT
>ERZ779877.461-NODE-461-length-44359-cov-4.392786_pt1 | contig 44359 bp, 59 predicted proteins | sample MGYA00511556_ERZ779877 | MGnify/ENA primary metagenome ERZ779877 (study PRJEB29588, sample SAMEA2159338) | human gut metagenome | biome: human gut; feature: human-associated habitat; material: faeces | place: Denmark | collected 2008/2010 ... | reverse complement strand
CAGCAAGGACACCACCGACCGCAACCGTACCTCCCCCTTCGCCTTCACCGGCAACCGTTTCGAGTTCCGCGCCGTAGGTTCGGAAGCCAACTGCGCCAGTGCCATGATAGCCCTGAACGCCGCTCTGGCCGAACAGCTGACCGACTTCAAGCACGACGTGGATGCCCTTATCGAAAAAGGAGAAGACAAAGTATCGGCCATCCTCGACGTCATCCGCCGCGATCTCAAGACATGCAAGCCCATCCACTTCGACGGCAACGGTTATAGCGAAGAATGGAAAGCCGAAGCTGCCCGCCGCGGTCTGGACTGCGAAACCAGCGTACCTGTCATCTTCGACAACTACCTGAAGGAAGACAGCATCGCCATGTTCGAAAAGACAGGCGTCATGACCCGCAAGGAGCTTGAAGCCCGCAACGAAGTGAAGTGGGAAATGTATACCAAGAAGATTCAGATCGAGGCACGTGTATTGGGCGACCTTGCCATGAACCATATCATCCCTGTTGCCACACAATATCAGACGGAATTGGTGGACAACGTATATAAGATGAACGGACTGTTCCCTGCCGAAAAGGCTGCCAAACTCTCGGCCAAGAACCTGGAACTTATCGAGGAAATTGCCGACCGCACTGCCTTCATCAAGGAACACGTCGATGCCATGATTGAATCCCGCAAGGTGGCCAACAAGCTGGACAACGAACGTTCAAAAGCCGTAGCTTACCACGACTACATCGTGCCGATGATGGAAGAAATCCGTTATCACATCGACAAACTTGAATTGATAGTTGACAATCAGATGTGGACACTGCCCAAATACAGAGAGCTGTTGTTTATCCGATAGAAAACTTGATTTTCTTTATTAGTTGTTTTAAGTTAGCAAGAGGGAAGGCGGCCGTGAGGGCTATCTTCCCTCTTCATTTTTTCGTTAATAAGCCTCAAATATCCACCCTGTAACCTCCCTGCTATTGTCCATTTCAGAAACAATCTTCATATTTGTAACGATTACAATATATTATTCATCCATTAACAAGTCAAGACATGAAAAAAATCATTTGGATTCTATTGGTTGCATGGACATGTTCGGCAACCGCCATCGCCCAACAAGCCAACTATCAACTTTCCAGTCACATACTGGACATCAACCGGGGACAACCGGCCTCTGGGGTCAAAATCAGCCTCTCCAAACTACAGGACAACCACACCTGGCAGATGATAGACGAAAAGCTGACGGATGAAAACGGAAGGGTCAAAGACTTCCTGGAAGAAGGAACTACCGACCATCGGGGTATCTACAAGCTGCCCTACCACATCAGCCCTTATTTTGAGTCCCTGCACCAATCCTCCTTCTACCCGTTCATTGAAGTGGTCTTCGAAATAAAGGACAACAAGCATTATCATGTTCCCATTACCTTGTCACCCTATGGTTACTCTACCTACCGGGGTAACTGAACCTTGACAATATCCCGTTTGAGGGACTTGACAGAAACTTTATCTACCTGCACGTTCCATCCTCGATTACTTCACAAAAAAATCAGAGATTTACATCACGTAAATCTCTGATTATCAATAAGAGCGGCAAGCGGGACTCGAACCCGTGACCCTCAGCTTGGGAATATTCCTCCAATTTATAGCGTATCTGATTAATATTTAATATTTTATATACATTTCGTTAGTTGTCGAGGATAAGCTTTTGAACATTTTTCTATTTGAATGCCTTGCCTATCCTATCGCCTGTTACCCATCCGTCACCGAACTGGCAATCATTTACTTTTCTATTTCAAATGATCGGTTAAGTTGGACTGAGCCTTCTTCAAACAATCAATAACATCATCCAACTTATCTATTTTCATGGACACAAATGATCTATCCGTATAATCTCGTGTACGTAAATAGAACGTCCAAATTCGTTCCTTTCTTGCGACAGGATTTACCTTGCTATACACACCTAACTCAACTCCGTCGCGTGTTTTATATTCACACTCCATGTAATTGTCGTATGTATTCACTAATACATTAGTCTTAATATATTCCATAGAAGAAATACATCCCGACAACTCATCAAAATCCAAAGTACCTATGTAGGAAGAAGATGAATATTCTGTAATAACACGCAACGCACCAGTTTTTTCTCCGGAGGATAGATTAGTGATTACTATTGTTTGGAATGACACTCCACCCACACGACCTATATCGAAGAAATCCTTTTGCAATAAGATTCCATCTTTTTCAAGTAATTCTATAGTCTTACTCTTTGATTTGTTTATTTCTTCTTGCGCTGACAGGGCCGAACATGTTATCACAAGTGCAATTAATAGTATAAATTTCTTCATATCTCAAATATTTATTTTGTTCTTTAATTCATTACATTTCTAAAGAAGATATAAATGATAGAGCTGTCTGCCTATCGACAATAGCGACCTTTTGGTACTCAGAAACAGCCTGGTCAATAAATCCCCTTTTCTTCAATACTTTTAGCTTGGGGATTAATGAAGCGACCTTTTCAGCATCTACAGAAGCAATTTGCTGATATATGGTAAGACAAAAATCTATCGCAGATTGTAAATCATCAAGTCCAGTTTCCTCCATATAGAATTTACATGCTTCAGGAATACGATTCAATCTTATAAACTTGGACATAATATACTGCATCGAATCGTTTGGATCAAACGTTATGTCGTCATAAGACACGGCTTGTATCTGGTATTCATCAATCTTCTTTATATCATCAATAGAACAACCTGTACGCTCTTTCAATAATTCCTTTGCCTCATTGATCATTTCTACACGCCGTAGTTCTTCCCTATCCCTTTCCTGCTTCTCATGCATGTATTTTTTAAATTCTTCTGCAACAGGGTTTCTGTGTTGGCTTAATATCCTGTTCCTTTCGTATTCAAATTCCTCATCTGTCAATATTCCCTTTTCTTTATACTCGTAAATCCTATCAAGAAGGTCATACATCGCATATCTCTCTTCCTCATTTTTCTCAAGCGTAACAGCCGTTCCAGAAGCAGAAACCATGAACATAGATTTCCCGCCTCCCGAAATTTCATCAAAATCGATATGAAGTCCCAGAATAGCATCAGCTTGATAATTTGAGGCTTTGTCAGTAAGCTCTTGCATTACCTCACTATAAATAGTATTCAATTTACTTTTATAGCTCCCCGAACGTCCACCAAAAACATCAGTTAGAGAAGCGGCAAAATCAGAAAAGAGATTTGTTCCTATCACTACATTTGCATTCACTACACCAAGATACCTCCTTACTGAATATCCTTCCAAACTATTAGTAGTTGTTACTATCATAATCAATATTTTATAGTTTTAGGCTTCTTTTGAAGCACATAATACAAGGCTCGTATCTTATCCATATCTAAGACAAAGTCTGAATATTCTGGAGATGGATTCAAAGAATGGAAGGTTATAGTCCCTTTTTCCAAATCCTGTGAAACAATCTGTTTGATAAGTACAGATGAATCAAATACTACAATCCAATATGGATGATCAATAAATCTTAATCCATCTTTCCAATGCAGGCGATCAAGTTCACGAACAAGCACTACATCTCCTTCCTCAAAGCTGTTTCTTGTACCATCGTCCATACTTTCCCCTTTAACCTCAAATGCATAATATTTCCCATGGACAATCTTTTCAGTCTCGAATGATTCCTCTTTCCAGTTTTCCTTTTCGGGTTCTAAAGTATCACATTCGTTAGCAAACCTCCCATAAGCAGCAAAAGGAACAAGTTTAACTACCATACGATACTTCCCTCCCAAATCATAAAATTTTACGCTATTATGATTTTCAGTAAAAAAGTCCCCCTCCTCTTCTTTTAAAGGCACTTCTGATAATGACTCTTGCATAGGATTTCCAGCCCCAGTCAATACCCAAATTTTATTATAAGCCGGAAACGCTTTTATAATTTTATCAGCAACTGATTCTGATATCTTTTTTGTCTTCCCAGAAATGAGATCATAAACCTGCGTAGGAGTAACTCCTATTGCTCTTGCAAAAGGAGCAGCTTTTAGATTTTCTTTTTCAAGAATAAAGTTAATTACTTTAGGTGAATCCATAAATACTACTCAATATATCGTTATTTACTATTGAAATCACTTCTATACGACCTAATATATAGTTAAATAATGTTTATATATAGCATTTTACTATATTATTCATTTACGAATAGAGTTATTTACTATATCTTTGCATCAGAAACGTAACAAGGATACGTTACAAAGATAGTAAAATCATTCATAAAACACACGATTATGAAAAGAAATGTATTACACGAGATTATGAGCCTTGCTTGGCAGTTCGTAAAGCGAAACGGCTTTACGATGAGTGAAGCACTGAAATGCGCCTGGGCAAACATGAAGCTGAAAGCTGCAATGAAGCAAAGAATTGTAAAGTTCTACTTCACGAAGGTGGACGGTTCTGTAAGAGAAGCCTATGGCACACTGAAAGAAAACCTGATCCCCACTACCAGTGGCGACAACAGAAAGAAGAACGACACCGTTCAGGTATACTTCGACACAGAGAGACAAGAATACAGATGCTACAAGAAAGCTAACCTTTTAAATATCGCATGACTATGACACGCTACGAAATCGAACGAGAACTTGACAGCCTTTATAAGGACTTGAACATCGCCCACAATGCCGACGAACAGACCGTTTGTAAAGTGTTCAATACTGACACGAAGAATGAGGCCATCAGAGCTATTACAGAAGAGATAGACAACTATGAAGCTATTCTTGACGAGATGTACCCCACAAAGCATGTGAACTATGAACGGACAGCCGACAAGCCTTATCTATGTTGGTGACAGATACACCCTGCTGACGGATTGAACGGCAACCGGCAGCGAGAGCCGGGCAGGGTTCTACTTGATTAGTTCTTTGACGTACTGGAAATTTTAGGTGTACTGCTACACCTGACGCAAAAGGGGTTCGACTGAGTAGCGATAGCGGCACGGTGAAAAGGGTGCGAGTAAGGGACTGGCAAGAAGCAAACGCAGCGCATTAATCACCGCGATAACAAAAACGACTTATACGATTGCAGGTGGCCGTAGGCCGGCTACAAAGACAATCTTCACTGATTAGACACCAGCAAGAACTATATATATCCCGTAGGCCATGCGGCCTGGTAACCCAACAAAGCGAAAGCCATAGACATCGGAACTGGGACGGGAACTCACCCGGAAACCGCAGAAAAGGTCAGTGCTACATGCCTTGCCAAAAGCCGTGGGGGACGCGAAGTGCGCACCGCTATCCCCTTACCCTTGCAAGGGCGGTTTTCTTAATCATCAATCAATATGAAAGCAAAGATATTATCCACCGTCATGGCTGTGTCATTTATTGTATGCGCAGTCACCATTGCTGACCTCAGCACCCTGTTTTGGGTCTCCCTAACCATTTTCTCTTTCTCGTGCCTGTATGCCAGCAAACACGAGAAATCCCTATCTGCCGAACTGGATGATCTTTTCGGCAAAGACGATGAACTCAGATGATTTAGTGTGTAACCCAAGGTGCGTGGTCTGTGAAGATAATGCACCTGAAAAAGGGTGATTAGCTCAGTCAGGTAGAGCGGCGCAAAAAGGTTTGTTTGTTTTCCATAGTTTATAAGGTTAATTATCGCGCAGGTCACGGCGTTCAAGTCCCGTATCACCCACTCTATTTTAAAACCCAACAGATATGATTAGAGAAATTGCAGTAGACGAAAACTACCAGACGGTGCGTCTGTTTGACAGCATCGAGAAAGGGGATATTTACAAAGTCCCCTATGACAAGAAGAGACATAACGGCATCAAGCTGGAGGCGTCCCGGCGCAACCGAGACCTTCGCCTGATGGGTAAACTAAAGAACAAGATGGATGTGAAATACCGCGTGTCGGCCACTGAATATCCGGGCTACACTTCCATCATGTGTATCAAGTAAAGGAGGTGCCTATGGTAAACGAAGATGTTCTGAAAATCGTCCTCAACGACAAAACCTTCGGCCGTGACCAGGCGGCGGACATCGTGGGCGGCCTGTCCAGACTGATGAAGCTGGTTGGCCAAGGGCTGATAAGAGCCGAAAAGAGGACGAACAAGCAGAACGGGAAATGGTTCTGCAACGCCTGGGATGTGATTAAACATGCGCAACTAAAATAAACTGATATGGAAGAAAAGAAAAACCTGTACGAGAAAATACAGCTCGTATCAAACGAAATCAAGAATATTGAAAAGAATATGACCGTAGGCAAAGGGAACTATGCCTACAAGGCTGTACAGGATATTGATGTTACCCTTGAAGTAAAGGAGGCCGAAACCAAATATGGCCTGATCAGCATCCCAATCAAACAGGAACTGGTAAAATCCGAAGTGGTCCGTATAGTGAAAGAAGGCGGCGGCGAGACAATAAACTACGTGGACATTGTGAAGATGACCTTGCGAATTATTAATCTCGATAACACTTCGGAATATATTGACGTGGAGAGCTTTGGCCGCGGACTGGACCCCGGCGACAAAGGATTTGGCAAGGCATCGACTTACGCACGTAAATACGCCCTGCTGAACGCATATAAGATTGCCACCGGTGAAGACCCGGACGAAAACAAGTCAAAGCCGCAGACACCTGTCACGATTGACGAAGTGAAGAATGCCGTTGTAAACTACATGATGACCGACAGCAACTTTACGCAGAACTTACTTTCTTTTTTCAATGTTGGCAGCTCAGAAGACATGACAGCCGAACAATTCAAGATGGCATATAACAACCTTAAGAAGAAAGGAAAGATATGACAGAAACCATGTACATCGGAAGCGGAGACGTTCACGCCCTTATGAGCGGAAAGGACACCAAGTCGCACATCGCCCTGATGCAGCGTTTCGTCAGCGGTGTAAAGCCTTACTACAACGCCTTCGCCAGCCCAATAGACGCACTGAGAACAGGAGCTATTCTTGAAAACAGGTATCTGCTCACTTTACCTGACAACTACTTTGCCCAGTACGTTGTCCGCTCGGACGAAATGGACGTGTTCAAATGTAGCATCGACTTTGCCCGCATCGACAAAGGCAAGCTGACAGACTTCGACGAATTGAAGACACTATACCTCTCGGACTACCTTGACTTCATCGAGCCTATCAAGCACGATAACCGCGCCCTCGTAGAATACGTCCGAAAGAAGCACAAGGCTTATTATTACCAGGTGCAGGAGCAGCTCTTCTGCACGCACCTCAGTAGTTGTAACCTCGTTTTCCTGTCCGTCACCACTTATGACGACGAGACTAACCGTAATCGAGACATCCAACCCAACGAGTATTGCAAAGTGCGTATCGATCGTGACGAGCAGGCCATTGAAGAAATCAAGAAACGAGGAAAGATTTTCCAACAGATAAAAGACTTTTATACGAACTGATATGGCAAACCAAGTTACCGGACGTATGCTGGCCATCGGCCAAACAGTCCAAATACCATCCAAAACCGGCGGAGACCCGTTTCTTAAACGTGAGTTTCTGCTTGATGCAACCACCTATGATCCCTACACAGGCGAACGCAGTCAATATGAAAACGTCCTCCCTCTGGAAGTAAGTGGCGACAAATGTGCCGAACTCGACCACTTCTGTATAGGTGATGTGGTGACAGTTTCTTTCGCCCTACAGGGCCGCCAATGGCAGACGCAGGACGGACAAACGAAACGAATGACTGGAATTCGCTGTTACAAGCTCGAAGGCAGGACGGCAACACAGGCCGCGGTACCCCACCCCGCCCCTCAACCTTCGGCACCGACAGCTGCACCTCCGCAAAACTTCCCGCCACACGTCGATGCGGCGGGCAACCCAAAGGACGACTTACCATTTTAAACCATGAGCATTTTCAATCTCCAGAACGAATACGACGTTCCCAAATTCAAAGCATACGTCAACAAGCTCTTCAAGGAGCGTGCGGTGGTCGAAGTGAAAAAGAAACTTCCAAACCGGACACTGGCCCAGAACAGCTACCTGCACCTGCTACTCGGTTTCTTTGGAAGCCAGTACGGGTGCAGCCTCGAAGAAGCCAAGATAGACTTCTATAAACGAACCTGTAATCGAGACCTCTTCGAGCGTAAGACGGTCAATAAGATGGGACGTGAAGTAACATATCTGCGAAGTTCGGCAGAGCTGACGACAGGAGAAATGACTTTGAGCATTGACCGTTTCCGTAACTGGAGCGCATCCGTGGCCGGTATCTACCTGCCTGCCGCCAACGAACAGCAAATGCTGGTATATGCACAACAAGAAATCGAACGTAATAACGAATTTATTTAGCCATGAAAGACTTATTTGGGAACGACATAAACGCCTCTAAAGTCTACAGGCGAGACAGCATGGGGAGGTTTGCAGATGAACGAACAGCCAAATATGAACGAGCTGTTAAAGAGGCCGGGATATATAAACAAATGTATCTCGCAGCCCAATCCCGAATGAGAGGATTAGCTAAAATATTGAGAATGAAAGATGAACTAATTTCTAAATTGAAAAACAATGGATAAATTCTTAGGACAAGAAATTCCCGAACAGGAACGATGGCGCTTTCTTCAGGACAACGCCGATGAAGTAGAGAAAATCGGCTATACACACCGATTCACCCCCGACGAGCTGGCTCAGAAGAAAGAAACATTGGCCGAGGTATCAATAACAATCAACGATGTTGAGATAGAAAAGAAAGAGGCCATGGAGAGTTTCAAAGAAAGATTGAAACCTCTGAACGAAGCAAAGCAAGAACTTTTGGACCACATCAAAAGAGGTTCGGAGTTCGTAGAAAATGAAGAGTGTGCCAAAATCATCTACCATGAAGAAAAGATGGTAGGATTCTACAACAGGCTTGGCGAGCTGGTGTACAGCCGTCCCATTATGCCACAAGAAATGCAGAAGACCGTATTTAGTATTAACCGTAAAACTGGAACAGATAATTAGTTATGAGCGAAAACAAAATCAATCTGGTCGTACCGAAAGAGTACAACGGTACACCTATCGAAGTAGTATTGAGAGAAGGCAAGGCACCCGTAGCTCTTGATCCGAAAGAGCCGAAAAAGGTCAGTATAGCCGGGACAATCGACGCACCTCTGAAATGGCTGGAAAAGCGTGTCGAGCTGATTAACCAAAAGAAAACCCATATCATTGTAAATCGTGATAAAATGGGGATGGCTTTGACCATTGACGAAACGGACTACTATCAGACGGAAATCGGAGGCGTTCTCCAGCCATCCAAGGAAATGCAGGAGTTCGGTATCAATACCGACAAGAAGTGGGAACCCATCAAATTGTCCCAGTTCTTCAAGATGCACCGCGCCTTCTTCAAGGACAAATCACAAAATATGGTACTGGTTTCCACTTTGAAGAATTTCAAGGCCAAGGTAAATCAGGACATTGAACGCAGTAAAGAGGAAAACGGAAACAAGACGGACAACTATTCGCAGGTTGTTGATTCCAACCTCCCTAAATCATTCAAACTGAATATTCCTCTTTTCAAAGGTTTTGCCTGTGAAGAAATCGAGGTCGAGATTTATGCCGATGTGGATGGACGGGAAGTTTCTCTCTCTTTGGTTTCTGCCGGTGCAAATGAGGCCATTGAAGAATACAAAAACAAAGTGATTGACGAACAGATTGAAGCAATAAAAGGAGTTGCACCTGACATCGTAATCATCGAAGTGTAACTGACAGCCCGGAAAGACGGGCATCTGGTATCGTGGCGGAATTGGAAACGCACCAGTTTTTTAACGGGTAGATTGCAGGTTCGAATCCTGCCGATACCACATACTAAAAACATGAATTATGCCGTATTATATCAAGAAACCTAAAAAGAAAAAAGAAAAGCCTTTGCCGTTATTTGACAAGGTAGGTATCAAGGTAAAGAAGAAGCCGGATTTAGTGGCCAAACTCGACAAAGTTTTCAGCCGCTATATCCGGCTTCGTGATTGTATGCCGAACGGATATTTCCGCTGTATCTCGTGTGGCCAGATAAAGCCATACGAGCAGGCAGATTGCGGGCACTTTCATTCGCGCCGCCACATGGCCACACGCTTTGACGAGGATAACGCCCATGCAGAATGTAGATCGTGCAACCGTTTCAGTGCCGACCATCTGATACGTTATGAAACAAACCTGAAGGCTAAGATTGGCCAGCAACGCTTTGACAAATTAGCTTGGAAAGCCGGTCAGGCACGCAAATGGACCGATTTTGAATTAATCGAACTCACAAAGTATTACAAAGCTTTGGGAGACAAACTAAGCAAGGAGAAAGGCTTATGAGTTATGTACTACGAGACTACCAACAAAAGGCCAGTGATGCCGCGGTCAGTTTCTTTGCCAACAAAGCCAAGAAGTCCAACGCCATCATGGTATTGCCCACCGGTGCCGGGAAAAGTCTGGTGATAGCCGACATTGCCAGCCGCCTCGAAGGGCATACGCTGGTATTTCAGCCAAGCAAGGAGATTTTGGAACAGAACTACCTGAAGCTCTGTTCGTATGGTATCCTGGACTGCTCCATCTACTCCGCATCATTCGGGCGGAAAGAGATTTCAAGAATAACATTCGCTACGATTGGCAGTGTCATTAACCATCCGGAACTCTTTCAGCACTTCAAGAACATAATAATTGACGAGTGCCACTTGGTCAACCCCAAAGAAGGAATGTATAGAGATTTTCTTTCCATGTTGAAATGCAAAGTGCTGGGGCTAACGGCCACGCCTTACCGTTTATCATCAAGCAGGGATTTCGGTAGCATGTTGAAGTTCATCACACGCACACGCCCATGTGTCTTCTCCGAAGTTATATATCAGGTTCAAATTTCCACTCTTTTGGATATGGGGTATTTGTCAAAGCTGAACTATTATGAAATGAACCCTTTAGGATGGAACGAACTTAACCTGAAGGTGAACACGACCGGAGCCGACTACACGGATAAGTCTGTTGTAAAGGAGTATGAGCGCATCGACTTTTACGGGTTTCTGGTAAGTATTGTGCAAAGGCTTATGAATCCGAAAAGCGGGATTAAGCGTAAAGGTATATTGGTGTTTACCCGTTTTCTAAAGGAAGCTGAACGCCTTACCTGGTCCATTCCAGGAACGGCCATTGTTTCGGGTGAAACTCCCAAGAAAGAACGTGAGCGTATTCTTGAAGAGTTCAAAGCAGGCGAGATTCCGGTGGTGGCCAATGTGGGTGTACTAACAACCGGATTTGATTACCCAGAACTGGATACGATTGTCATGGCACGTCCTACTATGTCACTGGCCTTATGGTACCAGATAGTTGGCCGCGCCATCCGTCCGCATCCAAATAAGGAAGCCGGATGGATCGTTGACCTCTGTGGCAACATCAAACGGTTTGGGGAAGTCAAGGATTTACGCTTGGTAGATGGTGGTAACGGCAAGTGGGCCGTGTACTCCAATAACAGGCAGTTGACTAACGTAAGATTCTAAGATTATGGAAGGATATATAAAACTAAGCCGCAAGTTCTTCTCGAATGATATGTGGAATGAGGCCCGGACTTTTAGCAGTTGCGAAGCGTGGCTTGACCTGATTCAGTCAGCACGATTTGAGGCAACGCCCCGTATGGAGAGTATCGGAGGTCGAGAAGTCTCTTATACAAGAGGACAATATCCTGCATCCATAAGATTTTTATCAAAGCGTTGGCACTGGTCTGAAAGACGAGTACGGACTTTTCTTGCCTTTCTGAAAAGAGAGAACATGATAACTCTTTCCAAAGAACAAGGAATGAATATAATAACCTTGGTAAAATACAATGACTACAACGGGAATTCTACTGACACAGCAAGTGACACAAGCAACGACACAATGAGTGAAACAAATATCATTCAGGAAATCAATGATTTACGTTCGCAAGTGACACAGCTAATGACACAAGTATCGACACAGCGAGTGACACAGCCCCAAAAGGAGGACGAAAAGCGACACACGGGTGACACAAAGCAAATAAAGGAGAAGAATATTATTAAAGAAACTACTACTAACGTAGTAGCAAAGAAAGACGCGGCTAAAGCCGCTACTCTCTCACGAAAAGATTCTTTCTACCAGTTATTGGTTCCGTATGTCGGCCGGTATCCGAAGGAAATGATTCGTGCCTTCTTCGATTACTGGAGTGAGCTTAACAAGTCAGAAACCAAGATGCGCTACGAGCTGGAAAAGACTTGGGAACTACCCAGGCGGCTGGCTACGTGGGCATCCCGCGAAAGAATGCTATCAAAGGCAGAAACCGGCATGGTACTCACCGACAACTCGACCGAGAAATATAACACCCCCGAAGAACGAAAATGGGAAGAACGATGGAAACAATAAATTTCAAAACCACCCTCGAAAGCCTGCGTGAAGTTGGCTTTAACCCAGTGCCCAACCAGGTGCATATCACCGTGCCTGATGCTAAAGACGTGCTTTGGCGCGGACTGAACTATTTCACCGACGGCAAAGCCCAGTGGTTACCCGAATACGAGGAAATTGCTCTGTGGCTTACCGACAACCGCGGCCGTGGCCTGCTGTGCCACGGAAACTGCGGACGCGGGAAGTCACTTATCTGCTGGAAGATCATCCCACTACTTCTCAACCATTATTGCAGAAAGATAGTCTCCTGCTACGATGCCCAGCAGATGAACGCCGAACTTGACACCGTGAAGCAGAAGCATATCCTCTACATCGACGACGTAGGGACTGAAAGCATGGCCGTGAAGTACGGCGAGCGACGCCTTGCCTTCTGCGAGATTGTGGACGAGGCCGAGAAGCGCGGAAAGCTGCTCATGATTACCACTAACCTTTCCCTCGAAGAAATCTCCCAGAAGTATGGCGAGCGCACCATGGACCGCTTGGTCGCCATTACCCGAAGAGTGAAGTTTGAAGGAAACAGCTTACGGAAATAAAGCCATGAGGCTCACTATCTGCTGGACGGCAAAAGGCCGTCAGAAGGATTGCTACGAAAGCATCCGGGAAAGATTCGGCATATCCGACTACATGAGTGTGAACCACGAAACACCCTGCGACATCCGCGAAGAAGACATGGAAATGCTCAGAGAATGTGAACGAAGAGGATTTTTGAAGATACGATTTAAAGACAAACGATTATGAGACCCAAGAAAACATTGATAGAAGCCGCGGAGAAAGACGGCTCTATGGCCCGTTTGAACCAACTGCTATCCGCCTCACAAATTCTATTGTGTGAAGCAAACAATCTGGTAGAAGAAGCCTCAGATTTGATGAGAGAACGAGGCCTAATGCTGGGAACAATCAAGCAACTACATACACGCTTTGTGCAATCTGCAGATGCTTATTTCAAGGAATTTCCCTCATTGGTGATAGAAGAACAATCCAAGATGGACATGTTCAACGACATGGACAGCTTCGATACCTACTTCAGAAAGTGGGCAAAGATACCCAAGGGATGGGAACCAAACAACACGCAAATCAATCAGACATTATGACCAGACTTTTATATATAGACCTGTTTTGCGGTGCCGGAGGGACCAGTACAGGAGTAGAAAATGCGCGATATGCCGGTGAACAATGCGCCAAGGTGATAGCATGCGTCAACCACGATGCAAACGCCATCGCCAGCCATGCGGCCAACCATCCCGAAGCGCTGCACTTCACGGAGGATATCCGTACACTGGAGTTATCTCCTTTGATTTCTCACATAGAACGAATGAAGAAGATTTATCCGGATGCGTTGGTCGTGCTGTGGGCATCGCTGGAATGCACCAATTTTTCCAAGGCAAAGGGAGGCCAGCCACGGGACGCGGACAGCCGGACTTTGGCCGAACACTTGTTCCGCTACATCGAAGCCATCGACCCGGACTACATCCAGATAGAGAACGTTGAGGAATTCATGTCTTGGGGCGACATGGACGAGCATGGGCACCCTATCAGTAAGGACAAGGGCCGTTGCTATGAGAAGTGGAAAAGGAACGTGAAGCGATACGGCTACGACTTCGATTGGCGCATCCTGAACGCTGCCGACTATGGTGCCTATACCACCCGCAAGCGTTTCTTCGGCATCTTTGCCAAGCGTGGCCTGCCCATTGTATTTCCGGAGCCTACACACTGCAAGGATGGCAAAACAGATATGTTCGGACGGCTGGAGAAGTGGAAGCCCGTCAAGGAAGTGCTGGACTTCTCCGACGAGGGAGATAGCATCTTCTGCCGGAAGAAGCCGCTGGCCGAGAAGACCCTTGAACGTATCTATGCCGGACTGATTGAGTTCGTAGCCGGAGGAAAGGAAGCTTTCATCGTGAAGTACAACTCAATGAGCCGGACGGGAAAATACCAGGCTCCGAGCGTTGACGAACCTTGTCCGGTTGTAGCGACACAAGGACGGTTGGCATTGGCCAAGGTAAACTTTCTTTCAAAGCAATTCAGCGGCCAACCCGATTGCAAGAACATCTCGGTGGAAGGTCCAGCCGGAACAATCACCTGTAAAGACCATCATGCTTTCGTATCGGCCTATTACGGAAACGGGCATAATCATTCGGTACAACTACCTGCGCCGACGGTCACAACCAAAGACCGGTTATCCTTAGTAATGCCGTTCTTTATGAACTACTATTCCGGAGGAGGCCAGTTGGGAAGCGTTGAAACACCATGCCCGGCCATAATGACGGTGCCCAAGCAGAACCTCGTAACTCCAGTTCTTATGAGACAGGTTGCTCTCCGTAAACCTTGGATAATGAACACGGCTTTTTCCAATGTAGGAAGCAGCATCGAACAACCTTCACAGACCGTCACCGCAAACAGAAAATGGTTCTATCTGATGAACCCTCAGTTTGCCAGTGCAGGCGGTTCGGTTAACAATCCATGCTTCACATTGATTGCACGGATGGACAAGATGCCGCCTTATCTCGTAGCCGCCGAGGGAGGTATAGGGATACAGGTTGCTCCTGAGGACAGCCCGATGACCATCAAGATTAAGGAGTTCATGGCTCTTTACGGTATCATCGACATCAAGATGCGTATGCTTCGGATTTCAGAACTCAAAAAGATTATGGGATTCCCCGAAGACTATGTACTGATTGGCCCACAATCCGACCAAAAGAAGTTCATCGGAAATGCCGTAGAGGTGAATATGGCTCGTGTGCTTTGTGAGGCGATATGTAAAGAGATTAATAGAAAACGAAAAGCTGCGTAATTCGACTTTACGTAAAGTATAGGTAAAGCCGACAAATCGAAAATTGTATTATGGAAAGACTGAAAGTCTATTACGGCTGGGCAAAAATAGGGAATGTCCGTAAAAAGCGTGCTCTATCTGTCATGTTCGAGAACGAGCAACTGGGATGCAGAAGCGACCGGGGACAAAGGTGCCTGAAAACAATTCAAGACACCGTATTCGAGCGGTATCAGACTGATGAAGAAATGACTGATGGTAAACGTCAGAACCGGATTTTCACAGAGTACACCTTGTTTTTAGATGAGAAACCTATCAATGGCAGCCTTGAGAAATGTTTGCTGATTAACAATGAGGCAGACAAAAACCATGTATCTAAGGCTGTTCGTGACAGGATATCCGATGCTTTGCGAAAGGCTTTCATTATAGCCAATCCTGGTTATAAAGAACCTTTTAATCAACTCTCATTAAACTTTGAATGACTTTACGTAAAGTATAGGTAAAGTGGGAAAAAACAAATTATTATGGGAAAGCAAGAAAGTGTTAGCGATTGGTTTCAGATGGCCAAGGACTATGCCAAAGCGGCCGAGTCAGAGAAACGTTTAGAAGAACTTGTAAAAAGAAAGAATAACATTAAAAAATAAACTATGGAACTGAATACTACAAAAGAAGACATGCTTGAGCGGTTCAAGCTCTACGGTGAGATTTACTGCCTTTTGGCCGAAATTGAAGAAGACGATTATACAATGGACTACTTCAAACTGGAGGGCTGGGAAATTGAAGAAATGTTGGAAAACGAGAAGGTGAACCTGATTTTTGATTTTGGGGATGAAAAAGGTGAGCTTTACGAATTGAACTTTGAAGAAGATATGCTGATGGTTCACTATGCAAGCTATATAGATGAAGTTATAAAATTAAATCCTATTATACATATACCGACCGATACCATCCATAAGTTGAAGGATCTGTTGGAGAGATATGTAAAAGCATTGAAGGAGGAAGAGATATGAGAAGAGAAGATTATGTTTCGTTTGAGGTGGCAAAGTTGCTGAAAGAAAAAGGTTACTGTTGGCCAAGCGATTCGTTCTATACCTTAGAGGGGTTGATAAAGTTCAGAAGTATTGCAGATAACTTCAATAGACTTACAGCTTATTCACGCCCATGTTTGTACGATGCTCAGAAATGGCTTCGTACCAAGTATAACATACACGTTATGATGGGCAATAACGCAAGCGGATATTACTGGGCACTAAACAAGGCAGATAATGGAACTTTTATTTACGATTATAACGATAGTGGCCCGAACGATGGAGGCTGCTGGGACACATACGAAGAAGCATTGAACGCTGGGATACTTGAAACATTAAAACTGATTTGTTTATGAAAAGAGAAGATGTTGAAAAAGCAGCATGGGATTGCGTCAATGCACCATGTATAATGGATTGCAGCCAGTGTGAAGATAAATACAAAGAAGATTGTATTTGGGCGCATTTGAAAGATGGTTTTGTTTTAGGAGCAGAATGGCGAATCAACAGCGTTTGGCATACAATAGATGAAGTTCAAGACGGCAAGCGGCCATATATCGTTCAATACAACGAAGAGTGTAAATTCGCAATGTTCACCAAACCTATCCCTGTCCCACTGGAGCAAGCGAAATCGGTGTTTAAAAGATGGGCTTATATAGAGGACTTAATACCTATGGAGGATTGAATATGAGCATACTTGTACACGAAACGCAGTTGCAGCGTATAATCAGGAAGACTGGCCGCAGACCGGTGCAGTGCAAATGTCAGCATTGCAAGCAGCAATGTCATACCCCCTGCCTGGGCACCCCGCAAGATATCCTCAAGCTTATCGAAGCTGGATACATAGACAGGCTTGCACCAACGCAATGGTATGTGGGTATCATTATGGGAGTTACCAATATGTCTATACCGATGATCCAGGCCAAACAAGAAGGAGATTGGTGTACGTTCTTCAAGGATGGCCTGTGTGAACTGCACGATGCCGGATTGAAGCCTACAGAGGGGAAATTGTCACACCATAGTATTCGGATTGATAACTTCAAACCAAGCAAAAGCATTGCATGGAACGTGGCCAAGGAGTGGCCGAACGAAGAGAATGTTGATTGCATCTTGAAAATATGCGAGGCTATGGAAGCTGATGATGAAACAGGAATGGTAGTGTAATTTAATATATTGACGTATGAAAAAGATACTGAACATCATCAACCAAATACTTGGCGTGATAGCCTACGGATCTGGAATGACCTTGGTTGTGATAGGGCTGTCTTCTGGGTTTAGCGTGCTTGAACTGGTATTGATAGCAACATGCACGGCCATTTTGAACATCGGTTTATCCAAGACATTGAAAAACCTTGAAGAAAATTAAGAGCAATTTAAGAACAAAATAAGGAGGAATAACATGAACCGGCCAAACAGAAAGCATAACCGTTCTGACAATGTAACACATGTTCTGGCAGAAATGAAATACCTTGAACGAATAGGCAGAAACCCGTACAATGCAAGCGAACCGACGCCGAAGTATAGTAAGTATTGGAATACCTTGCACAATCGGAAGAGTATAAAGGATTGTATGGGAAACAGATTAAATAAGTTGAAACTACATATAAGTTGTTCTTTGGGAAGGATCTTTTCTTGGTGTAGAGCAAAAAACATAGATATTGCATGGCACATCGAGCAAAAGATGAAATACAACCAACTCAGACCGTATATGCACGGAGGAAAAGCATATTAAAAAAGGGAGCCAGCCCACACGATTAGAAGCCAACTCCCCCACACGATTATGATGCAAATATAAGAATTCCAGTTTAAATAATCGTGCTATGACAAAAGAATTTTCATCAATCGTGGAGCTGAAATCAATCCGTGAACAGAAATCAAGATTATCCGAGAGAGAGAATGAGCTTTCCTCCCCTATCCTAACTGGCTTCTCACTCATTCCAGAGCTGTACACCTGGTTCAAGGAATTATTGGCCGGGATGGCCTGCCCGCCCAATCCGGAGAGTGTCACCCAGCGGAAGAAGTTTCTTTTCATCGTGCTGTTCCTGTTCGCCCCCAGCGTGCTGGCCGGCGGCCGGCTACCGAACGGAATCCGGGCAGAGATTGCCGGTGTGTTTCCGGATGTGTCCCCTTGTGTAATATCGAACAATATCGCCGATGTTCCCTTTATCTACCAGCAGTATAAGGATTTCCGGCAGGATATAGAGTATCTTTACAGCCAAATCGTTGAAAGGCTGAAAGTCAAAGGGCTGATCAAGTGACCCCGTTCCGAAAGGTTCGGGGTATTTTATTCAATCAAAGACCGGTATGCCTTGAGGTATTTATTCAACCGCACCAAGTCCTTTTCTGTAAGTTGATTAAATCTGGTAATGTCCATATTGTCTTCCAGATCATGTATCTTAACCTGTCGGCCTATTGGGTTTTGCTTGGACCGAATAACAAAGTCCTCATAGCTTTCACCCTCATTCCGAGAAACAGACAATACGGCTTCCACGATCGTAGGAGGAAAACCTTCAGTAAGGAGATCGGAAGCAGTAACGCTTGTATCCTCGATTACGTCATGCAACAAGGAAACGATTTTTTCTTCTTCTGTCCGGCATCTGTTCGACACCCGTATCGGGTGGAAAATGTAAGGACTTCCAGCCTTGTCTTTCTGTCCTTCATGCGCTTTGGTAGCAATGACAAGCGCCTTTTCAAGTAAGTTGTTGTTCATCATTGATTATGCATTATTTTCATTTTAAAGAACAAAAGCCGGAGTGTTATGCATCCGGCTTTTAATTTTAATCGGCCTTTATAAACGATCCAATAGGATAGATATGAAGATGACTCCTTGATTCATTTTCCCAATATATTTCACAAACACCAAGTTTTGAATCTTCTCCTTCTGCAGAAAATGTGATATTGATTCCATCCATTGTATATACACCATGTTCACGACGAGTAAGCTCTTCCGTATCTACATCCATGATATTGTATGAATAGTTATTCCCATCAAAAGTTATATGGCGATATGAGCTATAAGATGAATTATGCCAGGAACCTTGTATTTCATTTTGAGTGACTTCAATTTTAGTTCCTTGGTTTTCTCCATCATCGTTTGAGCACCCACTAAAAGCAAAAAAAACTGATAATATAGGCAGTGCAAATAACATTTTCTTCATGTTTCTTCCTTTTACAATTTAAACTTCTGGATTCAATTTTATCTCCTTCCCGCAATGAGGACAATATATCACTCCCTCTTTTGGCTTATCGAAGAGTTCTGTTACTGACACACCTAAAGCTGTAGCGATCTCTTCAAGTCGGCTTATATTAGGATTTCCATTCAGGGATTTTGATAGTCCGACTTCTGTAATACCTATCATCCCTGCAAGGTCTTTAAGCATTATGCCTTTCTCTTTGCAGATTTCTTTTATTCTAAAATTCATAATTAAACTATTTGTTTATGCCGCAAATATAGTCAAAAATCACAAATAGTATAAGAAAGTCAGCAAAATAATACTAATAGTTTAAATATTAGTATTAATTAACCATATTCTTATTGATAATAATTATACTATCCGTATATTTGCAGCACAATAATTAAACAGATAGTACAATTCTAAATACACACGATTATGAAGACATTGAACGAAGAAATCCAAGAGATCAAAAACATGAAAGGTTCTAAGACTGCAAAGAAAGAGGCTTTTATCAAGTTAGGTTTGAGAAAGTATGAGATTGAACTTCTGCTTTCTGAATTACCTAAACAAGTCAGAGAGGTTCATAAATTTACCTTTGGCGTTGAAATCGAATGCCTGGTAGCTGCCAGCCTTATGAGAGAAAGCGCTACGAGAAACGCAATGCCATTTCGCTATGAAGGTTACAATCATACAGACAACAACCACTATTATAAGTTCGTTTCTGATTCGTCTATCAGAGGCGAAAATCCTATCGAATGTGTGTCGCCAGTTCTCACTGGTAAGGCAGGTATGAAAAGCCTCGAGAACTGCTGTAAGTCTTTGAATGAGGCGGGTGCACAGGTGAATATATCTACTGGCTTACATGTTCATATTGGGGCTGCAAATCTGTCTGACAAGGCTTATGTGAACGTATTCGAGAACTATCAGAAATTAGAGAGAGTGATTGATACGTTTATGGCAAGGTCAAGACGAGCTAATAACAGCCAGTGGTGCAGAACACTGCAAGGATTGAACTTCGACCAGTGTATGACAAAGCATGATGTTTTAAGCATTATGAGAGGTGACAGATATTTCAAGGTGAACGCCTGCTCTTATTCTCGCCATCAAACAATAGAGTTCAGACAGCATCAAGGTTCTACAGACTTCGAAAAGATTTCTAACTGGGTAAACTTCTGTGCCAAGTTGGTGGCCTGGTCCAAGAAGAACGTACTGAGTTCAGAAGTTACTTCAATCGACGAGATACCTTTCTTGACTGCAAAAGAAAAATCATTCTTCAAATCACGTGCTGAGGTTCTTGCATGAGCCTCGCACGATTAAAATCAATTAATTATGTGTTGCATTATCTATAAGCCAAAAGGTGTCCAGATGCCAAGTCTGGACACTCTTGCTAAAATCAAGAAGCTAAACCACAACGGTTACGGTTTTGTGTCAACCAATCATTTTCATAAGGGACTTGATTATCGGACATTCTTACGCCACCTGTCAGAGGTTGGTGACGACGAGGACTGCATTCTTCATTTCAGACTGGCCACGAATGGGTCTATATGTAGGGCTAACTGCCACCCGTTCGTCGAGGACGGCGTTTATTTCGCCCATAACGGCGTTTTAAATGTATATCCAGTGGGCGACATGACAGACAGCGAAATCGCTTTCAAAACGATGGTTTACCCTGCCATTAAGAGATACGGATATGGTAGCCAAGAAGTTTATCGCCTTATCAATTCATTTATCGGGTATTCAAGGTTTGCCCTTATGTATAGGGGCGAAGTTAGATTGTATGGCGATTATACCAAAATTAATGGTGTGTATTACTCTAATTTAAGATGGTTATGATAGAGAAAGAAATTCTGCAAGAAATAATCGAGTGGCTGGGTAATGATACCAGCTACTTGTCTACAAGGACAGACTATACCAAGGGATATAAAGACGGGATTGAACAAGCAAAAGGGATTGTTGAAAGTATCATCAACGGGCACGCCCCGGATTTATTAGCAAACAATTAGCATATTGTTTCGTATGTGTTGAATTGTTATTCAAAATTGTCTTCATAATGAGGTATCTTTGTACAGATACCATCGCGGGTTAGAGCAGTGGTCAGCTCGTCACTTTGACTTGGTGGAGGTCGGTGGTTCGAATCCATCACCCGCAACTAATTTTAAACTTTACACGATTATGGAAATACTTACTCTTATCATCAAACAGAAGTTCTTTGACGAGATCTTATCGGGCAAGAAGAAACAAGAGTTCAGAGAAATCAGACCCAACACTCAGAAGAAATACTGCCAGCTTGACGCTGGTGGTTATTGTGTCGAGAAAGACGGTGAACTGCAGCCTAAACACTATGATGCAATCCGGTTCTTCGTAGGCTATAATAAAGACAGGGCCAGCGCACTGGTCGAAGTCAAAGGCGCAAAAATAGAGCTGTTTGAGGACGAGAACCACAACTTTATCGAATACACCTATCAAGGTGAGATATACCTGGCCGCCCAGGTTGTTTATGACCTCGGCGCAGTGATAGAAAAGCATGTTTAACCCTTTAAATTTGTTGTTGAGTCAGAACAAACAGAAGTACATTTTCAACGAGTAACTACCGTGGCGGTCGTACTGGATTGACAGACCCGAACACAGGTAGAACGTCTCAGGGCGGTAGATACATCACCCGACGGCAGCAGTATTATAACGTCCGTACAGGACTTGGCATGAGTGGCGGATAATGACACTGCAAGAAAGGACATATAAGAGTATTGACGTTATCAGGGCAAAATCAGATAGCGCAATACTCTTTTTGTCTTTGGGTAAAGATTCATTGGTTTTATTGGATATGATCTATCCGAAGTTTGACCGGATTGTCTGTGTGTTCATGTACTTTGTCAAAGGATTAGAGCACATAGAACGATGGATCGGCTGGGTAAAAGCCAAATATCCAAAGATAGAATTTGTCCAAGTGCCCCACTGGAACCTTACCTACATTCTTCGTGGTGGCCTGTATTGTGTGCCAAATCCTAAAGTGAAACTTTTAAAGCTGGCCGATGTAGTGAAGGCCATGCAACTCAGATACGGGCTTTACTACACTTTTCTTGGCATGAAGAAGGCCGACGGCATGAATCGTAGATTGATGCTGAAAGGCTATGAAGCCAATGGGTATGAGAACAACGGAATGTGCTATCCTCTGGCCGATTGGACACAGAAAGACATTCTATCTTACATGAAGCAGAACAGCCTTCCGGAGCCTGTCAGATATTCGCTAAAGGCCAGTTCGGGCGTAGGATTCAACTTGGATTGCATGTTATGGCTGGAGAAGAACTACCCCCAGGATTTACAGAGAATTTACAAGGTGTTCCCGATGGCTGAGAGAATCCTTTGGGAACATAAACAAAAGCAATAGGTATGGAACTGAGCAAATACATAAAGAGTGAATCGGTGGAACTTAACCGTTCCGCCATTCACTTTGCAGATTATAACCCCCGGAAGTTGTCAGAAGAATCCCGGAAGACATTGAAACGGGGCATCAAAAAGTTTGGTTTGGTTGGTGGAATCGTAGTCAACAAGCGGACCGGGCTGACTGTCGTGTCCGGCCACCAGCGTCTGACGGTTATGGATGAACTCCAGAAGTTCCCGGAAAACGACTACAGAATCCGCGTCGATGTGATTGACGTGGATGAGAAGCAGGAGAAGGAGTTGAATATTCTGATGAACAACCCGAACGCACAAGGATCTTGGGACTATGACGCATTGGCCCGCTTGGTTCCTGATATTGATTACCAGGATGCCGGTCTGACTGCCGCCGATCTGAATATGATTGGCTGTGATTTTCTTCTTCAGACCGAAGAAGAAAACTCCATCGCAAATGCTTTAGAAGATATGATGGCACCTGTAACCGAACAGAAGGAAGCTGAGAAAGCCGCAAAGCAGATGGAAAGAGTCGCAAAAGTGGCCCACATGAAGGAAGTCAAGCAACAAGTTAAGGATGCTGCTCAAAAGCAGGCTCAAGATATGGATGCATACTTAATGCTTTCTTTCGATACATTTGAAGCTAAAGCCGCTTTCTGTGAAAGATTCGGCTATGATCCGTATGCCAAATTTGTAAAGGGTGAGGTATTCGATGAACAGGTAGAAAGAATTGAATGATTATGGAAAGTGAATCTCAAAAAAGCAAACATACGGGGCGAAAGCCCAAATTCGATTACAAGAGTGAGGAATTCCTCTCTCAGGTGGAGACGTATGCCAAAAAGGGATTCACGGATAGAGAAATCGCCTTCGCATTAGGTTTGGCTCCTCAAACGTTCTGTGAGAAGAAGAATGAGCACTCTGAATTATGCGAAGTATTAGCGCGTGGGCGTGCGACAATCACCGCAGCTGTACGTGCTAAGTTCCTTGCTATGGCCTTGGGAGGTATCAAGACCAAGAGTACCGTAGTGAGAAAACTGAAGGATCAGGACGGGAACCTTACCGGAGAAGAAGAACTTCAGGTGAGTGAGAGCGAGCTGGCTCCCAACCTCCAGGCGATGTCTGTCTGGCTGTATCACCATGACGAAGAATGGAGAAAGGTTGAACGCCGGCAGGATGAAGAAAACGACCTTCATCGCGAGAATGGTATAGACATAGACAAATGGATGGAGGAGAACGAGAGTGAAGATTAAACCCCAAAAAATATATGCACCGCTCTACCACAACAAAGACAAGTTCATCATTCTTGTAACCGGAGGACGTGGAAGCGGTAAGTCGTTCAATGTATCTACGTTCATTGAGCGATTGCTTTTCGAGGTGCGCCACCCGTCCCCGGAAAAGAGAATCGTCCATCAGGTTCTGTACACCCGTTACACTATGGTCTCCGCCCATATCTCCGTTATCCCTGAGTTCATGGAAAAGGTTGATTTGGATGGCCACTCTAAGTATTTCCGAAGTACCAAGACTGATGTAAAGAACCTGCGAAGTGGCGGGTGTGTCATGTTCCGCGGCATCAAAACATCATCGGGCGTACAGACGGCCAAGCTGAAATCCATTCACGGTATAACCACCTTCGTGGTGGACGAAGCAGAGGAATGGGTATCGGAAAAGGAGTTTGAAACCATCATGCTTTCCATCCGTCAGAAAGGAATCCAAAACAGAATCATCATCGTGATGAACCCGACCGACTCAAACCACTGGGTTTATAAGCGCTTCATCGAGAACACTCACCGGCTGGTGGAGATTGACGGTGTACAGGTGCAGATTTCCACCCATCCGAATGTCCTTCATATCCATACCACCTATTTCGACAACATTGATAACCTTTCCCCTGAGTTCCTGAATGAAGTCGAGGGAATGAAGGCTAATAACCCCGAAAAATATGCCCACACCGTTATCGGCCGATGGGCAGATGTGGCCGAGGGTGCAGTGTTCAAGAAATGGGGCATTGTGGACGAGTTCCCGATGTGGTGCAAGAAGGTTGGAATCGGACTGGATTTCGGGTATAGTGTTGACGTTACGGCAGCTGTGAGATGTGGAATCGTAGACAACGCGATCTATCTTGACGAGATTGATTACAGGACCAATCTATTATCTTCCGATATTATCAAGTCACTTCGTCCGTGGAATCTGCCGGTATATGCAGACAGCGCAGATCCTCGACTTATCCAAGAAATCCATAACGGAGGAGTTAGAATCTATGCCACCGAAAAAGGCGCAGGTTCTATCGTCGCAGGTATTGATAAAATGAAAGATATGGAGATTTTCGTAACAAAACGGTCATATAATCTGCAGAAGGAGCTAAGAAACTACGTGTGGGACAAAGACAAAGATGGGAATTGCATCAATACACCTGTGGACGCCAATAATCACGCGGTAGATGCTTCCCGGTACTATGTTTTATCAGCTTTACTTGGCAAGATTATGAAGCCGAAAAATCTATCAGAAGTATTTGGACATTAAAAATTAGTATATGAGAACCTTAGAAGAAATTTTGGCATTGCCGGAGATAGAGAGAAAAATCTATTATCTGAAGAAAGGACGAAAGACAGAGCTTCCCAACGCTCATACCCTTTACAACGACTGGAACCCGAACAAGCATGAGATTGTGATTGACGAGGAGAAATATCCGAAAATCAAAATCACTACCAAGCCGGAAGAGAGGATAACCGACCCGAGTACCGGCAAAGAGTATGTAGAGCCGGCCGTGAAGAAAGAAGTCGAGCCGAACCGCATCGCCCTGCCCATCGAGCAGGATATCGTAAACCTTCAGACGGCTTTCACCGTAGGTACAGAGCCTGTTCTTGACTGCCAGCCGGACCAATCGGAAGAAAGCCTTCTTTCCGCCTTGAAGCAGGTATTCAAGAAGAACAAACTGAAATACCAGAACAAAAAGGTTGTTCGGGCGTGGCTGGCCGAGCAAGAAGTTGCCGAATACTGGTATGTAGTAAAGGATGATGGTTTCTGGGCCAAGCTCAAACGCAAGGTCACAGAAATCTTTGGTAAATCCAAACCTGAGTACCGCCTGAAGAGTGCCATCTGGTCTCCGTTCCGGGGTGACAAGCTCTACCCATTTTTCAATGACCAGGGGGATTTGGTGGCCCTTTCTCGAGAGTACAAGAAGAAAGACCTGGACGACGTAGAGATTACCTGCTTCATGACCATCACCAAGGATATGGTTTATCAGTGGGAGCTGACAAGCAACTGGACAGATAAGGGTACGTTCGCTCATGGGTTCAAGAAGATGCCTGTGATTTATATGTATCGCCCTCATGCATATTGCGAGAAGATCAAGAGCCTTCGCGTAAGACTGGAGAAGCTCCTTTCAAACTATGCGGACTGCATCGACTATCACTTCTTCCCTATCCTCATGCTGTTTGGCGATGTACAGAACTTCTCCGGTGAGTTCAAGAATCGGATTGTCCAGCTTACCGGACAGGGAGCGAATGCCCAATATCTTACTTGGAACCAGGCGAGCGAAACGGTGAAGTACGAAGCGGAGACCCTATTCAGCCAGATATACAGCCTGACGAATACTCCGCGTATCTCCTTCGATTCATTGAAAGGTGCTGGAAGTGCGGTATCAGGCGTGGCCTTCGATTATGTATTCATGTCCACCCACCTGAACGTTGAAAACCTGAATGAAACGGTCGGCGAGTTCATGCAGCGACGGGTGAATTTCCTTGTCTCCGCCTTGGGTTCCGTGAACACGACTCTTGAAGCAGCTTCCGAAACCATCGACGTGGACGTACAGATGCAGCCCTACCGACTGGAGAACATCAAAGACAAGATAGACACTGCCATCAAGGCCAAAGACGGGGAGATTTGGTCGCAACAGCGGGCCATTACCTTTGTGGGGAATGTAGATTCCGTTCTGGATGAGATTGAAGCCATCAAGGAAGAGCAGACAGAGAAGCAGAAGAGCGACATCGAGAAGCAGAAACAGCTTTCTACGTTAAAAGGAAATGAAACAAAATCTTAAAAACAGAACATCATTGGCAGAAATTTTACGGGGTTAATACAAAACCGAACGACTTAAAATCTTAAATATAGAACATCCGAATAGCGGTATCTTTATGGTATCGCTATTTTCATTTTCCCCTAAAAACGAACATTCTCTTAAATGTTTCGTATCGTTAGCCTTAAAATTTTCCCTTCCTTTTCTCTATAAGTAAATTTACCGTATGAAATTATTAATCAAACTCATACGGTATGACAATCTTTGAACAAATCTTGGCAGGACTGCAACAGAAGTTTTCTGGGGTGGACACTGCCACACTTACCCGTATCGCCACCAAAAAGGCTGAGGGTGTAACGGACGAATCGAAGGTGACCTCCATCGTTGAGGGTATCTCTTTTCAGGACGTGATGCAAAACTATGGTGATTTCCGTGCAGGACAAGCGCAGACTTCCGCAGTTACCAACTACGAGAAGAAGCATGGACTGAAAGACGGAAAGCCAATCGAGGGACCGGAAGAAAAGAAAGACGAAAAGAAGGATGAGAAAAAAGACGAAGTTCCTTCATGGGCCCAGGCTTTGATTGATTCCAACAAGTCCCTTTCTGAAAAGCTGTCTGCTTATGAATCAGAGAAAGCGCAGGCGCAGCGCAATTCTCAGATCTCGGCAGTGGCCAAAAAGTACGGTATTCCCGAATTTATGCTGAAAGACCGCAACATTCCTGAGAACACGGACTTGGATACTTACTTCAAGGACATGAAGCAGGATATGTCAAACAGCGGTTTTCAATTCGCTAAAGCGCCTGAGACTGCCGAACAGAAGCAGGAGAAGGAAGCAAGCGCGTTCGCCAAAATGATTGAGGCGGACACAAAATCTATTGTCGAACAACAAAACAAGTAATTAGTAAATTATGGCAGCAGGATTTAAGTACAACATCGAGCCTGAACCGTCTGTAGAGGAGCGTTACGACGTGGAGACCGGACGCAGACGCAGAGGCCCTTACAAGCTGGACACGACCAACCTTGTCGCAGGTTCGTTCCTTCCATCCTTCACGCCGATTGCCGCCGATCTGGTGAAGAAAACCGCTCAGGTGGCTATCCGTGTGGAAGTCTATGAGAAATTTACAACCGGTTCCAACACCACATTGAAGATCAAGAAGAACTCTTTGGCTTATGTGGGTATGCATCTTGGAAACGGTGCACATGGAGCAACCATCAACTCCATCGACAAATCAGATAAGGCTTTCGATAAGTTGACGTTAGCAGCAGGCTTTGGTGATACTTTGGAAGCTGGTGCTGTACTCTATGAAGCTACAGCAGTAAACGGTACAACTCCGAAAGTCATTGCTAACTCAGCTTTGTACGAAAGAGTACAAGTTGAAGAAGGCATCGTATTAGTCGCCCTTTTGATGCGAGCATTTGAAATCGAGCCTACTAAATTGGTTATGCCTTTCTCTGACATTGATAAGGCTAACATGCCGCATTTCCAGTTCAACGCTGCAGGTGTGCAATCACCTTCTGGTGTCTCGTATGAACTACCAGAAGCATCCGATTCTGTAATGGGTGGTATTCAGTTGGGATTTACCCAGAGCGGAAAGAAATATCCAGTAGCATTGGAAGGCGGCAAAGCTTATGTGGAAGTTCCTTGGACTGATAATAACACTACCTATCAGGCAGCTAACTCAAGTACCTTGGGACTGGTAAAACAGGGGGCAAAGGTTGATGATGCAACAGGTCAGGAAGATGCACACACGCAGTTGAACGCTCTTCTTACATCATTGAGAAACGCAGGCATTATCGCAAGCAAATAAAGAAAGGAGGACTAATATATGATGCTAACTATTTATACTCTGTTTAACGACCCCAACATCGTTAACGCTGTTATTCAGCGCGTCCTTCAGACACGTAAGGATACTATCTACTGGCAGCAGTATCTGGACTTCCGAAGAACGACTACCCGTGTGTTCAAGGACTACATCGGCCAAGTTACTGGCGTGATGGCCGGTTCCATCAACTCCCGCTACGGAGAGAAGCCCATCCGGGAACGTCGGAACATCGGTTCGGGATATGGAGAGATTGCCTACTTGGGCGACCGCTATCAGATTTCCATCGACCGCCTGTCCGAACTTCAGGACTTGGTGGACAAGTTCAATGCGGCCAAGACCGCCGACCAGGTGGCCGCCATGCAGGACATCGTGAACTTTATCTATGACGACTATCGTCAAGTGCTCCTTGCCGCTCACAAGCGTATGGACATCGTTGTAGGTTCATTGTTGATGACAGGAAAGGCCCAAGTGAAGAACAAGGACGACAATGCCGGAGGCATCGACCTTTTGGACATCGAGCTTCCGTTCAAGTTCATCACTCCCGAAGCTGGAGCGAAGGCCAACTTCATCACCTACCTGCAGACGACTATCAACGAGTTAAAGGCTGTTTACGGCACCTTCCCGAAGATGATTATGTCACGAGGTACCTTCGTGAAGAACATCATCGGTTCAAGCGAGTTCGGCGACAAGTTCAAGATGCAGCTGACTGGTAACGAGATGTACATGTCAACCGGATTGATTACTTCCCAACTGGCCTCTTCTGTATTTACAGGCATCGGGCTTCCTGCGATCGAAATCAAGGAAGACTATGTTCTGGACCAGTCCGGCAAGAACGTGCAGATTTACGCAGACAACCGAATCACCCTGCTTCCGCAGGACAAAATCGGTTACATGCGTTTCCACACGCCCTACGAAGCCGTGGATGGTGTACCGGGACGCAACTACAACCAAGCTGATGGTGACATGCTCATCTCAGGCTATAAGGATGGTAATGGACGTTATCTGGAATACACAGCCGAGTGGATTCCGCAGATCACGAGTCCGAACCTGATTGTGAACTTCGATTTGTCAACCATGAACGCATGACGGTAAACGACTACATATCACAGAAGTTTCAGACCTTCGGCATTAATTTGTCGGAGGCTGACCTTTTGGAGATAAGTCTGTCTTCAGGGATAAGCGGAGAGGATGAGATGGGCCCGTCAAACATCGGACTTATTTCGGTGGCTATGGCGAAGTTCATCCCCTCTCTATTACTCCGTGCCACTTCCATCAGTGAGAACGGTTTCTCAATGTCTTGGAATACTCAGGGCTTGAAGGAATACTATTCTTTCTTGTGCAAGAAGTACGGTCTTGAAGACGCGCTGTCAGATAAACCTAAAGTCAGATTCCTATGATATTCGCTCCACATACCTTACAAGTTAAGGTTACTACTCCAATGGAAACGGACGAGTTCGGCCGGCCCATTCCCAGTACCGGTGGAGAAAGCTGGCAGGACGTATGTCGGTGCCGGTGTGACGATAACTCCACCAAGGAGTTTACTTCGGAAAACGGCGAGGTGTACCGACCGAACTATCACGTAGTCTGTGAGAAGAAAATCTCGTTGAAGGCTGGTGATGAAGTCAGATGTATGGATGGTGAGAATATCAGAGGATCTGGCGAAGTGTACATGGTTAAGAATACGAATTATTTTGGTTACTCAGAGATATGGATGTAAAGTTTGATTTTTCAGACGTGGACAGCTTTTTCGACCAAGGTTATGCCGAGGTGAAAGCTGCTGAAGAGAAGGTCGGCAAAGAGGCTGTCGATTATGCGGTGAAGAACGGCAGTTACCAGAACCGGACCGGAACGCTCCGTAAGTCAAACAAGTATTCAGTACAGGATGACGGTTTGGAGTTAAGGAATGAAGCCGAATATGCTTCGTTCGTGGAATCTAAAGGCTACGAAGTCCTGACTGGTGCAGCCCTATTTGCTGAGAGACGATTGAAGGAGGAAATCAAATGATAGTAACTACCGACATAGCGAACATACTCTACCGTGATTGCCAGCCTTTCGGCATATCCATCGTTCCCCATGGTAAGAAGCTGACGGGACCGATGAAGTCTGAAAGGATTGTTATTCACGCCAAGAAACAGCAGCCGGGGACGTACTGGAAGAAATCTTTCGTAGAAGTGAACCTTTGTGTTCCTGACCTGAAAGAAGGCGAAGCCAACACCATCCGGCTGAACAATCTGGAGAAACAGGCGCAGAGTCTGTTTGACGGAGTGACCGGACGCTATGACGGTACAACCTATCATTATTCCATCGACACAATCGGGATAGAGGAGGACACAGCCTTAAAGTGTCACTATGTGAATGTAAGAATTATGTTTGAAGTTTTAAATGTGAAATAATATGGCAGAAGCAAAGAAAATCACCGCCGTGAATATCAAGAAACTTTGGTATGGCGAAACAAGTGCTATTACAGCCGATTTGACCGGCCAAGCTTTGTACACTCTTTTGCAGGGTCAAACCTTGAAAGAGGTAAAGAACATCCATCAGGATACCTGGACACTTGAAGAAGCGGAAGCGAGCCGCACCAACTACAAGAACCAGCTCACGAATCAGACCTATCGCAGCGACAAAGAGATGGGCGACGTGACGGTTAACTTCACCATTGGTGAGTACGACTACCCGACCAAGAAAGATCTCATGGGCGGCGACGTCATCAACACCGACAAGGGATGGAAACGAGCCAGAGGTAGGGTGAACATCGAAAAGCTGATTGTGGCCCAAACCGAAGACGACCAGTATTGCGTCATTCCCCGCGCCGACATCGGTGCCCGTGAGGCGACAACCGACAAAGCTATCGGTCTTCCGGTAAGTGCTGTTGAATTGGAGCCGAAAGACCCCACCATCGCTCCGGAATACTGGTTCGACTCCGAAGAGGTAAAACAGGGAGCTTAAAAACATAGAAGTGTTTTTCAGGATGGCGGTGGGTGGTTGGCTCACCGCCTTTTTTATATAGAACAGTTATGAACACAGGAGCAAAAATCATATCAGAATCCATCATAGGAATGGATTTCAGAACGGTAATCGTAGGCGGCAAAAGTTATACGGTCTATCCGCCTACCATCCACAAGCTGGCCGGGTCCATTTCCCACCTTTCAAACATACAGGATGCGGAAAGCCTGAGAGACGTGTTACTCTCTCTTGGAGATAGTGAAGCATACAGCAAGGCCCTTTCGTGGCTGATTGCTGGAGACGAAAGTCTGAGCGACGAATTGTCACAGGGTACACTGGACGAGGTGGTGGACGCCTTGGATGAAACCCTTTCCATGATCGATTCCAAGGTTTTTCTCAAAGCTGTCAGCTTGGCGAAGAACGTAAGCCTGCTGGCAGCGAAACCGAGGTTGTAGGAAATGATACTCTACTGGGACAGATAGCGTCGTTCATGGAAAATCTGCACCTGTCCTACCGGGAAGTGGTCTATGAGATATCATACAGAAATTTAGTAATCATGCAGCGTGACAAGCTCCATACCGTTACAGGAACGAAGGTTACGAAGGTGAAAGGTAAGGACATGGCTTCGCGCAGAAGAAGAAATAAGAAATAATAAATGGCGACACTATACTTCAAAGTAAGCTCAGACTATGACGAGGTTATTCGTCTGAGGCAGGAATGTGAGAAGCTGGAATCCCAGCTCAAAAAGATGGACGTGAATAAAGCTCCGGCAGCTGCTAAGGCTTTAGAAACACAACTGGCATCCACACGTCAGCAGATGATGGGATTGGTAACTGAAGCAGCCAAGGCCGGTGCTGAGATTGAGAATGGCTTCAAGAAGAAAATATATGATGCCTCACAGACGGTGAACGGATTATCCGAAAAGATTATTGCCCAACGGGCTGTCATCAAGGATATAGAGTTTGATGTGAAACGTCTTGGGGACGCTTATCGCACGGCTTTGAAGAATAATCCTATAGGAGCATCCGGCAAGCTGGCAGAATACAACGCTGCCCGCAAGGCACTCGATGAAGAGAAAGCGGCATTGTTTGGATTAACGCAGCAACAAGCTGAAGCCCGGCTTTCAGTGAAAAAACTCAGGGATGAGTATTCTCTCTATAAGAAAGAGGCAGGCGATACGGTAGAAATCAACAACGGGCTTTCTCTGTCATGGGGGAAGATGCTTGGTATAATCGGAGGAGCTACGGCATTGAAATCATTGGTTTCACAGATTGTCCGTGTCCGTGGTGAGTTCCAGTCTATGCAGACGGCCATTGAGACGATGGTGGGCAAGGATGTAGCTTCCGGTCTGATGGCCCAACTGAAAGAAATGGCGAAGATTTCCCCGCTTACTCTTACCGATATGGTCGATGCCGAAAAGATGATGCTTGGCTTCAATATCCAAGCGGAAGATACGGTACGCTATCTTCAGGCATTGAGCGATATTTCCATGGGAGACAGCGTTAAATTCAAGTCTCTTACACTTGCGTTTTCCCAAATGTCCGCCGCAGGAAAGCTCATGGGACAGGATTTGAACCAAATGATAAATGCCGGGTTCAATCCTCTGCAAATCATCGCCGAAAAGACCGGAAAATCTATCTCCACACTGAAAGACGAGATGTCAAAGGGTGCTATTTCAGCAGAGATGGTACAGCAAGCCTTCATCGATGCCACCAGCGCAGGAGGTAAGTTCTACCAGATGTCCGAAAACGCATCCAAGACCATCAACGGACAACTATCCATGATGCAGGATGCCTTGGACAACGCCTTCAACGAAATGGGGCAAGCATCCGAGGGAGTAATCATGGAAGGCATACAGCTTACTACCACGCTCATTCAGAATTACGAAACGGTAGGCAAGGTGTTAGTCGGACTTGTCGCCACTTACGGAGCATATCGCACGGCTGTCATGTTGGCCACCATTGCAACAAGTAAACATACCATTGCAGAAGTAGCTTTGACAAATGCGAGGGTTATTGCCCGGAAGGCTCAATTATTGCTTAACGCCGCTATGCTGACCAATCCGTATGTGGCAGTAGCTACAGTGGTGACAGCTTTGGCGGCCTCTATATGGGTCCTTTCTACCCGGACTTCGGAAGCGGAAAAGGCGACAGAGCGTTTTAACTCCATCATGGACGAGCACAACAAGAAGGAGGAAGAACACAAACAAGCTGTAGATGCCTTAATTTCTACCATCCAAGACCAAAACAAGGCCGAAGGCGAACGGTTGGCTGCTTTTGAGAAGTTAAAAGCTGAATACCCGGCTATCTTTCAGAACTACACGACTGAAACGGAATTTTTGAAGGAGATTGTCAAGTATAAGAGGCAGATTGCGGAAGAAGATGCACGACGTTCCACTTATTCTTTGGAGGAACAGTTGAGGGTAGAGCAAAACAGATTGAACCATTATCGGCAAGTACGTGCCAGTGGAACATCTACGTCTTTGGTGGATATGGACGGAAACGGTTGGGCGAGCGACAACGTGGAGGATGCTATCAAAGCGCAAACACAAATAGTAAACCGTCTAAAGGCTCAGATTTCCACTCCTCTCGTTAACTCTTATCTTGAAAGCATCAAGACACTAAAAGATGAAGATATTAAGTCTGTATTGGATGAGATAACCTTATCCATGAAAGCTCTTGGCGATTCCGGTAAGGATACCATTGCCATTGTCGCATCCCTTGGTGGTGAGTTCTCCAAGGAACAGTTGGGCATGATTAAATCAGCCATTGAAACTGAACAAAAGTCCAGAAGCGAGCGAACTACTTACGCCGAGGACTACGAGCAGGCCCGCAAGGATTGGGAGGAAGCCAAGAAAGAGTTACAAAAGATAGAAGCAGACAAGGATAACTTCACCAGCAAGCAATACGAGGACGCCAAGAAGCGCGTAGAATCCACCGAGAAGGCTTATAAGAAGTTGGGAGGCGACACAAAAGGAAAGGGAGTAAAGTCTGAAAATCAAATCCTCACCCAGCAATCCCGCATTGATGAGCTGGAACAGAGGCAAGTTCTGGAACGTACCCGCCAGCAAATCGACCTTGAAAACCAAGTGGAGCAGGCACGCATTGATGCTATGGCCGATGGAGCCGAAAAGATACGTGCCCAGCGAGAACTGGATAACAAAAATGAGCTTGCAGCTATCGAGCGGCAGAAAGAAGAATATAAGCAAAAGGTGATTCAGTCGCAGAAGGAAATTTTCGACGCCCAGGAGGAACTTAAGGCCAAACAGAATCCAAGTTACAAAAAGAAGTCATTTGATTCGTCTTCCGTTTCGGTCGATACATCCGCCTTCGACCTCATCTATGGTTTCACGCTGAAAAGACAGGCCAACGACCAGATACGCGAACAAGAAAGTGCGTGGAACCGCTACCTTCAAGAGTATGGTACTTTCCAGCAGAAGCGTCAGGCCATCACAGAAGAATATAACCGGAAGATGACTGAAGCCCAGACCGCAGGAGAAGCCGCCATACTTCAGAAGCAGATGGAGGAAGCCTTGTCAGACCTTAATATGGATAAGCTGAAGCAAGAAATCAACTGGGAACTTGTCTTCGGTGACTTGGATAAGGTATCCAAGGAGTCCTTGAACAAGGTAAAACAGCAACTGAAAGACTTCAAGGACTCCGAAGAATACAAGAATATGGCCGTTGACCAGAAGAAGGTCATTGACGAAGCCCTAAACAATATTCAGACAACCCTCATCGACAAAGGCGGACTCTTGGCCGACCTTCCGGAGCAATTAAACGAACTGGCCAAAGCCCAGAAAGAACTGGCATTGGCGCAAGAAGAATATAACGAAGCCATAAAGAACGGAACCGACGAACAGAAGGAATCCGCCACAAAGAAGCTGAACGATGCCCAGAAGAAGCAACAGAATGCACAGACAAATGTGCAGAAATCAACCGACAGGGCACGAAGTAATCTCGTAGCATTATCAAATGCTATCAACGATTTAGGAAGTAGTTCGGAGGCTTCGCTCACATCAGTTGGCAACCTTGTAAGTGGAATTTTGGATATAGTTGGAGAAGGCGGTGATAAAATCTCTGGAATAATTGGTAGTATATTTTCCCTTCTTGACAATATCGGTTCACAAGGACTTGATGGATTTATTGGGAATATCGTTAAATCTATAGCAAACGCCGCTTATGGAGCATGGGATACGATATTCGGATGGACAGGTATAGATTTTGGAGGAGAAAGCGACCCGCACCTGCAGGAAGATCTTGAAAGGCTGACCATCTCCAACCAGGACCTGATAAACTCTCTCGACAATCTGGCCGAGAAAATGGACGAGAGCGCTGTAGCCGATGCAACAGGTATCTATGAGCAACAGAAGAAGAACATCGAAGACCAGATAGCCAATACACAAGAAATGATGCAACGGTCGGCTGCAGCTTATAGCAATGGATTTCTGGGAATCGGAGGCACGCACTCCAGCAACAAGAAAATCAATGAAGTAATGTCGGCCGAGGACTGGAAACGTGTCAGCAAAGCGGCCGGTGTTTCTGTGACAAGCGCCAGCGATTTTTGGAATCTGACCAGTGAACAGATGTACAACGTGGCCAATGAAGCAACTGACCTATATTCCAAAATCAAGCAATACGCCGACGATGGTTATCAGAACGCTTCGCAGTACATGGACGACTATATCGAATACTGGAAGCAACTGGAAGAACTGGAAGATGCTTATCGTGAGAAACTGACCGACACTTCGTTTGATACCGTCCGGGATGAGTTCAAGAATAGTCTTCTTGACATGGAATCGGATGCGGAAGACTTCGCCGAAAATTTTGAGAAGATGATGCAGCAGGCAGTCGTTGAGAGCATGATGTCAGATACTTATGCCCAAAGATTGAAAGAATGGTACAAGAACTTTGCAGACTCGATGACGGACGGGACACTTACTGGAACTGAACAAAGCGACCTGAAGGCACAATGGGACGAGATGGTAAGTGACGCCTTGGCTGAGCGTGACGCTATCATGCAGGCTATGGGATGGGATAGTTCATCCTCTGAACAACAATCCGCCTCCAGCCGCGGATTCGGCACTGAAATGACCCATGAGGATGCAGGCGAATTGAGTGGCCGGTTTACCGCCGTGTATGAGTCCAATCTTAGAATAGAAGCTGCAGAGCAACAACAGACGGTGGCCATCACCGAACTGCGTGGCTCCATCAGTGCCCTGACGTCACAGGCATCGGGCATGTACAACATCGCCGATGAGACACGTACCATACTGGCCAATTCCTACTTGGAACTGCAGCAAATCAGAGAGAATACAGGTGAAATCGTCAAATCCATCAAACAGATGCAGGCTGACATCGCCGAAGTGAAACGTAATACATCAAGACTATGACAGGAGATTTAATCATCAACGGGAAAGACGCATTCTCAACGTGGGGAGTTCGCATGGGAGACGGTTTTCTCGACGCCATCGACGGATTCAACCAAATGAAAGATTACATCGAGAACGAGAGCCGCCTGGAGCATGGTAAAAGGGTGATAACCGACAATGCAAAAGTGGACTCGCGCGAAATCACTCTTCAGTTTACCATTGAAGGAAGTTCGGAAAGTGACTACCGGTCGAAGAAGAAAGCCTTTCAGACAGAACTGGAGAAGGGAGCCGTGAGCATCAAAATACCCGCTCTCGGAAGTGAGGTTTACAAGCTGGTTTATCTGGGGAAAAGTATCTCTTATGGATTGAGTTTAGACAGGTGTTTTGGTAAGGTATCGAGCAAATTCGAGGAGCCAAATCCTACTGAAAGAAGCGAATAACGAACCTTTTCACTATTGTTTCAAATGGAAGTCCTGATTATTAGGGCTTCCATTTTCTATTTCTGAACTTTGGGGATATGATTGAAATCAAAGACATATCCGGCCAAGTAAGATTTTCCACCCCTATCAACAAAGGGGCCAATGGAAAGTTTACATTGATGAAAGAGGACTACATTATCCTTCCCTTCTCGGTGCCCTCCCCCATCCCGTTCAAACTGGGCGATTACGTGGATTTGGCCGGAGCGTTAGACGACTCTCTGGGTGGCAAGCTGGCAAAAATCTATGAGATTGTTGACCTTCAGAAGCCCACCCATAATACCTCTACAGGAGGATATGACTACGAATTAAGACTGGATGCCTACTACTGGAAGTGGAAGAACAAGATATTTAAGTACACCCCCGAACAGGCCGGTAGTGAAGCGTCATGGTCGCTTACTGCAGCCCTTGACGTGCAGTTAGGCGTATTCCTCCGGAACCTGAAAGCACTTGGATATACCTACAGAGGAACAGACTTCACATTCAGCATAGACGATACCGTAGAGAACAAGGCCGTGGCGATGACCTACGACAACATGAACCTGTTGGATGCCCTGTTTTCTATGGCGGGTGAGGATAAGTGGAACTGCGATTGCTGGATAACGGACAACGTAATTCATTTTGGGCGAAATGAGTTCGGAGATGCCGTTAAAATCGAGCGTGGTGTCGAAGCGTCGTCTATCACCCGCAGCGAAAGTCAGGGCACTTATGCCACCCGCATCTATGCGTTCGGCTCTACAAGGAATATTCCTACGAGCTACCGTCCAACCGACGAGCAGGCGGTAATCAATGGCGTGGTCCAGAAGCGCCTGATGCTACCGGCTGACACTCCCTATATAGACGCATACGAAGGCATGTCGCAGGAAGAAGCCATCGAGGACGTTGTAGTGTTCGATGATGTTTATCCCCGTCGTGTGGGAACCCTCTCCGATGTCCACACTCGCACTGAAGAAGTGGAGAATGAAGACGGGACTACAGAAACCGTCACATACTACCGCTACAAGGACACCGGGCTGGAGTTCAAGGAAGAGTATATCATCGAAGGACAAGAGCTTCAGATTACCTTCCAATCCGGCAAACTAAACGGTATGGTATTTGGCGTCATCTTTAACCCGACCCCGAAGGATGAAACGCGTGGCGAACAGCTTTGGGAGATTGTGAGGAACGAGGATTACGGTCGTCCTCTACCCGACGACATCATCTGCCCAGCAGACGGCGACCAATACATCCTATCAGGATTCGACATCCAACTGGTATCCGACCAATATGTCCCTTCCGCCGAACAAGAGCTGAAAGAGAAAGCACAGAAGTATGCCGACAAGGTGAAGAAGGATGATGGCACCTACCCTACTACCTTAATGAGCACTTGGGTACACGAAGACCCAGTTTCACACACATTCGAGTTTGGCCAACGTATCAATCTGGTGGACGACACCTACTTTGAGAACGGTCGGATCTCCCGTGTATTGGGCTGGGAGATGAACTTGGACATCCCGTGGGACAGTCCGGTATATACCATCGGCGAAAGTATGCCTTACTCACGCATCGGTGAGATTGAGGACAAGGTTGACTCACTTACATACAAGGGACAGACTTATACGGGTAGTGGAGGAAGCAGTGTGTATGTTATCAAGGTAAACGATTCGACCCCTGCCTCTGACAGCAACGTGTTCTCGGCATTGCGCTCGCTGGCCATGTTTCTGAGGAAGGATAGGGAAGACTCCACCACCTACCTCCTCAAGCTCCTGGGCGGCACCGTCATCGGCGGGCTGGCCAAGTTCGGCGAGTTCGTCACAGGGGTCAGTGGGGGCATGATAGACGAGGACGGGCAGGCGGAGCTGGAGTCGCTGTTCCTCAGAAGCGAGCTCATCGTGCCCGCCATCCGCTACAACTACATGACCTACTTCATGGGCTACAACCTCATCACGCCGGGCGGAGGACTGACCGTAAAGGACTTCACGGACAACGGCGACGGCTCGTGGACGGTGACCCCCGACCTTGAAGAGGGCATGCCGATAGGGCAGTATGTGGACGACATTCTCTTGGGGTATTGGTATGACAAGAACTCACAGACCGGAGACTTCGCCGGATTTAAGAAGGTGCAGTTCCGCGTGACTTCGGTGGACTACGACGCCAAGACGTTCACCATGACCGCACGGCCCGGCACGGATGCCGTGCCCTACAAGCAGATGAAGCTGGGCCAGACGGGCAACTTCACCAACGAAGCCCGCCAGACGTACATGATACTGGACGTGCGAGACGGCAACAACTGCATCACCTTCTTTGACCACGCCAACACCTGGGACCCCGAACCTGCGCAGATGCCCTCATGGTTCGGCAAGAAGAAAGGCATGACCATCAACGGCATCAACTGCGACAGCTACTCCGGCGCATTGCAGAACATCCTGATAAGCGGACTCATCTTCCAAATCGACGAGATAACGGGCGACTCCATCCGTGTCCCCATCGACAAGGGAGCGTGGCAGGAAGACACCGACTACGCCTACTACAACCGTGTGTCCCACAACGGCTCCCTGTGGCTGAGCGTCTCCACCGAGAAGACCAAGGAAGAGCCGGGCACGGGAAACGCCTGGCTGAAGCAGGTGGACAAGGGCGAGAAGGGCGACCCCGGCCTCTCCGTCGTGGGAGGCGGGCATTGGGACTCCTCCAAGGTGCCCTACGCCGCCAATACCCTTGTCACCATGTACAACTGCGTCTTCGCCTCGAACGTGGAGACCTCGAACCCCCCGCTGGCCATCATGAGGTTCAAGGACGGGTCGTTCATCCGGAAGGCCGACGGGGGCTATATCCTCGCAGGCAAGTCGGCCGACTTCACCGTCAACGAGGACTGGACGATGCTGCTCGACGGTCGCCAGCTGAAGGGAACCAGCATCACCTTCCTCGGAAGCTTTGCCACAGCACCGTCCAATCCTTCAGAAGGCAACAGCTACTACAACACCACCGACCGATGCACCTATATCTGGCAGAATGGCCGGTGGATGCTGATGGTGTCGGATGGAAAAGACGGCCGCGATTACGAATACATCTACACGCGCAACAACTCTATCGGCATCATCCCCGACAAACCGGACAGCTTGCAGCAGGATGATTACGTGCCGGAAGGATGGACGGATGACTTCCTCGGCGTAGATGCAGACCATCAGGTTGAATGGGGCTGCAAGCGAACCAAGCGTGACGGCGTATGGAGCGAATGGAGTACACCTGCTGTCGTACACCGATGGAGCAAGGACGGAGAGAGCGCCGTCATCGCCGATCTGGACAACGAGATGGTGAGCTGCGCCCTGACATCAGAAGGGAAAGTGTCCAAGGCCCAATCCTGGACAACCAACGTAACAATGTGGTACGGCTACGAAGAGCTGGAGCTGACAGCACTGACCGCAACACAACCATCGGGGCTGACCGTACAGGCCGACAAGCAGGCTGGCACCGTAACCGTGAGCGCATCGGCCGGTGCTGCTTTAGCAGAAACAAGCAACGTCGTCATCACACTCACCGCCTCGAAGAACGGACAGAATTTCGAGCGGAAGCTGACCTTCACCGTGGCAGGCGTCAGGGCGGGAGCAGATGGGTTGCCGGGTGATAAGGGTGACGATGCCGTGCTATACGCCCTCGTGCCTTCAGCATCATCTGTCGCCAAGTACAAGGATGGAACATACAGCGTGGCCTCTGTGTCCTGTATGAGGCAGAAGACCGTAGGAGCCACCATCAGCGAGACAACCGACGGAGAGCTGAAGTACAGCCTGGACGGCGGAGCAGAGCAACCAGTAAACAACGGGCAGGCCATAGCGGTCACGCTTTTCAAACGATCCATCAAATTCCTGTTCTACGTCGATGGGAAGCTGGTGGATGTCGAAACCATCCCGATGCTGAGTGACGGTACCGATGGGCAGGACGGAAGCAGTATCGAAGTCGTCGGCCACTGGGAGTCGGCGAACGTGCCCTACAAGAAGAATCAGCAGGTCAGCTTCAGCCACGGCTCTTTCGTCGCATTGCAAGATACCAGCGAGCCGCCTCTGGCCATCGCCCGCTTCAACAACGGGAAGTACCGGAGGACCACACGCGGCTATATCCTTGCCGGACGTTCGCAGGACATGGCCGTACATGCCGACTGGCAGATGGTGGCCTGGACAGATCCGTCCATCGTATATCGCCTGGACTGCCCGGTGACTGCCTTCAGCTACACATCCACCGGCAGCCTGTCGCCGTCGTCCGTCGAAGTGACCTGCCGTCAGATCAAAGGGCAGGAAAGTTCGCTGTGCGCATCGCTCTACCTCGTTGGACGACGATACAACGGGAGCTCTTGGGCGCAGTTCATATCGCCGACGCAGGCCAACAAAGTGAACGTTACACCTGCAGCAGGATACACCCAGTTCACCGTGCGAGCCTACAAGTCTTCGTCTGATGCTTCAGCCTGGAACAACAACTACGTGGCAGAGCTGGGAATCGGAGTGGCCGAACGTGGTATAGATGGGAAGACACTTGGTTTCCTGTACGACTGCGGCGTTTTCCAGTCCGGAAAGAGCTACGTGTGGAACTCCGACCGGCGGGACAAGGTCATATACAAGATCGAGAACACATACTACAACTTCCTCGTTAAGAACTTCGGAAGTACCGTCACTGCAGCACCCACATCGGCAACAGGCGACAGCAACTGGGAAGCCTTACAGAAATTCGCAAGCATCGTGACCGACACCTTCTTTGCCGACGGGGCAAACATCGCCGGACTGATGTTCAAGCTGACGGGATACACCGAAGCGGGTATTCCTGTAGGAGAAATCAGGTCACAGAACACGGGTACCGACGGTCAGCCTGTGCTGTCATGTAATACGCTGACGGGTAAGTTCGTATGCCAGGATGCTGACATCACGGGAACCATACGTGCCACTGACGGATACTTCCGCGGAATTGTCGAGACTGCAGCAAGCGGGAAGAGAATAGTTATCAATCCAGCCACTAACAGCTTTAAGATGATTGATGCGGAAAATAAAGAACTTGTAGCTATAAACTTCTCAAGCATTGAAGGATTTGATGTGGGTCTGATCCGCATGGATGCTTATCAAGGCACACAGGTTGTATATTCAACAGATGTTTCTCCGACGCACGTGAGTATCAGCGGGCCGCTTGGATTGACAACAATTACAAGCCAAACCTTATTAGCCCAAGATGCAGCTGCACAAAACAATGTGGAAATACGATCGAAAGCAATCTCCATAAAATACGAGAATACGCAGTATAACGGCGTGGACGGTGAATATAATATAGCTGTAGAAGCCTATAGACGTACATTGAAGTTCGTACATGGAGTTTTAGTATCAGTTAGATAATAACATAGTAATGAAAATGAAAACAATCAATTTCGAAAAAATGCTCATATACACGAGCCTCGCACACCGTGATAGCATTGAGCAAGATGTCCGAGAGACATTTGCCGACGTAATCTACCGAAGCTGTCCTGGCATTGCGGCCCTCGAACTGGCTCGAAAGATATACCATTCGGAAGGTGATACGGAATACTCCGAGCAGGAGGTCAACATCATCCGACAGGCATCGAGCATGTGCACGGCACAATTTATCGAATCAATCGAACGAATATTAACTAATAACGAATAAGACTTATGGGAACAATCGACATGTCACAAGTATCAGGCTTCAAGGCCGTAGACGCAGAAGGTAATGAACTGGGAGTAGTCAGCATGAACGAACTGACCGAATCCATTAGCAAGCAGGTTCTGCAGACCATCGCCATGCGCAATCAGGCGACCACTCTGGAGCAGCCAGCACTGATGTCAGCGGCCAGTACATTGGCTGCAGGGAATGATGCGTATGAGAATGAACTTCCTGAGCAGACAGACCTCAAGTGGGCGCGTGCTCTGGATGCTTCCGGAAACCCTATTTTAATCTCAAAGGAGAGTTTGGCTTCAGTCGTGGGAGGACTTATAGGATTGGCTACTAAAGATAAATCTGGACTTATTCCATCAGGTGGATATATAAGGGCTGATTTAGAAGATCAAAAGTGGTATTGTCTTTTTGAAACGGAGAATAGAGCTGCTAATGTTGTTAAGGTACAATGTATGTCATACCAAAATCAAATGCCTGTAGACGTTACAATTAGATTTTATGTTTACGATGGGGAAAAAAAATTTGAATATAAAATTAATGGCTCTACTACCAGTAATGTTTTTGAAACAAAAATGAAATATAAGTATGATGGCGGGAAGTATAAAGTTTGGATAAAATCCGGATATATTTCAGCACAATTCCTTAACATGGATGGATTAACAAATGTGCTTGTATTAAATGATCCTGATTCAGATGCCATAGATATGGTTGGAGAATAATAATCCACACCATGTACTCTTTTTCATACGTGGGAGAACTGCTCCCAACATACGGAATATCATTAACAACTTCTTATCCGGATTTGACGGTTGATAGTCCGATATATATAAATATAGAGAATAACAAGTGCTACCTCATATCAATAGACTACCCTTATGAAAAGCAAGGAGCAATCGTATACATCAAGTCCTATGGCGAACTTGTTCTTCTGAATAACACATTACCAACCGCGATAACCTTTGAAATAGACAACTCAATCTTTATAATTAGGGCGCTCAGCGGTAAAAGAGGAATGCTTATAAAGTACATTAAGTTTTAGGAGGCTAACCCATATTAGCCTCCTTAAATTTCTATCCAGCCCTTAAATTGATTATTGACACCAACTCTTCTCCAGATTTTATTTGATTCATAGCAAGAAATAATTTGCATTAAATTACCACTTTGGTTAATCACTAATATAGTTCCTCTCTTAGCATCTGATGGAATATTGTTAGGTAGGCTGTTTTCAATATAATATCCATAGGCCCCAGAGTTATTGTCTTGTATTAATCTATCTAAATCCGTATCTTCACCTAAAACACCTTTCCGATTCAATGTTTGAAGTAGTTCTCCCACCCAGGCAGGAACCTGTACAGATTGTAAGGCCAGCTGAACGGGTGGGAG
>ERZ779877.436-NODE-436-length-45828-cov-6.979813_pt1 | contig 45828 bp, 38 predicted proteins | sample MGYA00511556_ERZ779877 | MGnify/ENA primary metagenome ERZ779877 (study PRJEB29588, sample SAMEA2159338) | human gut metagenome | biome: human gut; feature: human-associated habitat; material: faeces | place: Denmark | collected 2008/2010 ... | reverse complement strand
TCCGTATGGCAAACTTTTTGAAAAGCGCATTCCAGGACATGAAAGAAAGCGCAAAGGCGCAGCATGAGGTGGATAAGGCCAATTTCGAAGCGGCAAAGGCCGAAGCCTTTTTGAAGGAAGTATAGCAGATATGAAAGCACCGGCGTCATCTGGCAGTGACGCCGGTGTTTTTCGTTTCTGCTCGGAAAAAAGCAGGGACACAAGACGCCTGCGTCGAATATTATACTATTACGGTATGTTGCGAACGGATTCTATACAGGCGGTGATATTGTGCATATCCATTACATGCATATTGAAAATTATCGAAACTTGACAGACGTGGAGATGACCTTTCACGAAAAGGCCAACTATCTCGTCGGTGAAAACGCTATCGGCAAAAGCGGGTTTCTGCGCCTGCTGTCGGTTATGAGCGAAGGCTTCGGCATCAGGGAAGACGATTACGCCGACCCGGAAAAGCCGATTATTGTCACGCTGGAAATGCATTTGCTGCGAAATCAGAACGAATACTTTGCCGCCTTTCCCGACGAGCAGCGGGAAACGATGACGGTGCGCCTGGAAAAGCGAGTGGAAGAAATCTATCCCCGGCTGTATGACGTGGAGCGGAATGAAGAACTGCCTCTTGACTTGATACGCTGCATCCATTATCTGCCGAATTCCGTCGTCGAACCGGAGGAACTCAAAGTGCCGGCTACGGTATACCGCGCGCTGGAACGGCGGCTGTATCAGTGGGAGCATTCCCATGATAACGGACTGGACGAAGATACGCAGGCCTTTATTCATCATGAAGTGCAGGTAGGCAGCCTCGACTCGTCGTATTTTGTCAATATCTTCCTCTTGTCCCGCATCCTGAGCCGCCAGGATCGCTCGACAGCCGACAACATGAAGTTTATTTCCCTCGTCGCCCTGCGTATCCTCACGCAGATTTTCATTATGTCCCGAAGCAAGGCCATGCCCCTGGAGCAGAGCCTGATTATCGACGGCAAGGGGCGGCGCTATTTGCCTCTCGTCGTATCTATCGACGAGCCGGAGGTGCACCTCCATCCATACATGCAGCGGTCTATTTTAAATTATTACAAGCAGCTCCTGAGCAACGGCGATTCCCGCTTCTGCGAGCTCCTGAAGGATTTGTTCGGCATCGACGGCCTGCGGGGGCAGCTGTTCATCGTCACGCACTCGACAGACGCCCTCGTCGACGATTACCGCAATATCGTCCGCCTGTACCGCGGCGATGCCGGTCAGGTCTGCGCGGCCTGCGGAGCGACCTTTCATTTCAGCGAGGAAATCGAGAAGCACCTGATCATGCATTTCCCCGAAGTGAAGGAGGCCCTGTATTCGCGGAGCGTCCTCGTCGTCGAAGGGGAAACGGAGTTCGGCTGCTTCCAGCTGTTCGGCACGACGCTGGGGCTGCCCTTTGACTACTACGGCATCTGCCTCATCAACGCCCGCGGCGAAAGCTCGATTTCAAAGATAAAGAAGCTTCTGGAATACTTCAAGATTCCCACCGTCGCCTTATACGACGCCGACGTAAAGGGCGGCCATAAGGGCGAGACGGGCGTGTTCTTTACCGACGAAATTTGCTTTGAAATGGATTTGGCCAAGACGATGATCGACATGGGCCGCCGCCGCGAGCTGGACCGCATCATCAATACCGTAGCCGGCGAGCACGGCCGGGCCACGTCGGACATGATTAAAAAGGCCTGCCGCAAGCTGGACGTCAATTTCCACGACTATCCGCCGCGCATGCTGGGCAACGTCAACGCCCGCAATATCAAGGCACTGTACATCTATTATTTTGCCTGGCTGTACAGCAACAAGGGCGTCATCCTAGGCCGGCTCCTGGGGCAGTCCCTGCGCAGCCAGGAAATCCCCAGGGCCTTTGTCAAGGTCATCGAAGAGGCCGGCAAACTGGCAAAAGTATAAGCTGCCTTGCAGCAGACATTAGAGCAGGAGTTATCGTATAGTATGAAATTGTTTATCGCAGAGAAGCCCAGCATGGCCAGGGAACTGGCAAAATGCCTCCCGCAGCCGCAGCGGCAGGAAAAGGGCTTTATCCGTACGGGCGGCGGCATCGTCACCTGGGCCTACGGCCACATGCTGCAGCAGGCGGAGCCGCAGGATTATAATCGGCAATACAAGCAGTGGAAGGACGCCGATTTGCCCATTATTCCAGAGCATTGGAAGCTGCTCGTCAGCCCGAACAGCAGGGAGCAGTTCGACGTCATCTGCCGCCTCATCGGCGACGCCGACTCCATCGTCCATGCCGGCGACCCTGACAGGGAAGGGCAGCTTCTGATTGACGAAATACTCGATTATGTAGGCAATACGAAGCGCGTCGAGCGCATCCTTTTAAATGCCCTCGACGAAAAGAGCATCGGTGAAGCCCTTCATGATTTGCGGGATAACGGCGATTTTTCTCATCTCAAGGAATCAGCTTTGGCCCGCAGCCGTGCCGACTGGCTCATCGGCATGAACCTGTCGCGGGCTTATACGCTGGCCGCCCGCCGGCAGGGACACCGCGTCGTATTTCCCATCGGCCGGGTTAAGACGCCGACGCTGGCCTTAGTCGTCCGCCGCCAGCGGGAAATCGACAATTTCAAGCCCGTGACCTATTACGTCGTCAAGGCGCAGTTCAATCATGCCAAGGGCGTCATTACAGCCCAGTGGCAGCCTGGCGATACGCAGGCCGGCCTCGATTCGGAAGGGCGCTGCATCGATAAAAAGAAAGCTGAAGAAATAGTAGAAAGGCTGCGCGCTCAGCCCGATGGAACGATTGCCGAAGGGAAGAAGACGAAAAAGAAGGAAGCGCAGCGGCTGCCCTTGTCCTTGTCGTCCCTGCAGGTGCTGGCAGGTAAGCGCTACGGCTACAGCCCCCAGCAGGTATTGGACGCAGCCCAGCAGCTGTACGAACGCAAGCTGACGACCTACCCCCGGTCAGACTGCGAGTATCTGCCATTGAATCAACGCAAGGACGTGCCGGCTATTTTAGCTAATTTAGGCCGCCTTTCAGATAAAAACTTGTCCCAATGGGCTGGGCGAGCCGACGGCAGCATCAAGAGCCGGGCTTGGAACGACGGCAAAATTACGGCGCATCACGCGATTATTCCGACGACGGTGCCCTGTCCGTATGATAAGCTGACGGCTGTTCAGAAAAATATATATTTCCTCATTGCCCAGGCCTACATGGCGCAGTTCTATCCCGTGCATGAATATATACAGAACCGCATCGTCATCGCCGCCGCCGGCGAGCAGTTCGTCGCCCACGGCAAAACCGTCGTCGTGTTGGGCTGGAAAGAGCTGTATCAGTCCGATGGAGACGATGATGACGAAAAGGGAGAGTTGCCGCCGGTCCGCAAGGGCGACGGCGTCCAGTTCCGCCGCGGCAAGGTCGAAGAAAAGGCTACGAAGGCGCCGCCGCGGTTCACCTCGTCGACGCTTCTTCAGGCGATGAAGGAAATTTATAAATACGTCAAGGACGATTCGCTGAAGAAAAAGCTTAAAGAAGTGCAGGGCATCGGTACGGAAGCGACGCGGGCCACGATTATCGGCGAGCTCATCGAGCGGAAATTTTTAGTCGAAGAAGGGAAAAAGAAGTACCTGAAACCGACGGATATGGCCTATCTTCTCGTCGATTCTCTGCCGGACGAGCTGCTGTATCCCGATGAAACGGCCGTTTGGGAAGAACGGCTGTATCAGATGAGCCTGGGAAAGGACAGCCTGGCCGACTTTCTCGGCGCCCAGGAATTATTTTTGCGCAAGCTCATTGCGGCAGCCCGGAACAATGACAGAACGCCGCAGCCGAAGGAAGGACGCGTATGTCCTCAGTGCGGCGGCGCTATGGTGCGCCGCCATGGAAAATACGGCGATTTCTGGGGCTGCACTAACTATCCCAAATGCCGCCATACGGAGCGCATCGACGCGCCGCCTGCGTCGGCAGCCGGCGACGGTTCATCTTATATTTGTCCGCGCTGCAAAGAGGGAATCTTTGTCCGCCGCAGCGGCCCGTACGGTCCGTTTTGGGCCTGCAGTAAGGAAGGCTGCCGTACGACCTGTGCCGACGTAGACGGCGTTCCCAGCATTTATGCTGCCTCGTCCGAAAAATAAACCTGTCGGGGACGGCGTACGGTGTAAGCGTCTGTGCCGTATAGTACAGCAGAGGAGAGGAGGGGTGAAGGATGGATACAGCGCAGGCCCGGCGTTGGTGCCGCCAGCAGAAATACGACCAGGCAGCGGCTATGTACGCCCGGCAAATTGCCGCAATGGATGCATGGGGGCCGTGGGACTATTACTACTACGCCTACAGCCTGAGCAAACTGAAAGAGTATGCCGAAGGACGGGAGATTTCCCGCCGGTGCATCATAGCCTTTCCCGGCTTTACCCAAATCCGGGATGTATACGGCTGGTGCCTGTATCATCTGTACGTGCGTCCTTTTGTACCCGGACAGTCTGACGAAGACGATTTCCGACGGGCCGTCGAGGCCATCGTCAAGTATACCGAGCAAACGGCTCAATCCCCTTATGAACGGGCCGTCTGGAAGATGATCGACGTGCTGCGCCGGCAGAAAAAAGCTTCCGCTGAAGAAATAGACTCCTGGCTGACTCTCCTTAATCCCGACAGGCTGTCTTTGCAGCCGCAGGAGTACGTCAAGGACGGCGAATGGCTGAGCGGCGCGTCGTACCGCGAGCGGTGGTATGCCCTGAAGAGCGGCGTATTGGTCAAGAAAGGGGAATATGACGCCTGCATTGCTGTCTGCAAAGAAGGGCTGCGTATTTTTACGGACTTTCACTATGACAATGATATCTGGTTCAAATATCGCATCGCCCTCTGCCGCCTCCGCCTCGGCGACGTAGACGGCGCAGAGCGAGAATTTTCCGCCCTTTTGCAGTATAAGCAGCATTGGATTATATACCGCGGGCTTTTCTACACAGGGCAGGCGCAGAAAAGCCTGCGGAAGATGAAACAATACGGCGCCGCAGCCCTGCTCCTGCCGGGGGATATGGCTGATAAAGTCCAGTTCCTCGCTGAATTTGCCGATTCCCTGGCGGGCCAGGAGGACTTGCGGACGGAGCGGGCCCGGCACTATGCCCTGGCCCTGCGCATTCGGCAGGAAAAAGGCTGGTTCGTTCCGGAGGCTCTGCGCAGGCAGGCCGCGACGTATGAAGGGCAGATTCCCCGTAAGGCGGAGTTGCTCCGCTCGCTGCAGGCATTCTGGATACGGTGCCGGCACGACGGCGAAGAAGAAAAGCAGGGCTTTATCTCGGCCGTTCTGCCGGGAGGACGGGCCGGGTTTATCAAGGAATACGGCGGGCCGTCCTATTATTTCAAACGCGATGCCCTCCTGGGGCTGGACGCCGAGGCAGGGACGTACGTCACCTTTTTCGTCGAAGTCGGCCAGGATCGCTTTGGCGGCAAGGCGTCGCGGCGGGCTGTCGATATCCGGAAAAAAGAAAGCCTGTTCTGACGATGAATTTTTCGCATATACTTTCTCATTTTGTATGGCGACGCGGCCTGTTTTGGTATATAATTTTGGTATACCACATGGAAAGGTGAAGGCATAACATGATTTTATCAGGCAAGGAAATCGTAAAGCATTTGGGTAAGGAAATTATCATTACGCCCTTTCATCCCGAACGGGTCAATCCGAACAGCTATAATTTATCGTTATATAATCAGCTGATGGTATATGATGACTACGAGCTGGACATGGCCAAGCCCAATCCGGCGTCGATTATCGACATCCCCGAAGACGGCTACGTACTGCAGCCGAATAAGCTCTATTTGGGGCGGACAAACGAGTATACGAAGACTGACGGCTATATTCCTATGCTGGAAGGCCGCTCATCTGTCGGCCGTCTGGGCGTGTTCATCCACGTGACGGCAGGCTTCGGCGACGTTGGCTTTGCCGGCTACTGGACGCTGGAAATCTTCTGCGTCCAGCCGATCCGCATTTATCCCAACGTGGAAATCTGTCAGATTTACTACCATGACATCGACGGCGAGTACGACACGTATCAGCACGGCAAATACCAGAACAATTCGGGCATTCAGCCGAGCATGCTGTGGAAGGATTTCCAAAAGAAATAATATAGGCAACGGATATAAAGCATGTCTGCGCGCAGATATGCTTTTTTGCGAAAGGAGAAAGGCTATGAAAGAAATTGCATTGCAGGATATTCAGGGATTTCGCATCGGCAACGCTCAGGATGAGCTGGGCGGCACGGGCTGTACTGTCCTCATATTTCCTGACGGCGCGCCCTGCGGCGTCGATATTCGCGGCGGCGGGCCGGCCAGCCGGGAGTCGGAGCTCCTCAATCCGACGGCGGCAGCGGAGAGAATTCATGCCGTACTGTTAAGCGGCGGCAGCGCCTTCGGTTTGAACGCCGCCGGCGGGGTCATGCAATATTTGGAAGAAAAGGGCATCGGCTTTCCGACGGGCATTTGCAATGTGCCCCTCGTCGTAGCGTCGTGCATTTTTGACCTGGGATGCGGCGACAACGTCCGCCCTGATGCGGCTATGGGCTATGCGGCCTGCGTCGAATCGGAGAAGCATGTGATTCGCGAAGGCAATTACGGCGCAGGAACCGGCGCGACAGTGGGCAAGCTCTGCGGCCCTAAAGGCATGATGAAGTCCGGCCTCGGCATGTACGCCGTCCAGGTCGGCGAGCTGAAGGTCGGTGCCGTCGTCGTCGTCAACGCCGTCGGCGACGTATTGGATGAACATAATGAAATCATCGCCGGCATGCTGAACGACGAGAGAACGGGATTTGCCGATACGCGCCGCGTCATGCTGGAAGAATACGGCATGCACGATACGCTCTTTTCCCTGCGGGCGGCGGCCGGTACGACCAATACGACAATCGGCGCCGTCGTCACGAACGGAAAGTTCGACAAAAGTCACATGAAAAAAATCGCCGCCTTGGCCAGTAACGGCTTTGTGCGGACGATCCGGCCGGTCAACACGACGGCTGACGGCGATTCCTTGTACGCCCTGAGCGTCGGCGACGTAGAAGCTGACGTCAGCACGACGGGGACGATTGCCGCCTACGTCGTAGAACAGGCCGTACGCCGCGCTGTGCTGACGGCGGAACAGGCCTACGGCATTCCGGCGGCCAAAAGCTTACCTGCCTATTAGTAAAAAAACGGATTTACCATGCAGCCGTCTGATTCGACGGACTGCAGGTAAATCCGTTTTTTTTATTTTTATACGAGTTTAATCAATACGACGCCGGCAATCATCGTCGCAACGCCGCATATACCCAAAGGGTGTATGCGCAGGCCGAAGAAGCGGGCGTCTACGGTCGTCGTCAAAATCAGGCCCAGAGCGCCGAACATGGCGTAGGCGATGCTCAAATCCATGATGCGGATGAGATGAGCCAGGCAGAGAAATGACAGACTGACGAGCGCGAGAGCAGCGATTCCGTATATCTTTTGCGTAAAGCCATTTGACTTTTTCAGACAAATATTGGCGCCCAGGTCTAGCCCGACGGCGCCGATGAGGAGCAGTATGCCCAAAAGATTAAGCGTCATGAGAAACAGCCTCCTTTTCCGGCAGGGACGTGCCCAGCTTAATCATGGCTAGTCCTGACAAAATGACAAAAAATCCTAATAGTTTCAGCGGCGGCATGGGTTCATGAAATACCGACCAGGCGATGCATACCGTGCCGATGAGGCCGACGCCTTCCCATACGGCATAGGCCAGGCTGATGGGGATGCGGACGACGGCTTTACTGAGGGCGAAATAAGACAATAACATACAGGAAATCATCGTAATATAGCCTTCGGAACCGCCCTGCATGGTAAAGTATTTCATCGACGACGTGCCCGTCAGCTCCAGCATAATCGCTAAAAACAACATAAACCAACAATATGCTGCAGTGTGCTTCATAGATAAAACATCCTTTCTGCTATCCTGTTGCCTTTTCTAGTTCCATTGGCTATACTAAGTATAAAGTATGGTGCAGCACCATAGTCAAGAGGTGAGTTTTATGTCAAAGAAATACCTGAAAACAGGAGAATTTGCCAGCTTGTGCGGTGTGACAAAGGATACGCTGTTTCACTATGATGACATCGGCCTGCTCAAACCGGCCCGGGTCGGCGAGAACGGCTATCGTCTCTACGGCCTGTACCAGCTGGATACGTTCGATTTAATCAGCGTGCTCAAAGAAGTAGGGCTGACCTTACATGAAATCAAAGCGTATATTGAACGGCGAAATACGACGGAGTTTTTGCAGATGCTCAAAGAGCAGGACAAAGCCCTGGCGGCGGAAATTGAACGATTGAAACGCTTGCGGCGTATTTTAAAAAATACCATAGAGACTACGCAGAAGTCTCTTCATGTTCCTATCGACACTATTCAGTTTGTAGAAAAAGAGGAAGAATACTTTATCATTACGGACGGCCAGCGGAAGCAGGATGAAAAGTCCGTCGTAGAGGCAATCAGCGAACACTTCAAATACTGCAACGCCCACCGTACGTACAACACCTTTACAATCGGCGAAATCATCGGGGAACAAGCGATTGCAGATCGGATCTATTACACGCAGTATTATTGCTCTAAAATCGACAAGCCCGTCCGGAGCAGGCACTGCCACGTCAAGCCGGCCGGCTTGTACGCCGTCAAATACATACAGGACTCGTACGACATGCTGCCCGAGGCGTATCGGCAGTTTGTCAACGAGGTGCAAGCCTTGGGATACAGGCTGTGCGGCAAGATATATGAAGAGGATATGCTCAATTATTTGACGGAAAAAGACGACGAAAACTATTTGCTGCGAATTGAAGGGCAGGTAGAGCCTGTGACCTGAGCGATGTATACGAAGAAAGCTATTGACTTTTGCAGACAAAAAAAGAAAGCATGAGGACGACGATGCGTATCTCATGCTTTCTTATATTGGTGACCCAGTAGAGATTCGAACTCTAGACCCACAGCTTAGAAGGCTGTTGCTCTATCCAGCTGAGCTACTGAGTCATAACGAAAATGGAGCGGGTGATGGGAATCGAACCCACGTAACCAGCTTGGAAGGCTGGCGCTCTACCATTGAGCTACACCCGCATGCTGCGATATGGTCGGAGCAGCAGGATTTGAACCTGCGACCCCCTGGTCCCAAGCCAGGTGCGCTACCAAACTGCGCTATGCCCCGCCAACAAAAAGTATTATATCGTGAATGAGTAATTTTGTCAAATTATTTTTTCACAAAGACGAGGACTATCGTATCGGCCCTTATCTATCCCAAAGCAATAGCCCGGCGAGGTTGGGCTCGTCGGGCTATATTGCTGCGTGATGAAAGAGCCGGCGTGACGCAGCGGGCGTTTTGTACGTTTACAAAATGCGTTCCGGCGCGCGGCTGGAGAGAATTTTAAATGCCAGAGGAGAAATTTTCAGGATCTCCCTGTCTTCCGGCGCTAGCTTGGTACGGATTGCTTCGTCGTGCCCGTTTAAAAGCTTCGCAGCCCAGTTCGGGTCGATTAGGGCGGAACCGCCGACGGCGGCGATATCCGAGTGTTCGAGGGCCTGCTGTACGTCGCTGCGGGTCTGGATGTTGCCGACGGAAATGATGGGCAGCCGGCCGCGGACGGTTTCGTCAATATGCGCGAGAATCGGCTTGCCGCAGTATTCCGGCTCGGTAACCGTGCTGGTAATATGGCTTTGGGAAATATGCAGGTAATCCAGCTTCAAAGAGGCGAGCTTGTCTACGAGGTACAGCGTATCGCCGAGGGCAATGCCCGGCGTCCATTGCTCGCGCGGAGACAGGCGATAGCCGACGATAAAATCTTTGGCTCCCATTTCCCGGACTGCGTCTAAGACGGCGTCGGCGACGGCCAGGGGAAAGGCGGCGCGGTTTTCCAGCGAGCCGCCCCAGCAATCGGTCCGATTGTTGGAATGGGGAGAGAAAAACTGATGGATAAGATAGTTATTGGCCCCGTGGATTTCTACGCCGTCAAAGCCGGCTTTCATCGCGCGGACGGCGGCGCCTTTGAAATTTGCAATGACTTCGGCAATTTCTGCATCAGTCAAGGGACGTGGCGTACGGTATCCTTTCAAGGGCGCGGCGACGTCGCCGGCCGATACTAAATCATAGCCGAAAATAGCATCCTCTTCGGCCATGCGGCCGGCGTGGAAGATCTGCATGATCGCCTTAGTGCCGTTTCGTTTGATTGCGGAAGCCATCTTGGACAGGCCGGGAATAAATGAATCGTCGTAAATGGCTTCTTCACCGAGCCAGCCGCGGCCGTTCGGCTGGATGTAGGAACAGCCTGTAATGTACAGGCCCACCTCGCCCGTACGGGAGGCGTAATAGTCGACTTCCTGCGGCGTGACATAGCCGTGGGGGTCGCTGAGGCAGACTGTAAGCGGAGCAATGGCCAAACGGTTTTTCAGCACAACGCCGTTGGGCAGCGTCAGTGTATCGTGGAATGAACGCATCGTATCACCTCTCTATACCATATAAGTTGATTAAAAAAGTATAAATTTATAGGGCCATTATATCATGAAACGGAAACGATGCAAATAGTATCGATACAGTTCGTCATAAAAGGCACCGTCATTGTCATAGTGAAATCAGAAGCAATCAATGATACAATAAGAAGAACACCGAATCTTGTTGTCGTCGGCGAAGGAGGCATAGCTGTACGGTATGGAACAGAATAAACGCAGGGGAGCGGCGCCCGACTGCATTCAGATACGGGGCGCGCGAGTCCATAATTTAAAAAATCTCGATATAGACATCCCTTTGGGGAAGTTGGTAGCCATAGCCGGCGTATCCGGCTCAGGGAAATCGTCGCTGGCCTTGGGCGTATTATATGCCGAAGGGTCGCGGCGGTATTTGGAAGCCTTGTCAGCCTATACGAGGCGGCGCATGACCCAGGCAGCGGAAGCGAAGATCGACAGCATTGAAAACGTGCCGGCGGCCTTAGCCCTTCATCAGCGGCCGGCTGTGCCGGGTATCCGCAGTACCTTCGGCACGGCGACGGAACTGCTGAACAGCCTGCGCCTATTGTTTTCCCGTCTCGGCAGCCATCGTTGTCCCAACGGCCACTATTTGGAGCCGTCGGCTGCCGTGGCTATGGGGAAAAGGCTCGTTTGTCCTGTATGCGGCATTGCATTTGACGGTCCGGCGGCGGAGGATTTTTCTTTCAACAGCGGCGGAGCCTGCAGGACCTGCGGCGGCACGGGCATCGTGCGGACTGTCGACGAGGCGTCGCTGGTTCCCGACGAATCCTTGTCCATCGACGAGGGAGCTGTCGCGCCGTGGAATTCTCTCATGTGGTCCCTTATGACCGACGTGTGCCGGGCTATGGGCGTCCGTACAGACGTGCCCTTTTCGGAACTGACCGATAGGGAACGGGACATCGTCTTTCACGGCCCGGCAGTTAAAAAGCACATCTTTTATAAGGCGAAGAGCAGCAACCAGGCCGGCGAACTGGACTTTACCTATTACAATGCCGTGTATACCGTAGAAAATGCATTGGCGAAGGTCAAGGACGACAAGGGTATGAAGCGCGTAGAAAAATTTTTAAAGCAGGACGTCTGCCCCGACTGCGGCGGCACCCGCCTTAGCGAGCGGGCCCGGTCGACGCGCCTCTGCGGATTGGATTTGGGTGAGGCCTCGGCGATGACGCTGGATGCCCTTATCCCGTGGGTCCAGGCCGTACCGGCGGCTATGCCCGAATCGCTGCGGGATATGGCTGACAGCATAGCGGCTCAATTTCTCCATACGGCGAAGCGTCTTGTGGAATTAGGTCTGGGATACTTGTCTCTCGACCGGGCCGGCGCGACGTTGTCTACCGGCGAGCGTCAGCGCGTCCAGCTGGCCCGGGCCGTTCGGAACCGCACGACAGGCGTGCTGTACGTGCTGGACGAGCCGTCTATCGGCCTTCATCCGGCTAACGTCGACGGCCTTCTGGGGATGTTGGGCGATTTGACGGCACATGGAAACTCCGTCGTCCTCGTAGACCACGATGTACAGGTCCTGAAAGCGGCAGACTGGCTCATAGAAATGGGGCCCGGAGCCGGATCGCACGGCGGCCGCCTCGTCTGCGCTGGTACGGTGCAGAATGTAGCTCTGAATCCTTCGTCGCGTATCGGGCCCTTTCTTGCAGGGAGCGGCTCGCCAGTTGTGCGCCGGCGGGCTGATAAAGAAACGATGTTTGACTATGGAACGATACGCATGGTTTCCGGGCCGATTCACACGGTTCAGCCCTTAGACGTCGCGCTGCCCAAAGGAAGGCTTGTCGCTGTGACTGGCGTGTCCGGATCGGGCAAGACGACGCTGATTTTGGAAAGCCTGATACCGGCGCTGCAGCGTCAGGCCGACGGGCAGCCCCTGCCAGGACATGTCCTGTCCATAGAAGGCGGCGGCATACGCAGGGTCCACCTGATCGACGCCGCGCCGATCGGTGCAAATGTCCGCTCGACAGTAGCGACGTACAGCAACGTCCTGGACGACCTGCGCCGGGTCTATGCGGCCCTGCCGGCAGCGAAGGAAAAGGGCTATGGCATGAAGGACTTTTCCTACAATACGGGCTCGCTGCGCTGCCCGGCCTGCGACGGCACGGGACAGATTACAATGGACGTGCAGTTTTTGCCCGACGTGGCCGTAACCTGTCCGGCCTGCGGCGGCTCGCGTTACGGAAAGGAAGCCGCGGCCATTAGACGTCCGGCAAAGGACGGCGGCCAAGGGCTGTCTCTGCCGGAATTGATGGCACTGACAGTGGAACAGGCTTTGGAAGCCGTAAAGGACGTGAAAAAAGTCCGCGACCGCTTGCAGACATTAGTGGATTTAGGACTAGGGTACTTGACCCTCGGCGAAGCGACGCCGGCCTTATCGGGCGGTGAAGCCCAGCGGCTGAAGCTGGCCGCCGAAATCGGCAGGGGACAGGACGAGGCGCTCTTTGTCTTTGACGAGCCGACGATTGGCTTGCATCCCTTGGACGTGCGCAGCCTCATTGCGATTTTTCAGCGCCTCATCGACCAGGGAGCGACAGTAATCGTCATCGAACACGACCTGGACATGATTGCCAACGCCGACTATATCATCGACATGGGTCCCGGCGGCGGTGCGCAGGGCGGCCGCATTGTAGCGGCAGGGACGCCAGGAGACATCGCGGCGGCTCCGCAGAGCGCGACTGGACGATACCTTCGCCCTTTGCTATAATCAGAGCGGCGAATGGTAAGCCGATGAAGTTATAGATATGAAATTGGAAAGGAGCATGACGGCATGGCCGAATATATTATGCTGCAGGGGACGAGTTCCCATGTCGGCAAGAGCGTATTAGCCGCGGCACTATGCCGCATTTTTCTGCAGGAAGGAAAGAGCGTCGTCCCTTTTAAGGCGCAAAACATGGCGCTGAACTCCTATGTGACGGCTGACGGCCGGGAAATGGGCCGGGCCCAGGTGGCGCAGGCCGAAGCGGCAGGATTGGAGCCGGCTGTCGATATGAATCCTGTCCTGCTCAAGCCTACGGGAAACTCCTGCTCCCAGGTTATCATCGACGGCCTGTCCGTAGGCAATATGTCTGCTAAGGAATACCATAATGGATATGCCTTGGAGGCCTTTTCGGCAGTACAGAACGCCTTGTCGCGCCTGACAAAGGCCTATGACACTCTGGTCATCGAAGGGGCCGGCAGTCCGGCGGAAGTAAATTTGAAACCATACGATATCGTAAATATGCGCGTAGCTAAATATCTGCATGCGCCGGTCCTTCTCGTAGCCGACGTCGACCGGGGCGGTTCGCTGGCAGCCTTGGTAGGTACGCTCGCATTATTGGAGGAAGACGAACGGGATTTGGTCAAGGGGCTCATCGTCAATAAATTCCGCGGCGACGTATCCTTATTTGCCCCGGCTGTAGACTTTTTGGAGAAGAAGACCGGCAAACCCGTCTTAGGCGTCATTCCCTATATAGAAAATTTAAACATTGACGACGAAGACTCGGTGTCATTGGAGGATAAGCCGGCAGATAGACAGGAAGGCGACCTGGATATTGCCGTAATCCGCCTGCCGAAGATTTCCAACTTTACCGATTTTGACAGTCTTCAAGGCGAAGGGGACGTATCTCTGCGCTATGTCCGCGAGGCGGCCGATCTGGGCCGTCCTGACGTCGTCATCCTCCCGGGAAGCAAGAATACCATTGAGGATATGGCCTGGCTGCAAGACAGCGGCATGGCGTCAGCCCTTTACCAGGTGCTGTCGGCAGGCGCGCCCGTCGTCGGCATCTGCGGCGGATATCAGATGCTGGGCCGATATATTTATGACCCGGAGCATACGGAGTCGTCGACGGAAGGAATAGGAGGATTGGATTTGCTGCCCATAGAAACGACCTTTACAACCGGAAAGACCTTGGCCCAGGTCAAAGGCGAATGCTGCGGCCTGCCGTTTTTAGGGCAGGTGCTGTCGGCGGAAGGGCTGGAAGGCTATGAAATCCATATGGGCCATACGGCTGATGCCGAAGCAGGGCTGCTTCACCCCATCGTTGTGACGGAGCGGTCTCAGCAGGCCTGCCATGTCGTGCATGGCACGGCACGATGCGACGGCTTGGTTTGGGGGACGTATATGCACGGTATATTTGACAACGACGCCTTCCGCCGTGATTTCCTCAACTGCCTGCGGCGTCAGAAGGGACTGCAGCCCTTGGCGGTGCGGCGGAATTTCCGGGCGGAAAAGCAGAAGAGCTACGACCGGCTGGCTGCCGTCGTCCGCGCGCATTTAGACATGGATACGCTGCGGCGCATCATGGCTGGGAGGGACTGATCATGGCGGTTGTTTGGGCGCTGCTGTTCGACACGCTGTTAGGCGACCCGCGCGTCAAAATACATCCTGTGGCGCTGATAGGGTCGCTTATTGCTTGGCTGGAACGGATATTTTACCGTTCGGCAGCAGGAAAAAAGGAGCAGTTCCTTGCCGGCATGGTCTTGTCTATCATCGTCTTGCTGATTGTATATGATATCGTTTACGCTGTCATGCTGGGGATATCGTATATAGACAACGCCTATGTATCCTATGCAGCCGAAGGATTTATCTTGTTTTGGACGATTTGTCCCCGCAGCCTGGCCCGAGCGGCCGGCGAAATCCGTCATTATTTGCTTCATCACCGCCTGCGCATCGCCCGGGCGAAGGTAGGATGGATTGTCGGCAGGGATACGGAGAACCTGAGCGAGGGCGAGGTCGTGCGGGCGACGGTCGAAACGGTAGCGGAAAATACGATCGACGGTATTTTGTCGCCGCTGTTCTTTTTTGCCCTCGGCGGCGCGCCCCTGGCGGCATGTTACAGAGCGGCGAATACCCTCGATTCGATGATTGGCTACAAGAATGACAAATACTTGTATTTCGGCCGGTTTGCTGCCCGGCTGGACGACGTGCTCAATTACATACCAGCCCGCATCGGCGCATTGCTGTACATCCTGATGGCCGCGTTGCTGCGCTATGACTGGAAGGGAGCGTGGCGCATCGTACGGCGCGATGCGTCCAAGCACCCCAGTCCGAACGGGGGCTATGCAGAAGCTGCCGTAGCCGGCGCGTTAGGCATTCGGCTGGGCGGATATAATTCCTATTTCGGCAAGGTTTCCTTCCGGGCCTATATGGGCGATCCCAGGCACGAGCTGGGGCCCGGCCATATTCGTCAGGCCGTCCATCTCATGTATGCCGTTGCGTTGTCTGCGGCGGCGCTGACGGCGTGGTACTGCTGGCAGGTGGCGTGATGGAATTGATCGTGCGCGTTCCCGGTTCGTGCGGCGAGCTGGCGCAGGGCTACGCCAATGGAGAACCTTTTCTTATTACCTGCCCTATCGACCGCTGCGCCGAGGCCGTTGTCAAAGACGACGGCCTCAGATGTATTGCCGCCGGGGAAAAATCGCGGGCCGCTTTGGCAAAAACGCTGCAGTATCTGGGCGTCAGTCAATTTCCGTTCAGCCTGTATGTGACGTCGGAGCTGCCGGCAGGGAAGGGGATGGCGTCGAGCAGTGCCGACATAGGGGCTGTTGTTGTAGCTGCGGCAACAGCTTGCGGACGGTCGATAACGGAACAGGAAATCGCCTCCATCGCCGCGTCTATCGAGCCGACAGACGGCGTATTCTGCCGCGGCATCGTGGCAATCAATTATCAAACCGGCAACATACTTCATTCTTTTGGCGTCATGCCGGCCCTGGCTATTGCTATGTTCGATTTGGGTGGGACCGTCGATACGCTGGCCTTTCATGAACAGTACGATGAAGCCGCCAGGATGTACAGCATTGACGCGGAGCAGATACTGCCGCTGCTGACGCCGCCATATACGGCGGAAAAGCTGGGCGCTGCCGCAACGCACAGTGCCCTGGCCCATCAGCGCGTCGTCTGTAAGCCGCAGCTGCCGGCGCTGCTGGAACTAGGGAAGGCATTCGGAGCTGTCGGTGTGAATATCGGTCACAGCGGCACGGTTTGCGGGTTGCTGTTTCCAGAACATTGCTCTTTACAATGGCTTGACGACTGCATGGGACCATACGCAGCGGAACGGCTGGCGGCGGACTATATGGGCGCGGCTTCGTTAAGCGGCGGCGGATGGACTATCGAGAGGAGATGAGGGCCTTGCCCGAACGATTTGAACACGGCGGAAATATATATATACCTATTGATGGCGGGAAGTGGCTGGATTTCAGCGCCAACATCAACCCTCTCGGCCTGTCGGACTCGGTCCGCGCGGCGATTGCGGCGGAAATCGATACCGTCGTCCACTATCCAGACCCGCAGGGACGGCGTCTTAAGGAGGCTTTGAGCAGCTATTACGCCGTGCCGGAAGCCGAGCTTCTGCTGGGAAACGGCGCGGCCGAACTATTTTATGTGTACATGCACTGCGTTCGGCCGAAGCGCGTCCTGATTCCGGTTCCCTCCTTTAACGAATACGAGCGGGCGGCGTTGGCGGCGAGGGCAGAGGTAATCTATTGCTATATGAAATGTGAAGACGGCTTCGCCATGCCTGTCAACGAATTGCGCCGGCAAGCCGGCAACGCAGACTGCATCCTGCTTGGCAATCCCAATAACCCGACGGGAACGCTGACGCCGGCAAGCGACATAGAGTCCTTGGTATGGACGGCGCGGAAGGCCGGGACAGACGTTGTCGTCGACGAGTCCTTCCTCGATTTCCGCAGCGATAGAGAGCGGTACGCCGCCCGTTCGCTGGTAAAGCAGTATGACAACCTGTTCGTCATACAATCTCTTACGAAATATTACGCCGTTCCCGGCCTGCGCCTGGGCTTTGCCGTCGTGCCGGAGGGGAAACGCAGGTGGCTGGAAATGCACAAGGATGTGTGGAACGTCAATTGCCTGGCCCAGTCCGCCGGCATCGCCGCCCTGAAAGACAGGGCGTATCAGGAGAAAACGCAACAATACGTGCGGAATGCGGCAATGCGTTTGTACGAAAAAGTACGAGCCATACCCGGGCTGGAGCCGCTGCCGCCGACGGTTAATTTTATGCTGACCGACGCTGTGGGAACGGGACTGACAGCCTGTCATATCGGCGCCGTGCTGCGCAACGAGGGTATACTAATTCGCGATTGTGCTAACTATCCCGGCCTGACGCCCTTTTATTTTCGCCTCGCCGTGCGGACAGAGGAAGAGAATGAAATGCTTTGCAAAGCCCTTAAAAATGTTGTTTCTATTGAAAGTTAAAGGACGGTATTTAAATTTTACCGTCTTTTTATTGCCCAACATAAGTTACAAAAATCACATATTTATTAAATTTAAATTAAAATGAAATTAGAAGAACATTAAAAGTAGGGTTTGCAAATGATTTTTTTTTGATTTTATGATACAATAACATCATAGATTAGATAACGTAATCGCAAAGATTAAATTATTTAATGTATGCTACACTTTATTCCCGTCCTTATTTATCTGTAGCGAAAAATTTAAAAGGGTTAGGAGGAATTCATATGGGAGAAAAGAAACAAAACAGAACCGTAGCTATCGGGTTAATGCTGTTCGCCTTGTTCTTTGGCGCCGGCAACTTGATATTCCCGGCATCTATGGGACAGAACGCAGGCGTGAACGTCTGGTGGGCCGTATTGGGCTTCGTTCTGACAGGCGTTAGCCTTCCGCTGCTGGGCGTATTGGCTATCGGCTATTCGGGCTGTAAAGACTTGGAGGAGCTGGCAGGCCGCGTGCATCCGAAGTTCGGATTGTTCTTCGCAGTTATTTCATCGCTTACGATCGGGCCTTGCTTTGCTACGCCGAGAACGGGCAGCGTTTCCTATGAAATCGCCGTTCGTCCGTTTTTGTCTGACGGCGGCAGCGACATGGTCATGACCATATTCCTGGTCGTTTTCTTCGTCGTTTCGTGGTGGCTGTCCGTATCGCCGAGCAAACTCGTTGACCGTATCGGCAAGATTCTGACGCCGACCTTGCTGTTTGTCATTTTAGTTCTTATCGTTAAGTCGTTCATTACGCCGCTCGGCACGCCCCTTGAACCGACGGAAAAATATGCGACGCCTATGCTGGCGACCGTACAGGGCTTCATCGACGGCTACGGCACGATGGACGCCATCGCATCGCTTATCTTCGCTATCTTGGTCGTAGAATTCGTCGTGGAAGACGGCGCGTCTACGCCGGAAGAAGTGACGAAGGAAGTATTTAAGGCCGGCATTATCGCCGTCGGCTGCCTGGCTTTCGTCTACATCTTTATTTCCAAGATCGGCGCCGACAGCGTTATGGCATTCGGCATTCAGGACACGGGCGCGCCGGTACTTTCCAAGAGCGCTATGATCCTCTTCGGCGACGTAGGGGCTATCATCCTGGCGATCATCGTATTGCTGGCCTGCTTGTCCACGGCTATCGGCCTGATTTCGTCCTGTGCGAGATACTTCAACCGCTTGATTCCGAAGATCAGCTATAAAGGCTGGGTAACGATTTTCTCCGTTTGGTCCTTCGGCGTCGCTATGTTCGGTTTGAAGACCATCATCGTTGCGGCTATTCCCGTTTTGATGTTCATTTATCCGCAGGTTGTCGCGATCGTATTCCTGACGTTCCTGCACAAGTCCTTCGGCGGCCGTCAGTGCGTATACGCTTGGACGATGGGCCTGACGATTATTCCGTCCCTCATCGCTGGTACGCAAACTGCCGGTATTTCCCTCGGCGGCATCGATACGTTCTTCAATACGATGGTTCCGCTCCATTCCATCGGTATGGGCTGGATTTCCTTCGCCATCGCCGGGTTTATCATCGGCTTGATTTGGAAGGGCGCAGTAAAATCTACAGCAAGTTAAGAAAATTTTGTTGTCATCTGCCAAGTGACATGATATACTCTTAGGCAAGCATAATAAAACAGCTCTTAGGAATCCTAATTCTTAGGAGCTGTTTTGTTCATTACGCTGAATTTGTAGTGTAAAGGGGAAAAAAGCATGAACATTTTGCGCCGTAAATCCTTCGAAGATTTGATGGAGACTACGGAAGAAAAAAAATTGACGAAAGCCTTGGGAGCGTTCGACATCACCCTCATGGGGCTGGGAATCATCATCGGGACGGGGATTTTCGTCCTGACCGGCATTGGCGCGGCTAAATATGCCGGCCCTGGCCTGATGCTGTCCTTCGTGCTGGCAGCCGTTACCTGTACCTTCGTTTGCCTGGCGTATTCGGAGTTGGCCTCGTTTCTTCCTGTGTCAGGGAGCTCGTATACCTATGCCTATGCGTCGCTGGGTGAAGTGTTCGGCTGGTGGGTAGGCTGGAGCCTGATTTTGGAATATTCCGTCGGGGCCAGCGCCGTTGCCGGCGGCTGGTCGGCATATTTTGTCGGCATCCTTCATTCGTGCGGCATCGATTTGCCTAAAGCGCTTACGGCCGTGCCGGCGGAAGGCGGCCTCATCAATCTGCCGGCAGCCTTTATCGTACTCGTCACGACGGCGCTGCTGGTAATCGGCGTAAAGGAAAGTACCCGCGTAAACCGTATTCTTGTGTACATTAAAATCGGCACGATTTTCGTATTCCTGTTTTTGGCGGCTCCCCATATTGAGCCGGCGAACTGGCAGCCCTTCCTGCCGTACGGCATTCACGGCGTCGCCGCCGGCACGGCTGTGTTGTTCTTTGCTTACCTTGGTTTCGACGCCTTGTCTACAGCGGCAGAAGAAACGAAAAATCCAAAACAGGATATGCCGATAGGCATCATTGCCGCTCTGGCTATCTGTACGATTTTGTACATCGCCGTGTGCGCCGCTATGACCGGCGTCGTACCATATCCGCTTCTCGATACGGCTGCTCCGGCATCGTTTGTATTGGAATACATCGGCCTGCATTTAGGCTCGGCTGTCGTTGGCACCGGCGCATTCTGCGGCTTGTCGACAGTCGTGCTGGGCATGCTCTATGCCCAGAGCCGGGCCCTTTATTCCATGAGCCGCGACGGTTTGATGCCCATGAGTTTATATAAGGTCCATCCGAAATTCCACACGCCGTATATCATCCAGATTGTCGTCGGAATTCTCGTTGCCTGCATCGCCGGCTTCACGCCGATTCATATCGTCGCCGAAACGTGCAGTGCCGGTACGATTTTCGCCTTCCTGTGCTCGTGCGTCGGCATTCTCGTTCTGCGCCGCAAATACCCGGACAAGCCGAGAGGTTTCCGCTGCCCGGCGGTGCACGTCATCGCTCCCTTAGGGTTTATATTCTGTGCCTTCGTCTTTTCCCAGCTGTCGTGGCATACGCTCGTGCTGTTTGCCATCTGGTCGGTTTTGGGCTTGGTCATTTACTTGGCTTACGGCTATGGCCACAGTACGTTAAACAAGTAAAGCCGTTGGAAAAGGCAGAAGAAACTGCATTTCAAGGGATATATCTGTAAAACTGAAAACACCGCATCCTGCAGTTGTCCTGTGCGATGCGGTGTTTTTGGCTAAGTAAGACCACTAGCCTTGAAACCTTGTGCAGCCCGTTTAGAGCAGCTGTACCTTTCAAAGGATTATCTTTGCAGGTAATGGTATCGTTTTCTTTTTCTCCTGTTTTCAAGCGTTTGATCTATTGTGAGGCTATGAAATGACGTTTTTGCTAAGGGAATGGCAGGAAAATTAAAAATAGGACTTGTAAAACTCCATGAATCTTGTATAATAAATACATGTCATGGGGATGTAGCTCAGCTGGGAGAGCGTACGGTTCGCATCCGTGAGGTCGAGGGTTCAAGCCCCTTCATCTCCACCATGAAAAAGACCCTGAGCGGGGTCTTTTTTTTGTGAAAAAATTAAATGCAGCTAGTAGCATTCTGCCGTGCGGCATGCTATAATACAGTAGCTTACTAGAAATCATTGCAGGGAGGAAGACAAGCCGAATGAAAGTACAGCAGCGAGTACGAGTTGCCATGTCGGTTTCCGTACCGGGAATAGCCGCGCTGAAGCGGATAGAATTATATATGCGGCAAAATCCGGATTTGACGATAGCTTCGTTGTTTGCCTTAGCGACGACGATTGCCGTTCCCGTTTCGCCGGAGCAGCTGGTCGGGAGCATCAACGCGCCGCTGCTGGCGACGTTGTTCTGCCTGATGGCGATTATTGCCGGCTTTCGCCGCGGCGGCGTCTTGACCTATGCCTACGGCCGATTGTTTTCCGGAGCCGTATCGGCGCGCCGTCTCGTGCAGTTTTTCGTATTCAGCTGCTTTTTTTTCTCCATGGCCGTGACGAACGACGTGTCGCTCATCATCTTTGTGCCCCTGGCCATTGCCGTACTTTCGGCGGCAGGCATGGAAGACCGGCTATTGTTTGTTCTGACCTTTCAGACGATTGCGGCGAATATGGGTAGTATATTGACGCCTATCGGCAATCCGCAGAACCTGTTTATCTATTCCTATTATCAGATGAATTTAGCTGAATTCCTCAGCATTACGGGGCCGTTGACGGCGTTCAGCGGCCTGCTGCTGTGGGCTGTTACGTATTATATTCCCAAGGCGGCCGTTTCCGTGCCCGACGGCGAGGCGCCGACGATGGGGCGGCGAAAGGGACTGGTTTTTGCCTTGTTGTTCGGCGTGTGTATCTTAGCTGTCCTGCGCCTGATTACGCCGCTGGTGATGTTTCTCATCGTCTGCCCGGCCTTGCTTTTGGCGGACAGGCGGGTATTCCGCGACGTCGATTACAAGCTGCTCTTGTTGTTCATCTTTTTATTTATCGGCGTAGGTAATATCGGCCGCCTGCCGATTATGGCGTCAGGCCCGGCTCAGCTGCTGCAGGGCCATGAGTTTATGCTGTCCCTTCTGCTCAGCCAGGTTCTGAGCAATGTGCCGACTGTCGTTCTCCTCGCTCCCTATACGGATGCAGCGCGGGAACTGCTGCTGGGCGTCAACGTCGGCGGCTTGGGTACGATTATCGCTTCCATGGCCAGCATCATCTCTTTTAAGGCCTACTTAGGAACAGCTCATTGCCGTCCTCTGCGGTATTTGGCCTTTTTCACGGCGGCAAACGTCGTGTTTTTAGCCGCTGTCTTGGCAATGGAAAGCGTTTTTATCTAATTCAATACGAATCTACTAAAAGTCATCTGTGGACTTTTCCGGACATTGTCATCTTTTAGCCACACGATTGTCGTCATGCAGTCGTGCGGCTTTTTTGCGTGTAGGAGGTAATTGTATGAACGAAACCTTTATGAAAGAGAAACCGATACTGTCGCTCATCGCGTCTATGTCGCTGCCGGCTGTCGTATCAATGATCGTCAATTCATTATATAATATTATCGACAGCTTTTTTGTCGCCATGATCAGCGAAGATGCCCTGACTGCGGTATCACTCGTATTTCCCATGCAGAACTTCGTCAACGCCGTGAGCATAGGCTTCGGCGTCGGCCTGAATGCGGTCATTTCCATCTGCCTGGGAGCTAAGCAGAACGATACGGCCCATACGGCGGCGACGCACGGCATGGTACTGTCCGTCGTCCACGGCGTCGTGCTGACAGCCGTGACCTTCGCCCTGATTCCGTCTTTCCTGCGCATGTTTACCGACGACGAAGCTGTCGTATCCATGGGGTTAACCTATGCCTATATTGTCTTTGGATTTTCTACGATATTGACCATCGGCCTGGCCTATGAAAAGATGTTTCAAGCCGTCGGCAGGATGAATGTGACGATGATAGCCCTTATCTGCGGATGTCTGACGAATATTGTCGGCGATCCCATTTTGATTTTCGGTTTCGGCCCCATTCCGGCTATGGGGATTGCCGGCGCGGCCTGGGCGACGGGACTGGGGCAGACCGTATCACTGGCTGTATACCTTATCGTATGCCGGTATAAGCCTCTGCAGGTACGTATTTCGTCGGCCTATTTAGTATGGAATCCCCTGCTGGATAAGCGGCTCTACGGCATCGGCATTCCCGCCGTGCTCAATATGGGCCTGCCGTCGCTGCTCGTGTCGGCTCTCAACGGCCTGCTGGCTCCCTTTTCGCCGATATACGTCGTCATCCTCGGCATCTACTATAAGCTCCAGACCTTTCTGTACATGCCGTCCAACGGCATCATTCAGGGCGTGCGCCCTCTTATCGGCTATAACTTCGGCGCTGGGGAATACGGCCGCGTCGGCGCGTTGTATAAGACGACGTTAGGGCTGAACAGCCTCATCATGATCGGCGGAACCATTGTCTGCTTTGCCGTTCCGGACGTACTCATGGGCTGGTTTACGGAAAATCCCGAAACGGTACGCCTCGGCGCGTCGGCCCTGCGTATTATCAGCTGCGGTTTTATCGTATCGGCCCTGTCCGTTACGGTGTCGGGAGCTCTTGAAGGACTGGGGAAGGGCGTGCCGTCCCTGATGATTTCTCTCCTGCGCTACGTCGTCGTCATTATTCCGGCAGCGTTTATCTGTGTCGGCCTGTGGGGACCTGACGGCATCTGGCATTGCTTTTGGATAGCGGAAAGCGTTGCGGCTTTGCTGGCCTTCTTCATCTACAGGCGAACCGCGTCGGCCGCCATGGGGAAGGCTGGTAAATAGCTGGTTTTTTCAGGTGTTTTTCTGTATAATGGTAACGATGTTACTTGTATGTCGGCAAGGAGGAACTGCGATGCTGCAAGAAAAAAACGGTATTTTTTATATTACCTTTGATATATTTAAGGCGCTGCCGAATGTGACCGCCGCCGTATCGGCGCGGAAGGGCGGCGTGAGCGGCGTGCCCTTTGGGTCTCTCAATATGAGCTTTTCCAGCGGCGACGATCCGCGGCATGTCCTGGAAAACCGCCGTCGCTATTTGTCGGCCCTGCACGTCGTGCCGGAACACATCATCTGCTGCAACCAGGTGCACGGCGTCAACGTCGTTCAGGCCGGACGAGCTGACCGGGGCCGCGGGGCCTTGGAGCGGGAGAGCGCGATTCCGTCGTGCGACGGCCTGATGACCGATGAAACCGGCGTGCCGCTGACGATGAATTTCGCCGATTGCACGCCCTTGTTGTTCTGCGATCCCGTGCACCATGCTGTCGCCGTAAGTCACGGCGGCTGGCGAGGAACGGCGGGAAACATCGCGGCAGAGACGCTGCGGCGCATGGGCGAGGCCTACGGCACGAAGCCGGATGACGTGCTGGCTGCCATAGGGCCGGCTATCGGGCCCTGCTGCTTTGAAGTAGGGCAGGAAGTCGTCGATGCATTTGCCAAGCTGTTTTCTCCCCTGGAGATGGAAGAACTGACCCGGCCGGCAGGGAATAAATACTATTTCGATTTGCCGAAGGCGAATCGGCTGCTTCTGCTGCGCGCCGGCATTCGGGCGGAACATTTGGAAGACGCAGGCCTTTGCACCTATTGCCGCGACGACCTCTTTTTCTCGTACCGAAAAGCCAGCAAGGCCGGCGAACAGACGGGCCGCCATATGGCGGTTATCATGTGGAACGAAGGAGACTGAGCCGTGAAGGGTATTCGCATCATTGCAGGACGAGATATTCGGCCTGACGCCGCGGCATCCCTGGCTTTGGCCGGATATGGAAAGGACGCGGCCAGTCAGGCCCAGGGCAAGGCCTTATTTGCTGAGCTGGAGCGCCCCGTCCGTCAGGCTGTTCGGCCGAAAGCCGCCCTGGCCTTTTCTGACGACGGACAGGGGCGTACGGGATTGTACGCCGTCCTGACTATAGGGGCTGCCGTGAGCCGGCAGGCCGCTATGTACGTCGCCCGCAAGGAGTATTCGGAGGCCGTCCTGTTCAGCACCATGGCGGACAGCTGTCTGTTTTCTTTCGAACGGCAGTTGGGCGAAGCGATACGGGGCCTTTGCCGTGAAAAGGGCTGCGGCATTGCCAGTCGGCATGAGGCCGGCGTGGACTGCGGCTTTTCCCTGCAGGAACAGGCGATGCAGGCCGTCGAAGCCGGACGTACCTTAGGCGTGACCCTGACGGAGCATCATATGCTGCAGCCTGAGAAATCCATGGCAATTTTATATGAATTGACAGACGACCCGGACGTATTTCATATAGAACACGATTGCCGGCGCTGCGGCAATGTGTCCTGCGCCTTGCGGAAGGAAGAGACGCAGGAAGAGTATATTCGTTGTCCCAAGGGCATGCGTATCAGCCGATGGCTGCGGCAGCAGGGATATATGGACAGCTTTCCCTGCGGTGAAACGGGCCGGTGCGGAAAATGCCGCGTCCGCGTCGCAGAAGGGACGGTCGCCGTATCGCCGGAGGATCGCGAACTGTTTACGCCTGCCGATTTGGCTGCCGGCTGGCGGCTGGCCTGCAAAGCCGTGCCGTCAGAAGACGTGCAGATTGTGATTCCTAAGAGGAACCGCGGAGTTCTGGCGGCTCTTGGCCGCGACGGCGACGATTATGAAGCGGATATCGGACACTCGTACGGTCTGGCCGTCGATATCGGCACGACGACGCTGGCCCTTTCCTTGGTAGATACGACGGCAGGACGCACGGTTCATACGATTACGGCGGCCAACAGCCAGCGGGCCTTCGGTGCCGACGTCGTCAGCCGCATACAGGCGGCGAAGAATGGCAAGGGGCCGCAGCTTCGCAAGGCCGTCTGCCATGATTTGCAGCAGATGCTTCGTCAGCTGTGGAATGCCTATCCCCAGGCCAAAGACCGCTGCCTGAAGGCTGCCGTTGCCGGAAACACGACGATGCTTCATTTGCTGATGGGCTGGGACTGCGGCGGGTTAGGTTCCTGGCCGTTTCGTCCCATATCTTTGGGCGGAGATTGGTACTCGTGGAAGGACGTATTCGGCGAGTACGACGGGTTTTCCAATCAGCCTGTCGCCTTGCTCCCCTGTATCAGCACCTATGTAGGGGCCGATATAACGGCCGGTATTTGGGCCTGCGGCCTCATGAAGTCAGAAGAAACGACGCTTCTGATCGATTTGGGGACGAACGGCGAAATGGTTCTGCGCAGCGAAGAGGGACTCCTGACGACGGCGACGGCTGCCGGTCCGGCCCTGGAAGGAGGAAGCCTGCAATGGGGAACGGCCAGTGTACCCGGGGCCATCTGCGGTGTAACGATGAACGGCGTTCGGCCGAAAGTACGGACTATTGACGGCGCGCCGCCTGTCGGCATTTGCGGCACCGGCGTTATCGAGGCCCTGGCGGGCCTCATTGAAACAGGTCTTGTCGATACGACGGGCAAGCTGAAGGAACCGTATTTTCGGCGGGGCTTTCCTTTAGCGACGACGCTGGACTGTGAGCAAATCGTCATGACGCAGAAGGATATCCGCGAGGTTCAGTTAGCAAAGAGCGCCATCCGTGCCGGTATTGAGACCCTTCTCTACGAAGAACGGATGACCTGCGAAGATATAGACCGCGTGTATATTGCCGGAGGGTTCGGCTATTATTTGCAGCCGGCCAAGGCCGCGGCCATTGGATTGCTGCCGCCGCAGCTGGTTCATAAGACGGCAGCGGCCGGCAATACGTCCCTGGCCGGCGCTGCCGCCGTATTGGCAGACGAATCGGTTTTGGACGATATGAAGAAAATCTGCCGTCATGCCGGCGAGGTCATACTGGCCAATAACGACTTTTTTCAGTCGGCATACATCGAACACATGAATTTTTAACGCTACGGCGTTATGTATATATAAGGGGTAATGAAAATGACACGAGAAGAATTTCGCCGCCTGCTGGAGCAGGGAATCGTAGTCCTGGACGGGGCGACGGGGACGAATTTGCAGCAAGCCGGCATGCCTGTCGGCGTATGCCCGGAGCAGTGGATATTGGAACATAAGGAAGCCCTGCTGGATTTGCAGCGCCGCTTCGTGGAGGCAGGGACGCAGATCCTCTATGCGCCGACCTTTACGGGAAACCGGCTGAAGCTGGCCGAATATGGTCTGGAAGACAAGCTGACGCAGATAAACGGAGAACTCGTCGCCCTCTGCAAGGAAGCGGCCCAGGGCAAGGCCTATGTTGCCGGCGACATGACGATGACGGGGCAGCAGCTCTATCCGATGGGCGAGCTGACGTTTGACGAATTAGTATCTATCTATAAAGAGCAGGCGAAGGCCTTGTATGACGGCGGCGTCGACTTGTTTATTGTCGAAACGATGATGAGTCTCCAGGAGACGCGGGCCTGCGTGCTGGCCATTAAAGAAATCTGCGATTTGCCGATTATGGCCAGCCTGACCTTTGAAAAAGACGGCCGCACCCTGTACGGTACGCCGCCGGAAGCAGCCGTCGTCGTGCTCCAGTCTCTCGGCGTCGACGCCGTCGGGGTGAACTGCTCGACGGGACCGGAAGACATGGCAGCTATGATTCGGACGATGTACGATTACGCTGATATTCCCTTGCTGGCCAAGCCTAACGCTGGATTGCCGGAATTGGAAGACGGCCGGACAGTGTATCGCATGACGCCGGAAGAATTTGGCCGCGACGGCAAACTTCTCGTCGAAGCGGGGGCCCGCATCGTCGGCGGCTGCTGCGGCACGACGCCGGAACACATCAAGGCTTTGAGCGGCGCCGTGCGGGATATGCCGCCCCGACCGATTCGGGCCGTACGCCGCCGTGTACTTGCCTCGGAACGGCAGGTGACGGAAATTTCCTTATCCGGGCCCTTTCAGATTATTGGCGAACGCATCAATCCGACGGGGAAGAAGGCCCTGCAGACGGAACTGCGCCAAGGGAAGCTGTCGTTAGTCCGCCAAATGGCCCGGGAACAGGAACAGAACGGCGCGGCGATTCTCGACGTCAACATGGGCACGAACGGCATCGACGAAAAGGCTATGATGGTCAAGGCTATTTATGAAATCACGGCCGTATCGGGATTACCTCTGAGCATCGACTCGAGCTATCCTGAGGTCATTGAAGCAGCGCTGCGCATATATCCCGGCCGTGCCCTGATCAATTCTATTTCCTTTGAACGGGAAAAGATAGACAAGCTCCTGCCGATCGCCAAAAAATACGGGGCCATGTTTATCGCCTTGCCCTTGTCGGACGAAGGCATTCCCGCTTCGCTAGAAGAAAAGCATGCCGTATTGGATGCCCTGTTGGCCGAGGCCTACGCCCAGGGTTTTACGAAAGAAGATATCGTCGTCGACGGCTTAGTCGCCACTGTCGGCGCAGCGCCGTCAGCGGCTCTCGACTGCCTGGCAACGTTTATCCACTGCAAGCACGGCCTGGCCCTGCCGACGGTATGCGGCTTGTCCAATATTTCCTTTGGCCTGCCTGGCCGGGCTTATGTCAACATGACCTTTTTGGCTATGGCTATTGCCAGCGGCTTGACCATGGCTATTGCCAATCCGTCGCAGGACATGCTCATGAACGTCGCCGCGGCGTCGAATATGCTTATGAACAAAGAGGGCGGCGATATGGCGTATATCAAGCGGATGCAGTATTTTACCGCAAAGGAAGAAGAACGAAAGCGGCAGGAAGCGGAAACGGCACAGCGCTCTCAGGCAACTGGAGGGCAAACTGCTATCCTATCTTCCGATAAAGCGGCTGCCGATCCGGTATATCAAGCCGTCCTCGATGGGGAACGCGACGCCGCTGTCCGCTATGCTGAAGAAGCCGTAGCTCGGGGCATGTCGCCGGAGCAGGTTATCGACGAGCTCCTGATTCCGGCCATTAACCGCGTCGGAGAGCTGTACAACCAGCAAGTGTATTTCCTGCCCCAGCTCATCGCCAGTGCCAGCGCTATGGAACGGGCTATTGCCCTGCTCGAGCCGCTTATTGAAAGGAAAGGCCAGAAAGAATCGGCTACGGTCGTCATCGCGACGGTAGAAGGCGACGTCCACGACATCGGCAAGAACCTCGTCGGCCTGATGCTGCGCAACTACGGCTACCGCGTCGTTGATTTGGGAAAAGACGTGCCCGCTTCGGCCATCGTTGCCGCGGCGCTGGAAGAAAAGGCTTCGATTATCGGTTTATCGGCCTTGATGACGACGACGATGATGCGCATGAAGGACGTCATCGCCGAAGCGGCGGCGAAGGGCTACGGCGGCAAGATCGTCGCTCTGCTGGGGCAGATCATGGCGTTCGGCGGAGCCGCCGTAACGGCCAGCTTTTCCGATGAAATCGGCGCCGACGGCTATTCGAAGGACGCGGCGGACTGCGTCAAGCTCGTGTCGGATTTGTTGTCCTGTTAGGAGGAACGGTTTGTGAAGCTGCGAATATTAGTAGACAATTATACCTTTATCGACCAGTACTACGTCGGCGAGCCCGGTCTTTCCTACTATCTGGAAGAGGACGGCAAGACCTGGCTGTTTGACGCCGGCTATTCGGACGTATTCCTGAAAAATGCCTTTGCCATGGCCCTGCCGATGCATGACCTCGACGGCGTTGTCATTTCTCACGGCCATAACGACCACACGCGGGGCCTGCTGTACCTGCACGAGTGGTATGAGAAGCTGGGACGCTACGGCGTGCCCCTTTTGGCCCATCCGGCGGCCTTTGCGCCTAAACGCGTCGGGACGCTGGACATCGGCTCGCCCATGACGGCCGAAGCCCTTTCGGGTGTCTTCGCCCTGCGTCTGGAAAAGAAGCCCTTGTGGCTCAGCCCTAAGCTGGCGTATTTGGGAGAAATCGAAAAGACAAATTCTTTCGAAGGCCATCGGCCTATCGGCAAGACGAAAATCGGCGGTCAGTGGGAAAGCGATTTCGTATGCGACGATACGGCGCTGGCCTATCGGTCGGAAGAGGGGCTGGTCGTCATTGCCGGCTGCTCTCACGCCGGTATCTGCAATATTATCGAGCAGGCCAAGCGCGTCTGCCGGGACGAGCGGGTTGCTGCCGTCGTCGGCGGATTCCATTTAATGAATCCAGAGCCGGACGTATTGGAGCAGACCGTCGCCTATTTTAAGGCTCTTCAGCCCGGCGCCGTCTACGCTGCCCACTGCTGTGATTTCCCGTCGAAGCGCGCCTTAGCCGACGTCGTGCCGGTCAGGGAAACCGGCGTAAATTTGGAGTTGGAATGGGTATAGGAGGACGTTATGAATCAACTGCGGTATAACTGGGCGATAATCGGCTGCGGTACTATTGCCCATGAATTTGCCCAAGGTGCGGAACGCCTCGGCGGCCGCATATACGGCGTAGGGAACCGGACCCAGGAGAAGGCCGCAGCCTTTGCCCTGCAGTACGGCATAGAAACAGTGTACGACCGGCCGGAAGACGCGGCGCACGATCCCAATATAGACATCGTCTATATCGCCACGCCCCATAATCGTCATATCGAATACATCCTGCCGGCGCTGCAAGCGGGAAAGCACGTCTTATGTGAAAAGGCCATTACCCTCAACAGCGGCGAGCTGAACCAGGCCATGGAAGCGGCACAGGAAAATGGCTGCATTTTAGCTGAAGGCATGACATTATATCACATGCCTTTGTATGAAGAACTGCGGAAGCGCTTCGAAGGGGGAGCGTTAGGCCGGCTGCGCCTGGTGCAGGCCAGCTTCGGCAGCTATAAGCCGTACGATATGACCAATCGCTTTTTCAGTAAGGAACTGGCTGGGGGCGCGCTCCTCGACATCGGCGTGTACGCCTTGTCCTTTGCCCGCTGGTTTTTATCGTCCAAGGCGACGCAGGTCCTTTCGCAGGTCTCCTTAGCGCCGAGCGGCGTAGACGAGCAGTCCGGCATCCTCCTGCAGAATGAAGCGGGAGAAATGGCTATATTATCCTTATCCCTTCATGCCAAGCAGCCTAAGCGGGGCACGGCCGTTTTCGACAGGGGATATATAGAAATCTATGATTATCCCCGCGGCAGTAAGGCTGTCGTTACGTATACAGATGACGGCCGCCAGGAAATCATAGAAGCCGGCCATACGGACATGGCTTTATGTTATGAAATCCTGCACATGGAGCAAGCCGCAGCAGGCGAAGGCAACGCCATGTATTTGCAGTATACGGCCGACGTGATGGAAACCATGACGACGCTGCGGCGGCAATGGGGATTGACTTATCCCGAAGAAGCATAACGATAATCATGAAAAAGGCTCTGATCAGGGCCTTTTTTTATATGCTTTTTGCCAGCAAAAACAAAAAATATGGGAATGTCTAAGTGATTTGACAGAAAAAACGCAATCTGTCCTATTTACTGTGGCGTTTTATTGTAATAAAATTAGGTACAGATTAAAGAACATCGTCTTGTGCCGGCGTCGAGACCGAAAGGAAGGATGCGTTATGTATTCGCACACAGCAAGAAGACAACAACCTGTTTCGACAAAATCACTTTGCATGACTGCCGTTTGTATGGCTGTCGTATTTATGATGACGTTTATGCCGCGTATTCCCATTCCCTTTGGCTATGCACACTTAGGCGACGCCGTTATTTTTCTGCTGATCCTGTTTCTTACGCGCCGTCAGGCTGGATTCGCCGCATCTATCGGTTCGGCATTTTCTGACTTGTTAGGCGGATTCCCCATATGGATTCTTCCGACGTTGGTCATTAAATGGGTCATGGTAGAGATAGTTTTCCGTATGGCTGCGATACCCGCAGCGGGAAAACAGCCCTCGGTCTTGTCTATGCAGATGCTGCTGGCCTTTTCTGTATCGGCGCTGTGGATGGTCATTGCCTATGCCGGGTCGGGCGCCTTATTATACGGCAGCACCGGAGCCGGCTTGCTCATGACGCCGGGACTGATCGGTGAAGGAGTGATTAACGTCGCAGCGGCTATGGCCGTCGGAGCGGCATTGCAGAAGGCAGCGGCGTGTTTTTAGGGAAACGAGGTAGCGTATGAAGCATCAGAAGAAAATTGCCTTGATCAACGACGTGACAGGATACGGACGCTGTTCCGTCGCCGTAGAACTGCCGATTATTTCAGCGCTGAAAATACAGGCCTGCGTATTGCCGACGGCGATCTTGTCGGTTCATACGGGATTTCCGACGTACTATATCGACGATTATACGGACCGGATGAAGTCGTACATGGAAAATTGGAAGGAAAACAATTTGACCTTTGACGGCATATCGACGGGATTTCTCGGCTCGGTGCAGCAAATCGAGCTGGTGCTGGACTTTCTGCGGACCTTTAAGAAGGAAGGAACGACGGTCATCGTCGATCCTGTCATGGGGGATTACGGCAAGCTCTATTCCTCGTATACAGAAGAACTGTGCCGCGGCATGCGGCATCTGCTGCCCTATGCCGATGTCATCACGCCGAACCTGACCGAAGCATGCCGACTTTTACAGATTCCTTATCCTGAAGATGGCCGTACCACGCTGGCAGAGCTGCGCGATATGGCCGGAGCATTATCGGGGTTAGGGCCGGGAAAACTGGTCATTACGGGGATTCACTGCGGGGAAGACATCGGCAATTATATTTATGAACGCGGCGCAGAGCCGCAGCTGCTGAAGACAAAGAAAATCGGCAGCGACCGATCGGGAACGGGCGACGTTTTCGCCGGCATCGTGTCAGGCATCGTCGTGCAGGGCCGTCCGCTGATAGAAGCCGTCCGTACGGCCGCCGATTTCATCACTAAGACCATGATATACACGGAAGAATTAGACTTGCCGCACAACTGCGGCTTGGCTTTTGAAGAATTTTTGACAGAATTGAAGTAGGGAGGAAATACTCATGATAGTGTATGCTTATGACAAGGGAGAATATATCACTCTCGAAGAAAGCTTAAAACGCCAGCCTGAAGGAAAACGCGCCATATACGTGAACCTGACCAACCGCTGCACTTGTTCGTGCACCTTTTGCCTGCGCAGCATGAAGAAGATGGCTGAAGAAACGACGCTGTGGCTTAAAACAGAGCCGACTGTCGCCGAAGTCAAGGCCTTGCTCGACGCTGCGCCGTGGGACTACGTGGGCGAAATCGTATTCTGCGGATTCGGCGAACCGACAGAACGGCTGGAAGATTTAAAGAATTTGCTGGCTTATGTAAAGCAGACCCATTCCGATGTGCTGACGCGGCTGAATACGAACGGCCTGTCTGACCTGTCCTATGGCCGCGATACGGCACCGGATTTTAAGGGCCTCCTCGATACCATTTCTATCAGTTTGAACGCATCCAATAAGGAACGCTATTTGGAATTGACCCGCAGCCGCTTCGGCATACAGTCCTATGACGCCATGCTGCAGTTTGCCCAGCGATGCAAGCAATACGTGCCGAACGTCGTCCTAACCGTCGTCGATCACGTCGAAAACAGCGAAGAAATCGCCAAATGCCGGGCCATATGCCAGGAACGAGGCCTGACGCTGCGCGTGCGTGTCTATGAAGACTCGTAAAACGTTGTCGCATTCACAACTGCATATCGCCGACTCATATACTGTTCAGCTTAACCTGGACAGTATTTTTTATGGCAATTATTATTTTGCTGAAAGATATAGTTAGCATAGAGCGCAATGATAATCGTTTGACAATCAGAAATATGATATGCTATTCTCAATACATGCAGCAGGTTACAGTGACGGTTCAATATTTTTAATCAAGTATAGTATGCTGGCTTCAGGAGGAGATCATAGATGATAAAGGTGCTTTTTGTCTGCCACGGCAATATCTGCTAATTTTTTGAAGAACCGCATGAATACGGGCTTTGTGGCACATCAGAATAGAAAAATACTACTGTTTTACTACTTAAATGCTATATGCGGTAGTTGACAATTAAATATATACTATATAATGATTGAAAGAGCTGTTGCACATTGATGTAACAGCTCTTTTTTGCAGTGACGCCGGCTGCCTGCTTCAGTGAAATTTCTATATGAATTTCACCGAAGCGTACGACAAGGCTTTTTAGGTATACTATGGAGAAAAACGGAAGTTATGTCCGCAGGTGCTATGTGGCGCACAGGCTTGGGTTAAATACGAAGGAATAAAAGACTCTGGGCAAGCTGGTGGAATGCACGAAGCAAAGAATAATGGATTTATCAAGATTATTTTAGCTTGGTTTTGGCATCATTCGTTTCCTTATTCCATGCCCATCCAAAAAGCTCATTGCCATCAGGGGATAATTCAAGTACAGTATTTCTTTCTATTAACTGCCGGGTTGTTGGGCTGTAGGAATCTAAGGTGTCGTAAGCCATGAATACTTGTTTCTTATTCTTTCTTTGTTGATCATAGACCTTGATGATCCTACTAAAAACGGGTTTTTCAATATTTTTAAGGAGCAAGGAATCATGAACTAAAAAAGGAATGGGAGAGATATTCATATTTGCTAAGTCAAAGGTAATAAGGCCACGGGTTTCTGCACCCGTGCCACCATCGTTTGGCATATGGAAAGTATATTTGTTTAATTTTTCGAGATGGATTACCGGCGGCAAATGTCTGCTGTCATCCAAAATTTCCATGTTGATTTTGCTCATTTCTTGATTTAATTCATTTTCAATGGCAAGCAGCTGATCTTGAGTGACGGCGTCTCTCGTTTTTGCATAATCATCGGCTATTTTTTTTAGACGGTTTAACTCATCGAAGTTTTTGTTTGCTTCACGCAGATTATTTATTTCTGTGCTTATCCTTGCAAACTCTTTCAATATTGCCTGAGAGACATTTGGAATGTTCTTGATATCCGTTATTTCCTTTTCTAGATTTTTGATCTCAATGTTTAGCAGGTCATCTGTTGCTACAAGACTTTTCTCTGTTTCAGCAAATTCTTCAGAAAGAATTTTGGACAATTGCTGATGGAATTTTTCGATTTTCTCCAGGGAACGAAATTCTTCATTGGGGAAAAATCGTATAAGTTCAGTGAAAGTGCGCTTGAAATTTTTTCTTTTACCAGTCATATCTCTCCGGACATCTATCAGCTGCGCTTTTATAAGGGATTGCTGGCGTCGATAGCTTATAAGTTTATCTTTCAGAAAAGTTATTTTGCAAGCAGTCATAGTGTCAAGATCCAAGAGCCCCTGGCTATTATTTTTATCCAGCTTTTTTTCCTGTTCCTCCAGTTCAGCAATATGATTTTCATTATCTGCTTTTTGACGTTCGTTTTTTGCAACGGGCATATGGTTGTATTTCAACGTTGTTTTACGAAATGCTTCTTTTTCGTCTTTGGCCTCAGCCGCTTGTTTTATTTGTTTTTCTACCGCAGCATATCGATTGAGAAGACGCATATAACCTTTTATTGAATCGGTTACCTTTTCGTTTTTATGAGTTTGTAAAGGGTGCTCTACATCCAGGGTGTCCCTTTTATAAACGCGTATGAACCGGGAAACGGCTCCTCGCCATGTGAGTCCCGGCGCTGTCAACCCGTATTTATCACATAAAAATTCTCCGTATGATTGTAGAGACATAGGCTTTTCGTTAGGGAGTGGATTATACTTGGAATCGCATCTGACAATGACATTATAATGAATTGTGTTTCTAGAAAAGTGATATTGCTCTCCGTCAAATGCAAACGTGAAATTTATCGTATGCTCCTTTACGTTTTCTTGGACATCCGTACATTTTGTTACATAGTCTGTGCCGCCGAACACGAAATCAAGAATCATGAGAAATGTTGATTTCCCGATTGAATTCGAACCGTTGTCGTCACCAATAACTGCATTCAGCCCTGGATGAAAATGTATAGGCTTCCTTTGCTTATTGTGGGTTATAAATTTATCACACTGGATTTCAACCAACATAATGAAGTACCTCCTTACGAAGTTCTATCTTATGCATGGCATACAAGCAGTCGAGCACTTCGAGAAATTCGCTGATATTGCCGAGCTTTTGCTTTTTCAATTCAGCGTACACTTCATTGGGGGTCATGTCTTCCTTTTCCAAGAGTTCAAGAACTATAGGGAATTTTGCAATCGTACTTTCTTTATAGGGTGTTACTTTACTGGGTATTTTCATCTATGGAACACCTCGCAGTTCTGTATGAAGAAGGACACGATGATATCGCAGGCCAGTTTGCTGTTACTGCCCAGCGCGGCTTGGTTACGTATCCATTCCGAAAGATAATTGATGACTTCCTCTTGTGAGAGGCCACTTTTCTCCAGCTTGTTGGAACTTATCCTTATTTGAGATGCGATAATATCAAAATCGCAGTTAGATTCAGAAAACAATTTTTCAATATAGCGATAATATGTAACTACTTGCATTTGAGTCTGTGTTTTCAGTATAAAGTTATCAGAAGTGAATTTTTCTTCGATATGAAGAGCGTCATATTCCAAATTGATCAACTCGGAATTATCTTTGAGTTGACTTAGAGCAAAGAGAATATTACGGATATCATCTTCAAGCTGGAGAGTGCTTATTGCCATTTTTGCTTTGTAGCTTCGTGAGAGTATCGTTTTTATCTCACGAAGCTTTTGGTATTCTTCAAAAGTAGGATTTATAAGATAGCGTTCTGAGCATTCTCTGTCCAAAGCAATCAGATTATCCGGCATTTCTCCTTTAGCTGATGAGGGTAGTGCAGCATTAAATTCTGATGCAGTGGCCTCATCAAGAGTATCTGGGAAAATCTGTGTAATACGGTATCTTTTTACGGGCTGGCCTTTTATGGTTTCAACTAGTTTCCGTTGGCAAAGAGGGCATTCATAATTCGCTTCTGCAAGTAGGGGGATATCTTCACAAGAAACAGGATCATTGGAGTCTTTGTTGGGGCGATTTAAAGCATATAGAAATGTTTCGGCCAAAAATAGTGCATCATTACCATCCTCGTGATACTTCATGAGGGTGTTTTTTTTGTTTTGGGAAATACTACTGTCAACTTCGATAAGTCTGAGGAGAGTATCGATGGTGTCGTCCTTAAGATGAGGATTAAGATCAGCTATCACTTTATTCTGAAAATAGGTAATTACTTCATTGATTACCGACTCTACCATAGATGCTTGCCTTATCCCGTCAGGGACTGAATCTATCTGATTCATTAATCGGCTGATTTTTTTCGAGCTGAGATTGTCAGTGCGGTAACCGTGTTCGGCAACATACTTCTGATCGTTAATTGAATTCAGTAAAAACAAGGCTGCGGATTCCTGCCCATCATGCTCCTTTAATCCAGGACGCAAAATTTTTATGTAGGAAGACAAGTTCAGTCTATCCATTGCCAGGAACCTCCCTTCTTAATTCACTTGGAAAAACAATGGCAAAATGGTGGCAAAACGAAGGCAAATACTTTTGCCCTCAAATTATTTATCATAAATATGGAATCGAAAATATGAAATCGAAAACCCGATGTATTTAAATTAATTCATTATAACATAATCCGTACTTTTTGATAAACAATAATGAATTCACTTATGTTTTTATTTATTAATTAGTTTATGAAAAATATTGAATGATAATAGTCTACTTAAAAGAATGCAGCCTGAGTATTGATACAGAAGCAGGTGTGCCTGTTTCTATATGAGTGCTCAGGTACTCATAACAAAATAAGTCTCAATTGTCCGAGATGGCCATGAGGACGATGGGATGCATAGACAGTTTTGAATCACCGCAGTGATGCGGTAGACAAACTGAAAATGCCCCACCGTTTAATCCCGTGCGCCATTTTTGGCTGTTTAGGACCTGTGGGAGCATTTTCCTACAGGCCTTTTTTGCATCCTTTCGTCTTCTGGCACGGACGGAAAGGATGTCAAAAAATGAAAATCAGAGTCAAATATTACGGACAAGATGAATTTAAAGCGCCGTTATCCATGACAGTAGAAGTCCAGGAAGGCGAGTGCGAGCTCATGATTGAACGGGATTACGAAGAAAGAAAGCAGATGGCATCGGAAGGAGAATTCGTGACCCGGCGTAGCGCACAGGAAATAATGGATGCAGAATTCAATAGGCCGCTCTACAACGAATGGCACCGGGAACATCGCAGGAGAAGTGAGTTCCCTGATTATCAAGACCGTGATGAAAAAAATGGTGCCATGGCTAATCCTATCGAATATGCTCCGGACACTTACAGCTGCACCATTGCCGGGAGTGGGTGCAAACGGAATGAAATGGTAATCCCGGACATGGGCACCATTAGCAAGGATGAAGTCGAACGGAACTATAAAGCTGATGATGAAGAGGCTCGACAAATAGTGCAAACCATGCTGGCAAAGAAACCTGAGTGGGTCGATGCGGTTATTGCTGTTTATCTGAATGACGAATCTATCCGGGGGTATGCTGCCAGAATTGGGGTAAATGAAAACATCGTCACGCAGAAATTGAAGAGGGCAAGAAAAAAATTGCAGAAAATTTTTGTAGACCGTCAGATTTAATAACTTACTGTGGCTAATAAGTAGAAGGTTAATTCTAAATTGCATCAGAGGAGGTCATCGAAATGACTACAACAAATTTTGTGTATGACGGAATGAATGTACGCACAGCCATCGTATCTGGTGAACCTTGGTTTGTGGCGGCAGATGTGTGCCGGATTCTTAAAATCGCCAATCCAAGCGATGCACTGTCGAGATTGGATGACGATGAAAAGAATACCCTAGTTTTAACCGATGGTATTCCGGGCAACCCGGGAAAACGTGTCGTTAACGAGCCAGGACTTTACACACTGATTCTCGGCAGCCGGAAGCCTGAAGCTAAAGCTTTTAAAAGATGGGTGACACATGAAGTTATACCCGCTATCCGTAGAAACGGCATGTACGCAACAGAAGCCATCCTGGACAACCCAGACCTTGCGATTGCAGCCTTTACCAGACTTAAAGAAGAACGGGAACGACGTGTATCTGTGGAACTTCTGGCTACCGCACAACAGCAGCAGATTGCCGAACTCCAGCCTAAGGCAAGTTACTATGATCTGGTACTCCAGTGCCCGGATCTGGTCAAGATTTCCACCATTGCAAAAGATTATGGATGGTCGGCTCGGCATATGAATAATTGGCTCCATGAACATGGCATCCAGTACAAGCAAGGAAAAATCTGGCTGCTCTATCAGAAATATGCTCCCATGGGGTACACCAGCACTAAGACTTACAGTGTTCTCGATGGTCGCGGAATTCGACACAATCGTATCAATACGTACTGGACACAGAGGGGGCGGCTGTTTATCTATCAGCTGATGACGGCTGAAGGTAACTATCCGCTCATCGAACAGGGGTGTGGGGACTGTGAACAAATTTAATGCAGAGCATTATGACGACCCAACTCCGCATCAGGCATTGAATGCCATTGAAGCTGAAAAGAAAGCGGCAAGGGCCTACAGACCGATGGTGTATATATGTTCGCCGTATTCAGGTGATGTTGCTGGGAACGTAGAAAACGCCCGGCGGTATTCACGTTTTACCTTCGAACAGGGTTACATTCCCATTGCACCGCATTTGCTGTTCACGCAGTTCCTAGATGATAGTGATCCGATGGAGCGGGAGATGGGCATGCATTTCGGCAATGTGTTGATGAGCCTGTGCCGGGAAGTGTGGGTATTCGGCGATACTATTTCCCCAGGCATGGATGCGGAAATCAGAAGAGCCCGATGGAAAAATTACAGGCTGAGATTTTTTACTAACGACCTTAAGGAGGTAGAAAGATGATTTTTACGATTTACACCGCTGACTGCACCGGCAACGAACGCAACGCTGTGTATCCTCATAAGGCAACCATCACGAATGGCGCAGAACTGAAAGGCGCAGTCGCCTTTGATCATGTATGCGCGGCTTTTAAAGAAGATTACCGCAGTCGGGAGAATTTCATTGCTTCAGATGTGGTGGTAATGGATTGTGACAACAGTCATTCAGAAAATCCTGCGGACTGGGTAACAGAGGAACAGTTCCTTGCTATGGTACCGGATACAGCTGTTGCCATTGTACCTTCACGAAATAATATGAAGCCCAAGGACGGTAAGTGCGCCCGTCCCAGGTTCCATGTGTATTTTCCCGTTTCTGAAGTTGAGGATGAAGCCATGTATGCAGAAATGAAGCGTGTCATCCATCACCGATTCCCATTTTTCGATGGGGCTGCGCTGGATGCTGCCCGGTTCATTTATGGATGTGCGGCAGAAAATGTATTGTGGCAAGAAGGTTCTCAGTCTATTTTAGCAGTTATTGAAAGTTTTCCCAAATCATCCGGCAGTATCCCACAGGGAAAACGTAACAGTACTATGAGCCGGTTTGCCGGTCGGGTCATTAAACGGTACGGGGCAACAGAAAAAGCCTATCAGATTTTCTTTGAGGAAGCAGAGAAATGCGACCCGCCGCTTGAAGATGCAGAGCTGAATAGAATCTGGCAGAGCGCCGTCCGGTTTGGAGAAAAGGTAGCCAAGCAGGAAGGCTATATCAGCCCGGATCAGTACAATAATGAATTTGGAACACAGGAAAGCCTGAAACCCGGTGACTACTCGGATATCGGTCAGGCTAAGGTACTGTACAGGGAGTATGGCAATGAACTGCGCTATACGGAAGAAGCAGACTTCATTCGCTACAATGGCGTGTACTGGATGGAGTCGCGCCAGGAAGCGGTCGGTGCGGCGGAAGAATTTCTTGACCTGCAACTGGCTGATGCGAACGACCAGTTGAATAAGGCGGTGAGGAAACTGGCACGTTCGGGGCTGTCGGAAGATATCATCCGTAAAGGCGGCCGGGCATTGGAAAAGATGATTAATCCAGGGCAGCATAAAGATTATCTGGCATACCTTTCCGCAGAAGTGTACCGCACTTTCGTTATGAAACGCCGGGATATACGCTATATACTATCTGCTTTGCAAGCATTGAAGCCGATGATTCTGCTTCCCATCCAGCGCCTTGATGCGGATGAATTTCTGCTTAATACACCGTCATTTACTTATGATTTGCGAAAGGGCATCGACGGGCGTCGGGAGCACCGGGCAGAGGATTATATTACGAAATGTACAACTGTCGATCCTGGCGATGAAGGTAAAAACATATGGGAGAAAGCGCTCCATGAATTCTTTATCAACGATTGGGAACTCATCGGGTACGCGCAGGAAATCAGCGGGCTTATGGCTATTGGCAAGGTCTACGTAGAAGCTTTGGTCATTGCCTATGGCGATGGCCGAAACGGGAAATCCACCTACTGGAATTCCATCGCGCGTGTGTTGGGAAGCTACTGCGGCGGTATCTCAGCGGATGCCCTGACGGCAAACTGCAAAAGAAACATCCGGCCAGAGATGGCCGAACTTAAAGGGAAGCGCATGGTGATTGCCGCTGAAATGGAAGAAGGCGTCAGGCTTTCGACTTCCGTCCTGAAGCAGATTTGCTCTACCGATGAAGTGGGGGGCGAAAAGAAATATAAGGCGCCGTTTAAATTCGTGCCGACGCATACCATCGTCCTCTATACAAACCATCTGCCAAGGGTAGGTGCGACCGATGAAGGGACATGGCGCCGGCTGATAGTCATCCCGTTCAAGGCGCAGTTCGAAGGGCAAAGCGAAATCAAAAACTACACTGATTACTTGGTGAAGAACGCCGGCCCGGCCATCCTGCAATGGATTATAGAGGGAGCGAAGAAGGTCATTGACAAAGACTACCAGCTTGAGCCGCCCAAGTGCGTTCAGGAAGCGATTGAGAAATACAGGGGACAGAATGACTGGCTCCATCATTTCCTGGATGATTGCTGCGATCTGGACCCGGCATTTAGCGAGAAGTCGGGTAACCTTTATACGGCATACCGGGCGTACTGCCAGCAGATGAATGAGTATATCCGGAGTACAGCAGATTTCTATTCAGCGCTGGAGAATGCGGGCTTCGAGCGTAGGCGCAATAAGGATGGAAGGTTTGTATTCGGGTTGCATTTAAAAGTAATAGATTTCTTGGAATAAGGCACTGATGACGGTCTATGACGGTCTTTCCTATAATTCTCCTTTAGGACTGAAAAATAGAAAATAGATATAAGAGAGGTTTGAGAATAGACCGGCATAGACTGTCATTCTGCCAATAAACGAGGTGATGGAATATGCAGGAACGCATGATAGAGCAAAAATTAGTGACGGAAACTAGGAAGCGCGGCGGGGTGGCATTGAAATTTGTTTCGCCAGCATTTTCTGGTATGCCAGACCGATTGGTACTGCTGCCGGATGGGAAGATAGCTTTCGTGGAAGTGAAGGCCCCGGGGCAAAAGCCAAGGCCACTTCAGGTAAGCCGCCATGCCAAACTCCGCAGGATGGGATTCAAGGTTTACGTCCTGGATTCCGTGGAAAATATTGCGGTTATGCTGGATAAGATTACTTATACACGGGACGGGAAAGGAAGCGATGCCGGATGAAGTTTCTGCCGCATGATTATCAGAAATACGCTATCAAATATATCAAGTCCCATCCGGTTACGGCCCTGTTCCTGGACATGGGCCTAGGCAAGACGGTGACGACGCTGACGGCTATCCGTGACCTGATGTATGACACCTTTAAAGTAAGACGCGTACTGGTCGTAGCGCCACTTCGGGTAGCGAGAGATACCTGGCCGGAAGAAATCCGGAAATGGGATCACCTGAAAGACCTTACTTGCAGTGTGGTTGTGGGAACCGTAGCAGAACGGCGGCGGGCCTTGCAGCAGAAAGCGGATATCTATATCGTGAACCGGGAGAACTTGGCATGGCTGTATCAGAACAGCTGACTGGATTTCGATATGGTCGTCCTGGATGAGCTGTCGAGTTTCAAGAACGCCCAGTCCAAACGGTTCAAAGCCATGAAGGCCATGCGGCCAAAAGTGAAACGTATCGTGGGCCTTACGGGAACGCCCAGCGGCAACGGGCTGATGGATCTCTGGGCCGAGTTCCGGCTCCTGGACATGGGCGAACGGCTGGGAAAATATATCAGCCAGTACCGCAACCTGTACTTTAAGCCGGACAAACGCAACGGTATGGTGGTGTATTCCTATAAGCCGCTGCCGGGAGCGGAAGAAGTTATCTATCATCAGATTGCTGACATCACCGTGTCCATGAAAGCTGCAGATTATCTGAAGATGCCGGAATTGGTGAGCATAGCGAAAGAAGTCACATTGAGCGAAAAGGAAAGGAAACGTTATGATGAACTGAAAAAGTCACTAGTACTTGAACTTCCTGGTGGCGAAGTCACAGCCGCCAATGCCGCATCGCTTACCCTGAAGCTTTCGCAGATGGCAAACGGGGCCATTTATACGGATGACAAGAAAGTTGTGAATATCCATGAGCGTAAACTGGATGCCCTGGAAGACCTGGTGGAAAGTGCGAACGGGAAACCAGTCCTGGTAGCTTATTGGTTCAAGCACGATAAAGACCGCATCCAGAAACGGATGGAAGCCAGGGAACTGAAGGAACTGCAGGACTTTGCCGACTGGAATGCCGGGAAGATCCCCGTGGCCCTGATTCATCCGGCCTCTGCCGGACACGGGCTGAATCTGCAGCAAGGCGGCTCCATCCTGATATGGTTCGGCCTGACATGGAGTCTGGAACTCTATCAGCAGACCAACGCCCGGCTCTGGAGACAGGGACAGCAGAGCCGCACTGTCGTCATACAGCACATCGTGGCCAAGGGCACGATTGATGAGCGCATCCTGAAAGCCCTGGAACACAAAGACGGAACGCAGGCCGCGCTGATTGAAGCGGTGAAGGCTGACCTGGAAATGACGGATTCCGAAAATGGGGGTATACTATGAAGCGGGAAGCAGAAGGAGAAGAGAAGCGTATGGAAGCAAAAGCGTACCTGGAACAGGCACGGAATATCAATATCCAGATAGACAGTAAGCTGGAGCAGGTATCGGCCTTGCGGCAGCTGGCCATCAAAGCGTCATCGACACTCAGCCCAGTGCCGCCGAGCGGGACACCGGATCCGCATCGGCTGGAAAAAACCATCACCCGCATGATGGATATGGAACACGAAGTGGATGAGGACATCGACCGACTGGTGGATCTCAAGGCGGATATCATGAAGGTCATCAGCCGGGTGCCGGATGCCAGGGAACGGGTTGTCCTGGAACTCCGCTATCTGGCCTTCAAGGACTGGGCATCCATTGCCGATGCCATCGGGCTCCATATCCGACAAGTGTACCGCCTGCATGACGAGGCCCTGAAACACGTTGAAATTCCTGTCGGATGTCAGTAAATGTCACCTGAACAGCACTTGATGTCACTGGCTTATGTAAGATATACTATAATCAGCAAGAAAAAATGAAGGACCGAGGCTTGAAGCCGTCGGTCCTTTTTTGATGTGGGGATGAAAGGTATGCCAAGAAGACCTCAGACACCGTGCAAGTATCCGGGATGCCCGAAGCTGGTGCCGTATGGGAGAAAGTATTGTGATGAACATGAACGGCAGTGTCATGGCGAACGAAAGAGCGCAGTGCTGCGTGGCTACGGGAGAGGGTGGCAGAAAGCCAGGAAGTTCTTCCTGAAACGTCATCCCTGGTGCGTCCGATGCAAAGAAAAAGGTCGGCTTGTCCCGGCAACCGTTGTAGATCATATCAAGCCGCATCGCGGCGACTTGGATTTGTTTTGGGACGAAAAGAACTGGCAGCCCCTTTGCAAGAGTTGCCATGACCATAAGACGATGACGGAAGACCGGGACATTGAGTACAAGTACTGAAAATCCAGGCAGGGGCGGGGGATGTCAATCTCTGCACCCCTTCCGGCCATGACCGCCGCCCCCTCAAATGGGAAAAACCGCGAAATTCATAAGGGGGGATATAAGGACGGTCTTCAACCGAATATCAGGCAGCTCCAGGCTTCTGGCCCGGGGCTTTTTTATTGCCAGGAAGAAGGGAACCTTCATGAATGACTGCCAGCGCAGGCAGATTGAAGCCATGCGGAAACAGGGGATGGGATACAAGGCCATTGCCCGGGAAACGAAGCTGTCACGGGACAGCGTACGGAATTATTGCCGCTGGCATCATCTGAACGGATACGGAGCCGCCATCGCCGCGGCATCCAGAAAGGAAACAGTATATGAAGACATCGGATATGGAATGGAAAGTCCTGCCCATCGGCCAGCTGAAGCCTGCGGCATATAACCCCAGGAAGCAGCTGAAGCCCGGCGACAAGGAATATGAAAAAATCAAGCACTCCATCCAGGAGTTCGGTTATGTAGAACCTATCATCGTTAACTATGACATGACCGTCATCGGCGGGCATCAGCGCCTGACTGTGCTGAAAGAACTGGGTTATGAAGAAGTCCAGTGCGTGGTTGTCCATATTGAAGACGAACACAAGGTCAAGGCTCTCAATATCGCGCTCAATAAAATCACCGGCGCCTGGAACGAACAGCTCCTGGCCGACCTCATCGTGGATTTGCAGAGCGTCGATTTCGATGTAAATCTGACAGGCTTTGAGGCGCCGGAAGTGGAGCAGCTCTTTTCCAAAGTCCACAACAAGAAGGTGAGAGAAGATGACTTCGATGTGGACGGAGAACTGGAACAGCCGGCTATGGCCAAGGCAGGGGATATCTGGCTCCTGGGGGAACAACGTGTCATCTGCGGCGATGCCACGCTGCCGGAAACCTACACACGGCTGATGGACGGCAAGAAAGCAAATCTGGTGCTGACGGATCCTCCGTACAATGTGGATGTGGAAGAAACGGCCGGGAAAATCAAGAACGACAATATGCCGGACGATAAATTCTACCAGTTCCTGTTCAGCGCCTTCGTCAACATGGAGCAGAACATGGAACGGGATGCATCCATCTATGTGTTCCACGCCGATACGCAGGGGCTGAACTTCCGCAAGGCCTTCAAGGACGCAGGCTT
>ERZ779877.433-NODE-433-length-46302-cov-4.853980_pt1 | contig 46302 bp, 47 predicted proteins | sample MGYA00511556_ERZ779877 | MGnify/ENA primary metagenome ERZ779877 (study PRJEB29588, sample SAMEA2159338) | human gut metagenome | biome: human gut; feature: human-associated habitat; material: faeces | place: Denmark | collected 2008/2010 ... | reverse complement strand
TACCAGCGAGGCCGCCGCAGGCCAGACCTTTAAAGTAGGCATCGTCACCTACGTGGAGAAGCTGCGCGCAGAGCTGACGGACGCGATGTATATGTGCGGCGCGCGCTGCCTCAGCGACATCACGCGCGACATGGTGCGCGAGGTGCGGTAACGAACACGGCAAAAAGCAAACAGCTGCGAAGCCTTGGCTTCGCAGCTGTTTTTGCGCTCACAGGTGCTGGTTGCGCGGGATGCGGTCATAGTGCTGCAGCAAAATCGGCTCGAAGGCCGACAGCAGCTTCATGTCGAGATTGAAAAAGTAGATCGTGAACGTCACAGCGAATGCACCCGCGCTCACGCCGAGCAGCCGCCACGCGAATTTCGGTATTTGCATCGTTCCCCTTCCTTTCTCACCATGCATTTTCGTCCGGCAGAACCTCGATCGACGGGTCGAGCGGCTCTTCACGCATGACGGTGCGCATATACTGATTGAACTGGTCGCGTATGGCCTGACGGGTGTAAACTCGCGGATCGGCAAGGTCATGGCAGACCCAGACAAGATTTATGCCGCGCTCTCTCGCCTGCTCTTCGAACTGACCGTGCATGCCGGTCAGCGCCTTGCAGGACATGTGCTCCCACATCATGACCATGTCGGCATTCATCTTCTCGCAGTACTCCCAAAGCTCATCGACGAGGACCTTGTATCCGCCGTGAGTGTGGTTACGCATGATCATGTTCATCGTCAGCCACGCCATATCGTAGTACGCCTGCTCGCGGTTTTCCGGCGTGTCCTCTTCCGCTATCTCCTCGCTTATGACCATCGACAGCATATCCGTCAGCGGCACTACGCCCCAGCACTGGATCATCCAATACAGCATATCGATGATATACTGCGGCTGAACGCCCCAGACAATGCATCTGTGGCGATATTCGGGGGCCATCATGGTCTTGTTTTTATAGCCCTGCTGCACGAGCTTCATTACCTTTTTATCTATATCGACAAAGGCTGGATACCGGCCGCAGTTGCCCATATAGTTTGTGTCGTTATACAGCGAGAACACGGCGCCGACAAACTGCGGATAAGGCGTGCTGTTGACCTCAAGCCAGCCCACGCGGTTGCGCGTAGTGTTGTTTACGCGCTTTGCGCATTCAAAATATGCATTCCAGTCCCACTTCTCGCCGGTCTGCTCCTCGATAAATTTTATGGCTGCCTTTACGTCGTTTGCAGCGTAGCGCTGAACATCCTCCTGCGTATGACGCATGGGCGCAACGAGCTGGAAGGTCGGTATGCCGTACTCACGCTCAAGGCGCTTTGCGATAAGGCCGTTTCCCATGAGCGAGCCGTCGCAGGTAGTGTTGACCTGCACGGCGCACTTGCCGAGCACGGGGAAGTCATCGTCGATCGAAACGCCAAGCTCCGCCTCCGGCATGGGGCACACGTCGCCCGGGATGCCGAACTGCTGGGCAACATCAAGATAGTGCATGCCCGAATGCTGATTGAGCAGGTTTGCCGAGAACATCGTCGGCACCTCGCGCAGGATGCAGTTTAGCGTCGGGAAGCCCATCATCACGGCCGTCATCGCGTTTTCGTCCCAGAGCACACATTTATCGGAATATTTTACGTTATTGCCGGTTCGCCTGTCGCCCTTTATGGAGTTATCGATGCACTGCGCAACGTCCTTTACGACGAAGTCCATAGCCGTGTGTGTAATACGCAGCGGCTCATCACGCAGGCCGATGGTGAATTTATCGAGCATATGCGGAACGGCAAGGTAATTTGCAAACCATCTATAGCGGAACATTGCTTTCACGTTGCGCGGCTTTACGATCACCCTTGCGAGAATTGACAGAAGGTACAGCCATCTGCCGTAATCGTACAGCGTGTCCTTTAATCCGCGCCACTCGCGGCGGCGGCGAACCTTGCCTTCGTCATACAGAACGCCCAGCCGCTTTTCGCCCTTACGCTTTTTATCGTTAACCACGATCGCCATTACTTTGCACCTCCCTGGAGCTTTTTGATCTCAATGCTTTCAACAAACGCCTGAACACGGGTGCGCATCTGTCCTACCGATGAGCTGATGTTATACGGTCTGTCAACGGACAGGACGGGATAGTTATAGTCCTCGCGCAACATTGTCGAGCCGAGCAGCCGCTCATACGCCCACGGATCGCAGAACTTTATCTGCTGATAGATTATGCCGTCGGCCTTGTATTCCTTAGCGATGTCGTTTACATACGCCTTGCGGCCATAGACCTTTTCCATGTTGAACATACGCGGACAGTGGCCATTATAGACATAGTGGCGGCAGACCTGTGTAAGCGCGTCCTCCTCGTCGTTCAGCTCTATCTCCATTCTGCCGGGCAGCGAGCCGAAGCAGAACCTGTCTGCACAGACATAAGCGCCGGTCTCTTCAATAAGCTTTATAAAGCCGCTGTCATCGACCTCGGAGCCGACGACCGCTATCCTCGCGCGGTATTCCCTATCCTCCGGCTCGCGCGTTTTTATCTCCTCGAGCGTCTCCTCAAGCTTGTCGATTATGAGATACTGCGGCATAACATATGTAGCAAGGGTCAAAACATGGAACTCGTAGCCTGTTATCCTCGGGCGAGATTCCTTGCGGAAGTTTCCGATCTCGGTTATAACGCGGCAAACGCGGTTATGCTCCTCAACGGCCTTGCGTATTGAAGCATCCGAAACATCGATGCCGTAGTTTTCGCTCAGCGGCTTGAGGATATGGTTTTTGCACTGCAAAACCAGCAGCTCGACGCCGTTCTCGTCGGCTTTGAGCGGTATCTCCATAAACTCGTGGAAGAATTTATCGTTCCCCTCGCCCATGGTTTTGAGAAGCTCCATATTCTCAACGCAGCGATTTATCATCGTGCAGCCGTCCGGCGCAATGACGCAGTCGGCAAAGTTAAAGCCGCCCTCGATGGCGCGCTCAAGGAGCGCCCTTGACGTTTCACACAAAAAGCTCGTCATGTAATAAGTTGCGATGTCCATCGAGCCGGTGTTCGGAGCGTGCAGGCGAATGCCGAAGGCATTGCCAAGGTTCATAAGCGGTTCCGGCGTGTTCTCGCAGACAAAGGCAACGCATATCTTCCCCTCTTGCTTTGCCTGAGCGATGAGCGCGTTGTTTGCCTCCTGCAGGAGGTTTTCAAACCAGTTCAGATGCTTCAGGTCTCTCATTGTTAAACTCCCCCATTTCATATTAAATTCCGATTGCGATCCTTTCGGATACTACATGTTAACATTTTATCATTTTAATCATTTATATTCAATATATTTATTCACTTTCTCCGTTATGTCTATTAATATAGATATTTTTTGTATATTATAACTACATTTTTACACTGTTTGTATGTTTTCTCTTATACTGTCTGTTGAGTTATATACTGTTGCAAGGCTTTTGTTTAGTTTGAAATGTTTGGGGGGATAAGTGTGAAAATGCTCCCCGATATCTATACGATATCGGGGAGCACAGCTTATTATTGATCATGCTTGCGATGCAGCATCTACAAACACCTTGATTTGTTCGGATTCTCCTGCATTATTTATCTCTGCCGAGAACACATAAACCGGTTGAACATACAGCTTACCGTCCTTCGCGACACCGTCGCAGTAATAGCAAAGCTCATAATCCGTTATAGTGGCAGTGCCGGAAGCTCCTGCTGCGTTTGAAATAAACTCACCTTTTGAAATGCTCTGTTTGACCTCATCTATGCTTTTAAGCTTGACCTCTCCGCCGGCCTTGGGTTCAAACGACTGCTTTGAGAAATACACGGTTTTTCCGCCTTCACCAATACCGACAGTAGTTCTGAATATGCCGTAAACGTTCTTTCCGTCAACCGTCGGATAAAATATCACGTCTTTTTGCAGTATTTTTTCGTCACCATCCGTGGTATAAGACAGCACGCCGCTGTCGCTTGTCGAACCGATCTTGAGGCCACTGTCGGCAATTTCTTTGGCCGCAATCTGCTGCGCCTGTGCATCCGTCGGCATATTATCCGGTGCAGCCGACGGCAGCGGTGTTGAATATGTCCATGTACCGGCGCTCGTATCTATAAGCAGAGTACCGTCGCCGGCTTTATAAAGCCAATAGCCGTCGTCTGTCTTATTGATAAGCTCGACATTGTCACTTGCGATCTCGGACACGCTGTTAAACTCCTTGAACATGGTTTCACCATCAGGGATATCAATATAGTACACCTGCATTGTAGTGCTGTTGAGCTTAATGCTTGATGCCATTTCAGGCGGCGCTATCTCCTCAGCTCCGGGAGCTGCAAACTGAATTGCTGGTACAACTGCGGTGTTAGCCTTACCAGTGCACGATGCCAAAAGAATGAGCATTAATGCCGCGATCACCGCGTTTATTATTCTTTTCATTTATTATCTCCATTTTCTCCACACTAACAACGTCATTCATCAAAACGAATGTGCCGAAAGCATAAATATCGGCTCGTCGGCATACGCCTGCCTTGTTTAGGTTAATTTTAGCAAAACATATTGCATTTGTCAATTATATTTGTCATTTTGGGATGAATGTATGAATTAATTTTGCTTCTTGTGTGGATTATTAACAAAAAAACTCCCCACGAAGAATCGTGGGGAGCTGAGATAAAAAGAGATTAGTTCATTGATCTGAAGATAAAGGTTGCGATCTGGGCGCGGTTGCAAACGCCGTTGGGAACAAACTGAGTGGCGGTGTAGCCCTTGGTGATGCCCTCGTCGAGTGCCCAAAGGACAGCGACGGAGTAGTATGCGCCGGACTGAACGTCCTCAAATGTGTTTGTGCCGCTTGCGTCGGGGGATTTCTCGCTGCGCCAGAGGAAGGTCACGATCTGGGCGCGGCTGCAAACGTCATAGGGGCTGAACGTTGTCTCGGTCGTGCCCTTGACGATGCCGTTTTCAACTGCCCAGAGGACTGCCTTCTCGTAGTAGCTGCCGGCAGCTACATCGGTGAAGGAGGTAGTGGTGGTCTTGGGCTCGGGAGAGCCTGCCGCACGCCACAGCATGGTGACTGCCTGTGCACGGTTGCAGGAAGCGTAAGGCTCGAAGGTGGTTGCGGTGGTGCCCTTGACTATGTTCTTCTCTGCAAGATCCATTACGCTGTCGTAATAGTAGGTTCCCTCTTTGACGTCGCTGAACGGATTTTCAAAGCCCTTGGCCTCGATCTTCCAGGCGGACTTGATCTCGGGGGCGATGGTGCCCTTTGCGGTGATGTAATCGGCAAGAAGGTTACGGGCCTGGCCCTTGTCCTCGCCCTGGATCATATCGTACTGGGTGGAGTAGATAACGCGGCTTTCGTCGTTAGGCTTAAAGTCGCAGCCGTGCTCGTTGATGTAGCTGACATAGTTGCCGCCGCCGTTGAAGCGATAGTTATTGATAACGACGGTGAAGGTATCGGTATCCTGAACCTCTTTGCCGTTGTAGGTCATGGAGGCTATGCGGCTGCCGGAGGGAGCGCTGGGGTCAATGACATAGCTGAAGCCGTCGCCGTAGATGACATCGTAATAGGTAAGGCCGCCGGTGATGCCGTAGGTGCCGTCCTCGTTGGTAACGACCTTGGAGGCGGAGCACTCAAGCCAGGTGCGTACTTCCTTGCCGCTCATGGTGATCTGGTAGAACCAGTTCTCGTAGCGGTACAGGCGGAACATATCGCCAAGCTTGATATCACCTGCCGGGATGAGGTTTTCTGCATTGCCGGAGGTAAGAGGAGCGGTGATGGAGAGCTGAGCCGGGGTATCGTCGCTCTTGTCATTGGGGGTGTTTTCGCCTGTGCGGTCATATGCGCCCCAGATCTGAACCTGGTTTACAAGATCAACGAATGCCGACGGAGCGATGCCGAGGCCGGAGGCGGTGAAGTCACCGCTTGCCTTGCCGATGGACTTGAGCATGTAGTCGTTCCAGGTTGCGGTCTCATACGGCTGAAGAGCTGCGGTAATGTCTGCATCAGGCTCGTAGAGTGCCTCCGTAACGCGGCCTTCACGCTTGGTCATGGGCGCATTTGAAGCCTCAACGGTGTACTCGCCGGTGGACTTATTGTAGGTGAACAGTGCGCGGCCGACGACGGCTGCCTTGGTGCTCGGAGAGATGACGGGGATCTCCTTGCCGTCGGTGTTTGCGATCTTGGTAACACCGTTGCGGTGCTCATGACCGGAGAAAACGAGGTCGATGGAGTTGGTGGTGGAGACGAGCTCACGGATGAAGTCGGAGTTCTCGGGATCGCCGTCGATGCCGCTGTGGCTGACGAGAACGATGAGGTCTGCCTGAGCCTTCATCTCGGCTTCGTAGTGCTTATAGGTCTCGACAACGCCGGCAAAGTAGATGCCCTTCCAGTTTTCAGGAACATCCCAGTTTGCGATGTTGGGGTTGCCTATGCCCATGACTGCGACCTTAACGCCGTCATACTCCTTGATGACATAAGGAGCATAGCCGTTCCAGGTTTTCCAGTCGCGGCTTGTGTCATTATTGGTGCTTGCATCGAGATAGTTTGCCATGGAAACGCCGACCTGAGATTCGGTCTCCGTGGAAGCGGAGGTCAGGTAATCAAGCTGGCGCTGAAGAATATCCATGCCGTAGTTAAACTCATGATTGCCCACGACCCACATGTCGTAGTCCATCATACGCATGACCTTCATGGCAGGATCCTGTGCATCCTTCTGATAGAACGCATAGTAATAGGTCAGCGGTGTGCCCTGAATAGTGTCGCCCGAGTCGCTCAGGAATACGTTTTTGTACTCTGCGCGCTGCTGCTTGACATATGTGGCAACCCTTGTCATGGCCTGATAATGGGTTCCGGACTTGTCTGCGTCCTGCGTGTAGTCAGTTGCAAACTGCTGTCCATGCACGTCGGATGTGTCGAGGAAGAGTATTTGAACCTCGTTGGAGTCGGCAAATGCAGCCGGCACCATGGTCATTACCATGCACAGTACGAGCATGAATGCCAGAAAGCGTGACAGTCTTTTCTTCATTCAAGTATCTCCTTTGTTTATTTTTTTACATCGAATCAATTTCGATGCTTTCAGCAAAACTATACCCCTTCTTCCGTGCTAAGTCCAGCGTTCATTTCATTTTCGGCATTAGCACTAATTACGGCGTGAAAATACTTAAAAATTCTGTATTATTAACATTTCCTTAATGCAAGTTTTACATTTCACGCCATAATCTGAGATTTGTTGTGATCACGAGAACTTCACAAAGCCCGTGAGCGTTCCGAGCGGATAGCCGAGCGTCCAGTCGCTGTCGCCGCACTTGGGGCAGACGGTGCCGCGCTCGTGCAGCTCGTCAATGTACGCCTCGGCGCGCTGAATATACATATTGGTCTTTGCAACGTGCTTGCATTTCGGGCAATAGACGAGGTAATTTGCAAAGCTGTCGTATATGCCTTTTTTTCTGTTTTCCTTCTCCTCGTAGGACAGCGCTCTCGGGAGGATATTGTGATTTGTATAGCTCATTGTTTTGCCTCCTCAGATCAGGTGCTCGCGCTTAACGCTGTCATAATGCTTATCGAGAAACGGCACAATGACGCTGCGCATAAGGCGCATATCGAGATTGAAGTAATACACCGCAAAGAGCGCGGCAAGCGTAAGGCTGCCCATGCCCATAATTTTAGCCAAAACTTTCATGCTGCTTCTCCTTTCTTACCAGCCCATCTCATCATCGAAATCGACGAGCGTCGGGTCAATGGGCTCTTCGTGCATAACGCTCTGCATATACTGGTTGACTGTCTTGCGCGCCTCGTTCGTGGGAACGATGCGGCAGTCCATAAGAGAATGCGGCATCCAGATGATATTGAATCTGTCGCGGTGCTTATGGAACTCCTCCTCGAGAAGGCCCTGCGCGCCGGCCATGCCCTTGCAGCCGATATCGTCATACATGATGATCGTGTCGCAATTAAACTTTTCCGCAGTCTCCCACATCTGCATGAGGTGGCGGTTGCCGCCGACGGTGTGGGTACGCATGGGCGTTCTTGCATGCCAGTCGGCAATATCGCTCATCATAGTGTCGCGGTCGGTGGTATCAACGATATTGTGACCGGTGAGCGAGTCCATGTTGATGACCGTCATGATGCCCCAGCAGTTATACAGCCACTGCACGCCGTGGGCATAGTAGGTCGAGCCGCAGGACCATGCAAGCGCACGGTGACGCGCAAGCGGGAACGGGTGGATGTTCTTGCGAACACACTTTTCAAAGACGCGGTTTATCTTTTTGTTTGCCTTCTTGAAATATTTCGTTCCGCCCTGCTGATAGAAATAAATGCGGAACAGGCCCTGAACGACGGAGTTGAGCGCGCCGTTATCGCTCTTGGCGTAGATATCCCAGCGGTTGAGCGAGCCGCGGTTGAATTCGTTGGTGTCCTCAACATGCTCGATAAACGTATCCCAGTTAAACGGAACGCCGAACTGCTGCTCGAGAAATTCGATGGCTGAATAAACCTCGTGAACGCCAAGCTCCTTGGTCGTGGGATCATCGTACATAAGAGGCGTTGTGAACGGATGAACCGCTTTTTTGCCGTCGTTTGACAGCGCGCGCCACATCGCTGTGTTATCCATCATGTTGGCGTCGCAGGGGTTATTGGTCGTCAGCCAGCAGTTGCCGATATCGGGGTATTCCCTGTCGACCGCGACGCCGACCTCGACAAGAGGCAGAGTGCACATATCGCCCGGAATGCCGCAGGCGACGGCCTGATCGACATAGTAGCAGCCGAGCTGCTTGCGCATAAGCGGCAGCATGAATGCCGCGTGCTGCTGCATGTTTATCGCATAATATCCGGGGAAGCCGAAGATTATGTGCTTGGGCAAAGTGTAGTCAAACGCAACTGTAACGTCCGACCACTTGGTCTCGCCGAGCTTTCTGTCCGCGCGCAGGCTCTTCCAGAGCGTATCGGTCGAGTCGGAGATCATGCAGTCGAGCGCATAAAGATCTGCTCTGAGCGCTTCGCCTCGGTCGCCCTCGATCCACTTATCTACCATCATGGGAGCTGCAAGATATGCCGACAGCCAACGGTATTTCCAAAAAGCCTTTGCGATGCGCACGGGATCGTGCATGACGAATATCGCCATTTTGACCCATGTGCACAGCCATTTATAAAACGCAAATGCAGTGTCCTTGACTCCGCGCCACTCGCGGCGAGCGTAAAAGTTTGTGCCTTCGATGTATCTCTGGCCTATGTAATGGCAGGGCTCGTCGCCTTTGAGAAAGTGCTCAAGGGTGCCGTACTGCTCTTTGATGCTGATTTTTCTTTTCCACATAGCTGTTCCCCTCCTCGATCATGCGTTAGCCTGGAGCTTTTTGATCTCAAGCGATTCGACGAACGCCTGAAATCTCGTGCGCAGCTGGCCTGTTGCGGCGTTTGCGTAGTCGCGCTCTATCTGGCAGGTGGGTATCGCCGACGGAACATTAAGTCCCTCGGCCAGCCACTTTGCGGCGATGGCGCGCTCATAGCCCCAGTATTCGCAGAACTTCATGTTCTGAAGTATTATGCCGTCGGCCTTGTATTCCTTCGCGATGTCGTACAGATACTGCTTGCGCGCAATGATATTTTCCGTGCCCATCGAGCGAGGGCACTCGTTAATTTTCATATAATGCTCGGCAAGCGCATCAAGCGGATGCTGTCCGGGCTGCACAACTATCTCCTCCCTGCCCGGCAGCGAGCCGAAGCAGTAGCGGTCGGCAACGACGCGCGCGCCGCACATCTCGACAAGCTTTGTAAACTCCGGATCGTCGATCTCGCTTCCGACAAGCATGACCTTTGCTCTGTAATCGGGCTTTTCGTCCGGCTCGCGGGTCTTTAGCTCCTCGGCCGTCTCGCGCAGCTTATCAACGATAAGATATTTCGGGCACACGAGCGTGACGAGCTGAATAACATGGAATTCATAGCCTGTGATCGTCGGGTTATCGAGTTTTCGATAGCTTCCGATCTCGGTGATGAGGCGGCAGATCTCATTATGGCGCTCTATAGCGTCCATGAGCTTTTCCTCGGAATAGTCAACGCCGTAGGTCTCCTTCATGGGCGTGAGTATCTTTTTCTCGATCTGGCGGCGGAAATATCCGGCGTACCAGTCGCCCTTCTTTATCGGCATGTCGATGCAGACGGTGAAGAACTTTTCGTTCGGAATGAGCTTGCAGTAATCAAAATACTGCTCCATGCGGTTCATCGTGGTACAGCATTCCTGACCTATGAGAGCGGAAATGAAATTGTATCCGCCTTCAAACGCACGCTCAAGTATGCTCTTGGAATAAGGGCAGGAGCGATTCGTCATATAATAGGTCGCAAGGTCCGGATTAGTACATCCCGGAGCGCGCAGTCTTACGCCGAAGCAGCCCTCAATATCGAGCAGCGGCTCTGGTATGTAAGAACAGTTGTAGGCAAGTGCAAGCTTGCCCTCTGAACACGCCTGCTTTACAAGCGCGTTGTTCGCCTCCTGAAGGAGACTTTCAAAATAGATCAGATGCTTCAGGTCTCTCATTATGTTCCCCCGTTTCATATGACTGCGACAAATATGCACACGCAGTCCAGATGTTATTATTTTATCACTCATAACGTCAAACTTCAATTTATTTGTACATTTTCGCCATATCGTATAATATCGACGCTATTTTTTGTGCAGTTTAACAACAGTATATGTAAAATGCACTAATTTTTTTACATCGTTGTGAATTATGCCCCGGAGAAAAAATACAGGAGCCTGCACCTGTGCAGGCTCCTGTATTTTTTGATTACTTAGTTACCCTCGCAGCTCGGCAACTGTGTCGGATACGATGCGGATAATTCTCTCTGCCTCATCGGGTGTGTTATACTTACCAAGGCTCAGTCTTAGTGAGCCGTGGGCAAGCTTATACGGAAGTCCCAGCGCGAGAAGAACATGACTCGGATTCACGGAGCCCGACGCACACGCAGAGCCGCTTGAAGCCGCAAGCCCCTTGAGGTCAAGCTCGAAGATCAGCGACTGCCCGTCAATTCCGTCGAATGACATGTTCAGTGTGCCCGGCAGGCGCGGCGCTGCGCCGCCGTTTACCTGCGCTCCGGGTATCTTCATAAGCCCGGACTGAATCTCATCTCGCATTGCGCAAAGGCGATCGGCTTTTTTGTTTCTTTCGCTGATTGCCTCGGCAAATGCCGCTGCCGCGCCGACAATACCGGCAACGTTCTCCGTTCCGGCTCGGTGGCCGCGCTCCTGTTCGCCGCCGTCAATGTACGTTTCCGGCACGCAGCCGCGCCGGGCATACATAACGCCGACGCCCTTCGGGCCGTGAAACTTATGCGCGGATATAGACAGAAGGTCAATGTTCATTGCCTTTACGTCTATCGGCAGTATGCCGACCGCCTGCACGGCGTCGCAGTGAAACAGCACTCCTGCCGAGCGGCATATGCTGCCTATCTCCGCAACAGGCTGAATCGTTCCAAGCTCGTTATTTGCAAACATAACCGACACCATTGCCGTATCCGGACGTATTGCCGCTGCCACATCCTCGGCACGAACAAGGCCGTTGTTATCGGTGCTTACATACGTCACCTCAAAGCCCTCGCGCTCAAGAGCTTTAGCGCTGTGCAAAACGGCGTGGTGCTCGATATTATCCGTCACTATATGCTTTTTTCCGCTCTCGGCAAGCCGATGTACCGTGCCCTTTATCGCCCAGTTATCGCTCTCGGTTCCGCCGGAGGTGAAGTATATCTCGGCCGGGAGTGCGTTTATGCCCTTTGCGAAAACGCCGCGCGCGTTTTCCACTGCCTTATGCGCACTGCGTCCGAGCTTATACAGGGTCGATGCATTGCCGTATTCATTGAGCATATAAGGCTTCATTGCTTCAAACGCCGCATCGGACAATCGGGTCGTTGCCGCATTGTCGGCATAGATATAGGCCATATCAGTTCTCCGCTCCGTCCTCAACGAGGACCTTCATCGTACCGCCGCATACCATGCCGTCGGACTCTGCGACCTCGCCGGTGAGGTCAATGTCAACGACCATGTAGCGTCCTGTTCCGATTATGTCAACCGCGTCGCGGATAACCGCGCCCTCGCTGCATCCGCCGCCTATGCTGCCGGTAACCTCGCCGCGCGGACTTACGGCCATTTTTGCCCCGGCCTCGCGCGGAGTTGAGCCTTTAGTCTCGATAACCGTAACTATCGCCTTGGGATCGTGGTTTTCTGCAAGATATTTTATGACCGAAAGCTCAGCATCTGAATCATTGCAGCAGCGCACTCCGTCCCTGCTGTGCTCCGGCAGGCGCTTGTAGGCAACAAGCTCTGCAAGGATTGATATTGCGATCTCGCCCGGAGTTACCGCGCCGATATCAAGTCCTATAGGTGTGCTTATTCTGTCCATATACTCCTTCGGGCAGCCTTCGGCAAGGAGCATCTCCAGAAGTCCCTTAACGCGGCGGCGCGAACCGATGAGTCCGAGGTAGGCAGGCTGCGTGCCCTTGAATATTTCGCGCAGGCAGTCGGCGTCATGAGTATGGCCGCGCGTTATGATAACGATATAGTCGTAGGAGGTAATTTTGAGCTGCCTTATGCAGTTTTCAAAGCTGTCGCACAGCACCTCCCGTGCCAGCGGGAAGCGCGCGGTATTTGCAAAGGCGGGGCGATCGTCACAGACATAGACCTCAAAGCCGCTCTTTGCCGCAAAATCGCAAACGGGCACGGCAATATGCCCCGCACCGAGGACTATAAGGCGCTCCGGGGGCGAAAAGGGCTCGCCCACGGTGATTTTGCCCTCCGTCTCCGTCAGCGTCACGTCGGCAAAATATCTGCCGCGCTTATCGGTCTGCGGCGCATAGGGCGCAAGAGTCTTTTTCAATCCCTCGGCTATAAGCCCCTCCGAGCCGCAAAGCTCCGTTTTCAGCGTCAGCGCCTCGCCGCGCTCAACTCTTTCCAATATTTCGGCATAAATATTCGACATGATAAAACCTCCTCAATACAGTAAAAGTATATTCGCCGGGGCAATGCCAAGCTCGGCGGGGAATAGCTGTGGGCGCTTATCCTTCGTCACCCGCCACCACACACTCGGCTCGGACTCCGCGGCGGACTTGAATTTGAACTCTATTATCCACTCAAAGGGCTCCTCCATCTCGTCAAGGTATTCTATCTCATGGCGATTTGTCGGCGCGGAGGGATTAAAATAATGTGCGCGGATGCCAATGGCCTTTATATCGTCGCCGACGGGCTGCGCGGTCGTGAGGCTCACGCCCCAATCGGGCACATATACCTCATGCTCCCCTCGCTTTATGGCGGGGGCTATATTTTTGCAGCCGGTGAGCATCGCCGCCGGAACGCTGCCGGGATCGGCAAAAAGCGCCTTTGTCCGGTTCACGGTCAGAAGTCTGCCGCTGTCCATGACGGCTATTTCCCGGCTCATGTTATACGCCTCGTTGCGGTCGTGCGTGACCATGATGACCTCCCGCCCGAAGCGCGTGAGTACGTCGCGCATTTCTATCATAAGCTTATCCCTGAGGTGCGCGTCGAGCGCGGAAAAGGGCTCGTCCAGCAGCAAAAGCTGCGGGTCGCTGACCATGATGCGCGCAAGCGCCGTGCGCTGAGCCTGACCGCCGGAGAGCTGCGCGGGACGGTGATTTTCAAGTCCTCCAAGCTGGAACATATCCAGCATTTTTTTGAGCTTTTCCTCTTTTTCGCTCTTGTCCCTGATGCGGCGCATACCGCAAAGTATGTTCTGGCGCACCGTCATATTCGGAAACAGCGCATAGTTTTGGAACAGATAACCCACGCGGCGCTTTTGCGGAGGGAGATTTATCCCCTTTGCGCTGTCATATAAGACCACGCCGTCAAGCTCTATGTAGCCCTCGTCGGGCTTTTCTATGCCGGCAATGCATTTGAGCGTCATACTCTTGCCGCAGCCGGAGGGACCGAGCAGACAGGTCACGCCGTTTTGCGCCTCGAATTTTGACTCAAGCTCAAAGCTGCCAAGCTTTTTTCTGACGTCTACTATCAGGCTCATCCCTTCGCCCTCACTTTCTGCTTGCTCTCAAGGAGATTGACCGTGAGCAGCACTACGGTGCTTATGGCGAGGTTTATCATGACCCAGAAGAATGCGTCCGCATCGTCGTTTGTGCGCCAGAGCTGATATACGGTCGTGGATATCGTGGCGGTTTTGCCGGGGGTGTAGCCGATGAGCATACTGGTAGCACCGTATTCGCCGAGGGCGCGCGCGAAGGCAAGCACGGTGCCGGCGAGTATGCCCTGACGGCAGGCGGGCATACGTATGCGCCAGAAAATATATGTGTTGGAAAGGCCGAGCGTCTGCCCCGACTGCGAGAGCGTGCAGTCAAAGCTCTCGAATGCGCCGCGTGCCGTCCTGTACATCAGTGGGAAGGCGACGACGGCTGCGGCGAGAATTCCGCCGTACCATGTCATTACAAATTTAATGCCGAGCTGCATCAGAAGGATGCCGATCGGGCGCTTTGTGCCGAAAATGAGCAGCAGAAAATAGCCGCATACCGTCGGCGGCAGTACCATGGGAAGCGTGAGAATAACGTCAAGAATACCCTTGACCGTGCGCGGCAGTCTTGCCGCATAGTAGGCAAAGAATATGCCCGTGAAAAAAACTATTACGCAGCTTATAGCCGCAATGCGCAGGGAGTTTATAAGCGGATACCAGTCAATGTTCATATTATATACCTCGGATTGGCAGCGCAAATAAATGCGCTGCCAATTCTGCGTCTCAGGCTTTACGCGACCGGAGAAAAGCCGACAGCCTCAAAAATCGCCATGGCCTCGCTGCCCGTGAGATAGTCAAGGAAGGCCTTGGCTGCATCGGGGTTCTTCGCAGTCTTTAATACCGCGGCGGGATAGATGACCTGACCGCACATATCCTTGCTTGCGCTGTCAATGACCGTAAGCCCCGCGGAGAAGGCATCCGTGCAGTAGACTATGCCGCAGTCAACGCTGCCCTCGGAGACCTGAGTTGTGACCTCCTTGACGTTGCTGCCGTAGGTAATGACGCCGCTCTTGGCGAGGGCTTCCTCATCAAGCCCGTAGAAATTGAGTATCTTCTGCGTGTACTGACCGACAGGCACGTCACTGTTGCCCATTGCCATCAGTATGCTGCCCTCGGCAAGCCTTGCCGCAAGGTCGTCAAAGCTCTCTATGCCCTTGGGATTGCCCTCGGGGACGACAAGCACCACCTTATTTTCGAGCAGGTTCAGGCGCGTATCGCCGGCGACAAAGTCCAGCCCCTCCTTGTTTATCTCCTTGTCGGAGCTTAAGTCGAGCTGATTCATCTGCTTTTGACCGGCGGAGATAAAGAGGTCGCAGTCCGCGCCCTCCTGTATCTGGGTCTTGAGCGTACCAGAGGAGTCAAAGTTATAGGTGATGGTGACGTTGTTTTCCTTCTCGTAGACATCCTTGACCTGATTTAGAGTCTCGGTCATTGAAGCGGCGGCAAAGACGATGATTTCTTCCTTCTCTCCCTTACTTGGAGCCGCGGACGAGCCGCAGGCGGCAAGTGTGAAGAGCATTGCAAGCGTGAGCAGCAGTGTGAGGGTTTTCTTCATGTTCGTTTCTCCTTTTTCAGAAAAATATTTATATAAGCGCGACTTAACGCGGTTATATGCGCTGAAGAAATACCTGCTTTTTATTTTCTTGCGCAGTCGTGTACCTCGTTGCGGAGAAGCCCCATGGCATGGGGGATGGTGTCCATAAATACGTCCATATTCTCCATGCAGGCGCGGGGGCTGCCGGGGAGATTGATAATAAGCGTTTTACCCCGGATAACGGAGGCGGCGCGGGAAATCATTGCGTGCCTGGTGATTTTGAGAGACTCGGCGCGCATAGCCTCGGCGATGCCGGGGACGTTTTTATCAGCGATCGCAAGCGTTGCCTCGGGCGTAATATCCCGCGCCGAGCAGCCCGTGCCGCCGGTCGTAAGTATGAGGTCAAGCTGCCGCTGGTCGCAGAGCCGAATAAGCTGCTGCTTCAAAACCCGCTCATCGTCGTGGATAACTATTTCCTCCACGACCTCGTAGCTTGCCTCGCGCAGGCGCTTTGATATCGCGGGACCGCTCTCGTCCTTGCGCTCCCCCGCCGCCGCCTTGTCGCTGAGCGTGATGACCGCAGCCTGCCACGGGAAATGCCCCTCGCGCTTTTCGATGCTCATCTCATCTCCGACGCTGATGCTACCCGGCTCAATGACGCGGGCAAACACGCCCTCACGCGGCATGATGCACTCGCCCATTTTCTTGTATATCTCGCAATGGCTGTGGCACTCCTTGCCTATCTGCGTCATCTCCAGCAGCACATCGCCGCAGCGCAGCAGCGTGCCCACGGGCAGCGCCCGGAAGTCGAAGCCCTCGACCACAAGATTTTCTCCGAAGGCACCGGGAATGACGTTTGCCCCGCGCTTATTGAAGGCCTCTATCTTGTCGGCGCTCAGAAGACTCACCTGTCTGTGCCAGCTCCCGGCGTGCGCGTCGCCGTCAATGCCCCATTCGGCGGAGAAGTGCGCGGTATTTACATCGTGCTTTTGCAGACCCTTATGGTCGCTCGTGCATACGGCTATAACCTTTCCCACGCTGTTATCCTCCTATCTGACTCATTGCGTGCCGCTCGGTGACGGCGGCGCCCGTGTCGAAGCAGTGCGCACGCGGCTTATTGTATATCGAGATTTTCAGCGCCTCACGCAGCTCATCGTCCGTGCAGCCGCCTCGGATGAGCGTGCGCAGGTCGGCGGAGTCGGCGTAGCACAGGCAGGGCTTTAGCTGTCCCGTGCTCGTCAGGCGTACCCGGTTGCAGTCGGCGCAGAACTTGTGGCTCACGGCATCTATAAAGCCTATCCTGCCGAGCAGCAAATCGCTCTTATAATAATGCGCAGGACCGTTGCCGCGCCTTTCGTCCGTCGGGGCAAGATCCGGCCAGCGCTCTCTCAGCGCCGAGAGAATATCGTCCGGTGAGACTCGCCGCATCGCCGCGCCGAAGCCGATGGGCATAAGCTCTATAAAGCGCACGTCCACCGGAAGCTCCTCCGCTATGGCGGCAAGCTCCGGCGCGTCCTCCTCGGTTTCCTCCAACAGCACGGCGTTTAGCTTTGTACGCAGCCCCATCGCGCAGGCGTCCTCTACGGCCTGCATTATACGCTTCAGCAGCTCCGCGCCCTCGGGGTGTCCGCTTATTCGCGTATAGCGCTCCGCATTCAGGCTGTCGAGGCTTATGTTTATGCCGTCAAGCCCTGCGGCGGCAAGCGCATCCAGATTTTTTCCGAGTAAGAGTCCGTTTGTCGTCAGCGTGACCTGCTCCGTCCCGCTCTGCCTCTTGAGCGCGGAGATAAAGCTCACACAGTCGGCACGGACAAGCGGCTCTCCGCCCGTGACCTTAAATTTTCTTATCCCCAGCTCCGAGGCGGCGCGGCATATGCGCAGTATCTCCTCATGACGGAGAATTTCCCCGTGCCCCAGCGCGTCTATAGGCTCGGGCATACAGTATCGGCAGCGCAGGTTGCAGCGGTCGGTCACGGAAATGCGCATATAATCTATTTCTCGCCCATATCTGTCAAGCATGGCTCATCTTCCCTTGCCGAAGCCGCAGTTGGGGAAATGGCACACCGGGCAGTTGAGGCAGAGTCCGCCGCTGCCGAGTCCAGCAAGCCATTGTTTAGTAATGGGCGTATCCGTGACGAGGTAGGGCAGCACAAGGTCAAATATAGTGCGCTTTGCGTACATCACGCAGCCGGGCAGACCGCAGACGGGGCGACCGTCCGGGGAATACGACACGAGAAACATCGCTCCGGGCAGCACGGGCGCGCCGTAGGAGACGATATTCGCGCCGGTATTCTTGATGGCAAGAGGGGTCTTGTCGTCGGGGTCAACGCTCATGCCGCCGGTGCAGAGAACCATCTCGCAGCCCTGCGCAAGCATATCGTTTATCGCGGCGGTGATTTTTTCATGGTCGTCGTTCAGTATGACGTGCGCCGCCATCTCACAGCCGAATTCCGCAAGCTTTGCCTGAACCACCGGGCTGAAGGTATCCTCAATGCGCCCGTAGAACACCTCGTTGCCGGTCGTGACAAGACCGTATTTCCTCGGTCTTACCGGCACAAGGCGCATTATAGGCTCGTCACCGGCAAGCAATTTTGCCTGCTCCATGCGCTCCTTTGCAATGACAAGGGGTATGACGCGCGTACCGCAGAGCTTGTCGCCCTTTTTCACCATGAAGCCGGAGTGCCGTGCGGCTATCATCATGTCACCGAGCGAATTTATGGCGCGAAGCCGCTCAAGGTCAACGAGCAGCAGACCGTCAATATCCGCGATAAGCTCTATCTTACCCTCCTTGGGCGCCGTCGCGTGCATATTCTCGTTCTGGCAGATGCTGCGGAGTATCTCCGCCGCCTCGTCCTCATGGAGCATATTCTCGTCCTTTTCCCAGACATAGATATTGTCCTTGCCGACCGACAGAAGCACCGGTATGTCCTTTTCGGTGATGATATGCCCCTTGCGGAATACCGCGTCCTTGGTCACGCCCTTGATTATCTGCGTGATGTCATGGCACAGCACATGACCCACTGCGTCCTCGGTTTTGATAAGCTTCATTAGATAACCTCCTTGTCTTGTATATTAAGCAGCTGCTGTTTATTTTTGAAAATACGGGCAATCGCCTCCTATGCACTCTCGGTTGAGTGCAGTATATTTGCACCCAAGCTTACAAAGCGGCATATCCGCGCCGCCTGTCTCGCGCAAAAACCGGCTTGCCTCCTCTATCGCCACTCTGGACGTTCGCTTGCAGCAGCGAGGTCCGCCTATCTCGGCAAGCCTTGCAAGTATATCCGAGACAAGCTGCTGCGGAAGCGGCCATGCGTCCTTATGCAACGGACTTGAGCCGAGAAGCAGGGAGGCAAATATACCCGCTCCCGCCGCCGCGCCGCACACGCCCCAAAAGCCGCAGGTGCCGCCGGGCAGCTTTGACGCGCGCCTATACGCCTCGCGCATCGCCTCATCATAGCTAATATCGCCGCCGTTATTACGCAGTGCCGTCAGCAGCACGAGCGGCACGATGACATGATGCTCCGGTCCGTGCATATGTACCGAGGGGAGATCCATGACGCTGTCCAAAATCAGCAGCGGATTTTTCTCCCTGCTTTTATATAGCTCCGGGATAATAGCGGCGAAGGCTCCGTAGGCATGGCACTCGTCGCAGACATAGTGCCCGTTTGCGCAGACGGCGTTGCCGGCGCTCTCCCTGCCGCAGACGGCGCAGCGCCGCTCGGTGCCGAGGCTATTATATACAAGCTCCGCGCCGCAGATAAGGCAGCCGGAGAAATGCTCCTCCCCGCCGCTCTGTGGGCAGCAAACCTCTATCCTTTCCATGCTCTTTTCCTCTATTCATCTATATTATTACTTGATATTTATAACCTCTCTGCCGCAAAGCCCGTTTATTCTCCGCGCCGCGGCAAGCGCCTCGCGTCTGCGTCTCTCATGCGCCCTGAGCGCCTCGTCATCCCGGCACTTTTTCAGGCTTTCGGAAAAGCGCTCCTCAAGACTCACGCGCCGTGCTCCGAGTCTGAGATTATCCGCAAGGCAGAGTGCCGTAAGCTCAAGCGAGGCCGCCTCCGGCTCGTGATGCTGCCGAATCAGCTCCGCCTCACGGGTATAGCCGAGCTCGCTCAGCCAGTCCGCGCCGCGCCGTGAATGCTCCGGCAGACTCCGCGCAATATCGTGCAGCAGTGCCGCGTTTTTCACAAGCTCCGCGTCGATATCATTCCCGCTTTCCTTCAGCGCGGCGGCAATCCTCAGCGCTTCCTCGGCGGTGGCAGCGCAATGCTCGATGACATTCTCCGGTGCTCCCGCAGCGTGCAGCAGACGCAGACACAAGGCTCTGTCCAACTTAGGCCGCGGAGCCTCTCCGATTTTCACAAGGCGAAAGCCGCCGTCATATTCAAGCGTCACGCAGGCGCAGTACGGGACACGGTACTCCCGGCTGCTCTCAAGCGCGGTTCCGAAAAGCCTTGCCGCCGTGAGTCTGATGACCGCCGAGTGGGAAATCGCCGCGATATCCCCGCTGCTTTTGTCAAGACATTCCATGAGCGCCTCCTCAAAGCGGCAAAGCGCCGCCCGCGGCTCCTCCGCGCCGGGTATCGGAACGCTCATATCCACGCCGCGCCGCTCGTACAGCTCCGGAAAACGCTCCTTTATCTCGCGGAAGCTCAGACCGTCCCACAGTCCCATATCCGCCTCACGAAGTCCCGGTACAACTACAGCCGAGGGTGAAAAATACGCCGCCGTCTCGCGCGCTCTCGAAAGCGGGCTTGTAAATACCGCGCTTATCCCGGCGTGCTCAAGCTCCCGCGCTGCAAGACAGGACTGCATATGCCCTATCGTGCCGAGCGGAATATCCGTCCTCCCGAGGCAGCAGCTCCCGTCCGGGAAATCCGGTCTTCCGTGCCGGATAAGATACACGCGCCGGCTCACAGCAGCTCACCGAAGCAGTCCTGAAAGAGCCGGTCGCCCTTCTCACGCAGCCTCCGCTCAAATTCGTTATATTTCTCCAAAAGGCGCAGCCCGTCTCCCGTAAGCCTGCTCTGACCGCCGCCGAGTCCGCCCTGACTGCGCTCAACCAACGTCCGCCCGAGCTCCGTTTCAAGGCGGCGTATTATGTTCCAGCCGGTCGAATACGATATCTGCATACGCTGACAGGCACTGCGAACGGAATTCGTCTCCTCGACAAGCGTGAGGAGCATTGCAATCTTCCGGTCAAAAAAGACCTTCTCCTTTGCAAGCTCCACGTTTATTATCGGTCTTACAAGCTGCCGATTGTGATAGCTCAAAAGCGCCCTGTAGTCCTCCGGGGTGTCCGCGTCATGCAGGATGCCGCTGTCCTCAACGGCTATCTCCGTCATCTCCGCACCGCAGTGCTCGATAGCGCCGCCGAGTCCGCCCTCTCCGCGATAAGCCAGAATAGTGTCCACAAGCTCCGTGCCTATTAAAATCGGATGCCCGCGCCTGCCCTCGCACACCGGGCACACGAGCCTTGCCCCGCAGTCCATGAGTGCGCTCACGGTGGAGGCGGTAAAAAGCGGGATGTCAACCGGCGTAAATAAAATGCCGTCGCACTTATCCTTGAGATACTCAAGCCCGATTTTTGCCGAGTCGAACATCTGGGTCGTGCGGTACTGCTCGTTGCGGAGAAAAATAAGCCCGTTGTTTGCCAGATGGTGCTCAAGCTCCCACGCATTATGCCCCGTGACCATGACTATCCTCGTCACGCCGGACTGACGGAGCGTTGCGACTATGCGCTGCGCTATTGAAATCGAGCCGATATTGAGCATAGGCTTGAATTCTCCCATGCGTGACGACATCCCCGCTGCGACTATAAGTGCCCCGAACTGCATATATCCTCCCTCCCAGCGAAAAGCAATTTTGGTATTTTTATCCAATATATTATTAAAATAAATGCATTAAAATACAAAAACCCCGCGCGTTGAATTTCAAATCCGTGAACGGTACGAACGAGAGCAGCTCAAACGCAGGGTTTATATCAATATTACACAAAAAGCAAGGATAAGTCAAGGATGTCGACGCAAAATATTTGCATAATGCACAAAAACAATGTTATTTTTTTTACGAGTTATATCTGTATGATAGTTGCTACTCCGATTTCTCTGCCGTAAAATATAATTGAAGATATTAAGCAGGAGGCAGACATGGAGGACAAACGCTTTGAGCTCCGGGCAGAGCTTGTCACGGTAGAGATCTCAGACCCCCAGACCGGGGAAATATTCCGCAGAGAGCTGCCGATAGAGTACTATGAAAACGCCAATTTTCTTCGCCTGCGCGGTGAAAATTTTGACGGTTCCCTGTCCGAGCTTGTGTTCTATACCCCGCGCGGAATTCAAAAGCTCAAGGACGTGAGCGGCAGCGGTGCGGATAAGGACAACTGTCACTGATTTCCCGAGTCTATCCACAAAGCCGAAAGCTAAGCAAAACAGTGTAAAAAAGTATAATTATAAGAATTATGAGGAGGTATATGAATGATTAAAAAATCACTCGTCATCAATGGAGTACAGCGCATCCTGATTGTTGAGCCTCATGAGACTCTGGCCACGGTTCTGCGTGAGCATCTGCTGCTTACCGGCTGTAAAATCGGCTGCGGCGAGGGTCACTGCGGCGCCTGCAACGTCATTTTAGACGGCAAGGTCACTCGCTCCTGCCTGCTTAAGATGGAGAAAATCAGAGACAACGCGGAGATAACGACGATAGAGGGCGTCGGCACTCTGCACGATATGCACCCGCTTCAGGTCGCGTGGATGGCATACGGCGGCGCGCAGTGCGGCTTCTGCACCCCCGGCTTCATCATCAGCGCCAAGGTGCTGCTCGACAAGAACCCGAACCCGACCCGCGAGGAGGTACGCGACTGGTTCAACAAAAACCGCAACCTCTGCCGCTGCACCGGCTATAAGCCCCTTATCGACGCTACAATGGCGGCTGCCGCCGTCATGCGCGGTGAGATGAGCAAGGAGGATCTTGTATTCAAGCCCACCGGAGACAGCATCAAGGGTACGAAATACATCCGTCCCTCCGCCGCGCAGAAGGTCACCGGCACATGGGACTTCGGCGCCGACGACGCGCTCAAGATGCCCGAGAATACGCTTCGCCTCGCCCTCACGCAGGCCACGGTATCTCACGCCAACATCAAGAGCATCGACACTTCCGAGGCCGAGAAGATGCCCGGCGTCTTTAAGGTCATCACCTATAAGGATATTCTTGCCGCAGGCGGCACCAACAAGATAAACGGCCTTGTCATGCTCCCCAAGCACAACAAGACCGACGGCTTTGAGCGTCCCGTGCTCTGCTCGGACAAGATATTCCAGTTCGGCGATGCAATAGCCATCGTCGCGGCGGACACCGAGGCGCACGCCCGCGCCGCTGCGGACGCCGTCAAGGTGGAGATCGAGGAGCTTCCCGCCTACATGAACGCCATGGACGCGAAGGAGCCTGACGCTATTGAAATTCACCCCGGCATACCCAACGTCTTCTACGAGACGAACTGCATCAAGGGACCCGACTTTGATTGGGACAGCATCCCCGACGCACAGCAGGTCGAGATAGAGAGCTACTGCTCGCGTCAGCCGCACCTGCATCTTGAGCCCGACTGCGGCTACGGCTACATAGACGAGGACGGCATGGTCACCGTTCACTCCAAGTCCATCGGCATACATCTTCATATGCCGATGATAGCGGGCGGCATCGGCGTTCCGATGGAGGAGCTTCGCCTTGTGCAGAACCACACGGGCGGCACCTTCGGCTATAAGTTCTCCCCGACAAACGAGGCGCTCATCGGCGCTGCGGTAAAAATCACCGGCCGCCCCGTCTCGCTCGTATTCAATCAGTTCCAGAACATCACCTACACCGGCAAGCGCTCCCCCGCCTTCATGCACATCAAGCTCGGCGCGGACAAGGACGGCAAGCTGCTTGCAATGTGGGGCGATAACTACGTTGACCACGGTCCCTACTCCGAGTTCGGCGATCTGCTCACCATGCGTCTGAGCCAGTTTACCGGCGCGGGCTACGGCATCCCCTCCATCCGCAACAAGAGCCAGACCGTGTTCACAAACCATGCATGGGGCTCCGCTTTCCGTGCCTACGGCTCGCCGCAGTCCTTCATGGGCTCCGATATCGCAATCGACTGCCTTGCCGCCAAGATGGGCATAGATCCCTTCGAGATGCGCGCAATGAACTGCTACAAGGCCTCCGAGCACACCACCATCCCCACCGGCTACGCTCCCGACGTTTACTGTGAGGAGGAGCTCTTCGGCAAGGCTCGTCCGCTGTACGAGGCGGCCAAGAAGCGTGTCGCGGAGAAGAATGCCGCCTCCGACGGGCGCTATAAGTACGGCATCGGCGTGTCCCTCGGCGTTTACGGCTGCGGACTTGACGGCGTTGACGCCTCCTCCGCCTTTGCCGAGCTCAACCCCGACGGCACGGTCACGATGTACGCCTCCTGGGAGGATCACGGTCAGGGCGCCGACATGGGTATTGTCGCCTCCGCGCATGAGACTCTGCGTCAGGCCGGTATAAAGCCCGAGCAGATTCGTCTTGTCATGAACGACACCAAGGTCACCCCGAACTCCGGTCCTGCGGGCGGCTCCCGCTCTCAGGTCATGACCGGCAACGCCTGCCGCCTCGCCGCCGAAAATCTGCTTGCCGCGATGCGCAAGGAGGACGGCAGCTACCGCAGCTATGACGAGATGGTAGCCGAGGGCATAGAGACGAAGGTCGAGGGCAACTGGGTCACGACCTACTGCGCCGACCACCCCATCGATCAGGATACCGCACAGGGCGAGCCCTTTGCGACCTATATGTACACCATCTTCATGCCCGAGGTTCGCGTTGACACTCAGACCGGCAAGGTCAAGGTCGAGAAGTTCACGAGCGTTGCCGACGTCGGTACGATCATGAACAGGCTTCTCGTTGAGGGCAACTTCTACGGCGGTCTTGTTCAGGGCATCGGTCTTGCACTGACCGAGGACTTTGACGATCTGGAGAAGGAGACGAGCCTGCTCAAGTGCGGCATCCCTTACCCGAATGATGCTCCGGACGACATCGAGCTCCACTTCATCGAGACCTACCGTCCCAACGGTCCCTACGGTGCCGCCGGCTGCGGTGAGGCTCCGCTGGATGCACCGCATCCCGCCATTCTCAACGCGATTTATAACGCCACGGGCGCGCGCATCACGCGCATCCCGGCAAGACCCGACAAGGTGCTTGCAGCGCTCAAGGCGCTTGAAAACTAAGCTTTGCCATCAAGCAAAAAAATGTTATAATAGAGAGACCTTAACTAAGGTCTCTCTATTAGGTTTATAAAGAGGTGAGCTCATGTCGGTAATTCAGGAGCGCGGCTCCACGCATGTCTACAAGGTCAACAGAATATCCAAGGACGAGATGGAAAACATGGTGTCGCTGTGCGTCTACGACCAGCCCGCCTTCTGCTCCGCCGCCTGCCCCTTGAAGTTAGATGCCAAGGCAATGCTTGCCGCCGCAGCGGACGGGGACTTTAAGAAGGCGCTCGGGCTATACGAAAAGGCGGTGATTTTTCCGAACGTCGTCTCCGCCGGGTGCAGCGCCCCATGCGAGGCGAAGTGCAAGCTTTCCGAGCTTGGCGAGGGCATAGCGGTACGCGATATTGAGCGCGCCGTGACCCGCTTCGGTGAAAAATCGCGCTCCGGCGGCGTTTTCCGCATGAAGAAAAAGAAAAGCGTCGCCCTCTTCGGCTCCGGGCTTTTCGCGCTCTTTCTCGCGGGTGAGATTGAGAAAAAGGCCTACCCGCTCACGGTGTTCTGCGAGGAGGCAAACCTGAGCGCATTTCTCCGCGCGGCAGCGCCATTTCTCGATGAGACGGCCTTTGCCGATGAGCTTGGCAGATTAAAGACCAAGGATATATGCTTTGAGTTCGGCTGCACGCTCAGCGGGGAATTCTATGCCGAAAAGTGCGGCGGCTTTGACGTACTATGCGCCTCGGCTGCGGCGGCAAGGGGCTTTTTCCCGGACGCCGTCTGTGATGAGCGTTATATGCTCTGTGCGGCTCGCTCTCTCGTCATGGGCGCAGACGGCAGTGATGTGCTCAGCGCCGCATTTTCCGCAAAAAAGGCAGCACTCACGGTAGACCGCCTTGCGCAAAGGCTCGCGCCCGATAACATGCGCGGCAGCGAGGGCGCCGTTGAGACAAAGCTATACGCAAGCCTTGACAATGTCGGCTCGCTGCACCGTGTCGAGTGCGGCGCGGAGGGCTACACGCGCGCGGGAGCCATCGAGGAGGCCAAGCGCTGCATACAGTGCCGCTGCGACGAGTGCATGAAGGCCTGCGCCTATCTCAAGCACTATAAAAAATACCCCGGTCTGCTGGCGCGGGAGATATATAACAACACCCAGATAATAATGGGCGACCACCCGCTCAACAAGGCCATGAACGCCTGTGCGCTCTGCGGTCAGTGTACGGTCGTCTGCCCCAAGGGTATCGATATGGCGCAGGTCTGCAAGAGCGCCCGCGAGAACATGGTTTCGACCGATAAAATGCCGCTTGCGCCGCATGAGTTTGCGCTTATGGATATGCTTTTCTCAAACAGCGAGGCCTTTCTATGCCGCAGGCATCCCGGATATGATAAGTGCAGATATGTCTTTTTCCCCGGCTGTCAGTCCTCCGCCATCGCTCCGGCGACGGTACGCGCGGCGTATGAGGATCTATGCGCGCGGCTTGAGGGCGGCGTTGCGCTGATGCTCGGCTGCTGCGGCGCGATATGCGATTGGGCGGGGCGCTATGAGATGTACGGGCGGCAATTTGAGTTTATCGAAAACGAGCTTGCAAAGCTTGGATATCCCACGGTCATTGCCGCCTGCCCCAGCTGCAAAAAGGAGCTTTCGGGGCATGAAAATATAGAAATCGTCGGGATATGGGACGTATTGCAGGAAATCGGGCTTCCCAAGGAAGCAAAGATACTTGAGCGCTGCGCCGCGCTGCACGATTCCTGCGGTGCGCGCGGAGACGCGGAGACTCAGCGCAGTGTGCGCGACATTCTGAAAAAGCTCGGCGTTTCGATACTTGAGACGGAATACTCAGGCGACCGCTCCCCCTGCTGCGGCTACGGCGGTCTGACCTCATACACAAACCGCGAGCTTGCCCACGAGCTTGCAGAAAAATGCCTTGAGCGCAGTGACGCGCCCTATGTCAGCTACTGCATGGCCTGCCGTGACCGCTTTGCGCGCGAGGGGCGGGAGTCGCGGCATATACTTGAGCTTGTGTACGGTACGGACGCGGGTGCGCCGCCCGATATAAGCGAAAAGCGCTACAACCGCCTTACGCTGAAAAATGAACTGCTCCGGGATATCTGGGGCGAGGAGACTATGAACATGAATTTGCCCTATAAGCTGGAATTTGACGAGGCCGCGCTCAAAATGATGGACGAGCGCATGATATTAAAATCCGACGTCATATCCGTCATTGACGCATACCGCGAAAGCGGCGAGGCGATAGAGGACGCCGACACCGGCTATCTCATGCTGAGAGCGAGACTCGGGAACGTGACCTTCTGGGTCGCGCTTACCGAGGACGAGGAGGGCTACACGGTTCGCCGCGCTTATAGCCACAGGATGAACGTCGTTAAACGTCAGGAGTGATATCATGCAGGACAGAACATATTACACCATTGACCCGCTGGGTAAGCTCAAATGCAGAAAATGCGGCGTAGCGCTCGTCAAGGGCAAGGCAAAATTCATGTATCTCGATAACGGCTTCCCCGTAGAGCTGCCGGTCTGCCCTCGCTGCGGCTTTGTCTATGTACCGGAGGAGCTTGCGCTGGGAAAGGTTCTCTCCGTCGAGAAGGCGCTGGAGGACAAATGAACGGGCATCCGGGAGGAGACGCGCACACCATGCGCATGATAGAGCTTTGCGCCCTGTCTCCGGGCGCTCGTGTGCTCGACATGGGCGCGGGCGAGGGTGAGGCAGTCGCCCTGCTGCGCGCTCATGGACTTGACGCCGTCGGCATTGATTTGATTCCGTGCGGAGAAAACGTCGTTCGCGGCGATATGCTGCACAGCGGCTATCCCGACGAAGGCTTTGATGCGATTATATCTCAGTGCGCATTTTATGTGAGCGGAGATGCAAAGGCCGCGCTCCGGGAAAGTCGGCGGCTTCTCAAAGACGGCGGCGTTTTGGCTCTGTCGGACGTATTTTTCGACTCTCCCGAGGCGCTTTTAGCCTCGTCGGGCTTCAGTCTTGAGCATATTGAGGACATGACCGAGCAGTGGCGCGAGTATTATTTTGCCGCGCTTTGGAGCGGAGAGACTATCGGCTGCCCGAAAACCAATTTAAAATGCAGATATTATTTAATCATATGCAGAAAGGAAATGCCTGATGGATCTTTTTGACAGGGTAATGGAGCTTTCACGCTACGGCTATTTCTGCGGTCAGATTTTGGCAAAGCTCCTGCTTGAGACGATAGGCGAGGAAAACCCCGGCCTTGTCAAGGCTATGGGCGGGCTCAACGGCGGAGTCGGCTTCTCCGGCGGCTGCTGCGGCTGCATGAGCGGCGGCGCGTGCATCATATCCTATTTCACCGGCAAGGGCGAGGACACCGGCATGGACTCACCTGAGCATAAGGCGGCGCTGGGTGAGTTTACCCGCTGGTTCAAGGACGAAATGACGCTATACTACGGCGGCTACGAGTGCGAGGACATAACCCACGGCAACCCCGCAAAGCGCGTGGAGCTGTGCCCGCAGATAATCGCCTCCACCTACGAAAAATGCATGGAGATACTCTCCGAAAGGGGGCTTATCTGATGCGCGTCGGGCGGACGGAGAGCGTGTGCCCGGTGTGTCTGAGAAAGCTTTCCGCAGAAAAGCGCACGGGTGCAGACGGCTATATCTATATGGACAAGCAGTGCCCCGAGCACGGCAAATTCAGCACGCTCATCTGGGAGGACAATCTCATAAGCTATATGCGCTGGAACCTCGGCAGCAGCACCGTGGAGCCGCCGGTAAACGGCAAGGACGCGAAAAACGGCTGTCCGAACGACTGCGGACTCTGCAAGGCGCATTTGCGCAAGGGCTGCTGTATGCTGCTGGAGCTCACAACGCGCTGCAATCTCCACTGTCCCGTGTGCTTTGCCTCGGCGGGTACGGAGGAGCGTGAGCTAAGCATGGAGGAAATCGAGCGGCAGTACGATTATCTCATGTCGCACGGCGGTCCGTTTAACATTCAGCTCTCGGGCGGAGAGCCGAGCATGCGGGACGATTTGCCGGAGATAATAGCCCTCGGGCGCAAAAAGGGCTTTAGCTTTTTCCAGCTCAACACAAACGGCATACGCCTTGCAGATGATGCGGAATACGCCCGGACGCTCAAGGCGGCGGGGCTCAACACGGTGTTTTTGCAATTTGACGGCGTGGACGACGCGGTCTATATGACACTGCGCGGACGAGCGCTCATGACCGAAAAGCTTGCCGCGATAGAAAACTGCGCGGCGGCGGGGCTTGGCATAGTGCTTGTGCCGGTCATCGCGCCGGGAGTGAACGACGCGCAGGTCGGCGATATACTGCGCTTCGCTCTTGAGCGTATGCCCGCGATACGCGGAGTGCATTTTCAGCCCATCAGCTACTTCGGGCGCTGCGGGCTTGAACGCCCGGAAAAGCCCATCACCATACCGCGTATGCTTCGTCTCATCGAGGAGCAGATGGGCGGCGTGATGCACGCGCAGGACTTTGCCGGCGGTGGGGCGGAAAATCCCTACTGCTCCTTCCACGCAAGCTATCTGCGCCGTGCGGACGGCAGTCTCCGTCTGCTGCCGAAGAAATCCGGCGCCTCCGCCTGCTGCTGCACGACCTCGGACGATTCGCGCAGCTACGTCGCCAAGCAGTGGAACGGCGAGGACGAGCCGGACTACACCTCCGACCCGGAGCTTTGCGAGACCTCGGCGCTCGATGATTTTCTTGAGCAGGCGCGGCGGAGCACCTTCGCCGTATCGGGTATGATTTTTCAGGACGCATATAATCTTGATCTTGAGCGGCTGCGCCGCTGCTATATCTGCGAGGTCGATTCAGAATTCGGCATGGTGCCGTTTTGCGCGTATAACCTGACGAACACGGAAGGCAGGGCGCTGTATAGACGATGACAAGGACAAGACTTGACGCGCTCATATGTGAGCAGGAGGGGCTTGAGTCGCTGACGCGCGCGGACATACGGCGCATACAGCTTGAAAGACTCAACGCGCTGCTTGCCCGCGAGCGGGAGCGCGGCGGATTTTATTCCGGACTCCCGGCACACTTAGACGATTTGGCAGAGCTTTCCGAGTTTCCCTTTACGACGCAGACGGAGCTTGCGGAAAACGTGGGAGCCATGCTCCTGTGCTCTCAGTCGGAGGTGCAGCGCGTGATAAGCGATGTGACGAGCGGAACGACCAGCATTGGAAAGCGCGTATTCTATACCCGCGCCGACTGTGAGCGCACGGTGCAGCTTTTTATGGCGGGTCTGGGTGAGCTTATATTTCCCGGCGGCAGGACGCTGATATGTATGCCGTTCTCGGGTCAATTCGGTCTGGGCGAGCTTATTGCCGAGGCGGTGAGCCGGCTGGGAGCAAGTCCGATACGTGCGGGAGCACAGCTCAGCTATTTTGAGCTTAGTGAGCTGATGCGCGCGGAAAGACCGGACAGCTTTGTCGGTATGCCGGTGCAGCTTTTGAGCCTACTTCGCGTATGCGGCAGAGGCAGTCTGGAAAGGGCGCTCGTCAGCGCGGATGCCTGCCCTGAAGGCGTCATATCGGAGGCGGAAAAGCTTCTCGGCAGCAGGCTTTTCCCGCATTACGGCTCCCGCGAAATGGGACTCGGCGGCGCGGTCTGCTGTCCGGCGCACGAGGGTATGCATCTGCGCGAAAACCATATTATTGCCGAGATCATAGACGAAAACGGCCGCCAAGCCCCGGTCGGGGAATACGGTGAGCTTGTGATAACGACGATTGGCATGGACGCGATACCTCTTATCAGATACCGCACGGGCGATCGCACAAGAATTCTCCCGCAGCCCTGTCCCTGCGGCAGTGAGCTTATTCGCCTTGACCGGGTACGCCGCGAGACGGCGAGCTGCATGGAGAGCTTTGATAACCGGGTTTTCGCCGATGCCCTTATTGTCGATTACACTGCGGCATACCGGGACGAAAGATATATAATTAACGCGCTGACGCTCGGCGAGTACGAGCCCTCGGAGCTCTTCAAATCGGTTTTCGGAGAGAATATTGAGCTTCACCAGCGCGCCGTTACGGGGGGCGACAGGTCGATGTATGCAGGAAAGCGTGTGCTCTTGAGCTGAAAATCGAATAGCAAGAATAATAATCAAAAAACCTGAGTGCTTAACTCTGGTTTGCTGACCGTAGACAAAGCTGTCGGCAATGTATAGAATTGCATGGGGAGAGTGCAGAAAGGGGGACGGGAGTCCCCTTTCTGCGTTCAATCCAAGCTTATTCAGGAGTGTTTTTGAATACTCCTGAATAAGTTTTCAAGGCGTCGAACTTTGTCGACGCCTTGGTATTCTGGGATTATTACCTCCGATGGGACTAAGGACCATATTTCAGAGGAACACACCATGTCTTTCTTCACAAAAGCGTACTTCCTCAGATAAGGGCGTAGCTTCCCAAAGAGAGTATCCCCGGACTTACAGACACTTTTAATACTGCTTTGTTGTGTCGATGGAATGCTACCAATGATGCGTCCGGTTTCTTGCTCGATATGTTCCAATTCCACACATGGCATCTGTTCACCTGATCGCGGATCATACTTTTCGCTTCGTCTGCTGGCAAGTACAGCGAACGGATATGGCGTTGTTTCCCATGAGCAGATGCTCCCGTGCTTATCAAATGCAACAGAAAGTACACCTCTTTTATACTTCTGATCAAGCAAGCAGAAATAGCTATATGACAGACGAAATCCCTTGCAATAGCGGAAAAGCTCTGCTACTGCAAGGGATTGTACTTTTGGTTCATACCGAAATGAGGTCTGAAAATAGACCTCAAGTAACGGTCTTGAGAAGCGTCCGAGATTAGCATTCAGAAATGCAGATGGCTCAAGTTTCCCCAGTTGGAGCAGGACTTCACTAAGCTCTATTATAGAGCCTTATTCGGAAAAGGTATACGGGGAACATGAGTATGAAGTCCTAACATCCTCTCGTGAAGGTCTTCAACGACAAGTTGATCACTTTGGGTCAAAGCAACGGCATGATACGGACGGATATAACATTATTCCCCTCGGCTACTGTACATATCGCAATAGAAGTGATGACGGGAGGTTTGCTTTTAATATCAATGCAATCAGTTCTAATGCGATTGTAAGCAAGTTTTATCCCGTTTTCCGTTTCATTAATGCAAATAGCCTTTTTATGTCTGAGTTTCTTAACTCATCATCACGAGTAAAGAAGAAGTTGTCTGTCCTCGCAGTTGGGACAAGTCAAGTGGTTCTTTCATTCGAGGCTTTGAAAGCAGCAACGTTTGATTTACCATGTAAGGATGAGCAGGATAAAATAGCATCCTTTTTGAGCTGTTTGAATAGGCGTATAGAATACCAGCGTACTTTAGTAGATGCCCTCAAGAAGTATAAAAGAGGTGTCAATAAGCAACTACTTTCACAGATTGATAATAGCTGTAATTGTAGGCTTGGCTCAATATGCGAGATTGTTGGGGGCGGAACACCCGACACTCTTCATGCAGAATATTGGGGAAGTACCGTGGAGTGGTTCACTCCGTCTGAAATCGGCATGGCAAAATATGTCAGTAGCAGTGCTCGCAAATTGAGTGATATAGGACTAAATAACTCGTCTGCGAAACTGCTTCCTATCGGAACGGTATTATTAACGACCCGTGCCACTTTGGGCGAGATGTCAATTGCAAAACGGGAGTGCTGCACCAATCAGGGCTTTCAGTCGTTGATTCCTCATCAAGATAGGGTTTTATCTGTCGATTCCTCAGATGAACCGATCGAGGTTGCCAAGGTTATCCTGAAAGCATTAAATGCAAAAAAAATGAAAATCCGCTATCAGGCAAAATCGGTTGCATGGCAGCTTCCTGTTTGGAGACTGCTTGGCGAAAACGCCTTCGAGAGTATGATGATGAAGGGCATGAAGCTCAAGTAATCTATCAGCAACTTATAAATATAATTCGGACAGAGTCGGGAAACCGGCTCTGTTTTTATTTTGTGAAGGAGGGGCTGCCATGAGTCTTTTTCGCATATACGTGGATGGCGCCTTGTTCTATCATCCGCAGATGTCGAAGCTGGCTATCACGGCCGCCCGGATCGAGGAGGACGCGGAGAATATCGACAGCATGACGATTTCCGCTCCCTATAACCACCCGTACCTGTCCGCAATCCGGCCGCTGGCTTCCACCATTGTCTGTAAAAAGGGCAACGCAATCGTATTTGAAGGCCGAGCGCTGGACAACGGTACGGATTTTTATAACACCCATACCTGGACCTGCGAATCCTGCCTTGCATATCTGAAGGATTCGATCCAGCCTCCGTATTCATACAAGGGTACGCTGCGCGGCTTGCTGGAGCAGTTTATAACTGAGCACAATGCCGCTGTGGAAGAAAAGAAGCAGTTCGTTCTCGGCAATGTGACCGTCACTGATGACAACGACTATATTTCCTACAGCAGCACGGAGTTTACCGTGACACTGGACGCCATCCGGGAAAAACTCATCAATACCCACGGAGGATATCTTCGCGTTCGGTATGTCGGGGAAACAAAATACCTGGACTATATCGCAGATTTCGATTCCCTTTCTGCACAGACAGTGGAGTTTGGAAAAAACCTGCTGGATGTAAAGATAAGCAGGGATCATACCGAGCACGTTTCGGTCTTGCTTCCGCTGGGAGCCAAGATCAAAGAAACCGATGCGGAAGGGAATGAATACGAGACCGGCGAGCGGGTCCAGATCACATCCGTGAACGGCGGGAAAAACTATATTGTAGACCAAGAGGCCGCGGCTGAGATCGGAATGATCTGGAAAACAGAGATCTGGGAGGATGTGACGATCCCCGGTAATCTTCTCCGCAAAGCGCAGGCTCGGCTGCATGATCTCGTTCAGGGCGTCACCAGCATGGAGCTTACGATCGTGGACGAGTCGGACACCGGTGCAGATATCGGGGACATCCATGCAGGAATGTATGTGGCCTGCAAATCTCCTCCGCATGGCATTGACGGCACGTACCGTTGTGTCGGTCGGACCCGGGATTATCTGAATCCAGCAGGGAACACCATCACGATCGGTGCCAGCGGGATCACGCTCACCGGCCTTTCCACAAAGCAGAATGATACCATCTCAGCCTTGGAGGAGGATGTGGTCGGCCAGTCCGGCAGGATCGATGTGATCTCCGGTCAGGTGGACAGAATCAATGAATCCAAGATGTATCGCACGGAGCTGGTGACGGAAGGCGTGAGCATCTTCCGGGAGAAAACGCAGCAGAGCCTTGTTCGCTGTAAGGTATATTCCTGGGATAAGGAAATCACGGATACCTTGGATGCCAGCGCGTTCAACTGGCACCGCAATTCCGGTGATGCCGCAGCCGATGCCGAGTGGGACGAAGCCCATTTCGGCACAAAAACCATAACCGTATCAACGGAGGATGTGACGGACAACGCATCCTTCTATTGTGAAGTAACGATCTGAAGGAGGGCAAACCATGCCTACTGTACTCACATCCAGCCAGCAGACTTTCGTGGACATTACAGATCAGCGGAAGCTGTCGGCATATATCACATCCAACCTGCCTAAGACGCAGAGTGAAGATCCCAACGTTCTGCCGCACACCTATGCGCCGAGCTGGGCAAACACCCATCTTGTGCTGACCCCTGTGGTCTTCCTGGATCAGACGAGCATTGCGCTCGGCTCCTCTGGCCTGACCATCACATGGAAGCGGAAGGACGGCACTTCGGCTGAGACGGCAGTCACATCCGGCGAGGCTGTATCTGGAGGCATCCTGACCGTCAGCCAGAACAAGCTGTCGGCATCGTCTTCCGGGATAATCACCTACATCTGCTATATCTCCTACTACGACAGCGAGACGAAGAATACGGTCAACATTTCTTCAGACATCACCTTTACCCTGATGAGGAATGCTGAAAATGCGAAGCTGGCGTATGTTACGGCGGACACTTATGTGTTCAAGTACGATACCTCCGGCGCTCTGGTCGGCGCTACCCAGGCCACTCTCACCGGGCAGGTGCAGGGCGTGACGATCAGCAAATGGCAGTATAAAAACAGCTCCGGCGACTGGGCGGATTATCCCACGGCCTCGACAATGCCAGCATCACAGGCGGCATCCTTGTGGTCAAGCCCGCCCATGCTGTGTTTGTGAACAACGTGGCCCAAATCAAGCTGGTTACCTCCGATGCTGATGTTTACGATACCGTCACCATCACGAAGATCTATGACGGCACGAAGGGTGATCCCGGCACTCCCGGTTCCTCCGGCTCCGGCGGTCTGTCCGTGATTCTCTCCAATGAAGCGCAGTCGATTCCGTGCAACTCCGGCGGTGCTGTGACTACCGTCACGAACGTGACCATCCCGTTCACTGCCTATGAGGGCATTGAGCAGAAAGCTGCGACTTGCACGGTTGGTACTCTGCCGTCCGGCGTGACGGTCAAGAGCAACACTCCGGCCACGGCAACTGCCGCGGGTTCTGTTGTGCTGACGTTCGCCAAGAACTCTACCCTGGGCGGTGCATCAGTGCTGACCGGTACGATTCCGCTCACGTTCTCCGTCTCCGGCAAGAGTGTAGTGAAGAATTTTGCGTGGACAAAGGCCAACGCCGGTACAAGCGGCACATCCGCTGTGGTGTTCTCTGTTTACGCGCCTTACGGCACAATCGTACAGAACCAGTCCGGCAGCCTTACGCTGGCAACCTCGGCCTATGAGGGAGCCACCGCAATCACGAACGCCACCTATCAGTGGGCGAAATACAGTGGCGGAACCTGGGCGAATATCTCCGGGGCAACAGCGGCAACGCTGACGGTCCAGGGCCGGACATTGTGAACATCCAGTCCTACCGCTGCACCATGACCTACAACAGCAAGAACTATGTGGACGTCATTACTGTGGAGGACAAATCCGATCCGTATGTTTCCGAGATGCTCTCCATCGGCGGCTTCACCGTGAAAAACAATCTCGGCGGGCTTGCGCCTTACGTGATCGTCCGTACCAATCAGCGAGAAGTTGATCCGCTGAAGGGTAACATCTCCGAAACGGCTCCGGCCAGTCCTGCTGCTGGGGACTTCTGGTATCAGATCGATCACACCGACCACGCGGTAACGCTGATGAAGTACAGCGGATCTGCCTGGGCAGCCGCCACGGAAACACAGGAACTGACTTACACCTGGTATGCGCAGGACAAGGACGGCAACCCGATCACCTTTGACAAGACCGGCAAGGTCATCTACCTCTCCGCCGCGGATATCGACAGCATCCTGACCCTGCAGTGCGATGTCTCCAATTAAGGAGGTGGCGGCATGCTTCTTTCCATCTGCCAGAACACATTCCAGAGTCTGGTCGAGCTGGAGGCGGTGGATTCTCTGCGGGTGGAAGTGCGGGAGTGCTACGCGGAGATTACCAAAACCTCCGAGCAGATCCAGAGTACCGTCCGCGAGAACTATCTAAGCAAAGACGATCTCACTACGATTCAGCAGGATTTTCAGACCGCCATCACCCAGGCGGCCTCGGAGATCCGCATGGACTTTACGACCCTGACCAATGAGATCACGAACAACGTCTCCGGCAACTACTCCCTGATTGAGGAGTACATCCGCTTCCGAGGCGCTCTGATCGAATTGGGTAAGGTCGGCAACGCATTCACGGCTGAGTTTTCCAATGAGGGACTGTCCTTCCTGGAAAACGGTCAGACTATCGCATATATCACAAACCAGTCCCTCGTCATTACCAACGCGGAGATCCGTAACAGACTCTCCCTTGGCACGGCGGCAAGGGGCTGGTTTGATTTTATTCCCCGGGAGAGCGGCAACCTGTCTATTCAGTGGCGCGATCCCACACAGTGAGGTGAACCCCTATGCCCCAGGGCAACAGCGGCAGCTTCCTGCTGTCCGGCTCTCAAAATTTCGACGTTCTTATCTACTGGTCGGAAACCTATAACGAAGCCGCGAATACCCATAACGTCAGTATTACTTCCTGTCAGCTTGTCTCTTCTAACTGGTACGGATTTACGTACTATCCGAACGGCAGCCTGTCCATCAACGGGACGAAAGTTGTCACCTTTAACTCGCAGACCGGCACTCACAACTGTACAATACAAACCCAGTATGATGGCTATCCCATTATACCCGCAGTCGGATCAAGCTATCCCGCCGCTCCATGGACGCTAAACAACATTGCGGGCAATGCCGATGGCACCAAGTCGGTAAATATCTCGGCGAATTTCCAGTGCTTCACTTGGGACGGCAAGGGAGGTTCCGGCTGGAGCGTTAATGCCAGCCAGAACGTCACGCTTCGTACTATCCCTCGAACATCGAGCGTGTCTATGCCAGCAACAGCAATGGGCAGTGCCGGGACGATCAGCATCTCCCGTGCATCCTCGTCCTTCACGCATACGCTGTCCTATGCCTTTGGCAGCGCATCCGGGACGATTGCCACCAAGACCACTGCTACTTCGGTATCCTGGACACCACCCACCTCGCTGGCCAGCCAGATTCCCAACAGCACAAGCGGCACCTGTACACTGACCTGTTATACCTATAACGGCAATACGCTGGTCGGCACAAGCACGACCACGGTTTCGCTGTCCGTCCCGGCGAGTATCAAGCCAACGATCACCGGTATCACGGCGACCCGGGTGGACGGGACTGTTCCGTCCTCCTGGGGGATCTATGTGCAAACGAAGAGCAAAGTGACCCTTGCCATCACTGGCGCTGTGGGAGCCGGTGGCTCCACCATCAGTTCTTACAGCATCACGGGAGGAGGTCTGTCGTACACGGCATCATCCGTCACAACGGGCTTCCTGAACACATCCGGCTCTATCACTTTCACGGGTAAGGTCTGCGACAGCCGGGGCCGCTGGTCGGATGAGTCGACAGTCACGATTACTGTCGTACCTTATGCCGCTCCTCGCTTCAACAGCTATTCTACACAGCGTTGCACAAGCGCCGGGGCGTCCTCTTCCAACGGCACCTATGCCAAGAGTACGGTTGGTTTTTCCTACTGGTCCTGCAGCGGGAAGAATACGATCACGACTGCTGTGGCATACAAGAAGTCCTCGGATTCCTCTTACACGAATGCCGGAGTCAGCTTCACCAGCGGGACGCAGTTCATCTTCGGCGGCGGCAATCTGAACACAGATTTCTCCTACGATATCCGCTTTACCCTGACCGATGCGTTCGGCACTGTCACGGTTGTGGACAGCCTTTCCACCGCCTCTGTTCTTATGGACTTCAAAGCGGGCGGCACCGGACTGGCGGTCGGCAAAGTCTCTGAAACCGACAGCTGCTTTGAGGTATCCGAGAACTGGGATGTGAAAGTATACGGCATGCTGCTGGCGGAGTATATCAAGAATAACGGAGCCGGTGTTGCGTTTGCCACCTGCGATTCTGCGGAGGATGCGGAGGAAAAGATAGTTACAGTGGCAGAAGGATTCACCCTGAAGACCGGGGCGTTTCTAGCTGTTAAGTTTACTAACTCCAACTCTGTGTCCAAGCCCAAGATGAATGTCAACAGCACAGGTGCGAAGTACATCGTTCAGTATAAGAATTTCATCCCGTCTGTCGGCATCTGGCGTCCTAACCAGACCGTTCTTTTCATCTACGATGGCAGTTTTTATGTCGGCGTCAATCTGACGCAGGCAACTACGAGCTATTACGGTGTCACAAAACTCGTCAACAGTGTCACATCCACCGCAACCGACCTTGCGGCAGCTGCCGCTGCAGTGAAAACCGCATATGACCGTAATTCCTGGGACAGCATCACGCTGACAAACTCTCTGGCCGTTGCGTATGGCGGTACGGGAGCAACGTCGGCGGCTGGTGCGAGGGCAAACCTTGGCCTTGGTGTCACGCTCCTTTGGTCTGGGACATGTACGACCGGAAGCTGCGCATTCAGCTACGGAAGCTATAACTGGTATGTCATTATCGGCCAGCCGGCGTCTTCCGGTTCGAGAACCCCGATCGTTGTTCCCAAAGCCGCCCTGACTACCAGTGCAGTGGCTTACCAAATAACGGATGAATCCTATTACTATTCTTTCAACCTTTACTATTCCGGGACCACGGCTTATGCGGCCTACAAGGGCCGGAACAGTTCGGGACAGATCATTGCCGTTTATGGCGTTAACTGAGGAGGACAGCATGAAAATTAAAGTGACATTTGATGATGGCGGCTACGTCAGTGGCTGGTGCATGGTCGGGGACAACGGCGGCGAAGAGTATGATCCCCCGGAGGATTTCGATGTATTTCTGGACAACTGTTTTTCCTTCAGGCTGGAAGACGGCAAGCTGATCCGGGATACAGAGAAAGAAGAGGCAGACCATGTAGAGGAGCAGAAATCTTCACTTCGAGTACGTCGGGAGAAGGAGTGCTTCTCTGTGGTCAACCGAGGCTGGCTGTGGTACTCGACCCTGACCCTTGCTCAGTGGCGGGAACTGCGAACCTGGTACATTTCCTGGCTGAAAGTGACGGAAACCATGACTCCACCGGAGCGCCCGTCTTGGGTCGACGATATCGACACCTCCCGCATTCCGCTGACGTTCGGCGGTCTGCTGTAAGGCGGTGATGGTATGTGGCGAGGTACCACACCGACATATAACTTCACCCTGCCGGAAGGCGTAAGACTGGAAGACTTCTCAACTGTATATCTGACCTTCGCGCAGAACGGGCATAACGTCCTGGAAAAAACGAAGGGTGAGCTGGAATCCACAGAAGATGGGTTCCGGCTTTTGTTTTCTCAAGCAGATACGCTCTGCTTTTCTCCCGGGCCGGTAAAGATCCAGCTTCGCGCCCGGATGCCGGATGGCACAGCGGTGGCTTCCAACGTGATCTCCACTACGGCGCAGGAGGTTTTGAAGGATGGCGAGATATGAAGATTCAAGTTGAACTGACCGAGAAGGATTTTTCTTTCGACATTGGCTTCTCTGGGGAGACTGACTTCAATATCTGCTTTTCTGAATCTTTCTCCCCGTCAGGCGTCACGCCATACTCCGGCAGCTATGAAGCCATTCCACGGGTGACGACACAGAGCCTGCCCACGCAGGACCGTTGGCTCGACCGGGATGTGGTGATTCAGGCAATCCCATACCATGAAGTGGAAAATACAGAATGCGGCACGACCGCGATTATAGGAGGAATTTGATCATGGCAAATCAGTATATCAACAAGGTCATATACGGCAACCGGACACTGATCGATCTGACCGGCGATACGGTCGAACCGAGTAAGGTGCTTTCCGGCGTCACCGCTCATGACAAGTCTGGCGCTCCCATCACCGGCACCTGCGCTTTTGATGTGGACTCGACCGATGGCACAGCTGCTGTGGCGGAGATCCTTGTGGGAAAGACCGCCTATGCCCGAGGCACCAAGCTCACCGGCACCATGCCCAACAACGGCTCCGTGACTGGTGAAATCGATTCTGTCAATGGCGAGTACACCATCCCTATGGGCTTTCATGACGGCTCCGGCAAGGTCGGCATTGCGGAAACCGAAGCGGAGAAGATCGTGGCTGGCAACATCAAGGCGGGCGTTGAGATTCTCGGCGTTACCGGCACCTACGGCGGTGAGGAGATTTCCGCGCAGGCTAAAACCGTAACCCCGCGCACAACCCAGCAGACTGTGCAACCGGACAGCGGCTATGACTATCTGTCTGCCGTCACGGTGAACGCTATCCCGTACACGGAGAGCGACAATTCCGCGGGCGGTGTGACGGTCACCATCGGTGGCTGATATGGCGGTCAATAAAGTGGTCTACGGGGCAACTGTTCTCGTAGACCTGACCGCCGACCGTGTATCTCCGGCAACGCTGCTGAGAGGTGTGACCGCGCATGACGCTGCCGGAGAATCCATTACCGGCACATATGAACCCGGGGACAGTGCTGTTCATGTGGAGACGGGTGAAATTACCCTTTCTTCTAATTCCAGGACGATCTCCATTACTGGCAGTTTTGTACCGGCGCATATTCTTCTTTTTGCCGACACCAACACCAGCACCACCAGTGGAGCAATCCGCATGGCGAGTTCTCTTGATATGGAGGAACTTTCCTGCAACGTGCTCACTGCGGCGTCTCTCGCAATCGGCATCGGTTCTGTAGTCAATACATCTATAAACAAAAACGGTACTATCACCAGGAGCGGTAAAACAGTGACCTTGGACAGCGGTTCAAACAGCCGCCTTTTTGTCCGCGGGAACTGGCGTTACATCATCTGGCGTGATGATACTGTGGATTAATTTTTAGGAGGGAAAGGACATGAAAGAGTTCTGGAATACGATTCAATTCATCTTCACCGCCATCGGCGGTTGGCTGGGCTATTTTCTCGGCGGCTGTGACGGTCTGCTCTACACGCTGCTGGCGTTCGTAGTGCTCGATTATCTGACCGGCGTGATGTGTGCCATCACGGACCACAAGCTATCTTCCCACATCGGCTTTAAGGGCATCTTTCGCAAGGTACTCATTTTTGCGCTTGTCGGCGTTGGCCATACTCAGGCCATGACGAAAGAAGGCTTATGATATCGGTTAGTATTGAAAGGTTGCCTTCTTCACTGTAAGGCTCCTCAAAAGCACGGCACACCAGTGGTGCGAGGGATTCAACGTACCAGGAGTTAATGAAATCAATTAATGCGTTGATGTCCCTGTAATGAACATAGAATGTGCCTCGACTGATATTTGCAGTTCGGCATATGTCTGCTACGCTGATCTTTTCGAATTCTTTTACTTTCAGAAGTTTCAGAAAAGCGTTGCAAATATGGTTTTCAGTAAGTTTATTTTGCATCTCACGTATGCTCTGTCCCACAGCTCCCGTCAGCCTCCTTTGCCCCGAAGTTTTAATGCGGAAGTGCCACGCTCCATGATTACATTCAAAAGAGCCGCCATATCCTCCAGACTTATATCACTGGCTTCCTCCATCCAGTGCAGTATGGCTTTCATGCTGCCGTGCAGGACATAGGCTGTTATAATGTCAAGCTCTGACGCACTTATGTAAGGATACTGTATTCTTAAGTCCCGTTTAACATATTTGCCAGCTGCGCGCGTCAGCTTCCAAAGGAGAATGGCTCCAGCGTATCCGTCGTTTAGAATGCCGACTAGTTGAGAGTGTTCGCTGAATATGCGGCATATTGCCCTGCTGCGCTCCAGCGGGAGCAGCTCGGCGCGATATACCGCCTCCATTTCCCTGACCAGTTCGCCGGACAGCTCGTCAAAAAGCGCCTGTACGTCGGCATAATGATAGTAAAACGTATTTCGGTTTATATTTGCCCTCTCGCAAAGGGCGCTGACAGTTATGGCTGCGAACCCCCTCTCGGCGTTAAGCTCGAAGAACGCGTCCCTTATGCTTCTCTTGGTTTTGGTTATCCTGCGGTCAGCCCTTTTTATATCAGTACGCATAACGCCCTCCCTTGTACAGCCTCTGCAATACTGTTCGATATCGAACAATATGCATAATATTGACTATTGTGCCTAAAAACTTACATCGTTATAATAACGACAAACGGTGGAGCTGTCAAGCCCACAATTACAACTACTCGGGAGGAAATCAACATGGAATATGCGAACCTGTATAACGGCGTGAAAATGCCCATGGTCGGTCTGGGCGTGATGCTGACCTACGGCGACGAGTGCGAAAACATGGTAAGGGAAGCGCTTGACGTCGGCTACCGTCTATTTGATACGGCCAAAGCCTATGAGAACGAGGCCGCCGTCGGCAAGGCTATTGCTGAAAGCGGCATAGCGCGCGAGGATGTTTTTATCACCAGCAAGATATGGATAACTGACGCCGGCTATGAAAAAGCCAAGGCCGCCATTGAGGATTCTTTCAAAAAGCTGCGCACCGACTATATCGACCTCTTCCTCATCCATATGCCTGCCGGGGATTATTTTGGCACTTACCGCGCATTTCAGGAGTACTATAAAGAAGGCCGTCTTCGCGCAATAGGCGTCTGCAACGCTTCTCCGGAGCGTCTCGTTGATCTGGCGCTGTTCAATGAAATTCCTCCGATGGTTGAGCAGGTTGAAACCAACGTGTTCTTCCAACAGCATGAGCTGCACAGTTGGATGGAAAAGTACCACGTCCAGCATGAAGCTTGGGGGCCTCTGGCTCAGGAGCGTATCGGCGAGCTGGTAAAGCATCCTCTTCTCAACGAGATTGGCGCAAAATACGGCAAGAGCGCCAGCCAGATCGCACTCAAGCACAGCGTGCAACGCGGTATAGTTATCATACCTAAAAGCTCGCACCGTGAGCGTATGATTCAGAACATAGACCTGTTTGACTTCACGCTCAGTGACGAGGATATGGCGGCCATCAACGCCCTCGATGAGAAGCATTCCATCCGCTCTGACTACGGCAATCCCATAAGTATGGAAATGATAGCAACTGAGTTGAAGGGCAAGGGAGTGCTCCACGACAAGTTTGCGATTGACTACCACAAATAATTAAACATATATAAATCTGCTCCCCGGCGCCGAATGCAGCGCCGGGGAGCTTTTATTATCCTGTCAACACAGTGCTTGAGGCAGCGGCTTTGCTTCGCGCTGTATTGGGTTCGTCGTTGAAGTGCCAGTTGTTAAAGCGCCCCCCTCATGCGGCTGTCGGGGCAGCGCCGGTTTATGAAGCGTTTGCTTGCGTCTATACCGGCGACGGGGACTAAGCTTTCCATGAAACAACCTCCAATGCGGGACAACATCCTTGTGCGAGAGCTTACATGCGCGTGTGAGACGCGGGTAAGCGGCAGAGCCGTACCCATCCAGCCTAAAAGAAAAGGCTCCCGCAGGATGAACGGACTGTCTACAAAGAGGGTAATTCCGCAGAAACCCAGCAAGCAGGTCTGCCACTTTCGTCCCGCCTTTTGCCAGAATCGTACCACGCGGCCAAGACGGCCGCAACCCTGCCGTTTACGTGGTTATTGTATCAGCAAGCAGGGCAACCGTATATACGTTTGCAAAAAGCGCTTGTTGGGGCTGATGCCCCACTCAAAAAGCTCCAGGCCAGTGCCTGGAGCTTTTTTCGGCGGCGCACCCTCATGGGCGCTTATCTTTCTCCGCGGTCGCGGCGGGCGTCGGAAGATTTTTCTTCGCCGAGGAACACATCGACATTGTGCCTATAAATCAATAAAGTTCTTTTCAAAGATGAACTTGGCAACCCAAAAAGCCATTGAAGAAAAAACTCTCACGGATTGGCAGTACAAGACGTATGAATATCAAATAATTGATCGACAAGATCCAAGGGTAAGTGATTTCCTCTATTTTTCACCAAATCTGTTTCCGGCGTCTGAACTGGACAAGATGGTGGAAAACTATGTTCAAAACGGCCTTTATAAGGCAATGGTAGGTAGTGAGGAGTTTGCCGAGAGCTTTCGCACTTCGGAATGGTTATATTACTCCCTTAAGGATCTGAAACACTTTTATTATACAGCGGTGATTAGCGGTTATCTGAAGTCAGTTTAGCAACTCCTATATAAAATTGTGATGCTAAACGTCGATAACAACTGCAAAATCGCGATGAGCGGAGCCCGGGATGTTGGGCGTGAAGCAGTACGTAATCGGGTGAGAACATACAAGTGGGATTATGGCAGTTGGGCAATTGTTTCTGCTAATGATAGAACCGTAAAGTTTAAGTACATCGATCTTACCCAGGCTCAGGTCCAATATATGGACAGTTCGATAGGCACTTTTGAATACTTTCTGAAAAACAATCCGCATATATTTGTTTTTCCTGGTAGGGCAAAAACCATAGCAGATATGGTTAGTTGCTTCCGCACGGAATGCAGAAATGACTTTTTCCACACCCACAATTTATCAGATTGGGACGTTGTGGAAATCGTACGCGCCAACGCGACCTATCTTTACTTTGTGTTGTTAGGCGGGTGTGTTATTCCATCATCAAAAAGCAGCAGTCTTAGGATGCTGTCGGACGATAGCTTCGATGAACTATGCAAAAGAATCCGAGAATTTCAACACTACAACGGGGAATTCATCTTTGAATATGCAGATGGGCGGAAACTCAACCTCATCTACGATTTTATGAACAATACTATTGAGTTCAACGATTCGGGCGAAGAGCACTATGAGCATCTTTTGTTCTATTCGGTCGAGAGATTCGGACTGGAAGCCTATGAAAAACTCGATGAAGGTATACGGGAAGAACAAATCGTATACCTTACGAGGAATGATCTTCCTACTCGTATTTTGGGACTCTACCGAGACGGTCGGATAGAGGAAATCCCAATTTGACTCACATAAGAGCTGAAGTATGCACCCCACCCCCAGAAAATGCACCCAGCCCCCGAAAAATGCACCCCGGGCAGAGTAAAATGCACCCCGCCTTAACCCTGGGGGCATTTGGTATCATTATTAGCGTGATTTGCCAAAGGTGAGTCCTTGTAGGACTCACCTATTTTTTATTCTCTTGATTAGTTGTTAAAATTCGACTATACTATTTGAAGAACACAGAATTGATAGGGGTGTGCATTTATGGATATCATCGTTACTGCTTTATCTGTTGTTTTTTCTGGTGTCGTCGCAACTGTGATTACGATTCTTTATCAAAAGTTTTCTTGTGAACAAACCGTAAAACGCAAAGTCTTTGAAACGGCAGTTTCTTACAGATTTTTTATTTCTGAAGAAGAAAATGTTAAATCGCTTAACTCGATTGATGTAATTTTTCACAAAAATCAGAAAGTTAGACAAGCTTGGAAGTCCTATATGGATGAAGCAGACAAACCTTCTTCAAACCCACAACAACTTAATGATAGATACATAAAATTGCTTGAAGAGATGGCACTTGCCTGTGGATATAAAGATATACGGTGGGATGATCTCAAGCGGTATTACTATCCAAGTGGCCTTTTAAATCGAAAAAATGATGATGAAGTTTTGAAAAAGCTGCAAATTAAGACCGCAGAAAAGACCGCGTCCGATGCGGTTGGCCAACAAAATACTCCTCAAAATGAACAGTTCGCTAACCAAATGATGCTTCAGCTATTGCCTAAGCTAATCGAAAATCCAGATAGCTTTAGCAAACTAATAGAGCTTGCAGATAAAGCAAAAAAGTAATTACAGCGAGAAAAATCGGCAAGTTTCTGATAAAACTTTCCAACTTCAATTTTATTCGGTTGTTTTTTCACGTAGTAGGTCTTTGAACAGGACGCTCATATAATCGCTTCGGCCATGGAGAACACGGTCAATGTAGACATCGCTGCCTTGCACACGGAAAAACACCATATAATTGCCGCTGACAAGAAAACGATAGCCTGTTCCAACATCTGCAATGGAGGATAACGGAGTTCCCATCTCTGCAAAGTTTTTCAAATGGTCAACCGTATCCATAATGCGATTGATCACATGTTCAGCAGCAGAACGGTTCTGAAGCTCCGATACGATGTAGTCCCAAATATCATCCAAATCATGGCAGGACTCGGGTGAATAATGAATTCTATTCTTCATTCGCTCTTGCACGGAAGTGCGCCCTCATATCGTCCGGCGTCAGCCAGCCTTCCGCTTCGCCGGAGTGACGACCTTTTGCAAGCTCATTCATCAGGCGGATGGTCGCCTGTGTTTTCTCATAGTCCTGCATATCCACAATGGCGTACCGTCCGCGCCCGTTCTTCGTTAAAAAGACAGGAGCGCCCACAGCCACATCATGCAGTACCTCGCTG
>ERZ779877.432-NODE-432-length-46444-cov-9.167604_pt1 | contig 46444 bp, 44 predicted proteins | sample MGYA00511556_ERZ779877 | MGnify/ENA primary metagenome ERZ779877 (study PRJEB29588, sample SAMEA2159338) | human gut metagenome | biome: human gut; feature: human-associated habitat; material: faeces | place: Denmark | collected 2008/2010 ... | reverse complement strand
GGCGGGTGGCGCACGGTAGCCATTGGCGGCACGGGCGGGGTGGCCTTGCGCCGTGCCCCGGGCGAGCTCGTGGTGGCATTGGAGCGGGGCGAGTGCCGCGTGACCGACATACAGGTGGTGCCCGACGTGGCCGTGATGGTGGGCACGAGGCTCACGCAGACAGCCGACGGCGTAGCCATGCTCGTTGGCGGCATGGCCAAAGGGCTGCAAGCCACCGGCATCGACATAGCCAACCGTAAGGTGACCGTGACGGCCGACAGCTTCATGGTGATGAACAACAGGGGCGAGGCCACGGCGGCCGTCGACGCCGACGGCAACCTTGTGGCGGGAAGCCTGAAGGCGGGCGGCAAGGCGGGCGTGGCCATGGGCATCGACGGCGAGGGCAAGCCCTACCTTGTGGGCACCAACGCCCGTGGCGAGGTGGTTTGGCGGCTCGACGGCAACGGATACGTGAACTCCACGCCCGACGTTGCCATGGCCGTGGCGGGCGGCAGGGCATACTTTGCCAACCGCATGGATGGCGGCTACGACATACGCTATGAGGTTGGGGTGCGCGTCACCAACAGGCAGCTGGCGCAGGTGACGTTCACCCCCGGCGGCCATCTGGGCTGCTACATCCAGAAGTCGCGCACGGAGCAGTCGGCGTGGGTGGCCTTAGCCCAAAAGGAGGCCGTGGCGATAGCCTCGGGGGCGTCGGGCGTGGTGACATTCTCGGGGGCGTCCACCGTGGGGGGCTCCCGGGGGGCGGCCCCCGCCGTTCCGTTCGGCAACGGCGACACGCTCGACGTGAGGCTCTGTTACAAGGGAGAGGGCCGTGGCGTGGGCCTGGTGACGTGCTGGCTGGAGGCATGAAAAATTAGAAATCAGAAATGAAAAATAAAACGGCAATGGGGGAATGCTTATGACTGACGATGAGATTCGCGTATACGTTGAGGGCCGTATAAAAGCCCTTACCGACGGTATGGTAGACATTGCGCGGCTTCCGCAGGCAGAGCCCGACGCAGGCACCACGCTCCCGTTCGTAAAGGATGAGCGGTTGGTTGGCGCGCCTGTGGCACGGCTTGGCCCCGGCGAAGACGGCGCCCTGACCATCGCCGAGATAGACGAGGCCACCAAATATTAGGTTTTAAGTTTTAAGTATTAACGTTTGACTCTTGACTATTAATTTTTTACTTTTAATTTATTTGTTATGGGAAAGTATCTGGACAAGGAAGGTGTAAAGCACCTTTGGGGAAAAATCAAGGCATTGGTAGACAATGCCAAACGTGATGCCATCAACGCGGCAAGGTACACACTGCCGGCCGCTAACGGCTCGACGCTCGGCGGCGTGAAGAGCGGCGAGCAGCCCTCTGCAGATTATGCGGCAGGCCAGATCATCTCCCAGACCCCGACAGCCACAACCACGTGATAGGCAACGTAGACGGCCTCCAGGCGGCCCTCGACGCCAAGGCCCCGACGGCCAGCCCCACGCTCACCGGCACGCCCAAGGCCCCGACGGCCACGGCCGGCACCAACACCACGCAGATAGCCACCACCGCCTTTGTGCAGTCGGCCATAGGCGGGCTTAAAAAGGGGTTGCCCGGCGGCGTGGCCTCGCTCGACAGCTCAGGCAAGGTGCCCGCGGCGCAACTGCCGGGCTTTGTGGACGACATGCTGGAGTTTGCCGGTACGGTGAGCGGCGTGACCGTGGAGGCGAACTTCACCTTGAACGCAGGTGCCGTGGTGGTGTTCAACAAGACGACGGGGAGTTTCGTTGCCAAGGCCACCCAGGCCGGCAAGGTGACCTACCACACTGACTGGGGGAACCTGGATGGTTACCCTGACTCCGAGCAATACAGCGACGAGTGGGTCGTTTTAAATGGCAATCATTACGGGCGCAAGGCCGAGGCGGGAAAGATATATGTCGACGTGCTTAGCAACAAGACATACCGTTGGAGCGGTAGCGGCCTGACCGAGATAAGCGCGAGCCTGGCGCTGGGCGAGACCAGCTCGACGGCATATCCCGGCGACAAGGGCAAGGCGGCCTACGCCCACGCCATGGCCAAGGGCAAGGGGTTTGGCACCAACCTGTGGAAGTTTGCTACCAACGCCGAGGGCCACGTGATATCGGCCGCGCTGGTTACCAAGGAAGACATAACCAAGCTGGGCATCCCCGCCACAGACACTCGCTACGGCCTGGCAACGTCGGCGGCAAACGGATTGATGAGCAAGGAGGACAAGGCCAAGCTGGACGGCATCGTCGATGAATGCACCATCCAGTCGATAACGGTTGACGAAATCAACGGCATGGATGCCATCGCCAAGATAAAGGAGTACAATGTTGACAAGGGCAAGTCTTGCATGGTGTTCAGGGTTACGAACGGTACGGAGTACATTGGGTTTCTGGAGATTATAGTCGACAGCATGGCGCACCAGGTTGTGCAGAGGCTCATGGGCAACTTCGCTTTCAGCAGCTGGAATGCTGGACCCGGGGGCACATACTGTGCGGACAGCTTGTCAACCGGGCATGTTGACGGTGCGCCGACGGCGGCGTTCAGGGTTTTCAACCTGAAGTCGCCATATGCCGACACGTCACTGTTCCCGCAAGGAAAGTGGAGCCCGTGGTATGACGAGCACCAGTTCCTCACCCGCAATTTCTACACCCACGACGAGGCCATGACCACGGCCGACATTGATGAGGCCACCAAATCTTGAGTTTCAAGCTTTAACGTTCAACTCTTAGCTTTCAATTCTTGGCATGGGAAAGTATTTGGACAGGGAAGGTGTGAGGCACCTTTGGAAGAAGGCCGTGGGCATGTTCGCCACGAAAGCCACGGCCACCACGTCGGCGGATGGCCTGATGTCGGCGGAAGACAAGCAGCGCGTCAACGCCGCGCTGCTGTCGCTGGAGCTCCCGGCTGGGGCCGACCTCAACACCATGGTCACGCCCGGCCATTACTACGGGCGGCGGGCCGACGTGGCAAACGCCCCGGCGGGCTTGTCGGGCACCCATTTCGGCATGGCCGTCGTGAGGCTCGGCCCTCCTTCGGTAGCCACGGCCACGGTTCTGCAGGTTGTCAGGGCCGCCAACAAGTATGTGATGGGCACCGTTTACTACCGCGAGGTGGCCTACAACACTTCGCCAGGCAAGTGGTACAAGGTGGACATGTCGAAGATATCGGCAATAGCAACAACTTAAATGTAATTGCATGGAACTGACTACGATAATGGAGATGGCCGCCTCGGCGATAACGGCGGTGGGCGGATGGGAGGCGGTGAGGTACATGCTAAACCGCAAGACCAACCGGCGCAAGGAAGAGGCCGAGGCCGACAACGTTGAGTTTGGCGTGCTGCGTGACGCCATGCTGTTCTTGCAGACGCAACTGAAGGAGAAGGAGCAGCGGTTTGCGGAGCAGAACGAGGTGGTGAGGAGGCTCAATGCCGACGTGCTCGAGGCGACCCGCCAGAAGGCGCAACTGGAGCTGGAGCTGCACCGATACAGGTGCGTGGTGAGGAACTGCGCGCACAGAGACCCGCAAAACGGCTATTAGCAATCCATGGTTCTTAACTCTTAATTCTTAATCTTTAACTTATGCGTAAGATAAACGAGATAATAGTGCATTGCACGGCCACGCCCGAGGGCAAGGACTTCAGCGTGGCAGACATTGACAGGTGGCACAGGGCGCGCGGCTTTGACGGCATAGGCTACCACTACGTGGTCTGCCGTGACGGCAGCGTACACAAGGGGCGCGACGTGGCCAAGAGCGGCGCCCACTGCAAGGGGCACAACGCTGGCAGCATAGGCGTTTGCTACGTGGGCGGCATGACCGCCGACGGGAAGACGCCCAAGGACACCCGCACGGAGGCGCAGAGGGCCGCTCTGCGCGCTTTGGTGGAGCGGCTGAGGCGTGAGCACCCGGGGGCAAGCGTTCACGGGCACAACGAGTATTCAAGCAAGGCGTGCCCCTGCTTCAACGTACAAACGGAGCTGTAGCCTATGAGACTGTTGGCATTGATGGCGTGCGCCCTGCTGATGGCGGGGTGCGCCACTACAAGGAATGAGGCCTACCGGGCGCGGCATGATGTGACACACACCGCCGCGCACCGTCATGACAGCACGATGAGAACGGCAACGCTGCGCGACAGCGTTTATTTCCGCGACAGCATCAGCATAGTGCAGAAGGGCGACACCGTCACCAAGTATGTTGAGCGAACCCGATACAGGCTGTCGGCACGGGCCGACACCGTTTTTCGCTACCGCCTGCGCACCGACACACTGGTGGTGGTACGCTCCGACAGCGTCGTTGTGCATCGGCCCGTACATGCCGGAAAGCGGCTGCGGTGGTACGACAACTGCTTTGCATATATTGGCCGCCTGTGCTGCATCGCGGCCATCCTGTGGGCTATTTTCATTTACCTGAGGCGGAAAGCCTGATTCCTTTTTCATGGCCGTAACCGCACCAACCCGCGAGGGCCGGTGCGGTTACGGCTTATCCCACGGTGTGCAATACGTATTCTATCAGCTTGAAGTTGGCCTCGTTTATGGCGGTGAAGTCCTTTTTTATGTAGAGGTCTGTGATTTTCATTGACGGCTCTACGTGGTTGAGCATGTCGTTGACTACGTACTTGCTAATCCCCACGTTGTTGACGGCGATTGTCGCCATGGAGTGGCGCGCGCAGTAAAACTGCAAGCCTTCTATGCCAAGCTCCGCGCCTATTTCCTTGAGCCCGATATTTACCGCCCTGTTGAAGTCGCTTGCAGATGAATATCTCTTGTGGAAGTTGAACACGCGCCTCCTTCCGCCCCTGTATTTTTCCACGAGTGCCTTTATGCATGGATGCACGCGCACGGATATCTCGGCATTGTCGGCCCTCCGGTCTTTCGTCTTTGTCCTTTCGTACGTGATGTATTCCCCGTCGTAATCAGTGGCGTTGAACAAGTCCACCGAGTTCATGCCCATGAGGAAGAACGAAAGCACGAAACAGTCCTTTGCCATGTCACGGCGGCACACGTCGCCTTTGCGTGTAGCGCTGTTTAGGTATGGCAGCATCATTATGCTTGTTATTTCGTCGACAGTCAGCGCTCGCTTTTCTGCCACGTTTTGCCTTGGCGGGGTGTATTTTTTCAAAGAGTGCTTGATTACAATCACGCCGTTGTCCTCGTCGTTGTAATAATCGCGTGCGTCGTTGAACATCTTGGCGATGCAGTTGGTGTACAGTGACCGCGCGCGCATTTTCCCTGCAAGTGAATCCTCAAATGCTTTCATGCTGTTTGCCGTGATGTCGGAAAACAGCACGTCGTCCTTCTTGAGGAACGCCTTCAGCGCGTTTACCGCCGCCTGGTAGTTCTTGCAGCCCTTTATCTTCGTTTCCGAAATCCATTTGTCGGCGTAAGCCGTGAACGTTATGTTGTTATCCGACTTTTTCGTGAGCTGCTTTGCAAGCTCATCGATGTCCCATTCATAAAACTCCAGGTTAAGGGCGGCCGCCCGTTGCCGGTATGTCCTTATCAACTCTTCCCCATGGTCTAATATCTGTGCGTTCTTGATTTTGAACGATGGCGTCAGGTCTTTCTTTGATGCGGTCATGGAAGTAGGCAGGAACTTTCTTTTGCGATTGTATACCATCTGCACGAAAACCGCCCATGTCTTGTCGGCTTTCATCTTTTCTTTTCGTACCATCAATTTAAAGGTAATCATAGGCTTTTGTTGTTTGGGTGCAACATAGGTGCAACATAGGTGCAACAATTTCATTTATTAGTGGGTTTTCCCGCCTACTTGTAGCCACTATGCCGTAGAACAAAAACAAGCGGAAAACCCTGTGAATCAAGGTTTTCCGCTTGTTTTGTGGGAGGGTGGAGGGTGGGGCTCGAACCCACGACATTCAGAACCACAATCTGACGCTCTCTACGGCATAGAAAAGCTGCGCTTTCCTATGCAACCAACTGAACTACACCACCTTATGTGCTATTGCCAACATTTAAATGAACTCTCTTTTGGTAATGATTAGTCAACAATAAGTCAACAACCATTCTTATTGCAAAGGTAGTGATTTTTATTGTTTTATGCAACAATGAAAGAGCATAGTTTTATGAATGACATTTACTTTTTCTCCTATCTGTAATTACTGCAAATATGGCAAAGTAATGTATAAGAAAATAGGTAAAATTTATCTTATATCTGTATTCCTGTTTTTACAATATCTGCATAGAGAGGATTATTTATGTCCTCTGTAAGTAGAACAGGCTCTATAAGATTGCTTATCTTACGTTTCAGCTTCCACAGTAAAGGAGTATCTTCAAAATAATCATCACTCATGTGTTCCACCACAACGGCAATGTCGCTGTCCTCTGTATGATAGCCTTTGCTGTATGAGCCATAAAGGTAAAGAGCCTTTAAGGGCAACCGTTCTGCGACTGCCGCTTTATATCGTTGTACCAATTTTATAGCTTGCCATTTATTCATGCTCTTAATTTATCTGTTTATTCTATCAGTTCTTTGCAACAAACAGACCTATAAAGTTGTTAGGTCTATAATTTTACAAGTGGTACTTTTTTCTAATTCTCCCTATAAAATAGACAATCAATGAAAAAAGTCCTCCTACTTGTCATTTGGGCATTTCTCTATGTTTGTCAGCTTTATATCTCCATTTATTTTCTTGTAATGATATATAGTTGGCTCACAAGCATTGCATCCTGTTTTCTCTGTATGCTGCCAATCATAATGCTCAATTTCTGTTAATTCAATGAACTGCCTTTCTTCTATTGAGTGCATGGCTTCATTGAAAACAGTATGTGTAACCAATCCGTATTTCTTCATTCCTCCAAAACGTATGCCAAAGCCATAAGGCTGTTCTATCTCCTTTTTAATGGTGTCTATGCCTGTATAATCATTTAATTTGTCAAACGGCTCTCTTTGTATTGGAGATAGAATAATGCACTCGTTTGTCATAGGTATCTTATAGGCTTTGTATGCGTTATGCACATGATAGCCCATGCCCTCAAATAAAGTAACTATCAATTCTTTCTCATCGTCAAAGTCTATGTCAAAGAAGAAAACGGAGATTGAGAAACATTGAAAAGCATATTGTTTAACGTACTATTTGCTGGCTTAAAGGGAATATAGTCTGTTTCTATCAGCATTCCATTTTTCAAAGGTAGCTTGTTCTGATTAAGGCTGTTGTCTGAAAATAAAGGATTCTCAACGATAAACTCGTACTTATCATTTTGAAAATGGATAAAGCCATGCCCTTTTATTGCCGTTGAATTATATGTTGAATAGAACTCATTATAAAGAGTATCAACTAAACAGATTGCAGAAACATCATAACCGTTTACTTGCTGATTGTATTTGATGTAAACGTATATTGCATCTTTCTTTGAATAGTCAGCCCATTCAAAACCTCGTATAGTGGTGTTTGTATTAGTACAGCTACAAATAAGCCATAAAACCAACAAATAGAATGGTAGTTGCTTCATCTGCATAATGTTTTTTGGAGTTGTTTGTTATTCTTTATCTTATCTAATTAGCGGTACTTTTTCTTGTTCCTCCCTATAAAACAAATTTTCTTTAAAAAAATCCTCTTGCTTTCATGTCCGATTTTGACTTGCTTTATTTCTTCATTTTAAGAGCGGCAGGAAGAAAAAGTGGACAGCATGAATTTACATTCATAAATAGCGGAACGGTGACAAAATCGGAACAGGTACTATAAAAGTATTTTTTGAAGAAAAATGTCACCCTTCCATTATCAACAAATAAAATTCTTGTTTTTCAATTTCTCTATAAAAAGTGTATATGTTCAAACTTCAAACATTGTTTTTAATTAGAAAAATCTGTTGAACCAGACCCAACAATATGAATCTGAACATAATGCCGCTCCTAAATCAGCCCAACAATAGATATTAAAAATCAATGCAACTACTAATATCGTGATTTGTACATATTTAGAAAATCTCAACGCACGTAACATGAAGTAAAGCTCAACCATGAGAAAGCAGACAACTATTGTTGCTGTTATGATAGCTTCTGTTTCAGTCATTATTGGCGGAAGTTCCTCAAAAGGCTTTTGCAAGTTCATTTCAGGATGAAGTATTGAACCACCCACAAATAATGAAAGTAAGAAACACAGCATTACTGAAAACAAGTAACATATTATAAAAATAATAGTCAGTAATGTTTTAAGTATTACCTTTACCAAAAGATTATCCATAAGCAATATTGAAATTTCCTATTCCAATTCAGCAAATGCTTTTGCAAAGAAACGGTTAAACCACTCAAAATTTTTATTCGTTATCTCATGCTTTGAAGATTTCTTGATATAAAGCGCCACAATCTCACCATAATTGGAATTGCCGTCCACAAATGTAATATTATCAAACAGATGCAAGTTTTGTTGTACACGTTTAATGCCTTCATAGAAATTGTATTCTATGATTTCATTGGGGACATCGTGCCCACCAAACATCTTTCTCTGCATTACCCTTGTTGTACTTTCTTCCAATGAGCCTAAACCAAAATATAAAAGCGTAATTTTATATCCTGCACTCCTGAACTCCTCTATCATATTCAGAACAAGGTCATTGGAGAAATTTGTTTCAAAAGCGAAGTCTTTATGCTGTGCAATGGCTTCATCTTTTTGCTTCTGCAATTCGCTTGCTACTGTACCACTTATCCAGCGTTCTATCCAATCAGGATGTTCCTTACGCAGATTGAGTGCAAGCAAATCACCATCAAAAGATTTGCAATGCAAATAATAAGGAGACAAACGGCTCTTACCAGCTCCGTTTGCACCTGCTATTACTGTAAATTCAGGACGTGTTTCCATTCCTATTTGTTTAACAGGTAAGCGTATCTGCCTTTCCCCTTGTCTGCAACTCTTGAAATAACCTTGTAGCTTCTTTCCTTACGGTTGAACTCTACCAAATCTTCACTACCGTCAGGATTAGCCAAATAGAAGTTGCCTTGCTTATCCCAAAATGGAATGGAAATGCCTTTTGCCCAGCCCTCCAAGTAAATGTGTTCCACTTCCTTGCGGACATTCTCATTCACCTCCTTGACGGTCTTTCCATTGGAGAGTTGAATGTTTTCTATTTCTGCATATTCGCACATAATAGTCTATGATTTGTTCAATGCAAAGGTAACTAATTATGCTGAATCATAGTGCAATAAACAGCAAATAATTGTATATTCATAGTTATGCTAACAAAAAGACTTTTTCTGAATCGCCCTATAAAACAGACTTTCTTCTAAAAAAAGTCCTCATGTTCTACTGTCCAATTTTCAAGCTGTCTTGTTTTTTTCTTTTAAGAATATCAGAAAAGAGAAATTGGACATTGCTATATTTGATATTTATCAGTTGTTATGAAAACCTTTTATCTCAACTCTTTCTTTTTGTTCTTGATTCTTAGCTAAATTCTCAAATTCATTCCTTACCTGTTGATGGGCAAAAAAGAAACCGTCTAAAATGGATTTCAAATATCCTTTGTAATTAGGTATGTTGTAAGCAAAATATGTTACCATTTGACAATGTGCGGCAATAAATCCTTTTTCATTATTGATTGTATATAGATTCGTGATTGCGCTGTTTTCATTTGCCTTGTTGATAGCCTGTTTTAGAAAATCCGCATCAGTATCGTTTGTTTCAATTCCCGTCCATGCAACATTGTAAATCCAAATGATATGATTGTCGTTACTTGCGCTTATCTTAAATTCTTCTCCCTGATATTTGAAGATGATGCTGTTGTTATTGTCTATCTCTGGTTGGCATCCAAAATCTTCTAATGTCTTTATCAGTAAATTTCTTGTCTGATTATCTTCTTCGTTGATTGCATCACTGATAGAATCATTCATCTTATCGTAATCAGATTTCTCTTTCTTGTCATTTTCAATGGCATATCCAACTCTGCCCACTATGTAAGCGGCAAAGACAAGTACGATGCAGAGTATTGCTATTCCATGTTCCATAACGTGATGTCTTATAGCAAGACTTTATTGATGCTGTTCCTTAAACTTTTTCAACTCTTTATCAGACACCACATAAGTACCTGATATGTTGTCATGCCAGTTACCACCCCAAAGGAAAGATAGTATATCAAATGGAATAAATCTGCATAAAGTCCGCAATCCTATTTTTGACATTGAGGGGCTTTCTCCTTTATCGTTCGTTACGCTCATCCTTAATAGTTTTTTGCCAACCGTTTTGCCGTTGCTTGTAGCTTCACTTCCATAGAAGTATAGAAAATAAAAAGCAAAATAAGTCAAGTCTATTTCAAGATTGCTTATAGTTGCACTTTCTGCTATTGTGGCAAATTTCAAAATCATAATAGTAATAAATATGATGAAAGCCATATCTATGATATGACCCAACAGTCTTTTCTCATTACCTGCTCTTAGATTTTCAACAGTTAGAATCTTATTTCCTGCGACAACGATTTCATCAGACTTTTTTTCATAGCTGACACCACGTTCTTGCAGGACTTCTTCAACGGCGGCAATGGCATCCGCAACATATTCCGTTCGCTTGATATTCAGGATTTCCAGCAATTCATCATCCGAATGCTTCCTCATTACTTCTAAAAATTGATTCTCTTTCATAATTTGTTTATTTAATGATATTGTTGTATTTTAATCACGGAGGACTTTTCAGACTCTCCTTATAAATTGGATTTACTTCAAAAAAGGTACTATCTTTCTGTTACCCGTATGTATTTCTCAATCTCTCCGTTTATAAGCTCGTCTATGCTGTCTGCATAAATCTTTTGCCGTCTAACCTGCCTTATAAGGCTGTCATTGGATAGTTTGAGTATCTTGTAATGCTGTTCTCCAAAGCCTTTATTATAGACAATCAATGAATCAGGCTTTATCAGGTGATAGGTAAATTCACTTGTTTCAGGTGGGCAGTCTGCCTTGCCATTCTTGTAAAAGTTAAGAGTATCGAGAGCCTTGACATAGCCACCTCCATATTCTACCATTCTCCATTTACCAACTATTAGACGGTCTATGGTAGTATTTGTTGATTGCTGTTTGCTTCCACAACTCACAAATAGCAACACAAACATTGTAAAATGGAATATCCACCATTTTATCTTATGATTCATAAATCAGCCTGAATATAAGTTTTCAATTTTTCTTTTTGCATAAATATTGCATTTGCTATATCTAAAGGGCAAGTTACAACCTTTTCAATTTCTTTCTGCTCACCCAAAAAAGATTCTTCACTTTTATCTCTAAGCATAGAAATTTTGTAGGCCTGCTCATTTTTGACAAGTCTATTGTCAAATTGTATATTGAGCTTGCTTATGAGTTCCTTTCTTTCTATGGGCGAGAGGAATAAAAGCAGATTATATGCACTTTCAATATTGCATATAAAAGTGGTGAAATTTCGACGTTCTTCACTGAACCAATGCACTTCATCAATATCAAGTTTATATTTCAGAATAAACAATCCTGCCAATGTCAGTCTGGCACTATCTTTTATCGGTAGATATAAGCCATAACGAGTGTAATATCCATAGTCATTCCAATTAGAATCTTCTAAAATGTACTTGGCGTTATCAATCACATCATTTATGTGTAAACGATGGACATATTTCAAGAATTTCGTTTCCATATCAAATGTTATAAATTTGCTCCTATTTATTTACTTCATCAAGATAATTCTCAAATCTTGTTTTTATTGTGTCTATTATATATGTTTGTGCTTCTTGCGGCAATCTGTTCCTTATTTTCAGGTATTCCAAATAAAAATGCATTACATCGCAAATATTTGAAAGAGGTGCTTTATGTACAGTTTCAAAATCATAAAGGCTTTGGAATTTTGATATATATTTCATAAAATGGAATATTTCTCTCAGCCTATTTTCTATTTCTCCACCGATGTTAGGTTCTGTTTGAGCAAACGGCATTTTTAATTGGTAGTCATCAAGAACTATTCCTTGTGAATCTTTTATAGTGACGTATGGACTAAGATTCTCATACCAATTCTTTTGAAAACGTGCTTTAACTAAAGTCCATCCATTCATGGTTAAAAGTTTCCCACTCACGCCAAATATTTTAAAGAAATAAACATAGTTGTTGAACTTTTCATCAAATCTGATATCTATTCTATAACTATTAGATTGTTGAGTGGTGCTGTATATTTCCGTATCAAAATCTTTGGTATAAAGTGGCATGTATTCCTTATAAAACTCTTTGGGTATCATGGTTATATGAAGTTTTTGCTATAAAAATAGTTGATTAATTCCTGCCTCAAATAAATCAAATTCACCTCAAAAAGTTTCAACAAATATCATCCCATAGAACTGTCTGAATCATTTTCTTACCACACACAGGACAACCCTTATCCCATTTCTGCATCTTGGCTTTACAACATTCTGATAATGGAAATTCTCCGGTTTGTTCCTTTTCATAAGGGACATTTATGCTCTCCACCTTTTTACACGCAGGGCATTGAAGTTGGATATAGTTGTATTCTGAGAACAACCTACCACCCTCTGACAATCCATCTATGGTATATCCACAATCGGGACATTCGTATTTATAAAAGGAGTGTGACATTTGCAATTAATGGGATAAGTTATTAAATAGTTCCATATATTCTGCAATAACAAAATTCTCCAATTCTTTATCATCAATCTTGTTTTTAAGAATATAGTTCTTTATTAGCTTTTCTTTTTCTTCTTTGTCAAAGTCCATTTGGCTTATTATTTTTAAGATGTGATAAAGGACATGATTTCGTTCATCATTGCTAAAATTAAACTTGTTTACCAAAGACAAGAGTTTTTCAGCATTGGCATATTTCTGCATTCTGTCCAATGGATAGCAATCTTTGATTATAGAACTTGATTGTATTCTTTCAAATTCAGTAAACTTATCCCACAATCCGTTATTAATTAAAAAAGTCTGTACTACCTCTTTCATAGGTTGTACACCTGTAATGTCACTTATAGCACCAGCTACACTTACAATGTCACGCATGAAGCACATGTCTTCATCTACTATTTTTTTCGCAAATAAATTCCAAGCCATATGTTATTTACCATTTATGATTGCAGCCAAATTATAAATCACATTCTTGCTGTAAGTAAGAATATCATGCATACTCATTTTGTTTCCAAAGAGGGTGAACATAGAAACTCTTGCACAACTGCTGTTGCTAAAAGTGTTTATTAACTCCTGGTGTATATGTTTAAGCACATTCATGCTATTCTGCAAAGTTTCAGCAGATGCATTTTTGCGTACTTGGTCTTGCGTAATGGTTACTTGGTTCTCTAAGTCTTTCAATAAATTATTGACCTTATTGATAGAGGACATTGCATTAAAAAATCCCATATATGCTAATAATTTAAGTTCTGATATAGATATTCCATCGTATTTCTAAAGTAAGATTCCCACATGAGAACTCCTACACGTTCTCCATTCCAAACGTCAACCGTCGCTCCCATCATTAACATTCTATCCATTTCTGATAGACTTTGTTTGATTCTATCATATTTGTTGCCGTAACGGACAATGTTGGCGAAATGCGATTTTATTTGATGGCGATTCCGCCCATCAATCATATCATAATTGAGGTGGATTAAAGCACTGATAGCTCTCATTTCTGAATTTATTTTCTCTATTTGTTTGAGAGCATCTGCTTCTGTATCAGGTAAAAAGAAGCCCATTACCATTCTATTAACTAAATTCTACAAATCAATTCCACGGTTTTCTTCCATCTTGTTACATTAATTCAATAAAAACTTGTACCATCGGAGCTACATTTCTCAATGACGTATAATTTCCTGTTCTTGGAAGTCCAGGATTCCATTCTACAGTTTCATACTCGGCAAAGTCCCCCTTTTTAATAATATCAAGAACTTGATGTAGTTGCACGGCGAGTTCTTGTTTTAGTTGATTCTTTGATTTTGTAGTTGAATCTACACCGTTTGCTTGACGGAACAAAGCAGCAAGAGCATGTATCTCTCTCTGCAAGTCTTCTTTGGTGTATTTTTTACCGAATCCAAATAGTCCCATATTACAATTTTTGTGTCCCTCATCCCCCGTTGGAACGGCTAAGTTATTAAATGCGAAAAGCGTGAGGACTGTATCTATGCTCACTCAGTTATCAGGCTTCTCGCATTGCCTATGGAAATGAGTAAGCAACAGCCACTCACGCCATGCGAGTATATAGTTCTCCCTTTCAGGATAGTATATATCCGTAGCGTGAGCGTTGTTGCTACCCGACCTCTTTCCATATTCAAATTTTGCGAGAATTTGATAACAAGGCGAGTTTCAATAACGCTCTTTCGTTCTCTTATGTCTGACAACCTTTCGGAAGTCAATTACAAAGGTACGAAAAAGCGTTGAATATCTGCATCTACACAAAAGATTTTTGCTTATTTCTGCTAAATAACAGCATTTTAGATGAAAGGTATATGTGCATCATCCAACAGACCACTTTCTACTATCCTTTTACAAAGCTCATGTGCAGCCCTGTTTCTAAGGTCTGTCCCATAGTTCTCACTGCCCACCATTCTTATAATGGCTACAACAGTCTTTACTAAATTCTGCTGCAATGTACGATGAAAGTACCTTGTACTTTCTGCAAACCTTTCAGGATTCCAACCATAATCATTCAAGGCTCTTTCCAAGTCTTGTGCAGCTTTGTATTCACGTGTATTCTGTATGTCCATTTTTGTATTGTTTATTACTATATTTATAAGAGTGTCAGGAATAAAAATCGGACACTCCCCATAATGAGGAATGCCCGATTGTCAGAAGTGAATCAATAAGCACTTAGCCCAAGAACCAAGCGTATTTCGTATCTCCATGCAGTGCATTGTTGATGCCTACCGCAACCTCTGTTGCATTGACAGCCCTTTGCAAGTAGGTGTCAATATAGCTGCTCTTGTTGGCTTCTGTCAGCAAGTTGTGGAAGTCAAACATGGAGATAGTATTACCTTTAGCTCCAAAATTCGGATTGGTGAAGTAGTCACGGCAGACATTGTTAATCTGACTGTCCGTAATCAGCAACCGTGGAACAGCCTTTTGATAGCCATTGGGTAGTGCCTGATATAATCTCATCCTACCCACTATTTGGGCAAACTGGGTCTCTGTCAGGTAAGACTGTGATAAGGTCTGCATCAGGTGAATCTCCCTCGCTGGATTGAAGTTGTAGAACAGTTCAAGAACAGCTTTATAAAGGTCATTCAGGTTCATCACTTCAAGTTGGAGTTTCACTCCGTCCCCTGTAAGGACTTGATTGCTGCACACGTTCACCCTCCAACCGATAAAGACAGAGAACTTCTCCAAGCCTTTATTAGCCCTGTAAAGGTTCAGGTCTGAATAGTTACGGACACCTCCAATGCAAAGCTCCAACTTCTGACCGTTCACCTTTTCATGGATGGTGGGAATGGTGAAAGCAAAAGCCAGCCTTTGGTAGAATTGGGTCTTTTCTGATTCAAGGAGTTCACTTGCTTTCTTGCCAAGTGCTGACGGAACCCTGCCACGTACTATGTGCGACACACGTATTGCAGGCTCACAAATGGTTTCACCTGAAAACATGGTCTGTGCTGCTTCATGCACTGTGTGAATGAAGTCCTGATGAGAGATTGTCAACTCCTGATTAGCCCATGTAGGCACTACGCATTGAGTAGTCAGTTCCTCAATGGAGATTTCAGAAGTGTTGGCTTCCAAGAAATTCACGCTGGGTCTGATGGAAGGCTGTTCGCTTACTTCCTCAAAAGGAACGTACTCTGCATCTTGTGCAAACGAAGAATGATTGCTGCGTACCATTGGTACAAATGATAATGTTGCTTCCATAATTTAATTGGGATTAAGTGTTATTGATTACAAGGACAATGACTATCATTGTCATATAGTTATAGAGGTTTATAGTAGGATAGGTTATATTTTTCTCCTGTACTAATCGGATAGGTTTTACTTTTCCATTCCACTTATGGGGAGGGGAGTTTTTTGGGGTGTAGTCGCTTGTATGTAACACTTTCCGTATTTTTTGATTGGCACAAGTTCCTGTTTAGCGTTGTATGTCGCTTTTAAGTTGGAAAGGGGCTATTGCGAATTAGAATTGAGTGGTGCTATATGTACAAGATTCAAAGTCAAAACTTATTGTATAAAATGAAATAGGTAAAATCTGTTGGTACAACATAAGGTGTAATTGCTTCAATAATGAGTGGTACTTTTTTCAACTTTACCCTATAAGCATAAGTTATTGTCGAAAAAAAGTCCTTTTACTTGCTCATCCTGTATGATTGTGAGCCAAATCGTTGAAATATAGACGTGAACAATATGTAAGGTACTGTTTTTATGGTTGGAGCTATTTTCGTTTGGAAGTGTCCTTAAAGGTGTATATATTTGCTTATATCAGGATTCAGAGAGGAAAAAATTACTATCTGACCCTTTTAATTAGAAAATCGACATATCCATTTCTTGCAGATGGGAATAAAGCCGGAAACAATGTGTTTCGGTTTTATTTTGTGGGTGCTGTCTGATTTTCTTTCCTGATGTCCTTAGAAAGATAGATAAACTTCAAGATTTTGGGGACTGTCTGATTTTTTGTCCTGACCTCCTTAATAATAAAGATTAAACCGATGGAATATCGGACACAGATTTTTAGATGTGGATATGTTGTATTTCTAAATCTTGTAGTATGGTAGAAACAATAAAAGTACCAACTGATGTAAATTATTTGAATGAATGGGCAGGCTTTGAACTGCCGAGAGGTATTGTAAACAAGGGGATAACAGGGTGTGGTGCTACCACCCTTGCCATTGAAGATGAGCATAAGAGCATTATTTGCAGCCCAAGAATCAACCTGATTAAAAACAAGTGCCAGCAACATAAAGGAACTTTGGCTGTCTATGGTGATGTGAGAAATGGAGATATTGAAGATTATTTGAGAAACAGCCCAAAGCCTAAACTTTTGGCAACGTATGATTCTGTTCCACGATTGAACGGTCTTTTCAAGGATAAGTCAGGCTGGAGAGTAGTCGTAGATGAATATCAGTATCTTCTAATAGACAGCAGTTTCAAGTCAGAAACGGAAATAGCCTTATTGGAAACATTAAAAGAGTTTCCGTATGTGACTTATCTGTCTGCCACTCCTATTGCAGACAAATATATGCGGCAAATGGATTGGTTCAAGGATTTGCCCTACACCGTGTTGGAGTGGAGCAATGTAGAACAGAGGTTTGTCAAAAGGGTGCAATCGAAGAATCCGATAAACAATGCCATTGAAATAGTGAGGAACTATCAGAAAGGTATTTATCCATTCATCCTTATAGATGGAGAAAAAATTGAATCGAAAGAGTGTGTTATTTTCTTGAACAGTGTAACCAACATTATAAATATCATCAGGCAAACAGGATTACAGACAGAGGATGTCAATATAGTAGTGGCTTCTACTCTTGAAAATGAACAGCTTGTAAAGAAGTTAGGGCTGGATTATGGAATAGGTGGGATTCCATTAAAAGGAGAACAGCATAAGAAATTCACGTTTTGCACTTCCACAGCCTTTGCCGGATGTGACTTTTATTCCACTTGTGCATCCACTTTCGTCATAAGCGATAACAAGAAAGCCTACACTTCCATTGACATTGCTACGGAGTTGGCTCAAATAGCTGGTCGGCAAAGGTTGGAATGTAATCCGTTCAGGAACACGACTACTTTCATTTATAATGTGGATGTGGGAGAAAGTAAAGAGGATTCTTATAAGGCAATCTTAGAAAAGAAACTTCAAGATTCAAATGAATATGCCAAACTAAATAACAGCCTGACGGGTAAAAATAGGGAATTTGCCATTAAGGGCATTCAAACTTGTCAAAAGCTGAACAAGTATAGTGAGCATTATGTGTGCTATAATGAGGCAACCTACTGTTTCTTTGTAAACAGCATGGCTTATTTGAATGATTGCTTTTCTTATGATGTGCAGAAAGAAAATTATTTGGACGGCATTACGGTTAGGAAACAGTTGGAAGATAGCGGTTTTAATGTCAATGGAAATGATGTCCATTCGGATTATGAAGAACAATTAGAGTGTATTATCAAGAAAGAGAGTTTTGCCGATAGGATGAAACGCTATTGTGAGTATCGTAAGAACAAAGAAGTCTGTATGTTTGTATTGGTTGATGAAGTCATGGAACGCCAAAATGAGGACTTGAAGCTGTATTATGATTCGCTGGGTTATGAGCGGATTAAGGCTCTTGGTTATAAGGAACTGAATCTTAAAAATGAAATGATGAACAGACGGGAAACCTATCATCTTTATAAGGAGTTCAGGGCTATCTTTCCTGTTGGAACAAGAATGCTTACTGATATGATAAAGCAGAAAATGGAAGAAGTGTATGCAAAATATGGAATCAGGCAAAAGGGAGTTGCAAGCCATTTGGAAAAACGGTTTGGAATTAGGATAAAGCCTGTAAAGATTCCGTTGGCAGACGGTAGCCGGAAAGGTGGCTATGAGTTTGTATAAAAATAGAGGGCAAACCGTGTAATGCGGAATGCCCTTTACTTTTTAAGGAATAGGTTGTTCAAAGAATATGTTCTTTTTTATTTTATGAATCAGCGATTTACATAGATTGTTTCCATTATTTGCATTCTTCTTGATATGCACCTTTGTAAATATCGTTAGCAAGAGTATCAAATTAATCATCTTTTCGATGGCAGGACAGGGCAATTTTATATTTGCATTGGTGTTTATTCCAATATTGACTTGCAGAGGATTGCATCTTTTGACAAGTGACACAAATTCGCCTAAGTCAAAATCCATGATAGGCTCTACCGTCACAAAAGTTTCAATGCCTAATTTTGCTATGGCATTCATGGCTTCTGCCCTGTCTTGTGGGAGTGGGGCATTGTTCATAATATCAGGATAATGACGGTTTGTTTCCAATGTGGTGCAAACTACGGCTTGTTTTCTTTTCACATCAAATAACGGATGGCTGATGAATTGCAACAAGCGTTGTGGATTCTTTGTCTGAAACATGAACCTTGTCCTTTCTTGCGGTGATTGGTTGGCGGTCTTTTCAAAGCAAAAATCAAGGATTGATTTTATCCATTCATCCTTTACATCTTGTGCGAACATATCTGTACTGCTACCTACAAATATAAATTTATTTACTCCAAAATCCCCTTGCAATTCATTTTCAACAAGCCTAATCGGCAGCGCATCAGGGTTGATTTTCTTCATGTAACAATAACTGCAATCGTGGTAACACTTTTACCTTTTATAGGATTCCATGTATGAGTTACAAACTCGTACATATTCCCTTTCCTTTCATATAATATCATGTCTCAAATTTTTATTATAGATAGCTTCAGGAATCCCCGTTAAGGGGATTCTCTGAAAGACATATCCATTTGTAGTTTACGCTATTCTGCTTTCAATCAATCGGAATTGTTCAATCACTTTTTCTTCTATGAGGTTGCCTTTGTCATTGTGCATGGCTTGGCAGTCATTAGGTGTTATCCGGCTGAATATGTCAAAGGCTTTATCTTCTCCACCCTCATTAAATAAATCGGAGAATCTTTCAGACAGGTATCGTTTGGAAATGTCTTTGTCAGAGAACCCTTTATCCTTACAAAGTGCAATAAAGCGGTTTCCACGCTCTATATTGTGAGCAGGTATGATTGGCTTCTTCACTTTACCTCTGCCTTTCTCATCTTTGCCTTGACAGAGTAATGAGAGGCTTGTCTTATTCATCGCTTTGGGGTTATTGCAATAGATGATGTTCAATGTACTTAAAGGGAATCCATTGGGGTTGTCCTCTGACTTAATCAGCTCTTTGTATTTTGCAAGCAATTCCTCTTGTTTCACATTGGCAGCACCACGTACATAATCATCTGTTTTCCACGGCATTTTTGTGATGTTTACGGCAGAAATGTATTCCGCTATGCTTTCATTCTCAGCAAGCTCTATGAGTATGCCGGGCACTTGGATAATATGCTCTCCATGTTTCTCACGTTCACGGTTGAGCATAGAAGCGGCATAAACGCGGTGTTGTCCGTCAATAATGAGATAATAACCATTTGCATTGTCCTTGCCGATTTCATTGCCATTGATATCAATAAGCACAATGTCCCCATTGGCAATAGCATTCTCTGCACGAATGACCTGTACCATTTCAGCCTTGCGGTAGCCTTTGAGCCCCATTTCGGCAAAGAGTTTCTTGACGTTTGCAAAATTCACTTCACGGTTAATGCCTTTGGCAAAAGCCACCTTACGAGTTTCGTTATCTACTGAAACCTCGACTTGAAAATGATTTTCTTTCTTCATATTTCCAGTGTAATCAGGAATAAGTCAGCCACAACGTGTGGTCTGCTGTCTGATTACAGGTGCAAAGTTACTACGGCTTCAAGGTTCAATTACAAGTAAGAAAAACACGCTTTTCTTACTCTAATGTAGAGCAAACACCGCTGGTAATGGCATATCCTTATATCTTCTCATTAACAAATCAAATGTTCCATTATTGAAAGTCTCTGTATCTAATGGGCTGTCATTCTTTCCATGAGCAATTTCCCCTGTCAGCCAAAGAACGCTAAGAGAGAAAACCCTCTCCGCCTTTGTGTATTTGCCTTTCTTTTCTTTCGTATATTTTATAGGGAGGTTATCTAATAAGGTCTTTATCAAGATATAATCTATTTCAAGTTTGTCAGGTTTGATGGTCTCAACACTGTTTAATCCCTCAACATTAGAATTAAGAATAACGGCAAATAAAGACTTTATGAATCTGTCATTTTCAAATTTTATATGTTTCCTGCCCACACTTACATCAAGTTTGAGGCGTTCATCAGGCTGTTTCTCAATCAAGCAGAACAGACGCTTTATCCTTTCTGTTACAAGTTCAACATCTCCATGTTCCCACCATCTTTTAAGTATATCCCATAAATAAACGATAAATTCAAAAGTCGGTTTTGGCTGTATGCCCAACTCCTTGATTGATTCTTGCATTTCTTTCAGTGAATAGAAATCTGCTTCTGACAATTTGCAGTATTCAAGCCTTTCCTGTCTAATTTCATAATAGTTTATGGCGGCTTGGGATGGGAACCATTCTTCACCATCAAAATCAGGATAGAGCAAAGCATATTTACGGATATATTGTAACCGTTCTTCTATGTCGGTACACTTTTCTGCCGGATATTTCTTTATCCAAGCATTGAATAATCTTTCTTCCTCCCATTCTGCATTTTCCTTGTAATCGTCAGGCAATGTAGGGAGTGGTTCTCGTTTTCTTAAAAAGTCGGATATTTCCATAATTGCTGTTTTTCTACAAAATTAAAAAATAATCCTGCCTATCGTTCTGATAAACAGGATTATTTTCATTAAAACAGAGATTTCATCGCTTCATCAATTTGCTCATTGTCAAAGCTGTCAAGATAGATTTGCGTTACACTCTCAGAACTATGCACCATAAACTATTAGCCAAACACATATCTCACAACCTTTGCGTTTGCTTTGTTCTCGTTAACGAAGTCACGCTCTATGTAAATGTCTGTCACTTTCATAGATTCATCTACATGGTTTAGGGCTGCATGGACAGTGTATTTGTCTATGCCAACTTTGTTCAAGGCTATTGTTGCCCATGAATGGCGGGCTGCATAATATTCTAAATCATCAACACCTAATATTGAGCCTATTTCTTTCAAACCGATATTTATAGACCTATTGAAACTTTTTTCATCAGCATAATATTGGTAGAAGTTGAAAAGCCGTTTTCCTGTCTTGTCTTTGTATTTCTCAATTAAAGGTTGTATCATTTGAGGTACGGTCACTTCCATTCTTGCATTGTCTAATCTGCGGTCTTTTGTCTTGGTTCTATAATAGATAATGGTTCCTTCATCTATTTCCGTAGCATTATATAGGTCAACAGAGTTCATGCCCATAAGGCAGAACGACATTATAAAACAGTCTTTGGCAAGGTTATATCTGCAAGTGGCTTTATGGCCTTTTCTTATTTCCTTATATGGCAACATCCATATCTTTTTGATTACGCTTGCCGTCACAGCTCTTTTACGTGTGGCTTCTTGTTTTGGAACATTGAAATTATCAAAAGGTGATGATGGTATCAGGAAAAGCCCACGCTCATAATCATTGTATTTCTTTTGGGCTTCTTTATAAAGGTGGCGTAACCCTCCAAGATAGAGGGATAGCATTCTGTTTGAGGGTATGCGTTTGCCTAATAAAGTCAGTTTGTCCATCCTTTCATCTCTCTGCTTATTTAAGAAGTCAACATATCTACTTAAAAATGAATATGTAATTTCAGACACTTTTAATTCTTCTTTACCTGTAAACTTAATTATGGAGTTTATAAGTGTCTTATAGTTTTTTACTCCTTTAATTGATGCATTTGCGACCCAATCACGTGCAAAAGCGATAAAGTTAACGTCGTGCTCTTTTTGTTCTTCAAATTTCAACTGTTTGAAAATATCCTCCAACGAATAATTGTTCAAGTCTATCTGCATAGAATCGCATTTTGCCTGATAGGCATAGACAAGGCTGTCTATCTTCTTTAAGATGGCCGTGCCTTTCTTAAAATCACCAGCCTTTGTAAGGTCTGTGCTTCTCACAAACAGACTTGTTGATAGTCTTTTTACTTTTCTGTCCAATGTAAATCTTAGCTTTACATTGTACGTTCCGTCAGCTTTCTGCTCTTGCCTCTTGATTTCTGCCTTGATTGTCAGCATATTACACGCCTTTTTAATTAGTCAACAATTAGTCAACAAATGCACAAGAGAGTGAGTAAATTCAGTGCAAGGACAGAAATCTGCAATGTAATTCCAAGTAGAAACAAAAAAGCTAAATCCTTGTAGACCAAGAATTTAGCCTTTACTTTCCTTGGGTGGAGGGTGGGGCTCGAACCCACGACATTCAGAACCACAATCTGACGCTCTAACCAACTGAACTACATCCACCGTGTTGTTTGCTTGAAAGCGAGTGCAAAGGTACGTGATTTATTTTAAATGACCAAATAAATCACGTACTTTTTTTGCATTTTTCTTATTTTGCGGGTTGTGCAGGAGCTTTAGGGGCTGCTGCGGGTGCATTTTGCTGTGCTCCGTTTGTTGCCGGTGCAGCTTCTTTGGTTTGGCTTGCCCCGAATCCCGGCAGGTTGTTGGGATTGGTTGTCGGATTCTCCACTCCTTCCATTACAGATGTGTCTGTCAGGGCTTTGGGTGCTACGTAAGCGCAGGCGATGCTTATGACCACCATTGCAACAGCGAGGCCCCAAGTAGTCTTCTCGATGAAGTCTGTTGTCTTGCGTACTCCTCCGATCTGGTTGTAAGAGGCGAAGTTCGACGAAAGTCCTCCACCTTTAGATTCTTGTATCAGCACGATGCCAATCATAAGCAGTGCTGCCACGCAGATAAGAATTACTAAAACTGTGTACATTTTTAATTTATTTTTTATTGTTGTTTATTATCAATTTGTTCAAGAAGCGTATTTGGTCTGCAAAGTAAGCATTTTTTTTTGGATAATTCAAGCTTAAGCGCTGAATAATTTCCAATGCTTTTGAATATCGGCCTTGTTTTATGTAAATACGGGCTAAAGTTTCGGTGAAGTAGCCCTCGTCATTGTCTTTTACGCTATCGTTGTCGTTGTTGTCTATTTCCGGCACGAATTGTGGTGTTTCTTTCAGGACAATCTTCCCGCCATCGTTGTTTATGAAGCTGTCAATCAGGTTTTGGCCTTTCAGTTTCAATGGTTCCGGGTCGCTTTCGCTGCCGTCGCCGTCTTCGCTTTCCAAGAGGTAGGCCACATAATCGACGGCGGCGTCGGCCGGTGTAGGCCTTCGTTTCTTTTTCTCTTTCTTTTCCTCTTCTTCCTCTTTCGGTATCGACTCAAGGAAATTGTCGATGAGCGAAATCGTCCTGTTGTCTTTGCCTGTGGCCGTCTCTTTCGACTGTTCGGTGTTTTGCTGTACTTTGATTTTATAATGTGCGGCTTCCACCAACTGGAATATCACTGTGCGGTCGGTGATGTATATTGCGGCCCGGCGCAACTCTTCATCGAACGAAGGGTCGTGCAGCAGGTACAGGTTTTGCAGCATCAGCAGCCTTGCTGTCTGGAAATATGGATACAGGGCCAGCATGGATCTTAACTCGTACAGGGTGTCCCTGTCGAGTCGTTCCGGATGGTTGATCAGCTCTGTCAGTTCCATTTGCTTACCAATTGGCTACTGTTGCGTTGAAAATCTGGTCTGTAATCTCTTCCACCATTTGTGTCACCAACTCTTCTTGCACGGAGTTGAGCGTCTGGGTGTTGTCGTAAGTGGCGGTTGCGGTAAACTGCCTCTCGAAGTCTTCCGAGTGGTTGGCGTTGTTTGTAAAGCGCACGTTGACCGTCATCGACAATTCTGTTTGTGCTGAGAATCCCTCGCTCGACACTGCCTTGTTGCGTTGGTCATACCTGGTTATCTCGCCTTCTATCTTCATGTCGCCATCTCTCCTTACCTGTATCAGTTTGGTATGGTTGGCATAAAGATCCTTTAGCTGGTTGTTGAATATGCTGGCCATCGGGCCCCACACGTAGCTGGCCCGTATGGGGAAGTCGGCTATCTGTATCGTTTTCGTTTTCGTGTAATCGATGCTTGCACCGTTGAACTTATATGATATGGAGCATGCCAACAGCATGGTTGCCATGGCGCACGTAATCGCCGCTTCTGTGCAGCGGCGCAACCATGGTTTGCCGGTGTTTGCTTTTGTGTATTCCCGTATGGTCTTTTTCATTTGCTTTGTGTGGTTGGAGACGTCTGTTGGTTGCCGTGGCTGTTGTTGCCGCCGGTTATTCAAGTCCGTATTGCTTTATCCTGCGGTATAGTGTGCGGTCTGATATTCCCAGTTCCGATGCAGCTTTCTTCCTGTTGCCGCCGTTGCGTTCCAGGGCTTTTTCGAGCATTTGCCTGCCAATGTCGTTCAGGTTCAGGTTTTCGGGTTCGACATATTCTTCGGCTATCGCGTCTTCGGCCATGGTCTTTGGCTGTTGCTGTATCACTATCGGCCTTTGCTGCAGGGCCGTGCGGTTGTCTATCGGCAGCTTGCTGTCGTCGTTTTGCATTATGTGGCTCCCCTTCATCTCGTCGAGCTGCTTCTTGAGTATGCTCATGTCTTGCCGCAGGTTGTTGACGTTGCCTTGCAATTCGAAAAGTATCTTGTATAGGATTTCCCTTTCCGTCTCGAAGCTATGCTCGTTGTTGCCCGGTATCTTTGCCAGTTGTGTGCTTTCCTGGTCCTGGGGTATGAAGTTGGCCAGTATGTCGGCGGTGACAACCCGCTCCGGGCAAAGGATGGATATTTGCTCGGTTATGTTTTTCAGCTGCCTCACGTTTCCCGGCCACTTGTATTTCATCAGCATCCGTTTGGCGTCGTCTGTCAGGGTGACTTTCTCCATCCTGTACTTCTCGGCGGTTTGCATGGCAAACAGCCTGAACAGCAACACAATGTCCTCGCCCCTGTCGCGAAGCGGCGGCATTTGTATGGGTATAGAGTTAAGGCGGTAGTACAAGTCTTCGCGGAATCGCCCTTCGCTTATTGCCTTGCGTATGTTGACATTCGTGGCTGCCACAATCCTTACGTCGGTCTTTTTCACCTCGGTAGCCCCCACGGGTATGTATTCGCCCGTCTCCAGCACCCTCAGCAGCCTTGCCTGCGTGGCCAGGGGCAGCTCGCCAACCTCGTCGAGAAACAGTGTACCCTTGTTGGCCACCCCGAAGTAGCCGGGACTGTCGTTGATGGCACCTGTGAACGACCCTTTGACGTGGCCGAACAATTCGCTGTCGATGGTGCCTTCGGGTATTGAGCCACAGTTGATTGCGAAGTATTTTTCGCGGCGGCGTGGTGAATTGTCGTGTATCACGCGTGGTATTATCTCCTTTCCGACGCCGCTCTCTCCGATGATGAGCACACTAAGGTCTGTCGGCGCCACCTGCAGGGCGACGTCGAGCACATGGTTCAACGCGGGGCAGTTGCCCACAATGTTGTATCTTTGCTTTATGTTTTGGAGCTCCGAAACTTTCATCTATTGTGCGTTTACAGCCTCAGACTGTGGTTGCCGGGGCGCTGTTTTCCCCCGTATGCCGCGTATGGCTAATTTTCTGCAAAGGTACATATTTTCTTCGATATAATGCCAGTATGGCACTCTTTTTTAATGAATATACGCATTTTGCGCTTGTGCGCAAACGGGTCGGCGCGGTGCCGGCAACGGTATGTGGGCATGTTGGAAGCGGGTTAAGGCGCCAGGGGCGCATAGGCGGCGGTCTGCCTGCCGGTTTTGGAGTGTGAAAATACGCAGTAGGCCACTGCTTGCAAATATGCAACTTGACGACGGTCTGCCATGCCATTGATTTGTGCGCATTTCATGCCGCCCACCCGGATGGCCTGTTCCGCGCAGCGATGCGGGCTGTTTCTTTAGACAAAACGGCCCTTTTGGCAATGCGGAAAGGTTTGTTTTGCAACTTGTTGAATGCCAGTCTGTTTGCTCGATTAGCCTTTGCGGCTGCCTTTAACGGCCAAGTGTTTATTTTGGCATTGGCTTGCAAGGCTTGTCCAAGTCGTGTCGGCAGGTGGCCGCCACCCATTTTGCTTTGCTCCACATTTCATGGAAAACGGGGCCTTGGGGCTGATTGCGCGTTTTCGGTTGTCGTTTGTTGTGCAAAGGCGGTGGCGGTTGCCTCCGTTTGCCACTGCGGCTGGGCCCGTTTGTCTCAGGCCCAGCCGCAGGTGTTGGTTGTTGTCCGTTATGGTGCTCTAAATGTGGTCAACTGCGCTTTTTGTCGAATTTGATTAGCAGAAGCCCAATGGCAGTCCATATCAGTTCGCGTATTCTCACGATGAGCGCTATCAGTATTCCTGCGTTTGCAGTGAGGGCAAGCCCCTTGGCCGACATAAGGAAGCCTCCCTCGCGGCCGCCCAGCTGTAGCGGCATGAAGAATAGCATGTTGGCAAACAGCGATGTGAATGCCAGTATGAGCACACATTGAAGGAAGTTGGCATGGGGCATTATTACCAGGAGCACGAAGTATATTTCGAGTGCCGAGGTCACCCTGCAGGCCAGTTCGAGCAACACTGCCGAGACGAAAGCCCTTGGGTTCTGGTTGTGAAGGGCCGCAATCTGGCTGTCGATGGTGGCCAGCTGCTCGCTGTGGCGCTCGATGAACCCACCCACCCGGCGCTTTAGTCCTGGGAAGTGGCTCAGTATGTTCATGCATCTCACGGCGATGCCTTTCTTATATCCCTTGATGAAAAACCAGATGGCCACTCCGCAAAGGGCGGCCACTATGGCCAGCATGATGCCCATGGCTATGTTCATGGGTTGCGTGGCCACGTAAAGCAGGCATGACAGCAGCCAGAACCACAGGTGCGAGAATATGTGCGTCATGGCGTAGAGAATCACCGACGCCGACGCACGCTCTGTCCCAATGCGTGGCGCGAGTGCCATTATACGGTAAGGCTCGCCTCCCATCAGTCCGCACGGTGTGGTGTAGTTGAGCGCAAATCCCGACACGGTTATTTTATACAGCCACCAGAAGCCCACCTCCTTGGGGCGCCTTAATGGTTCCCCGCGGTTGCTGCATCCAGTGCTTGCAATGATAATGTACCATGCCGAGGTGTTGAACATGTATAAGAATAGCCATAGGGCAACGACGGCCCCAAACCAATAGCCGGCTCGCCTGAGCCCGTCGAGCACTTGTGCGAAGTCGAGTTGCGTCACCATCACCACAAGCACAGCGATGCCGAAGATGAAGAACGCGTTCTGGTATTTCTTTTTCATTCTGCCTCAGGCTGTTCGTCTTCTTGTCTTTGCGGTTTGCTTTCGTGCTTGGGTTGCCTTTCTTCGTGCTTGGCCGGTTCTTTCTGCTTGGGTATGGCAAACCTTGTCTTCTCGCTTTCGTCACGTTTCTCGTGATACAGCTTGGGCAGCGGGTTGGCCATTGGTTCGTCGTAGCTTTTCCTGTTTCGGTATATGTCGATGGCGGTATATATGGCCTGTCGGAACGAGTTGGTGTCGGCAACGCCTTTGCCTGCAATGTCGTAGGCCGTGCCATGGTCGGGAGAGGTGCGCACGATGGGCAGTCCGGCGGTGTAGTTTACGCCTTCCTCCACGGCGAGCGCCTTGAACGGGGCCAGGCCCTGGTCGTGGTACATGGCCATTATGCCGTCAAACCGGCTGTAGGCGCCGCTGCCGAAGAATCCGTCGGCGGGGTAAGGGCCGAAGGCCTGTATTCCGCTTTCCTCAAGTTCTTGTATTGCCGGTATTATTGTTTCCTGTTCCTCGGTGCCAATCAGTCCGCCGTCGCCTGCGTGCGGGTTGAGTGCCAGCACCGCAATCCTCGGGTTTGATATCCTGAAGTCGCGTTTCAGGCTGTTGAAGAATATGCGCGTCTTTTCTACGATAGCCTCTTTTGTTATGGATTCGGCCACCTCCTTAATGGGTAGGTGAGTGGTGACCAGGGCCACCCTCATGCCGCCGTTCATCAGTATCATCAGTGCCTTGTTGCCTTCGCCCACACAGTCTTCGATATACTCCGTGTGCCCGCAAAACTTGAACAGTTTGCTTTGTATGTTCTTTTTGTTTATCGGGGCTGTCACAAGCACGTCGTACAGGTCGGCACGATAGTCGGTCATGGCGCGGTCGAGGGCCTTGAGCGCAGCTTCGCCGGCCTCTTTCGATGGCTGTCCCACCTCGATTTTCACTTCTTCTTCGAATGTGGTCAGCAGGTTGAGCCGTCCGTCACGTGCATCCTCGGCGCGGTTTATTATGCTGAAGTTGGTTTGCAGGTTGAGCATCTTGCGGTAGTATGCAGCCACTTTCGGTGAGCCGTATATGATAGGGGTGCATATCTCGAACATCGCCGGGTCTTCAAATGTTTTCAGTATCACCTCGTATCCGATGCCGTTTGTGTCGCCGTGGGTTATTGCCACGCGTATAAGTTTATTGTCCATAGATGTATTTTTATTTTAGTTTCTTAGGCTGCAACGTGTGAAGTGCGGCCTCTATTTGTCTTATCAGATTTCGTTTTGTTTTCTCGGGTGCATACACAAACCCTTCTGCCACTATTGTGCGGCCTCTCGAGCTGTCGGCTGTGGCTATGCATACGAACGGGCCTCCCATGGCGTCGCCGGCCATTTCCCATAGGCCCCTTAGCTCTGTAGCCCGCCGTCCGTTGCTGTTTGTTTCCTTGCCGTAGACCGGGGCCCGTCGCGACGTGCGCATGTACATGCCGTCTTCCTCGCCCGGTATGTTGGCTCTCATCACGCTGTCGCGCTTGGCTACCAGTGTCGGCGTGCTTCGGTCGTAGCCCGGATAGGAGTAGACGCATATGCTTTGCATGCCGCTGACGGCATTGTCTGACAGCCACACAAAGCCTTTGCCGCGTTTGATGGATTGCATGTCGGCAGGTATCAGCATGCTGCACGCTGTCTGTTCGGCCACGGCCTTTGTGCCTTTTGTGTTGTTGCGTTTCTTCAGCTCATCAGTTTCGGCTTTTATTTCAAACCGGTTTATCAGCCTTGACAACGGCTCGGTGATGTGCTTGGCGCCGTTTGCCGCCGTCAGTGCCGTTGGCATGTCTACATAGACCAGCAGTTGCGGCTTCGAGTAAACGTCTTTCTCGTATCTTATGGCTGGCTTTTGGCTTTTGCCCGTGCGTGCAATCACGATGCACCGTGCATATCGTGTGGCCTGTGTCAGCACAGTGTCGGAGGTAAGCGTCACGTCGAGCGACTTTTCCTGTTGTGGCAGCCCGGGGGCGGGTCTTTCCAGCTCGTCGGCCAGATTGCCGCCCGTTTCCATGTCGTCGGCCAGCAACAACACAGAGTAGGGCTCCCCACCGCTCTGTGGCTTCAGTGAAATTTCGTTGTCGCATGCCGCCATTGCCACCCCCATGCAAATTATTGCGGCTGCCTGCACTGCGCGTCTTGCCATGGCAGCAATGCCCGTCATTCGGTCTCTGCGGTTTTGTGTGCCGTCGACAGCAGGCCGCAGGCGGCAAATATGTCTTCGCCCCGGCTTGCCCTAATCGTAGTGAACACGCCGTGGCCTGTCAGGTAGTCGCGCAGTTCCTCCATCTTTGTGTCGTCGGCCCCGTGCAGGTCGACACCGGGTATTTGGTGAAACCTGATCAGGTTTACGCGGCATTCGAGCCCTCGGAGCAGTTTCACCAGCTCGCGTGCGTGCAGCAGCGAGTCGTTGACACCGCCGAACACGATGTATTCAAACGACACCCTTCGCTGTCCGCTGAAGTCATATTGTTTCAACAATTCCACAACATCCCTAATGCCCATCTGCCCCTCGGCAGGCATCAGTTGGCGGCGTTGTGCCGGGATGGGGGAGTGCAGGCTTATTGCAACATGGCATTGGCTCTCGTCGAGAAACCGGCGCAGCTTGTTCTTTATGCCCACGCTGCTCACGGTTATCCGCCTCGGGCTCCAGGCCCAGCCATAGTCTGAGGTCAGCACCTCTGTCGCGCGCAGCACGTTGTCGAGGTTGTCCATAGGCTCGCCTTGTCCCATGAACACTATGTTGGTGAGCCTGTCGTGCTCGGGCAGCGAGTAAATCTGGTTCAATATGTCTGCGGCGGTTAGGTTGCCTTCAAAGCCCTGCTTGCCTGTTTGGCAGAAGAGGCAGTTCATCTTGCACCCCACCTGCGACGATACGCACAGCGTGGCCCGTTCGCCGTCGGGTATGAACACCGTCTCGACATACTTCCCGGCAACCGTCGGGAACAGATACTTCACCGTACCGTCCTTTGATTCCAGCCTTTCTGCCGGCTCCATGGCTCCCACGGTGTACGCCTCTTCAATCCGTGCACGGTTTGCTTTGGATATGTTGGCCATGTCTGCGATGGCCGTTACGTGCTTGTCGTAGAGCCATCCCGCCATTTGTTTGCCCACAAATGACGGCAGCCCGAGTGTGCGGGCTGTGGCTGTCAGTTCGTCGAGCGTCATGCCCATCAGTATCTTTTTGCCGCTTTCCATGCTTGCATTCTGTGTAATTAGAATGCAAAGTTACTGTAAATCGGGCGAATATCAAAATAATTAGGCTATTTTAAGGGCAGTCGTTGCTTATAGGCGGGTAGGCAGGCTGTCATCGGCGAGGTTGTTGCTGTTTGCGGGCCTCGGGGTGTTTGGAATGCTATTACAGTGTCATTCAACCTTGTTTCCGTTTTTGTCGATATAGTACCACTCGTCGCTCTCCCAATAATGATACTCACCGCGTGAACCCGTGGCTTCCTTGATTTTGCCCTTGTCGGTCACTTTCGCTTTGCCGTTTTTGAAAGGGAAGCCAAAGGCAAAGCGGGGCTTTATTACCGGCTTGCCCTTCTCGTCGGCGTAACCTATTCGTCCCCGGTTGTCCACTATGCGGTACATGCCGTCTTGTATGTAGTCGTCGCCATTGTCAAACCGGTATGGGCGGTAATGGACTGTGGCACAACAACAGCACAACAAAGCGGTGGCAAGCATTGTAATGACTCTATTCATGATGAAAAATGTTGCATGTTTAATGGCTGCGAAAAGCCCGTTGACTTGAATATTCACCCATGTCCCGATGATTTACAGTGTCCTTTAGTGGCAAGCCGGGCTGAGTAGTGTCTGTGCAATCTGTCTTTTCCCGGTCGCCGTGACGCATGATGATTGTCTTGCAAAAATACTTTATTTGCTTCATATAACGTTTCTTCTGTGCATTTTTATTTGAAAATAAGTAGGTGTTCAAAATTAATTGCCACCATCTTGTGCGCTATTTCGGAGATGCATGCCTAAGTCCGAAGAGAGAGCGTAGCGGGCTACGCGACCGATGAGACTTTGGTATGCGGCCCGAAAGAGCACACAAGATGGTGGCAAAGATATAGAGGACACCTGCAAGGTCTATTGTATCGGTTAATATTGAACAGCTACTTATAACAGTTGCATTGAATGTCTTTGAGGCCATATTTGCATGTTTGTTTCATCACATAGCCCGCCATGCTCGTTGGCAAACAAACAAATCGGCCTCTAAAATATGCCTCTATCCGACGGTTGAAAAGCAAAACGGCCTCTTTAAGACTCCGGCTGCCGGGCCGACACGGCCGTGATGTTTCTTTGCAATGCCTTGTCGGGTGTGCGGTTGTGTCGTCATTGGCGTGGCACGTGGTGGCCGAGAGGCCGTTTGTGAATGCGGTGTGAATATGTGGCGTCCAGATAATGATGCCTTTCAATCGCGGCTTTCACACAAAAACTAAATGGAACTTAAAGAATCACAAACAAGTAATTTATGCCAAAACATCCGTAAATGATATATCCGTTTACTCGGTTGAAAATATTAATTTTGCAGCGAAAATGAATTGCCGGTCGCCTTGCCGGGCGAGTGAAGCCACTGAAGACGGGCGGCAAACTGAAAATATAAACAGATAAAACGAATTATACAATGAAGACTATCAGCAACACTGAGTTTGGCGGAGAGCGCCCGCTGTTCGCATCACACGACCTGCACATCGACAATGTGACCATCCGTGAGGGTGAGTCGGCCATAAAAGAGTGTAGCAACATCATTGCGACCAACTGCCGTTTTGAGGGCAACTACCCCTTCTGGCATGTACATGGGTTTACCATCGACCGCTGTTACTTCGACGTCGGCGGGCGTTCGGCACTGTGGTATTCTGACCACCTGAAGATGACAAACACCAAGATAGACGCCCCGAAGATGTTTCGCGAGATGAACGACATTGACATCGAGAACGTGGAGATGACCGATGCCGACGAGGTGTTCTGGCGGTGCAAGCGCATCAATGCTAAGAACCTTAAGCTGCAGGGTGGGACCTATCCGTTCATGTTCAGCGAAGACATCACCATCGACGGGCTGGAGAGCGAGAGCAAGTATGTGTTCCAATACGTGAAGAACGTAGAGCTGCGCAATGCGCGCATAACTACCAAGGATGCTTTCTGGGAGGTTGAGAACGTCACCGTCTACGACTCGGAGCTCAACGGAGAGTACCTGGGGTGGCACTCGCGCAACCTTAGGCTGGTAAACTGCCATATCACGGGCGAGCAACCGCTCTGCTATGCCCACGACCTGGTGCTCGAGAACTGCACCTTTGGCCCCGACTGCGACCGCGCTTTCGAATACTCCACGCTTCAGGCCGACATACGCGGCTCGATAACCAACATAAAGAACCCCACGTCGGGGCGCATCGTGGCCGACGCCATCGGCTCTGTCACCATCGACGAGAACATCAAGGCGCCGGCCGACTGCGTGATAGAGACACGGCCGTAAGGCTGCCGCCTGTAGGCATACGCCGTGAGGTAGTTTTATTCAACCACCCAAACCGAATCTAATGAGCATTGGCAACTGCACGCAGGCAGCGTCGCGCACAGCCATCATCATAGCCTATTTCCTGGTCTATGTGGTGTGGGGCTCCACCTATTTCTTCATCGGTGTGGCCCTCGAGGGGCTGCCGCCGTTTCTTCTCGGGGCTTTCCGCTTCACGGCGGCAGGGCTCATCTTGCTTGCCGTCTGCCGCCTGCGCGGTGAGCGCGTGTGGCGCACAGGACTGGTGCGGCGTTCGTCCGTGAGCGGTTTGGTGCTGCTTTTTGTCGACATGGCCGTCATCATGCTCGCCCAGCGATATGTCAGCAGCAGTCTGGTGGCCATAGTCGCCTCGTCTACCGCGGTGTGGATAATGCTGCTCGACGTGCCGGCGTGGCGGCAAACATTCAGCAATCCCGTGGCCGTGGCCGGCATACTGATGGGCTTTGGCGGCGTGGCACTGCTCTATGTCGAGCAGCTAGGCTCCGGCGGCAGTGCCGTCCACCATGAGCGTGGGGTGCTGCTGCTCGTGGCCGGGTGTGTCTCGTGGGCGCTGGGCACGCTCTACACAAAGTACCGCTCGTGCGGCACAGAGGCGGTGGGCGGCTTTGCCGGCTCGGCCTGGCAGATGCTTTCGGCCAGCGCTGCGTTCTGGGTTTGCGCGCTGCTTGGCGGCGATGCCGAGCAGACCGACCTGGGCGAGGTGCCGCGCCGCGCTTGGGCTGCATTGCTGTATCTTGTGACATGCGGGTCGATACTGGCCTATACGGCCTACGTATGGCTGCTGAAGGTGAGGCCGGCAACCGAGGTTGCAACCCACGCCTATGTCAACCCGGTGGTTGCCGTGGCCATTGGCGCGGGGGTAGGCGGCGAGCATGTCACCATGGTTCAGCTGTGCGGGCTGGCCGTGATACTGCTCAGCGTCATGCTGGTGAGCAGGCGGCGCTGACGGCTGCCTTCCCCGCGGCTGTGGCGCAGGCTTGCCGTTGGCTGTCGGTTCGGTAGTGGTTGATGTTTTTGCCAACACAAGACAAATGATGATAAGTAGCTGTTCAAAATTAACCGATACAATAGACCTTGCAGGTGTCTTCCATATCTTTGCCACCATCTTGTGTGCTCTTTCGGGCCGCATACCAAAGTCTCATCGGTCGCGTAGCCCGCTACGCTCTCTCTTCGGACTTTGGCATGCATCTCCGAAATAGCGCACAATTTGATGGCAATTAATTTTGAACACCTACTTACATGCCTCTGAAAGTGCATGCAGGCAGGCCGTCAGGATGGGGCCGGGCCGCCCCGGTGGGGCCTGCATGCCGTTGGCCGTGGCAGCGGGGCACATGTTGCACTGCAATACGGGCCGTTTTACAACCCGAAACGGCACGTTTCGCAATCCAAAACGACCCGTATCGCAACCCGCTGATTGTCAGCCTGTTGGCCCGCTTTGGCAGACTGGTGTGGCGGGCACGCAAAAGTAGGCACCGGCCGTGTGGCCGGGGGCATGCCGGCATGGGCACGGCCTACGGCCAGCATTTATAACATAAATACAAAATACACACATGGAAAATATCCGTGAAGGGCATGGCGGCATGGCCATGCCCGTAAGGAAGAAAGAGCGTTTCGCCATACTCGATATATTGCGCGGCTTCGCCCTCGTGGGCATAGCGGTGGCCAACTTCCCCGAGTTTGCGCTTTTCACCTTCCTCAAACCCGACGCCGTGGCAGCCATGCCTACGGCCGGGGCCGACCGATGGGTGCGTTTCTTGCAGTATGTCTTCGTGGATGGAAAGTTTTACACCATCTTTTCGTTGCTCTTCGGCATAGGTTTCTCTATCATTATAAGCAACGCCATGAGGCGCGGGGCCAGCGGTTTCCGCATATTCTACCGCCGTATGGCCATACTGTTGGGCTTCGGCTTTGTGCACCTTATGTTTATATGGAGCGGCGACATACTCATGCTGTATGCGCTGATGGGTATGTTGCTGCCGTTGTTCCGCAACTGTTCCGACCGCACACTGCTGTCGTGGGCGGCCGTATTGCTCTTCGTCCCGGTGATAATCGATTTCGCCTGCGAGTTTGCCGGCGTAAGTCTGTCGGCCGGCGTGGTGAGGCTTCAGCAGCACTATTGCGCCAAGTATGGCATCACCGACGACAATTTCGCTTACTGGCTGCGCGATGCCGACAGCTATGGCGGCGTGTTCCAGTTTCTGGTGCAGGGAGCCTTGGTGCGCGTGCAGGAGTTTGTCGATGGCAACCGCTACTTCAAGGTGATGGGATTGTTTCTAATCGGCTTTTGCATAGGGCGGCGGCGCATGTATGCCCACACCGTGATGCGGCGGCGCATGCTGCGCAGGGTGGCGCTGACGGGATGCTGCGCAGGGTTGCCTTTGTCAGTGGTATATGCGTGGAGTGCTGTCAACGGACACCCGTGGGGCAACGCGGCCCATAGTCTTCTCTACTTTGTCAGCGTCTACATAGTGGGCTTTGCCTATGTAGCCGCCATCTGCCTTGTTTACAACAGGCATCCCCGGGCAAGGGTCTTCAGCCTGTTCTCTGCTCCCGGGCGCATGGCCCTTACCAACTACATCGGCCAGTCTGTTTGGGGCATGGCCATATATTACGGCATTGGCCTGGGCCTGGGGGCATCCATGGGCCTGTCGCTGGTGGTGCCGGTGGCCGTTGGCGTGTGGCTCGTCGAGGCGCTTTCCAGTCTGCTGTGGCTGCGTTTCTTCAACTTCGGGCCGCTCGAGTGGATATGGCGCATGCTCACCTACGGCAGGCGTTTCCCGCTGCTGCAGAAGCAGTGAGGCCGGTTTCGCCGGGGCCGCGCCCCGGGTGTGGCTACCGGTGCCGGCTCTGCTGCCCTGTAGGTGGGGCCGATGGCTTTTCCCGCATGTTTAGTCGTGTCGCGTAGACTATGGCTAAGCATGCGGGAACATTCGTCATGCGTCAGTGGCCCATGGTGGCGGCTCCCCGGCCTTATGCCCCGGCGGCTCCCCGCCGATGGCTGTAGTGTCAGCTTATCTTGGCAATGAACTCGGTGAGGAGGCGGCCAAGGCTTTCGGCCACAGAGCAACTCATGTCCATCTCCGACAGCGAGGTGGCCACCAGGCCCGACACGTCGTCGATGCTTTTGCGCATGCTTTTGCCTTTGTCTGTCAGTGAAATTATGCGCTGCCTCTGGTCGGTGCAGTTGTAGCCGCGCATTACCAGGCCCTGCTTTTCAAGCCTTTGGAGCAGCGGGGTGACCGTGTTGCTCTCGAGCATGAGCCTGGCAGAGATTACGTTTACGGGCACCCCGTCTTGTTCCATGAGTATCTTCATCACAAGATATTGCGGATAGGTGATGCCCAAAGGCACAAGGTAGGTCTGGTATGTCTGTTGGATGAGCCTGTTGAGGGCATACAGCTTGAAGCTTACCTCGTCGTCTAATTGCTGAGATGGTATATTTCCCATTGTGTGGTTTTGTTTGCTTGGAACTGCAAAGTTACACTGTTTTTTCATTGGCGGGCCTTTTTCGCGTTTAAAAGACCCTTTTCCTGCCAAAAAGGTCAAGTCAGTCGTGTGCGACTGAAAAGCTTGCGCGTTGGCGCGCCTTGGCCGGGTTGTTGCATGAAGGCAAGTGTCGGGATGCAACAAGCGCTACCGGCAGAAAGGAACATACAGAATGGAAAAGAAACAGATAGACTTCGTGACTCACCCGCAGGGAGTTCACATGGTTGGCGACGGGTTCAGGGTGCACAACTTCATACCGCAGGTAGATGGTCTCGGACGCTACGACATGGACCCTTTCATACTGCTCGACTACAATGCGCTGATGCATGTTGAGCCTGGCGGGCAGAGAGGGGTGGGGCCGCACCCGCACCGCGGCTTTTCTACGGTGACGGTGGCCTACCATGGCAGTGTGGCCCATCGCGACAGCAAGGGAAACCATGGCGTGATACACGCGGGCGACGTGCAATGGATGACAGCGGCCGGTGGTGTGTTGCACGAGGAACTTTTTGAGAAAGAGTTTGCATCGAGGGGAGGCGATTTCCAGATGGTTCAGCTTTGGGTGAACTTGCCCGAAAGCCATAAGACCGACGCGCCGTCGTACCAGGCAATAAGGCATGAAGACATGGGCTTCTATGCTTTGCCCGGTGGCAAAGGAGTGGTAGAGGTAATCAGTGGAGAATACAAGGGCGTGTCTGGCCTGGCAAAGAGCGTCACCGATGTGAGCCTTTTCAATGTCAGTATGGGCAAGGGGGCAGTGGCCGACTTCGCCTTCCCGAAGGAAAACACCACGGCATTGCTGGTGATTAGCGGTGCTGTCGAAGTCAACGGCGTTGATGTGCCGCAAGACAACCTGCTGAAGTTCAAGCGCAAAGGCGAGGAGTTCAATGTCGTTGCGACCGAAGACGACACTGTGGTGCTGCTGTTTTCCGGTAAGCCTCTCAACGAGCCAATCTATGGCATGGGGCCTTTTGTGATGAGCAACCACGAAGATTTGGTCAAGGCTTTCAGGGATTTCGGCAACGGAAAGTTTGGTGAGATGTGATTATAAAATATAAATGATATGGCAACAAAAGAAAGAAAAGTTATTCAGAAAGTAAAAGGCGTAAGGGCGGTAGACGGAGCCGGCGTTAGCCTGGTGAGGGTTTTGGGCAACGAGACGGTCTATGATTTCGACCCGTTCCTGATGCTCGACTCGTTTGACAGTACCAACCCCGATGATTACAGGCGCGGTTTCCCGGCACATCCGCACCGTGGCATAGAGACAGTGAGCTTCATAGCCAAGGGCCGCATGACCCACAAAGACCATCTGGGCAGCAAGCAAACCATTGGCGACGGCGAGGCGCAGTGGCTCACGGCCGGTTCGGGGGCGTATCACTCTGAGCAGCCTTCGGGCGACAGGTTGCTGGGCTTGCAGCTGTGGCTCAACATGCCGAGAAAGCAAAAGATGGCCGCCGCACCGGCATACCATGGCATATTGCGCGATGAGATAAAGGAATTCAAGCTCGACGGAGGCACGCTGAGGCTGCTGACGGGCGAGTATGCCGGGCAAAAGGGATGGCAAGGCAAGTATGTTCCGCTCGATTATTACGACATAAGCATCGATTCAAACGCCAGGCTGGTCATCTATGTGAAGCCGGAAAACACCGTGATGCTGTTTACCTTGTCTGGCAGCGTGGTTTCGGGCGGCTCGCACATCAGTGAGAAAACGGCAGCGCGGCTCGTAGACGGCGATGCCGTGACAATAGAGGCAGGTGAGGGCGGAGCCAGGGTGATGCTCATGTCGGCGCCCCCTCTGCATGAGCCTGTGGCGTGGTATGGGCCTATAGTGATGAACGAAGAGCGTGAACTGAATGTGGCCCTGCGCGAGCTTGAGGATGGAGAGTTTCTGAAAAGCAATACTAAATATCTTTAAAAGCTGCGCTATGCTTGTGTATTCAAACGATTAACTGTATATTTGTATGTATTAAAAACAATGTTTTAAATTAGTTTCAGGATAAGTGCGGCCTTGGGCCGGTGGTAAAAGCAAGTTGCCCAACCGGCCGGGCTGGCGTCATAGCAACCTCACTTTGAATGAAAGGTTGAATAAAAAAAGGAATTGGAATTATGAAATTTGAAAAGGATTTTCTTCGCAGCACCGACCTCGGACTGTTGTTGTTGCGTATCGCTTTAGGTGGTCTGATGCTGTTTCACGGCATGCACAAGTTGATTTACGGCGTTGGTTTCATTGGCGACATGCTTGCCGCCATCGGCCTGCCATCGTTTATTGCCTATGGTTCGCTGCTTGCCGAGCTGGTGGCATCGCTGATGATAATCTGCGGTATATGGACTCGCTTGGCTTCAGTTGTCTTCGCCGGCAATATGGTGGTTGCCATACTCATGGCTCACGCCTCTGAGATGTTCTCGTTGTCGCCCATGACCGGCGGCCTGGTCATAGAATTGCCGCTGCTTTACCTGTTGGGTGCGGCAGTGTTGTGCCTTACCGGTGGTGGCCGGTTTGCGGTCACCAAGGGGACTGTACTTGACTGAGGCATGTTGCTGAAGCGGGGCTGTGAAGTGTTTTCATGCGCCGTTTCCATGCAACGTTGTTATGATATTTACAAACAAATCCCCGGCCGGGATGCCCCGGCCGGGGATTTGTTTGTCTGCAGTGTCGGCCTGCCGGCTTGTGGCCGGTGGTGGTGTTGCAATCACCGGCCGGTCGTGTCGTTTGGCAAGGCTTGGCCGTCGGCTTTGAGCTTCGGGGCATACCGTCTGGTCCAGTCGCTCCAACCGCCAACTTTAATGAGGTCGAACGAAGCCAGGGTCTCGCCGGTGTCCCAGTTGTCGAAGTAGCCGCGGAAGTGCTCGGAGTTGCCTCTTTGGTATAGTTCGTAGTCGCGTATGATGATGCGGTAGCCGTCGTCGTAGTCTATATAGATGCGTCCGTTGCGCACTTCCCACACAAATTCCACGTCACTGACAATACCGCTGTACCGTGCGTAGTCTATCTCGCGCCCGTAACCGCCGTTCGAGAAATCTCCGTCTTGCACAAACCATATCTCCGTGTCCCAGCTGTCGCCGCCTCCGTAGCGGTCGGAGTAGTAGTCGCCTTGTATGCTTCCCTGCCAGTATCCGTTGAGGTCGTATGCTTGTTGCGTGTCGTCGTCGGTGCACCCGGACATTGTTGCCATCGCCACAATGGCTATGGCAATGGCTTTGATGTAGTGTCTTGTCTTTTGCATAAGTCGTTGTCTTTTGATGATTGTTTGCAAATTTAATTCAAATTCCATTCACTTCGGTTGTGAAAGGCCTATTTCATGTTAGGGGATTCCCTATCGCACTCATGTGCGTCCGGCTCTTCCTGCTCTGTTTTTCGCTTGCCGAAGTCGGGCTCTATCTTGAGGAATGCCGACACGACAAACGTCATTGAGCATGCCACCATGACGATGATGAAGAACATGCGGTAGCCAACGGCCTCTTGCAATGCACCGGCAAAGAGGCCCGGTATCATCATCGACAGGGCCATGAACGCCGTGCAAAGGGCGTAGTGGGCCGTCTTGTGCTCGCCGCGGCTGTAGTATATGAGGTACAGCATATAGGCCGAGAAGCCGAAACCATAGCCGAATTGCTCTACAAACACGCAGGCGTTGATTACCAGCAGGCTGTCGGGCATGGCGTAGCTCAGGTAAACATATACTGCATCGGGCAGCGTTATGGCGCATACCATGGGCCACAGCCAGCGCTTGAGTCCGTCGCGGCTGGCTGCTATGCCGCCGAGAATGCCTCCCAGGGTCAGGCCTATCACCCCCACGGTGCCCTGAACCAATCCGTATTCGGCGGGCGAAAGGCCGAGGCCTCCGTTGTGTCCTGCGTCGATGAGAAACAGGGCCGAGACCTTGGCGAGCAGCCCTTCGGGCATCCGGTAGAACAGCATGAAGCAAATGCCGGCCACGACTTGCGGCTTGATGAAGAAGGTCTTGATGGTGTCACCCAGTTCGCTTATCAGCTTGCCTGCTCCCATCTTGCCCCTGTCGTTGTCTTCGGTAGGTTGCGGCAGGGCCCAGTTGTGGTAGAGCCAGAGGGCAATGAACAAGCCCGCCATGAAGTAAAACATCAGGCTCCACGAGTATCTCACGCTCCGGGTGAGCACTTCCAGGTTGCCGGCAATCATCACCAGGACGCCTTGTCCGAAGATGGTGGCTATGCGGTAGAATGTCGATCGTATGCCGACAAACCACGCCTGCTGGTGCTGGTCGAGCCCCAGCATGTAGAAACCGTCGGCAGCTATGTCGTGAGTGGCGCTCGAAAAAGCCATCAGCCAGAAAAAGAACAGGGTGCCTTGGAGCCACCATTCGGCCGGGATGGTGAAGGCAACTCCGCCCAACGCGGCCCCAACGAGCAGCTGCATGGCCACAATCCACCAGCGTTTGGTCTTTATAATGTCGATGAACGGACTCCAGAATGGCTTTATGACCCATGGCAGATAGAGCCACGAAGTGTAGAGGGTGATGTCTGTGTTCGACAGTCCGAGCCTCTTGTACATTATTAATGATATGGTCATTACGGCCACGTAGGGTATGCCTTCGGCAAAATACAGCGTTGGAACCCATGTCCACGGGCTGCGTCGTTTGGTTGTCTTTGGTGTCGTTTTCATTGTGACTGATAAGTCTCCTTGCTTTTACCTTGTTGTGATGGCGTAAGTCCTATCTGTATATCTCCTTGATTTCAGCCCCTCGGTAGTAATGTAGCAGTATGCGGTCGTAGCTGTATCCCTGCTCGCCCATTACTGCGGCGCCTATCTGGCAGAGCCCCACGCCGTGGCCCCAGCCGGCACCTACGATGTTGAATCGGCCCGGTATGCCGTCTGCTATATCGCTTTTGTCAACCACGAATGCGCTGCTGTATAGGTGGCTTTCGCTCAGGGCGCGGCGTATTTCGAGCTCTTTTCCTATAGTGAACTGTTTTTTTGTGCCCACTATTCGCAGTTTCCAGATGCGTCCGCTCTTCCCTCTTGCCAGCGGAACGAGGTCGGTTATTGCCCCGAAGTCTTCGCCGAGGTTCTTGCATATAAGCTCCGCCAGTTGGCTCTGGGTGTATTCCACCCTCCAGCGGAAGAAGTCGGGAGTCTCCTGGTCGTAGTCGTTGAGCACTTGAGTAAGCACTTTCCTGTCGGCGGTGTTGCAGAATGACTCTGGTGCAGAGCGTATCCAGCGTTCCGCTTCGTCTTCTTTCGTCAGGTCGGGCAATGCTCCCTTTGCCCCGTCTCTTATTGCGATGAGGTAAGGTTTCGGGGTGTCTTCCCAGCAATATTGGAATTCCTCGGTCACTCCGCCGCAGCATTTGCTGAACCGTGCGTCGCATATTTCTTCGCCGTATGCCAGTATCTGGCCCCTTGTTGCTTTCACAGCGTTTTCCACCGAGGGCGTGCCGGCCCTCGTAATGCCCTGGTACCGTTGGCAATGGTCGTCGGCGCAGACGTCAAAGATGGTATGGTCTTCACGGTCATACCATTTTATGGCTTCGTCGTCGTGCTTTGCAAACGAGAAGAAACCGCCCGAGTTGCCCCGCTGGCTGCGCCTCTTCTCCATTTGGGCAAGCAGCCAACTGCGTGAGATGACGGCGTGTGCCTTCAGCAGTTCGGCCGACGACGTGGCCCTCATTTCGCTGGATATCACACTGACGAGATACTTTTCAACCGGCAGTCGGTTTATTGCAGTGATGCTGTCTGCCTCGACCACGAGGTGGAGCGAGCCGTTGAACGTCTGTGTCTCCTTGCGTTCCCAATGGAAGTTCACGCCTATGGTCACCTCATGCAGCGAGAACGAGGCGTCGGGGGCCTGCGGTGTGAATGTGAGTTCGCGGTATTGGTTGCCCCGCCACACTATCCCGCCTTCGGAAAACTCTACGGTCTGTTCGCCCACGATGGTCTCGCCCTTCGCCGAGTAGGGGGCGTTGAGCGTGAAGTCTATTCGCTTCCGGCTCATGATGCCTACGGCCACATGTGGTTCCTGCATGGCTTTGTTGGCGCATCTGGCTGCTTTTGCGGCAGCCTTCACTTTGGTTATGATGTCGGCCACGTCGGTTTCCGAACACGACACTTCCCTGAGTATGGCTGTTGCGGCCTTGGGTGTCAGCCTGTCGAAGTCTTCCTTGCGGGGCGTTATGAGCAACCCTGACATGTCGAGTGCCCCCGGGCTTATTATCATCTGTGACTCGCCGCTGGCGTAATAGCAGTCGGGGCGGTGCTTGCGGCGCGGGAACACCACCGAGAGAACCTCATTGCCGTTGTGCCAGCACACTATGTTCATCATGGGCTCGCGCTCGCCGTCGCGCAACGGCAGGGCGTTGTAGAGCATGTCGAAGAGCTGTCGGCCGTCGTCATTGTTGTTGGACCTGAGCAGGAAGGCTGCGCATGGGTATTCTGCTATTAGCCATATACCGGTTCCGTCGGGCCGTGTTTGCACAGGCGTGAGGCTGCGGCACAGCCTTTGCCAGGCCGTTTGCAGGGGCAGCAGTCCGCTTGTGCCGGCCTGGAAGTGTGCGTGGTCGGGGGCAGAGGCGCCGCAGAGGGGGCCGTTGTAGAACACCGTCAGCTTGGGATGTCTTTCGAGCAGGCTCAGCATCTCGCCATAGTTGCCGCGTATGGCTTGTGGTTCGTGGTGCAGTGATGGTATGGTGAAGTGCATGGGCAGTATCGGGAACGGGTTGACAAGCAACTCGTGGCCTTGCCCTGCGGGCGCCGTTGTCTGTTCGTCGGGCCTGTTTGCCGCGCAAAGGAAGCACGGCCGTGAGCCGATGTCTTTTTTGTCGATGCTTGCTCCGGTTGAAACCATCCGCGCCGGATTGTATTGTGCCTTGAGCGTAAGGGTGTCGCAGGCCAGTTCGCGTGTGCTGACGTCAAGCAACTGCCGGTAGCGGCGGCGTGCGTCGGGCCACGTTTGCAGTTGCCTGTCGAAGAACCTTTGCAGGCTGTCTGTCTCTGTTCTGTCGGCCTTTCCCTCGTTCATCTGCTGCCTCGCCTCTATCTCTATTGTGCGCAGCCGGTCTTTGTACAGGTTGTTGGCGTTCACCTTTTCTATCGGCAGGGCGGCGTCGCTGTTGCCTTCCCACCGCCGGCAGAGATACAGTTCGTCGAAAATGCGGCCTATGCGGTAGTGCCGTGAGAAGCGGAGCCCCATGGCATAGTCTTCGCCGTAGCTCGTATTGGGAAACGGTGTCTGCCTGAGCAGCGGCGTGAAGAATGCCCTTGGCGCGCCAAGTCCGTTTATCCGCAGTGCGTTGTTGGCCCCGTTGGCCTCTGTCCATTCGGTGTGGGCTATGAGTCCGGGCGGAAGTGTGTTGAGGTTGAAGTCGCACATGCGGTAGGAGCCTATCACCATGGCAGCCTTTTGCTCACGGAACGCGTTGACAATGCGTTGCAGCGTTGCCGGCGAACTGTAAAGGTCGTCGCTGTCAAGCTGCACGGCGAAGCGCCCGCAGCGCCTGTCGGCCACGGCCGTGTTCCAGCATCCGCCGATGCCGAGGTCGGTTCGCCCGGGTATGATGTGTATCAGTTTCGGGTCGTCCACACCAGACAGCAGTGCCGTGGTATTGTCGGTAGAGTGGTTGTCGACCACTATCACGTTGTAATCGAAGTCGGTTTCTTGTGACAGGGCGCTTTTCACGGCGTCGATTATGGTGCGTTCACGGTTTCTGACAGGTATCACCACAGAAGCCTCCACGTCGAAGTGCTGCTCGTCGAAGTCGGGGGTGATGTAGCCCGACGGGTCTATTGCGGCCCCTATGTCGGTCAGGTGGCTGGTGGCGGCTTGCTCCATCTCTATCTGGACATCGCGGTTGGCGGGGTTTACATAGTCAAATTGCTTGACCCCGCTGGCCCTCGTGTCGGTTTCCTTTTCGGTGTACAGGTATTCGTTGAGGTGCACAATCCTGCCTTTCCGGCTTAGGAACAGCCGCAGGTCGTACAGTCCTGAATATGTGTAATGAGGCCCGGTGGAGCGTGCGGCGGCATATTTGCGCAAAAGCCGTGTGCGCATGAGCATCACAGAACCGAAGTCAAAATCGTCGCGTATGCTTCCGTATTGGTAGTCGATGGCCGGGTGTGGTCTCACCGTGCCGTTGTCTTCTGCCATGTGGTCGGCATATAGCATGGCGGCACCAGAGTCTTTGGCAGCCATCACCATGCGCTCTACAGCGCCTTCGCCTAATGTGATGGATGTGGCTTTAGTGCACAGAAGCACATATTCGGCCTCGCTCGTACCGGCCATGGCACCCATTGCGTCGCTGCCGGTGATGGTGCCTACGACCATGGCATGGCACCCTTCGGGTATGTCGTCGATGTCGTCTGTTTCGTCAGGCAGCAGCAACGTTATCTTCCCTACGGCTGTGCTGCGGCTCAGGTCGGCCACAATCCGGGTGGCCTCGGCTGCGTTGCGGCACGCAAGGAAGCAGTCTGTCTTGATTGTCATGTATGAATTAGTTGTTAATTTGCGACAAAGTTACAGAAAAAAAACGTAACCGACGAATATTGGGATGGCGAATGAGCGCGTGTGCAAAGAAAACTTTCTGTGGCCTGCGGCCGACGTTCAGCCGGCGGGCGGGTGGTGTGCCGGCTGCCTGAATAACCCCCGTTTTGCCGTGCTTTTACCGTTATTGTTGCGTCTCGGTGGGCTGCAAAAGCTCCATAACATGGCTTATGGATGGGAATCATGTCTTGTTTTCGCCAATAATTCGTATCTTTGTTTGCTGAAACTGCAATAAAACCGAAATGATATGGATAAGTTTAGGAAATTGGTTGCCATAGAGCCTGTGGGCCTTGAGCCGTGGGCTGAGGAGCGGTTGCGCTCAATGGCAGGAGATGTTGTCATGTTTGGCGACGTGCCGCAAGGTGATGATGAGATTGTCAACCGTATAGGAGATGCCGATGCCGTGTTGCTCAGTTACACGTCGGCATTGCCCGGTGAGGTGCTGTCCCGGTGCCCGGAGGTGCGTTACGTGGGCATGTGCTGCTCGCTGTATTCACCGGAGAGCGCCAATGTCGACATACGTTACGCCGATGCCCACGGCATTGCCGTCACCGGCATTCGCGACTATGGCGACGAGGGGGTGGTAGAGTATGTGGTCAGTGCGCTCGTAAGGCGGCTCCATGGCTTTGGCATGGAACCATGGTTTGGCGAGCCCAGCGAGATAACGGGGCTGAAAGTGGGCGTTGTCGGACTGGGTAAGTCGGGCGGGATGATTGCCGACGCAATGCGCTTTTTCGGTGCAGAGATAGGCTATTTCGCTCGTAGTGAAAAACCGCAGGCCAAGGCCAAGGGTTACAGTTTCATGCCTTTGGGCGATCTGTTGGCGTGGAGCGACGTGGTGTTCTGCTGTCTCAACAAGAACACGGTGCTGCTGGGTGACGATGAGTTTGCCCGCCTCGGAAACCACAAGATTCTGTTCAACACCGGACTGTCGCCTGCATGGCAAGGTGAAGCCTTCGCCAAATGGATTGATGGCGACAACGTTTGTTACTGCGACACGGTGGGGGCGCTCGGTTGCGAGGGTCTGCTCGGCCATCCACATGTGCGTTGTGCATGTGTTTCCACCGGCCGCACGCGCCAGGCCTCACGCCGTTTGAGCGAGAAAGTGCTGGCCAACATCGAGGCGTTTTTGGCGTAAGTTCTTTTTAGGAGTTAAGGAGTGAATTTTTGGGAGTTAAGGAGTTAAGTAGTAAAGGAGT